>Ga0182738_1000935_pt1 | contig 38454 bp, 35 predicted proteins | sample eDN5th30CBELigMG_FD_128876 | JGI IMG/M metagenome (GOLD analysis project Ga0182738, IMG submission 128876) | Enriched Miracle-Growth compost microbial communities from Emeryville, California, USA - eDNA 5th pass 30_C BE-Lig MG (version 2)... ...
CTCGGTCACCTCGACCGGCGTGTGCATGACAGCGCCCGCAAAGATCCCGCCGGCGAGTCCGCCCAGGCTTTCCGCCAGCTTTTCCGCATCGGCCTTCTGGTGCGGCGTCGACAGCACCATCACCTTGTCATGGCCGAGCCGGCGGACTTCCTCGGCCACGCGCGACAGCGTACCCGCGCCGAACACAACCCGCGTCGTCAGTCCGGGAAAGACAAACTGGTCCATCATCGCGCCGCCTCCATGCGTGGGTTCCGGCCGGCGACCAGATCCGCAAGGATCGATCCCAGCATGGCGATCTCGGCATCCGAGACTTCATGGCCGCGACGCGGGAACAGGTCCGCGCGAAGGCTCGCGCCCTTGCTGCCGAGGGTCAGTGCCGCGTCGGCAAAGGCCGAAACGGGGATCCAGGGATCGGCATCGCCGCCCGTCAGATAGACCGGAACACCAGCGGGAACGGCCTCGGCGCGTGCATCCGACGGCACGCCGACGCGCGATCCGGTGAGGGCAGCCAGCGCCTGGGGCGGCGGCAATCCGGCACAGAGATATTCAATGGCGAGACAGGCACCTTGCGAAAAGCCCGCCAGAAGCAGCGGCAATCCGGGCAGTTCGCCGCGCGCGGCAGCCACAGCCGCCGCGAGGTGATCCAGGGCGGTCGCAAGCTGCGCGCGGGCGACCGGCGTCAGCGGGTCGACGGCCCGCGCATCCCACCACGCGCCCATCGGGGCGCGCGGCAGGACGAAGGCCACGGCCGGCGCGGAAAGCCGCGCCAGCACATGGGACTGCATCTCTTCCGGCGACTGGCCACGGCCGTGGACGAAGACGCAGATCGCCTTCGCCTCCGGGGCCCGGGAGCCAAGCCTGAGCGGACCGCCGTCGTGGATCATACGAACTCCGCCGGCTCCAGGCCTTCGCGCAGTTCGGCTTCGCGGTCCTTGAACCAGGGCGGGAAGACGAGCGTCTTGCCGATCGCGCCCGGGGGCTCGTCCTTGGCCCAGCCTTCCGGCGTGGTCCAGGCAAGTTCGAACAGGGCGCCGCCGGGCGAGCGGACATAGCAGGACTTGAAGTAGTTGCGGTCCTTCTGCTCGGAGATATCGGTGAAGCCGAGACCTTCGATATGGGCGCGCAGCTTCAGCTGGTTCTCTTCATTGCCGGTGTTGAGCGCGAGATGGTGGATGGTGCCGCCGGCCAGCGTCCAGGTTCCCTGCGCGCTGTCCCGGTCGACGATGACCTCGACGCGCTGGATGACACCGGACTCATCGGGCACGCGGTAGACGAGGCCCTCATGGTTGTCGGCCTCCTTTTCCAGCGGCAGGGCGATGGTCAGGAAATCGTCCATGGCGGTGCGGTCCATCACGGCGACGACGCTGCCATAGATGCCCTTGATGCCGTGATCCTTGCCGATGCCTTGCGCGGCATTGGTGATCGGCGCGCGTGGGTCGCTATCGCTTTCCACCAGTTCATGCGGGATGCCGCACGGATGGGCGAAGGCGACGCGCGTTGCGCCGAAGCGGGTGATCTTGGCTGCCTCGATGCCACGGGCGTTCAGCCGATCGACCCAGAAATCGGCCGCGCCGACAGGGATCGACTGCAGGATGGCGCGCGACTGGTTGGTGCCGCGACGGCCATAGACGGCAGGCTTGCGGAACGGGAAGGTGGTGATGATCGTCGAGGCGTCCCCATTCGGCGAGCCGTAATAGAGGTGGTAGACCGGGATCACGCCGTCGAACAGAACGGTGCGCTTCACCGAATGCAGGCCGAGCGCCTTGGTGTAGAAATCAAAGTCCTCCTGCGCGCTGTCGGTCGACATGGTCAGGTGGTGGTAGCCGCTTACACGGGCCATCGGTTCATCTCCTCCCAGAGGTTCCGGTTTTGCCCTGCCGTTGCGGGCAGAGCACAAGATTGAGGTCGAGAGCGCACTTCCGCTTTCCTCCCGCAGGGGGCAGCGCGCGGAACTCGGCCATAAGTTCGGGCTTGACCCCGAAAATCGCATCCCGGCCGATCGCGGGATCGGATTGGTCGAAGATGTGAGTGGTCAGCGTCTCGAAGCCGTCAGCCGAAACGCGGAAATGAATGTGCGCCGGTCTTTCCAGGCCGAGGCCGAGCGCCGACATCAGCTGCCCGACCGGACCATCGGCCGGCAGCGTGTAGCCCTTCGGCTTGACCGTGCGGAAATGGAAGCGCCCCTGGGCATCGGTGCGGAATCGGCCGCGAAGGTTGAATTCCGGCTGCCGGTCCGGCTCCTGGTTCTCGTAGCGCCCTTCGGAATTGGCCTGCCAGACCTCGACCGTAGCGCCGCCCAAGCCGTTGCCGTCGAGGTCGAGCACCTTGCCGGCAACGTCCAGCGGCTCGCCCTTGCCGTCGCGCGAGATATTGGCGCCAAGCGCTGTCTCGGGCACGTCGGATCTGTAGAACGGCCCGGCGACGGTGTTGGGCGTCGCGCCGGCGGGACGCGGATTGTTCTGGTCCTCGATCAGGGACGAAACGCCGAGGACATCGGCAAACAAGACCCATTCCTGCCGCCGCGCATCGGCGTAGTGGCCGACCTCGGTCAGGAAGTCGATGGCAAGCCGGAATTCATCGCCGGACGGGCGGAGCTCGGCGATCAGGGCATGCAACCCGCCCACCGTGGCCTGCGCCGCCGCCGCCAGACGGGACTGACCGATGGCCGTCAGGCGCCGCGAAAATTCCTTCGCCTGCGCCGACACTGCGTCGGCAGAATCATCCTCGTGCGGACCGTCGTGCTGGCCGTGCATTCCGCCGGGGCCTCCCTTCCCCTTGCTGAATGGGATAGCACGGCCCGACACGACGCTTGATGAGTTCTAGCGTCCTTTGTATAGCACTTTGCTATGAGACTGAACGAGCGCCACCTGATGCAGCTCGCCGCCGTGCTCGATGCCGGCGGCGTATCGGAAGGAGCCGCCATGCTGGGCCTGACCCAGCCTGCGGTGAGCCGTTCGCTTGCCATGCTGGAGGCGCGGGTCGGCGAGCCGCTCTTTCTCAAGGGGCGCCGCCCCCTGCAGGCGACACCGCTCGGCTCGCAGCTGGCGGCCCAGGGACGCACGATCATTACCGCCTCGCGCAAGGCGTCGGATGCGGTGCAGGGATTCGTGAAGGGCACCAAGGGCGTGGTGCGCGTCGGCGGCGTGCCGTTCTTCATGGATGCGATGATCAGCCGGATGATCGGCGAGTTCCAGAACCTGGAGCCGGAGGTCACGGTCCAGCAGAGCTATCTCAACCTGCCGGAGATGGTCGCGGCCCTCGAAGCCCATCAGATCGACCTCGGCATCGTGCCGATCGGCGTACTCGACCTCGGCCCCGGTTTCGAATTCACCGAAATCCTGCCGGGACGCAACATCGTCGCCTGCCGTCCCGACCATCCGCTGCTGCGCAATCGCCGCCTGCAGGCGCATGACCTGACCAGCTTTCCCTGGGTGGCCCCCCTGCCCGGCTCGCCGCTGATGTCGGATCTGCAGATGATCCTGATGAGCATCGGCATGTCGGATCTCAACATCCGCTATTCCGGCGGTTCGCTGATGAGCGTCATCAACTTCCTGGCCGAGACCGACGCGCTCGCCGTGCTGCCCTTCTCCGTGGTGTTCGCCCAGCGCAAGGAAAACCGCGTCACGGTGCTGCCCTATGAGATCCCGCAGCCCAACCGCTCGCTCGGCATCCTGCGGCGGGTCGGCGGACCGCGCTCACCGGCGGCGGAGCGCTTCGCCGGCCATGTCACGACCGCGTTCGAAAACCTGAAGCACATCATCAAGCGACACGAAAACGCGGTCGTCTGGGGCCGTTAGCCGGCTCCCGGCGCTCGACCGGATAACCAGGCTTTGCGGCGACGTTCGAACGCTGCGATGATCTCCCCGCTTCGCTCACGCGTTACGGTAGCCGCAAGGGTACGTCCGATCCGGGGCGAAGGCAGCAACGGAGGTCTCATGACCATCGAAACCAGGCCGGATCTTTTCCGTCACGCTCTCAAGACGCGGGTGTTCTGATGCGCTTTCGATCGTTTGGCCCCACGCCGTCCCAGGTGGCGATCATCGGCCAGGGAAGCTGGTATCTCGACGCCGGCGACCGGGCTTCGGCCGTCACGGCCCTGCAGCGCGGCATCGACGCCGGCATGACGCATATCGACACCGCCGAAATGTATGGCGACGCGGAACTCGTCATCGGCGACGCCATCCGGGGCCGACGCGACGGGCTGTTCCTGGTGTCGAAGGTCCTGCCGCAGAACGCCTCGCGCGCTGGCGTCATCGCCGCCTGCGAACGGTCCTTGAAGCGGCTCGGCGTCGAGCAGCTCGACGGCTACCTCCTGCACTGGCGCGGGCGCTATCCGCTGGAAGCGACGTTCGAAGCCTTCGAGGAACTGGTCAGCGCGGGCAAGATCGCAAGCTGGGGCGTCAGCAATTTCGACGTGTCGGATCTCGAAGACGCCATGGCGGCGTCCGGCCCGGGACGGATCGCCTGCAACCAGGTCCTGTACCATCTGGGCGAACGCGCGATCGAACACGCCGTGCTGCCCTGGTGCGAGGAGAATGGCGTTGCCGTGGTCGCCTACAGCCCGTTCGGCCATGGCGACTTTCCCAGCGAAGGCTCGGCCGGCGGCCGTGTCCTGGCCGACGTCGCCGCGGCCCACAATGCCACCGCCCGACAGATCGCACTCGCCTGGCTGGCGCAACGGAGCTTCGTCATACCCAAGGCCTCGACGGCGCGTCATGCGGAAGACAATGCGCGCGCCGGCGACATCGAACTCACCCAGGATCAGGCGCGCCGGATCGACCAGGCCTTTCCAAGGGGGCGAAAGCCCTCCAGCCTGCCGATGCTCTGATCCCGCCCGGATGGCGAGGGCAGCAATCGTTCGAGGGACGCTCGGCCGAGGGCCTAATGCCGGCCTTCGCCCGGGCCCCTGACGTAGCGGTTCATGGCGATGTCTCTCGACGTCGCCCGGCGGTGGATCTCGGCCATGGTCGAATGAAACGCCGCGTTGCGCTGCTCGAGCCTGGCGTGCTCGGCCAGATGCGCCGGCACAAGCTCGCGGATCTCGGCCAAGATGGCGGCCTCGTCAATCGAGCGCATGCGGCCCTGATGCACGACGATCTCGCCGGCGACCATGACCGTCTCGATAGACGAGCCGTTCTCCGCATAAACCAGCTGCCGCGCCACGTCGTTGAGCGGGGTAAAGCTGAGCGTCGTCAGGTCGAGGATCAGCAGGTCGGCGGCCTTGCCGACTTCGAGCGACCCCGTGACATCTTCGAGCATCGCGCTGCGCGCTCCGCCGAGCGTCGCCATTTTGAGAATTGCGTCGGCCTCGATCCATTGCGAGTAATCGGGGCCGGAGACGCTATGGATCAGCCCCGCCACGCGCATGACGTCGAAGATGCGGGCGGTGTCGTTGGAGGAAACGCCGTCGGTCCCAAGACCGATGGTCACGCCCGCATCCATCAGCTGGCGGATGGGCGCAATCCCCGCGCCGAGCTTCTGATTGGAGATGGCATTATGGGCCACCGAACAGCGGGCGGCGCCCATCCGCTCGATATCCCGGTCGCCGACCCAGACGGAGTGCGCGATCGTCGTGTTGCGCGACAGGACACCCAGCTCGTCCATATAGGCGATCAGGCTTTTGCCATAGAGCTCGTGCCCGGTGACGGCCTGGGTCTTCGTCTCCAGCACATGCGTATGCAGTGGCACGCCCATTTCCACCGCCAGCGCATGGCAGGCCTGAAGCAGGTCCGCCGTGCAGCGCTGCGGCGCAGAGGGCGCCAGCATGAACTGGATGCGCCCGGCCCTGCCATGCAGCGTGGAGAAGGCAGAGCGGCAATAGTCCATATAGGCGTCGGCCGACATGGGCGGCCCGAAATCGAGCTGCGCCTGCAATTCGGGCGGCATGACCTCCCGGGCATAAGGCAGCGCGTCGAGCGTATGGATATTCATCGCCGCGCTCGACACATTGGCCCGGATGCCGGCGTCTTCATAGGCTTTGAAGACGGCCGATAGCCGGGACAGATCATGCGCCGGGGGGTCGAAGAAATCGTCGCAAAGGGTTGTCACGCCATTGCGCAGCGACTCCATCGCGAGAAGCAGGCTGCGCAGGTAGAGCAGCCGCTCGTCGATGACCGGCCCCATCAGGAGCGGATAGGCATAGAGCAGCCATATTTCCAGCGGCATCCCTTCATATCGCCCGCGAAAGAAGGTCTCGCTGGAATGGGTATGCGCGTTGACGAGGCCGGGCATGACGAGCCGGTTCGTGCCGTCGATGACGGTCGCGTCGGGAGCGGCCGCGAGGTCCTGGCCGATGGCTGCGATCCGCCCATCCTCGATCCGGAGGTCGCCCTGGATCGGGCGGCTACCGTGCTGCGGGCACAGGGTCAGGACAGTCGCGTTTCTGATTATCGTCTGCTTCAAGATGATCGATCCGTCCTGACGGCTATGCGGTGTGGCTTTTACGGGTCGCGCAGCTCGCCGAAGCCGCTGGCGGCCTTCGTGCCACCCCGCAGCTGCGTGCTGAGCCAGATGCCGATGACCGTGGCGATGTAGGGAAGTGCGAGCAGGAGATCATGCGGGACACGATCGCCAAAGGCGAGCTGGGCCCGGATGCCGAGCGCTCCGACGACGGCAAAAAACAGGGCCGCCAGGCTGGAGCCGATGGGATGACCGGCGCCGAAGATGACGGCGGCGAACCCCATGAAGCCACGACCGGCCGTCATGTTCTGGGCGAAGATCTGGAGACTGCCGGCTGCCAGTTCCGCCCCGGCGAGCGCGCACAGGACGCCGCCGATCATCAGGGCCACCAGCCGCATGGCGGCCGGATTGACACCGACGCTGCGCGCCGCGAAGGGATGCTCGCCGGCCGCCGCCAGACGGAGCCCGAAGCGGGTCCGCCGCAGGACGACCCACATGGCGAGCACGACAAAGGGCATGAGCAAGACAAGGATCGAAAGCGAGCCGTAAGCGCCGAACGTCGGACCCAGGCGCGGCAGACCGAACGGCGCACTGACGGCTGCCTGCGTCCCGAAAATCGACTGCACGGCGAGAGCCGTTCCGCCAAGGCCCAATCCCGTCAGCCCCAGGCCCGCGATGATCTGGTTGGCCTTGAGCTTCTCCACCACGAACCAGAAGAGCACGGATCCGACGATACAGACGACCATCGCAATCAGCAGCGCGAGCCAGATCGATTGCGTCAGCACGATTCCAAGGATGGTGGCGCAGGCGCCCGTGATCATCAGTCCCTCAAGCCCGAGGTGCCAGATGCCGGTTCGCTGCGCGATGACGCCGGCAAGGGTGACATAGATCAGCGGCGTGCCTGAACGCAGGATCGCGATTACGAAGTCTTCCATACCCGTCCCCCGAGTTTCGCTATCCGGTCGACGACCTTGGATTTTGCGGTGATGAAAAGGGCGATAGCCGCGTTGATGATGTCGATGGCCGAGGAAGGCAGGCCCGCCATGATGGGAAGATAGAGAGCCGCCGAGGCGAGGCCGCCGAAGAACAGGGCGACGAAAGCCGTTCCGACGACGGAGAAATTGGCCACCAGCGCGATCAGGATTGCGGTGAACCCATGCCCCGGCAGGAAGCCGCCGGTTATGCGACCATTGGGGCCCATGAACTCGATCGTGCCGGCAAGACCGGCCAGCGCGCCGCTCAGGAGGAAACTCGCCAGTCCGATGCGCCAGGTCCGGGCACCTTGCCACTGCACCATGGTCGGGTTGCGTCCCGCGAGTCCCGAGAGCACGCCGAACGCGGTTCGATTGACCAGAAACCACATTGCAATGCCGACGATGACCGCCATCGCGATGATGGTCGGCGACAGTCCCAGCGAATTGCTGATCCGGTAGGCGCTTGCCAGGGGGCGACTCGAGGCCTGCTGTCCGGTTCCCGAGGGGTCTTTGAGCGGGCCGGCGGTGACGTAGAGCAGGAACAGGCCGGCAATGAAATTGCCCATCAGGGTGGTGATGACTTCGTCGGCGCCGGATTTCAGCCGGAGCAGGCCGGGCCAGAGAGCCCAGAGCGCGCCGCCCGTCATTCCGGCAAGGAAGCAGGCCGGGATGAGGATCGCAGCCGGGGCGCCATTCAGCCATTCGGCCATGAAGGCGGCGGCAATGGCGCCCATGTAGAATTGACCTTGCGCGCCGATGTTGAAGAAGCCCGCGCGAAACGACACGGCGACGCCAACGGCCGTGATGAAGAGCGGCAAGCCCCACCGCAAAGCCTGCTGCAGCGCGCCGGGCCTCAGGAAGGCCCCTTCGGCGATCGAATGGAACATGAGCCCCGTCGAATAGCCGGCCGCCTGGAAGATGACGCCGCAAAGCGCGAGCCCGATCAGAATGAAGATCAGCGCGCGGAAGACGGAAACGAGCCGGTCAATCATCAATGGACTCCTGTCATGGCAGCCCCGACCGCCGCGAGATCGTAGGGTGGCCGGAATTCGGCGACGATGCGTCCCGAGAGCATGACGATCACGCGGTCGGAGATGTCGAAGATCTCATCGAGATCCGACGAGATGAACATCAGGCCGCAACCGCGCGCCCGTGCCTTGCGCATGGCATCCCAGACGAAGGAGGTCGCCCCGATGTCGAGGCCGCGGGTCGGCTGTGCGGCGAGAATGAGCCGGGCGTCCGGGTCCATTTCGCGAGACAGGATCACCTTCTGCGCGTTGCCGCCGGACAGCGAGCCCGCCCGCTGACCCACTTCCGAATAGCGGACGTCCCATTCCTTGAGGGCCACGTCGCATTGCTTCCGGATGGCGGCCGGGCTGATCGTGGACAGCAACGACATCTGCAGGAGGCCGCGTGCGGCCCAGTTTTCCCAAAGCGAACTGGTCAGGCTCAGACCTTCCACGTTGCGCTCGAACGGGATGATGCGCAGGCCGGCCGCTCGCCTCGTCGCCAGCGGTGCGCGGGTGAGGTCCGTCTCGTCGATGGCGATGGTGCCGTCGACGACATCGGCCATGGCGGCGATGGCGCGAACCAGCGTCCGCTGCCCGTTGCCCTCCACACCCGCCACACCGATGATTTCACCCGAGCGGATGTCGAGATCGATGCGATCGAGCGCCGGACCTTCCGGGTCAGGCCGGGTGGAAACCTGGCGCATGCGCAGGATCGGGGCACGTTCCTGAACCGCCACATCCTCTTGCGCATGCGTGACGACGGCCGTGCCGGTCAAAGCGGCCTTGTCGTCCGCATTGAGGCTCTTGGCGGCCGCAGTGCCGATGATCAACTCGGCCAGTCGGCCGGCATCGATCCCGTCGCACGGCAGCGGCCCATCCACGAGCTTGCCGCCACGCAGAACCGTGACCGTATCGGCGATCGCCAGAACTTCACGGATCTTGTGCAGGATGAGAATGACGGTGACGCCACGCGCCTTGAGGCGTCGCACGCGCTCGAAAAGCTTGTCGGCGCCTTCCGGCGAAAGCACGGCGGTGGGTTCATCCAGGATCAGGAGCTTGGCATCGGATACGAGGGCGCGGGCAATCTCCACACCCTGCTGGGTTTCCACCGGCAGGTCGCGGATCCGCTGCCTGGCTTTGACTTTGACATCCAGCGCGTCGAGATGCGGTTGCCAGCGCTTTTCCAGGCTGCCCTTGGAGAAGAGCCCTCCCCCTTCCGCGCCGAATTGCATGGCCTCGGCGACGGTGAAGGAAGGCGGAAGCGCGAAGCTCTGATGCACGAGTTCGACGCCCGCACGGCGGGCGTCCTTGACGTTGCCGCCCAGCAAGGGGCGACCATCGATCTTCAGTTCGCCGGATGCCGGTCGAACGAGGCCAGCCAGAACCCTGGCAAAGGTCGTCTTGCCAGCGCCATTCTGGCCGACGACGGCGTGGATCTTGCCACGCTCGAAGACGGCTCCGACTTCGGAGAGCGCCACGATGGAACCGTAGCGAACGGTCACATCGCGGCATTCAAATATGGAGGGGCTGGCCTCGTTCATAACAGCGGCATCCAGTCGGAGTCAGAGCGTTGTGTTGAACGGAACCTTCAGGGATCCATCCAGGATCGCTGCGCGCGCCGCGGCGATTTCCGGCAGGACTTCCTTTGCCTTGGCAACCAGATCGGCCGGCCCCTGTTCCGCGAATAGCGGCGAGGGGATGAAGTCGATCACACCGGTGCCGAGGCCCGTATGCTCATGCGTGCCGCCGGCGAAATTGTTGCCGACCGCCTTGGTGACTTCGTTATAGAGCGAATTGCCGAAGTCGAGGCCGACGATCGAAATCACGTTCTTCGGGCCCTGCGGGAACTGGGCGGGATCGAGCACGCTGACCATACGGCCCTCGCCTTCCTTCGCCGCGGCGATGATGCCGAAATCGGTTGCCGCCGCGTCGGTCTGGATGAAATCGATGCCGCTTGAATACATCTGCGTCGCGATTTCCTGGCCCTTGGCCGGATCCTGGAAGGAGCCCGCGAAGGCGACGGCCACCGATGCATCCGGGCGCACCGACAGCGCGCCTGCCTTGAAGGCATTGAAGTCGGCGTTGATCGGGGGAATGGACACGCCGCCGATGAAGCCCAGCTTGCCGGACTTGCTCAGGCGCGCCGCGAAGATGCCGGACAGATAGCAGCCGAGATAATAGTCGTAGGAAACGGTCACGACATTCGGGATCGCCGGCTCGAAGGGGTCGGCGAAGAGCTGGATCCACTTGGTATTGGGATACTCGGGCGCCAGCGCCTTGAAGGGCTCCGCGACCTCGTTGAACGTCGAGACGATCACGGAAGCGCCGGCATCGCCCAGGGTGCGGAAGATGGTCTCGTAGGTCGCCGGGTCCTGCGCATAGACGGCGCGGGACTGAAAGCCCTGCTCGTCGGCAAGCTGCTTGAGCTTGGCGATCATCGAATCCACGGCGCTGGCGTCGCCCGCCGCCTGCGTATGCACGAGCGCGACCAGGCCGCCAGCGGCATAGGACGCGGCCGTGAGCAGGCCGTTGGTCATGCCGAAGGCTGCCAAGCCTGCCGTCGTCTTCAGAAAGGTCCTGCGGCCGATGGCGTGGCGCAGCAGATTGATTTCATTGGAATCTTTGTTGGTCATGTTCCCATTTCCTGGCTCTGGAAGTTCGGTATGCGATTTTTTGTTGGAGCGGTTCGTGCGCCGCCCTTCTGCTTTGCGGGTGCCTGTGGGCACCCGCATGCCTTATGCGCCGGGCGAAAACGGTGCCGGGTTCATGATCATCACATCCTGCGTCTGGATGGCGTCGAGCGCCCAGACGCCAGCGATGAATGCCTGCCATTCGGGGTCGGCATACATGGCGGCGCGCCGCGCTTCGCGGTCGGCGAGACTGTCGTAGCGCCACATCAGGACCGTGGTGTGCAGATGCCCGATCTCGCTGACGAAGAGGCCGAGAAACGTGTTGAGGTGCCGCTTCTGGATCGGCAGACCCTCCGCTTCATACTTCTTGAGCCAGCCATCGACGGTGCCGGGCTTGAAGGTATAGGTGCGGTGCTCGACGATCACTGGTGGGCCTCCTTGAGAATGAATTCAGCGGCGCGCTCCCCGATCATGATCGCCGGAGCATTGGTGTTACCGCTGGAGATGATGGGCATGATGGAAGCGTCTGCCACGCGCAGGCCTTCCACGCCGTGAACTTTCAGTTGCGCATCGACGACGGCCATCGGATCGGTGCCCATCTTGCAGGTGCCGACGGGATGGAACGTTGTCATGGCATTGGCGCGCAGCCATTGGGTCAGTTCGGCATCGGTCTCGACAGCCGGGCCGGGAGCAAGCTCCTTGCCGCGATACTTGTCGAACGCCTTCTGCTGGATCACCTCCCGCGTCATGCGGATGGCGTTGATCATCGTGCGGATGTCGAACTCGGTTTGCAGGTAGTTGGCGTTGATGCGCGGGCGATCCATCGGATCGGCCGAGCGCAAACGGATCTCGCCGCGGCTTTCCGGATTGACCGGCCCCACGCGCAAGGAGAAGCCGTGATTGGCCTCGACGCGCTCCTTCTTGAACGGGTTCGGAAAGTGGAGGTTGGCGGTCTTTTCCAGCGCCGGCATGAAGTGAAGCTGGATGTCGGGCGCCGCAAGATCGCCGCGTGACTTGACGAAGGCGCCGGCCTCGTACGGGAAGGTCGTGGTGATGCCCTCGCCGAACAGCATGCCCTGGATGACCGACCAGGTCAGCTTGTCGGCGCGCAGATCGGAATAGAGCGTTACCGGCTCGCGGCATTCATACGCCATGACGCAATCGACATGGTCCTGAAGGTTCTTGCCGACGCCGGGCAGGTCCTTCACGACCTTGATGTTGTGCTCGGCCAGTTCGTCGGCGGGACCGATGCCCGAGAGCATGAGAATCTGAGGCGAGTTGACGACACCGGCGGACAGGATCACCTCCCGATCCGCATGCACCCTGGTGATATTGCCCTTCCGGCTGAACTCGACGCCGATGGCGCGGCCATTTTCGATCAGGATGCGCCGGGTGTGGGCGCGGGTGATGATCGTCAGGTTCGGGCGCTTCTTGGCCGGACGCAGGAAGGCATAGGCGGCCGAGCAGCGCTTGCCCTTGGTGATGGTGAAGTCGTAGCGGCCGAAACCTTCCTGGTCTTCACCGTTGAAATCGTCGTTCAGCGGATAGCCGGCCTGCCCACCGGCCTCGTTGAAGACGTCGAGCAGCCCGTTCCAGCCGCGGGCGCGGCAGACGGTCAGTTCGCCTTCGGTGTTGTGATACGCATCCTTGCGCTGCACATGGGTTTCGGAGCGCAGGAAGGCCGGAAGCACCTCATCATACGACCATCCCTTCGCGCCCATTTGCGCCCAGCGATCATAGTCGTGGCGGTTGCCGCGCACATAGATCATGCCGTTGATGGTCGAAGTTCCGCCCAGCACCTTTCCGCGCGGCCAATAGAGCGAGCGGTCATTAAGATGCGGCTCGGGCTCGGTGTGATAGTGCCAGTTGTAGATGCCGGAATGAAACAGCTTGCCCATCAGCATGGGCAGCCGAAACAGCGGATTGAGATCGCGTCCGCCCGCTTCCAGCAACAGCACCTTGTTGGCCGGATCCGCCGAAAGCCGGTTGGCAAGAACACAGCCCGCCGAACCGGCACCGATGATGATGTAATCGAATGTCTTCGTTGCGGCCATGTTACCAAGCGATGGGTCGAGCACCCATCTCCTCCAGAAATTCGTTGCAGAGAACCAGCGGATTGGGGCGGCGAAGCACGTCGTCGGCGCGCGCCGGATGGTCGCGCAGGATGCAGCGCACATGCCCGCCAGCGGCTTCGTCGATGCCCGCTAGCGCCAGCGCCTGCGCGGCCGCGTCGCCGAACCCCAAAAACACCAGCGGCTTTTCGCGCGCGGCGAGGACCCGCAGGGTTTCGACGATCAAGGGCCGCCAGAGAACCAGGTGACCCTGCGATTGATGCGCGTCGATATCGACCTTGAAGCGCATCAGCGTCAGCGAAGCATTGAGCAGCAAGGCGCCTTCACAAACCCAGCGATCGGCAATATCGGACGGCGCTTCGAGCGGGACCGCCCCGCTCTCTATGGCCGCCAGCGTCTTCGGCCAGTCGCCGAAATCGCGCGCATAGGACGGATCCCCCGTGCGCGCGGCGACGATCAACTGCGTATAGGCGCGAATGCTCTTGGAGAACATCTTGTCGAGTTCATTCCAGCCCGCGAGGTTTCCCGCCTCGAAGGCCCGCCCGGTCGCAAAGCCCGGCTCCGGATAGGGATCCTGGCCGAGCACGACGCACGTCACGTCGTCCGGAGAAATCCCGTCGAACGCGCGCAGGCAATGGGTGCCGGCCGGCATTCCCGGGAAGTGCTTTCCACGGCGGACAGGAAAGATCGGCTCCCAGACTTCGAGCTCCAGCTCGGGCGCCATCCCCTCGAAATCGAGCGCGACATGTCCGAGCAGAGCACGCCATGGCGCATCCAGATCGGCGCGCCAATCCGCCAGAAACTCCTGCATCGCAGCCCGTAGCGGCATTGCCATTCGCACCCTCCCCAAGGCGGCAGTCGCAGGTCGCTTTCAGGAACCTGACCGTTTTGTCAGCTTTTTATGAAAAGAAGTTGACCATATTGTCAACTTCTTTTTTATTGGTGCTTCGATTCCCAAGGTCCCCTACGGTTACAGGGTTGGACCGGGGATGGTTATGCGCGAAGTTCCGGGCGATCGATCCGGGAAAAGATGTTTAGAGACAACGGGATACCCAATGGCTGAGCCCAGCAGATCGGTTGAAATGGAGCCTGCGATCGCGGAGGTTTCCGACGAACCGATCCGAGCGCGGAACGTGCTGAAGATCCTCACGGCCGCGGTGGAGATTTTCTCCCGCAAGGGCCTCGATGGCGCGCGGATCGTGGAAATCGCCAAGGCTTCAGGCCTGCCAAAGGGCAATGTCTATTATTATTTCTCGTCCAAGGAAGAGATCTACAATGCCGCGATCGACCAGCTGATCCATAGCTGGGACGATGCATTCCGGCACATCTCGGCGGATCGTGATCCGGCGGAGGCGATCGAAGCCTATGTTCGCGCCAAGCTCGATCACGCCTGGGCCAACGCGGCCGAGACCCGGCTCTTTGCCAATGAAATCCTGCAGGGCGCGGAGCATCTTTCCCTGGACGCACGCGAACACATGCGGCGGGTCACGGCGGAAAAGGCGGGCGTGATCGATGCCTGGGCCGCCGCGGGCAAGATCGTGCCGGTCGACGCGCGGCATCTGTTCATCCTGCTCTGGTCGGCGACCCAATTCTATGTCGAGTTCGAGGCTCTGGCCTGCGATGCGCTGGATGTCAGCCAGCTCTCGGAAGCCGACCGCGCGAAAGCCGCCAAGACGATCACCGAGACCATCCTGCGCGGCCTCCTGGCGAACCGCCCCACCGCCTAGGATCCAACGCCGCCCCGATGGCTTCGCGTGGGACTCGATTGCGATGTCGTGGAAATGGTTCTGGCGGATCGAGCCTGCTACGAGACCGCCGATTGGTCACCATGCGCCGATGGCTCAAGACGAATCCCGACGATGATCCGGCACCAGACGTTCCTGCCAGGCAGTCCTCGGAACCGGCCGAAATGGCCAGGGGCGACTCTCGACAGCTCAAGCCGCCTTCCTACCGATAAACAGACCGCTTTCCTTGCCCACCTCAAGAACCCCGTTTCCGGCCTGAAATGCCTCAGTGATCGCATCCCGGAACGCGGCGAGTTGCGCCGCGTCGGCTGAATCGCCGGGAGGATAGGACGTCAGCGCCAGAAATACGTCTTCCGGATCGGTCACGCGCAGACAGGCCGGATGCTGGTTCATGGTCACGTTGCCGAGCTGAGCCTGCATGATCCGTTCTGCCGCGTCATATCCCAACGCAGCGCCGGCCGGATCGACCGGCGGACTGCCGAACACGGTTGTCAGCGCATACATCTCGCGCATGTTGCCGGCGCCGTTCGTCGTCACCGCCAGGAAACCGCCGGGCTTCAGAACCCGGTGCATTTCCACGACCGCCTTCGACGGGACCGGCAGGTGATAAAGCATGTGCATGGCGATCACGGCATCGAAGCTGCCGTCTTCGAAGGGCAACGCGGCCGCGTCGGCCTGCTGGCCTGTGACCGATGCAAATGGCAGGGGCCGGCAACGCTCAACGGCTTCGCGAACCATGCCCGACGAAAGGTCGGAAAGCGTGAGGCACAGGTTCGGCGGCAGGTCGTTTGCGGCTGCCTCCCAAAACCAACCGGGACCACACCCGACATCCAGGATGCCGTCGCCGGGCTTGAGAGGAAGCTGCCTCGCTGTCCAGGGAAACCAGCCGGTTTCGGCGATCGTATACTCGCCGTTCAGCCGGGCGCGAGCCGCAAGCTTGCGGCTATCGCCATACTGCTCGGCATTGCCGGATGTTATCGAACGCACGCGTTTCCTCCCTCTCTCGGTCTTGAAGGCCGAGAGCGAGTATGATCGAGATTGAAGCAATCGGTAGGAATACTCAAACGTCGCCCGTGCCATTCGGTGTCGAGCTGTCACGCCTTGCCAGGGATCCTCACATGGACAAAGCGAGGACCATCATTGGAATAGACTGCAGCCCACGCGCGTCCAGTAACTCAGGGCGGATGCTCGGCGAGGTTCTTGGCTCGCTCGGGAGAGATCAGCGGATGAAGGTCGTGGACCGGGTGCGTCTGGCCGACGAGCGTATCGACTGTCTCGGGTGCGAGCAGTGCTATCAAACGTTTGGATACCACGGCGACGGGATCGATCGTGTTCTGTCACTCATGAAAGAGTCGGACGTGATTCTGATGGCTACTCCCACCTGCTTCGGAATGCCGCCGGCCCTGGGCGTCGCCCTGCTCGACAGATCGGATCCGCTGTGGCGGGACGGACAGCAGCTCAAAGGAAAACTCGGAGCGGTCATCGTCAACGGCGCCACCGATCCCGCGGGCGATCCGAGTGTGCGCCAATGCGCGGACAACATGATCCGGTTTTTCGCACAGCACGAGATGCCCTGCGTCCAGCCGGCGCATCTGGGGGGCACGCTCGCATATCCCGAGCAACGGTTTCCGGACCCGCTTCCCGCCGGGACGACCGGCGTTCTCGAGCAATTGGCTGACGAGATCCGGCAGTGGGTCGGGGACGGGTGATGCCGTCACATCTCTCGCCCAAGGCCTTGGCCTTGAAACAGCGATTACTGCGGGCTGTATAATTTGCCCTTTGATTTCGGGACCTTGATGGCCGCATCGGTTGGCATCGGGCCCTTCCGAAAACGTTCAGCAACGCGAGCGAGCCCCAAAGATACCGTGAAGCCAAGTTTGACCGCGCGGATAGAGAATTCCCTTCAGTCTCAATAGAATAAGGTCAAAAAAACCGTCACAAGCTCTCCAGGCCAAGACGGCATACAATTCCGCTTCGCGAGGCTTGCCCAGCGATTGACGGCGAAAGATCACGGAAAGAAAAGTGTTTATTTTCAGTTCGTTGTAGAGGGAAATCAGCGGCTATCGGCGGCGTTTGGGTAGGCGCGAATTATTCCCACTCGATCGTCCCGGGCGGCTTGCTCGTCACGTCGTAGACGACGCGGTTGATGCCCTTGACCTCGTTGATGATGCGGGTCGCGGCGCGGCCAAGGAAGTTCATGTCGTAGGGAAAGAAATCCGCCGTCATGCCGTCGACCGAAGTCACGGCGCGCAGCGCCAGAACCGAGTCATAGGTGCGGCCGTCGCCCATCACGCCGACCGTCTGCACCGGCAACAGCACAGCGAACGCTTGCCAGATCGTGTCGTAGAGGCCGGCCTTGCGGATCTCGTCGAGATAGATCGCATCGGCCTTGCGGAGGATGTCGAGCTTCTCGCGCGTCACGCCGCCCGGCAGGCGGATGGCGAGGCCCGGGCCCGGGAACGGATGGCGGCCGACGAAGCTGTCGGGAAGGCCGAGTTCGCGGCCGAGCGCCCGCACCTCGTCCTTGAACAGTTCGCGCAGCGGCTCGACCAGCTTCATGTTCATGCGGGCCGGCAGGCCGCCGACATTGTGGTGCGACTTGATCGTCACCGACGGGCCGCCCGAGAACGAGACGCTCTCGATCACGTCCGGATAGAGCGTGCCCTGGGCCAGGAATTCCGGGGCGCCCTTGCCGTCGCTGGCGATCTTCTTCGCTTCGGCGTCGAACACGTCGATGAACAGGCCGCCGATGATCTTGCGCTTGGTCTCGGGATCCGAGACGCCCTCGAGCTTGCCGATGAACAGATCCGCGGCGTCGACGCTGACCAGCGGAATGTTGAAGTGCTCGCGGAACAGCGAGACGACCTGGTCGCCCTCATGCTGGCGCATCAGGCCGTGGTCGACGAAGACGCAGGTCAGCTGGTCGCCGATCGCCTCGTGGATCAGCACTGCCGCGACCGCGGAATCGACGCCGCCCGAAAGCGCGCAAAGCACCCTGCCCTTGCCGACCTGCTTGCGGATCTTCTCGATCATCTGCTCGCGATAGGCCGACATGGTCCAGTCGGACTTCAGGCCGACGATGTTATGGGCGAAGTTCGAGAGCAGCTTCGCGCCGTCCGGCGTGTGGACGACTTCCGGATGGAACTGCACGCCATAGAAGCGGCGGGTCTCGTCGGCGATGGCGGCGAAGGGTGCGCCATGGGAGACGGCGATGACCTGGAAGCCCTCGGGGAGCGCCATGACCTTGTCGCCGTGGCTCATCCAGACCTGATGGCGGCTGCCCTTCTCCCAGACGCCCTCGAACAGCGGCGACGCTTCCTGGATCTCGACGAAGGCGCGGCCGAATTCGCGATGATCGCTGGTTTCCACGCGGCCGCCGAGCTGGGCCATCATGGTCTGCTCGCCATAGCAGATGCCCAGGACCGGGACGCCCGCCGCGAATACGGCGTCCGGCGCGCGCGGCGAACCGATGTCGCCGGTGCTGGCCGGGCTTCCGGAGAGGATCACGCCCTTCGGCTGCATCCTGCCGAAAGCGGCGTCCGCATTCTGGAACGGGTGGATCTCGCAATAGACGCCGGCTTCGCGAAGGCGACGCGCGATGAGCTGCGTTACCTGCGATTCAAAATCGATGATGAGAATGCTGTCGGTCATGGAGCGGCCCGGCGTCTGAGGGGAATGGCCCCTCGGTTAAGCGATCGCGCCGCAAACTGCAATCGCGGAGCTGCCGATCTCCGCATGCATAGGTCGGAAAACAGGTCGATCGCGCATCCAGACAAGAAAACGGCCCGCTCTTTCGAGCGGGCCGGGTATCGCGATCAGGGCGCTGCGGTCGCAGGCGTATCGGATGCGGGAGCGGCCGGAGCCGGCATTTCGGGAGCCGGCGTCTCGGTGGCCGGGGCCGGCATCTCCGCGGCAGGCGCCGGGGCTGCTTCGGGAGCGGCGGGAGCCGGGGTCGCTGCCGGGGCCTCGACGGCAGGCGCCGGGGTTGCTTCGGCAGCGGCCGGGGCCGGGGCCGGCGTCTCGACGACCGGGGCCGCCGGAACTTCGACGACGGGCTCGGGAGCCGGCGCCCAGAAGGCGAACTCGGCGCAGCCTTCCGGCGCCTTGGCGTCGGCGAAGCGTTCCTTCAGCTTCTTGCAGGAGAATTCGCGCACTGCTGTCGGCAGCACCTTGTTGATCTGTACGCCGAACTGGTCGTTCGGGTTTGACGCCGCGAACACGTAATAGGCCCAGTATCCCGCGAACAGGACAAGGATGATGGCGATAAGCCTGAGCAGGCGCATAAGTCTACCTCCGTAATCGGGAGAACCCCGGGGAGGTCCTTCTATCGGCGCAACCGCATGCTGTCGAGACGAACACCCGGTAACATCCGGAAGGCGCACAGATGATTGCGATCAGGCGCTGCGTGTCAGTACCGAAACAAAGAAACCATCCGTGCCGCTGGTGAGCGGAGTCATCAGAAGACCGTTCGACAGCAGGCGCACGGCGGGTCCCAGGATGTTCATCGATTCCTGCTCATAGGCCTCGACCACGGCCTGCGGCGGCACGACCGCGAAGCCGGGATGGGCGGCGAGGAAGGCGTCGATTTGGTCGGTGTTCTCTTCCTCCAGCACCGAACAGGTGATGTAGGCGAGACGCCCACCCGGCTTGACGTAGCGGGCGGCGGTCTCCAGCACCAGCGCCTGATCCTTGTTGCGCTCGGCGAGGCTCCCCGGACGGATGCGCCACTTGGCGTCGGGATTGCGACGCCAGGTGCCGGTGCCCGTGCAGGGCGCATCGACGAGGACGAGGTCCATGCGGTGCTCGAGATCGTCCAGCACGTCGCTGTTCGGCCGCGGCGTGCGGACCTGGACGTTGCGCACGCCCGCCCGCGTCAAGCGATCATGGATCGGCGCAAGTCGACGGCGGTCGGAATCATGCGCGAAGATCTGGCCGTGGTTCTGCATGGCCGCCGCCAGGGCGAGCGTCTTGCCGCCGCCGCCGGCGCACAGATCCAGCACCTGCATGCCCGGACGCGCGCCGGCGAACTCGGCGGCGAGCTGGCTGCCCAGATCCTGGATCTCGACCTGCCCCTTCAGGAACGGCTCGGTCGAGGCGATATGCGGCTCGGCCGACCCGGGCTCCAGCGGCAGCCGCAGGCAGAGCGCGGAGAGCGCGGGGCGCTCGGGAGTCCGGCCGATCGCGGCGGCGAGCTCGGAAGCGGCGTGATCGGCCTCGGCCTTCAGCGTGTTGACGCGCAGATCGAGGGGGGCCGGCGTCGCCAGCGCCTGCAACTCGGCCACGACATTGTCGCCGAAGATACGCGCGAAATTCGGCGCGATCCATTCCGGGTAGTCGCCACGGACATAGTCCGGCGCACCGGCGAGCGCGTCGCTGGAGAGCACCGCGCGCTCGTCATCGGTCAGCGGCGCCGGCGCGAAACGGTCACCCGAGAACAGCGTTTCGATCGCCGCGATGTCGAGCCCGCGATGCCTGCGGAACAGGCCGAGCATCACGGAGCGCCCATCGTCGCCGCCGCCCACGGCCGCCGACGAACTCCGGTGGCGGAGCGCGTCGAAGACGAGATCGCCGATGGCGCGGCGATCCTTCGAGCCGGCGAAGCGGTGCGCGAGGCCCCAATCCTTCAGGGCGTCGGGCGCCGGGCGGCGACGGGTTGCGATATCATCGAGAACCTCGATGGCGGCGGAGATGCGTGCGGCTGGGATCATGGTCCCGCGCTTCTAGAGTATCCGGACGGCAAGGTCGAGCCAGAGGAAGCAGACCAGAAGGAATCCGACCAGAAAGCTGAGATGCCGCAGCACCAGCGGCCCCTTGAGCGAGGCGATCGTGTGGATCACGCGGCTGGCGACGAACAGCCAGGCCACCACCACTTCGAGGATCGAGGTGCCGTTGATGCCGAACAGGAATCCGACGACCACGAAGAACAGGATCGGCAGCTCGAACTGGTTGGCGAGATGGCGGCGGGCGGTCGCCGACGCGTCCGGCTCCTTGGCGCCGGGCGCGAATTCGGTCGAGGTCACGGCGCCGCTGGCGACGGCATTGCGGCGGGTGATGCCGAGCCAGAGATAGCAGAAGGCGATCAGCGCGAATTGCGCGATCGCCGGCCAGAGGATGACGGTCTTCAGCATGGAGCCCCCGATCGGTGGATCGCCGGCGATTGCCGGCCATCAGGCCGCAAACAAACCAAGGGGGCAGAAGGTTCCCCCCTGCCCCCTCATATTCCGGCGAGCCACTCGGCCGGAGCCGGATCAGCCGATGCCGGGATAGTTCGGGCTCTCGCGGGTGATCGTCACGTCATGCGTGTGGCTCTCGCGCAGTCCGGCCGTCGAGATGCGCACGAAACGCGCCTTCTCGCGGAAGGCCTCGAGGTTCTCGGCGCCGACATAGCCCATGGCGGCGCGCAGGCCGCCGGCCAGCTGGTGCAGCACGCCGCTGACCGGACCCTTGAACGGAACCTGGCCCTCGACGCCTTCCGGCACCAGCTTCAGCGTGTCGCGCACTTCCGCCTGGAAATAGCGATCGGCCGAGCCGCGCGCCATCGCGCCGACCGAGCCCATGCCGCGATAGGCTTTGAACGAGCGGCCCTGGTGCAGATAGACCTCGCCGGGGCTCTCTTCCGTGCCGGCCAGCAGCGAGCCGATCATGGCGCAGCGGGCGCCGGCGGCGAGCGCCTTGGCGAGATCGCCGGAATATTTGATGCCACCATCGGCGATCACCGGCACGCCCGCCCTGTCGGCGGCCGAGACCGCATCCATGATCGCGGTGAGCTGCGGCACGCCGACGCCGGCGACGACGCGCGTGGTGCAGATCGAGCCGGGGCCGATGCCGATCTTGACCGCATCGGCGCCCGCGTCGATCAGCGCCTGGGCGCCCTCGGCGGTGGCGACATTGCCGGCCATGACCTGAACGCGGTTCGAAAGCTTCTTCACCAGCGTGACGGCGTCGAGCACGCGCTGCGAATGGCCATGCGCGGTGTCGACGACGACAAGGTCGACACCGGCGTCGATCAGGCGCTCGGTCCGCTCGATGCCATTGTCGCCCACCGTGGTGGCGGCGGCGACGCGCAGCCGGCCCTGCTCGTCCTTGGCGGCGTTCGGGTTGAGCTGCGTCTTCTCCATATCCTTGACGGTGATCAGCCCGATGCAGCGATAGGCCTTGTCGACGACGACGAGCTTCTCGATCCGGTGCTGGTGCAGCAGCCGGCGCGCCTCGTCCTGGCTGACGCCTTCCTTGACGGTGATCAGACCCTCGCGGGTCATCAGCTCATAGACCTTCTGGGCCGGATTGGAGGCGAAGCGGACGTCGCGATTGGTGAGGATGCCGACCAGCCGGCCCGGATTGTCGCCGCCCTCGACGACGGGGATGCCGGAAATGCGGTGCGCCTTCATCAGCGCCAGCGCGTCGGCCAGCGTCGCATCCGGCTCGATCGTGACGGGGTTCACGACCATGCCCGATTCGAACTTCTTGACCTGGCGGACTTCCTCGGCCTGCTGCTCGGGCGAGAGGTTGCGGTGGATGACGCCGAGGCCGCCGGCCTGTGCCATGGCGATCGCCAGCCGCGCCTCGGTCACCGTATCCATGGCCGAGGAGATGATCGGAATGTTGAGCTCGATCTCGCGCGTCAGACGCGTGCGGATATCGACCTCGCCGGGCATGACCAGCGAGTGACCGGGCTGAAGCAGCACGTCGTCGAAGGTCAGCGCTTCGCGTCCGGTCGACAATTCTACGATCTGGGCCATGGCCAACGCTCCGAATGCAAAAGACCGGCCGAGGGACCAAGGGTCACCGGCGGGTCGAGGTTTCAGCGAATAGAGTTGGCGGTGGTCTCTATCATGGAGTCGGCGGATCTGGAAAGTCTTGCACCGCACAAATCGCCGCAGGCGAGCGATTGCCTGCGAGAATCACGCTACGCGTTGAGGTGTGCCGGCGATCACTCGACACACCATGCGCCGTTCCCTTCAATATCGCGACGTCAAGGAAGGCGCGCGGGGTGTCCGTGGGCATCCGTCGCGTCCCGCTCTCAACCTCTCGAACAGGATGGTCGCCAAGCGCCGATGCTGCTTCAGCACCTTCACCAGACGACCCGGAAGGTCCTTCGCGCGGCCGGTGAAGCCATCAGGCGGCCGCGTCCCTTCGCAATACGACTGCTGCGGCGTTCTCCGTATCTGGGACCCATATTGGTTCGATCCTGGCATCGGCGACGCTTCGAGCAGCGGATGCAACGTCCGCTTCGCCTGCATCCTCCCATCGATCTCAACGAGTACCTAGTCCATCGCATTCTCTACGACCGCGATCCACGCCTGAAGATCGTGTGCGACAAGATCGCGGTTCGAGACATCATCCGGGAGCGGCTTGGCGATGCGTTCGTCGTGCCGCTTCTCGGAGTGTGGAGCGATCCGCGCCACATCCCTTGGCACACGCTGCCGGATCGATTCGTGCTGAAGCCCAATCACAGCTCCGGCCCCGTTGCCCTGATCCGCGACGCGAACCAGCTCGACACGCAGGCCCTCACCGCCAAGGCGACAGAGTGGCTGCGCCATGACTTTTTCGATTCAAGCCTCGAATGGGGATATCGCGGCCTGCCGCGCCGCATCACGGCTGAACCGCTTCTGCTCGGTCCCAACGGGGCCGAGGTGATCGAAGCCGTGGCGCTGACTTTTGGAGGAAAGGTCGCGGCCATTCGTGTCTTCCTCGGCGGCAAGGACAATCCCGATCGTTGCGACAACTGGTTTGATCGAAACAGCGTCCGCTTGCCGTTCTATTCGCTCAAATACAGGCTGGGCGACTATGTGCTGGATCCGGCGATGACCGAGCGCATCATCGCCGCCGCTGAAGCGGTTTCGGCGGGCTTCAGCCATCTTCGGGTGGATTTCTACCTCACGGACGAGGGTCTCAGGATCGGAGAGCTGACGCCCTATTGCGGCGCTGGTCTCATCCCCTGGAACCGTCGCGGCTGCGACAGAGTGTTCGGGCAGCTTTGGGCCGACCCGTCCCGTATCGACGAGATCGACGATCTCGGCGCCCTCATCGAGGCGTCGGACTGAAGCCGCCCGCCGGCGAGAGGACAACGCCTTCCGGCCTGCGACGCCCCGGACGCTCTTCAGGCATTTGGCATCCATGGACCGGATCGGGGATCCGACCGCCGCCAGCGACGCCGTCCATTGCGGGCAGCCCGGACCAAGCCACGCAACAAGCGGGCGGTTTTCGTAGATCCATAGATGTGCCTTACCGCTTCCCAGCCCGATCTCGACATGCTAGGCGACCATCTTTAATCAGGCGGGATTGGGTTTCATGGGACCACGGGCGACGCTAGCGTTCCCCGCCAGGGTGAGCCTGCGGATCCGGGCCGCCAGTCGGATCTACAAGCAGTTGCGGCGCAGGCTCGTGCAGCAACCGTTGCGGCGATGGCCCGTCCTCGGCCCCAGGCTGATACGGTCCTGGCACCTTCGGCGATTCCAGAGGGTGATGGGCCAGCCCGCGCGGCTCGCGCCCCCCGCCGGCTTCAACGACCATATCATGGTCCGCATCCTCGAAGACCGCGATCCCCGGCTCAAGGTCGTCTGCGACAAGATCGCCGTCCGCGACATCATCCGCGAGCGCGCGGGCGATGCGTTCCTCGTCCCCCTGCTCGGCATCTGGTCCGATCCCGACGCGATTGCGTGGGAGCAATTGCCGGAACGCTTCGTCCTGAAGCCGAGCCACGCCTCCGGCTACGTGGCGATCGTGAAGAATGAGAGCGACCGCGATATCCCGGCGCTGACCGCGCTGGCTCGGGCGTGGCTCAAGCAAGACTACTTCGATCAGTCGCTCGAATGGGGCTATCGCGGCATTCCCCGCCGCATCCTCGCGGAGCCGCTCCTGCTCGGGTCCGACCGTCAGGCGCCCGCCGAGGCGCAGGTCTTCACCTTTGGCGGGCGCTCCGCGCTGATCCGCGTCCTCACCGGCACCAAGGAAACGGAGGATCGCCGGGACAACTGGTTCGATGCGTCCGGCGCGCGGCTGCCGATCCACTCCTTGAAGATCACGCCGGGTGACTTCGAGCTGCCTCCGGAGGTCGCCCGGGAGATCGTCCCCGTGGCCGAGCGGGCCGCGGCCGGCTTCGCCCATCTGCGGGTCGATTTCTATCTGAGCGATCGAGGCCCGTTGATCGGCGAACTCACCCCCTATCACGGGGCAGGACTCAATCCATGGAATTCGCCGACCATCGACGGCTACCTCGGCGAAATCTGGCGCGACCCCGACCGGGTCGCTTGCCGCGAGGCCCTGCATCACGCCGCCAGGGCCGCGTGATTCCGGCTCGGAATTGCCGGGGGATCATACTAAGGTAGCCCTCAGCATTCCTCCCCCAGAGGCCTCATGCCCTCGCATCGTCCCCCCGCCCGGATCCTTCTTCCTCTGATCGTCGCCTGCGCGCTGTTCATGGAGAACCTCGATTCCACCGTCCTCTCGACGTCGCTTCCCGCCATCGCCCGCGATTTCGGCGTCAGCCCGATCGATCTGAAGCTGGCGCTGACGTCCTACCTGCTCACCATCGCCATCTTCATCCCGGCCTCCGGTTGGGTGGCCGACCGCTTCGGCGCCCGCTCCGTCTTCCGCCTGGCGATCGTCCTGTTCACGCTGGGCTCGATCTGCTGCGGCCTGTCCAGTTCGATCCTGGAAATCGTCGGCTCGCGCGTGCTGCAGGGCATTGGCGGCGCCATGATGGTGCCGGTCGGACGGCTGGTCATCCTGAAGTCGGTGCAGAAATCCGAACTGGTCGGGGCACTGGCCTGGCTGACCGTGCCGGCGCTGATCGGCCCGGTCGTCGGCCCCGTCGTCGGCGGCTTCATCACCACCTATTTCGACTGGCGCTGGATCTTCTGGATCAACGTGCCGATCGGCGTCCTCGGCGTGACGCTGGCCACCCTGTTCATCCCCGACATTCGCGGCGAGGAACAGGTCCGATTCGATTTCATCGGCTTCCTGCTCACCGCCTTCGGCATCGCCGGTTTCATCACCGGCTCGACCTCGCTCGGGCTCAACCTGATGCCCTGGCCCTATGTTGCGACCTGCCTGATCGGCGGCGCGGCGCTGCTGACGGTCTATTTCTTCTATAGCCGCCGCGTCGCCAATCCGATCCTCGACCTGTCGCTGTTCGCGATCCCGAGCTTCGCGGCCAGCGTCTTCGGCGGCATGCTGTTCCGCATCGGCATCGGCGCCCTGCCCTTCCTGCTGCCCTTGATGCTGCAGCTCGGCTATGGGCTGACCCCGTTCCAGTCCGGTACCATCACATTCGTCTCGGCCATCGGCGCGATCGCGATGAAGTTCGTCGCCCCGCCATTGCTGCGCCGGCTCGGTTTCCGCACGGTGCTGATCGCAAATTCGTTCATCGCCGCGTTCTTTGTCGGTGTGCCGGCGGCGTTCTCGATCGGAACGCCGCTGCACCTGATCACCGGCCTGCTGTTCGTTGGCGGCTTCTTCCGCTCGCTGCAATTCACCAGCGCCAATGCGCTGTCCTTCGCCGATGTGCCGGTGTCGCGGATGAGTCGGGCGACCAGCATGACCAGCGTGTTCCAGCAACTGGCGCTGTCGCTCGGCATCTCGACCGGCGCGATCGCGCTGCAGCTGACCATGCAGGCGCATGGCGGTTCACAGCTGGAACTGGCTTCGTTCCACCCGGCCTTCATCGTCGTCGGCCTGATCGCGGCGAGCTCCGTGATCTTCTTCATCCGCATGCCGCGCGATGCGGGCTCGGAAATGTCGGGCCGCAGCGTCGCGGTCAAGGAACTGGCGCCGGATCCCGTCACCGCCATGCGCGAGCGGGCATAAAGGACAGGACCTTCCAGCTTGCTTCACCTCTCAGGAAGAGGGGAAGGAGCCGGCATGGTCTCCGCTACCTCACGGACGCCAGCTGCCGTCGTCCTCGGCCGCGTCGCGGGCGTGGCCCTCTTCGGCGCCGGTCTTGCGCCCCTTGAAGCCCTTGGCGAGCAGGAACAGCTCGACCGAGCCGGCGCGGCTGGCCGGCGGCTTGATGTGGTGGACCGAGGTGAAATGCTGCTTCAGCTGGGTCAGCACCGTATTCTCGGCGCCGCCGCGGAAAACCTTGGTCAGGAAATGCCCGCCCGGCTTCAGCACGCGGATGGCGAAATCGACCGCGACCTCGCAGAGGAAGATGGTGCGCAGATGGTCGGTCTTCTGATGGCCCGTCGTCGGGGCCGCCATGTCCGAGAGCACGACATCGGCCCGTCCGCCCAGCGCCTGCTCCAGCAGCGCCGGCGCATCCTCGTCCAGGAAGTCCTTCTTGAACAGGATGACGCCCGGAAGCTCGTCCATCTCCAGATAGTCGATGGCGACGACCAGCTTCGTGTCGTCGGTCGAGCCGACGCGATCGACGGCCACCTGCGACCAGCCGCCAGGCGCCGCGCCCAGGTCAACCACGCTCATGCCGGGGGCCAGGATGTGATGCTTGTCGTCGATCTCGATCAGCTTGTAGGCGGCGCGCGAACGATAGCCCTCGCGCTTCGAACGCGCGACATAGGGATCGTTGAGCTGCCGCTCCAGCCAACGCTGCGACGAGGCCGTGCGGCCGCGCGAAGTCTTGACGCGCACGGTGAGCTCGCGCCCGCCGGATCCACGTCCCGAATTGTTCTTGGTGCCGGTCATGACGGCCTTCCATTCTGCCGATGCGGCGAACGGCGCCACACACCGTCTTCCGCCATCATCTCCACCAGTATTCCTTCGCGCAAGCCGCGGTCCGCCACCCGAAGCCGCTGGCAGGGCCAACGCCGGCGGATCGCCTCGAGGATGGCGCAGCCTGCCAATACCAGATCCGCGCGCTCCTTGCCGATGCAGGGATTCGCGATCCGGGCGGCGTAGTCCATGCCGGTCAGCGTGTTCATCATCAGGTTGACTTCGTCGCCCGTCATCCAGGTTCCGTCAACCCGGCGCCGGTCATAGCGCTCGAGGCCGAGATGCACGCCGGCGAGCGTCGTCACGGTGCCGGAGGTGCCCAGCATGTGCAGATTGCCCGCCGCGACCGCCTGGTCCAGCGCGTCCGCTTCCGGGAAATCCCGCAGCATGTCGGTCACTTCCGCGACCATCGCCTCGAACACCTCGGTCGTCACCAGCTCGCCGCCATGGCGCTCGCTGAGCGTCACGACACCGACCGGCAGCGAGGCCCAGGTGCGGATCCGATCTGACATGCGCCGGCGCCGTGCCTCGGCCGGACGGGTCAGGTCGATCCAGACCAGTTCGGACGACCCACCACCAATGTCGAACAGCAGGGCGCCGTTCGAATTCGGGTCGATCAGCGAGGCGCAGCCGGATACGGCGAGCCGCGCCTCGGTCTCGCGCGACACGATCTCCAGCACCAGGCCGGTCTCGCTGCGCACGCGCTCGAGAAAGATCGCGCCATTCTCGGCCGAGCGGCAGGCTTCGGTAGCGATCAGCCGCGCGCGCATCACGCCGCGATCCGCCAGCTTCGAACGGCAGATGCGCAGGGCGTCCACGGCCCGGTCCATCGCCGCCTCGCCAAGGCGCCCGCTGCGGCCGACGCCCTCGCCGAGCCGGACGATGCGCGAAAACGCATCGACCACGCGAAATCCGCGCTCGCGCGGCTGCGCGATCAGCAGACGGCAATTATTGGTTCCAAGATCGAGCGCCGCATAAAGCGCATCCGGCGCCATATCGGCGCGCGGTCTCGGTTCGGGACGGGCGGATCCGCGCGTCTCGTGTCCCTGCGGCGATCGTGCCGGATTGCCGGCAGGACGCGCATGCGCGGCATGACCGGGTCGCGCTCCGCCGTTCACAGCGGAGCGAGCCCCCGTATCGCGTTCCGGCATACCGGAGCGCGCGGCGTCGCCGAGCTTGCCGTTTCCGGCTTTCGCATCCGAGGGCTTTTGCCCCGATGCATAGACAGGCCCGCGCTTCTTGCGGCGCCTGCCCTTCTTCTTGCCGACCCGTCCCGCGCCATTGCCCATGGGGGCCTGGCCAGAACCATCGGCGGTCCCGACATGGTTCCGTGGCGTCGCCACGGAATCACTGACGGGCGCACCGGATTCCGCGATCAGCGGATCCTCGCCCGAGATTGTCACATCAAATCCTTCGGCTGCGCGGACACAGGGCAAAATGAGCCCGGCGCGCAGCTCATCGCGTGCCTTGTTGAAACGGAGTGTAGCAGCAAGCGGCGACGGCACAAGCGCGGGCCGGCAATGAGCTTTGCCGGCGATCCCGTCGGGCGCCGGGAAGCGGCTGCGCTATGCTTAACGGATTCCTCCGGCTTCTTGGAAAAGCCACAAATTGCCGTTCTTTGGACAAAAATGTAACCGCGCCGGGCGCGCCCATCGCACGCATTCGATAGGTGGCTTGCCTCTTCGGCCTCCGCGTGAGAGTTTTATCGAACGATTAACCAGGCTTGGAGCCTCCTTGATCCGACTGTCAAACCCGATGCGCCCGCGATCCCGCCGCGTCCAGCCTGCCCTTTCCGGGTGGATGCGTGGCCTGATCGGCCTGTCGCTGGGGCTGCTGCTCCCGGCCGTGGCCCTTGCCGATAACGGCACGACGCGCGAGGTCATCGAGGCCCGCATCGCCTATTACGCCAAGACCTACGGCCTGCCGGTTGAGTTGCTGCGCAAGGTTGTCCGGACCGAAAGCACGTTCAATCCGGCTGCGCGCAACGGCCCCTATTGGGGACTGATGCAAATCCTGCCCAAGACCGCCGAGGGTCTCGGCTATCGCGGATCCCCCAAGGGACTGCTCGATGCGGAGACCAACCTGATCTATGGCGGCGCCTATCTGGCCAATGCCTACATCATCGCCGGCGGCAATCAGGCCAAGGCCCACAGCCTCTACAAGAGCGGCTACTATTACGAGGCGAAGCGCAAGCGGCTGCTGTCGAAGCTCATCAAGGTTCCGATGGGGACGACGCCGGTGCTGGTCGCCGGCAAGATCGTCACCCGCCCGTCGAACAAGACCATGCTGGCCCTCGCCACTCCGGTCGCCGCCGACAATCCCGCCGCGCAGAAGGCACCGGCCGAAAAGCTGGTGCTGGCCGAGGGCGCCAAGCCCGATATCGCCGCCGAGGCGGACGCAACCTCGGTCGCCGTCGCGACGGCCATGGCGCCCGTCCCGCCCCGCAAGCCCGTCGTCGCCGCTCCCGTCGTCGAGATGGCCGCCATCGTCCCACCGATCCTGCCGCGTCCCCGGCCCGCCACGTCGGCGCAGGTCGCTGCCCACCAGGACGGACCGGCCGCGGCTCCGGTTCGCGGGCTGGTCTTCGCCACCGCGATCCTGCCGCCTTCGAAGGTCATCCGGCCGGACTATGCCGAGCAGACCATCGCCCAGCCGGAACTGGCGCTGGCCAGCGCCTCGTCTCGCTTCGCCAAGGACGCGACCGGCATGGCGTTCGCGACGCCCTCGCCGGCACGGCTTTCCGCCGCGCACAAGCTGCCGGCCGCGATTCGGATTGCCTCGACCGATGACGGCGTCCGCTCGGATGCCCCCGGCTGCTGCCGCATGGATGCGTCCGACCCCAGCGCCGCGCCCCTGCCCCGCGCCCGTCCCGCCCACGGGACCAACTGACCGGCCTCTGCCCGTCCCGCCCCAAAGCTTGACCCCGGATCCTCACGATGCCTAGCTAGGGTTCATCCGGCACGAGCCGGTAGCGATCGAGACCCCGTCCCCGAGAGACGGGGCTTGTGGCGGGAGGGACAAAGCATGAGAACCTTCACCGAAGGCGGCACGATGCAGGTCGCCTATGTCGTCCGTGATCTCGAAGCGGCGATGAAGCGGCACTGGGACATCTTCAAGATCGGTCCATGGGACATCTACCAGTTCGAACCCGGCAAGGTTCAGAACTACTTCTATCGCGGCAAGCCGGCGACGCATACCTGCCTGATCGCGGTCGCCTGGAGCGGCGATACCCAGCTCGAACTGATGCAGCCGCTGACCGGCTACAGCATCTATGACGAGCACCTCGAAAAGCACGGCGAAGGCCTGCACCACATCAAGCTGTTCTATGCGGATTGCCGGAAGGCGGTCGAGGAATTCACCCGCCAGGGCTATCCGGTGATCCAGAGCGGCCGGATCGACGAGGACGAGCACTACTATCTCGATACCGAGAAGGACTTCGGCTACGTCATCGAACTCGGCAATGCCGGCCGGATCCGCCCGGCCGAGCGCCGCTATCCGGCCTGAGGCCCATCGGCCCATCCCTTTCGCGTGCGCCAGAGGCAAGACCGGTGCGGAATCGATCCCGCACCGGTTCGGGATAACCGCCTCGCCGCCCGTCCACGCCCCGTCAGAGCGGGAGCTTCGTCGCGTGGATGCCCGGCGAAGACCTCAAGCCGGGAGGGACACGGCGCGATCGCTCAAGGCAAGGGTAAGTTCATCCTGCGTCAGATCCGCCATGGCCTTATGCAGCGCCAGCTTGAAGGGCGGGCCTTGGACCGGCACCACCAGGATCACCGTCTCGCGCGGTGGACAGTTCGGGCGCGAGCAGGCCAGTTCATGCACGAGAACGCGGGTAGACTCGTCGAAGTCGAGCACCGCGCGGGTCCAGCCCTTGATCCGGGCCGCGGCCTCGGCTCGCTGGGCTGCATCGCGCGGGGCGAACGGGTTGAACAGACGCACGCCTATGCCGCCTGGCCGCGCCGCCAGGCCGGAAACGGGTCTGGAAGCGTGCTGAAGGAGGCGAGATCGAAGCGCGACGGATCGGACGGCCCGACGAGACATTCGTCCAGCGCCGCGCGGATGGCGGCCTCGTCGAGCCCCGTGCCGATGAAGACCAGTTCCTGACGGCGATCGCCCCAGACCGGCGCCCAGTTGCGGCGGAGCATCGAGGTCCAGTCGGGATCGTTCGGCCAGCGCTCCTTCGGCACGGCCGCCCACCAGAAGCCCATCGGCCCGGTACGGCACAGCGCGCCGGCCAGGCTCATGTCGCCGACCCACTCCGGCCGCGTCGCCAGCCAGAACAGCCCCTTCGCACGGATGAGCCCCGGCCAGGTCGCATCGAGAAACGACTGAAATCGCGCCGGATGAAACGGCCGCCGTGCCCGGTAGACGAAGCTGGATACGCCATATTCCTCCGTTTCCGGCACATGGTCGCGAAAGCCATGCAGTTCCTTGAACCAGAGCGGGTGCTCCTGCGCCTTGTCGTAATCGAACAGGCCGGTGCCGAGCACGTCGTCGATGGCGACGCGCCCGAAGCTGGCAAAGACGATGCGGGCATCGGGATTGAGCGCCTTGACGATGGTCACCACCAGGTCGCGCTCGCCATCCGTGACATCGCCGCTCTTGTTGACGACGACGACATTGGCGAATTCGATCTGGTCGACGAGCAGATCGACCAGCGTCCGCTCGTCGCCCTCGCCCGCTGTCTCGCCGCGATCGCGCAGGAAATCGAGACTGGAATAGTCCCTGAGCAGGTTCACCGCATCGACGACGGTCACCATGGTGTCGAGACGGGCGACATCGGCCAGAGACGCGCCTTCCTCGTCACGAAAATCGAAGGTGGCGGCGATCGGCAGCGGCTCGGCGATGCCGGTGCCCTCGATCAGCAGATAGTCGAACCGTCCCTCGGCCGCGAGCCTCCGGACTTCGGCCAGGAGATCATCGCGCAGCGTGCAGCAGATGCAGCCGTTCGACATTTCCACCAGCCGCTCATCCGTGCGCGACAGGTTGGCGCCGCCGTCACGGACCAGCGCCGCGTCGATGTTCACCTCGCTCATGTCGTTGACGATGACGGCGACGCGGCGACCTTCGCGATTATGGAGAATGTGGTTGAGCAGTGTGGTCTTGCCGGCGCCGAGAAAGCCGGAGAGCACGGTGACGGGCAGGCGGGAATCATCGGGACGGGACGCGGGCATAGGCAGATCCATGATGAGGGAATGGCACGACGCATCCGGCCGGGAGCGCAGCGCTCCCGGCCGGAGGGCATCAGTCTTCGTGATGGCCGTTGACGAAGGAGAGCGTGGCGAAGTGGTTGGCCGTGTCGGCCTTGCTGGCATCGGTGAACGGGACCTGGTGCGAGACCGCGATGACGTTCAGCCCTTCATTGCGGATCAGGACCTCGCCGATGCCGTCGGCATCCGTCGTGCCGAGCGTGGACTCGGCCGCGTTGACATAGTCCGGCGTGATGGCAACGCCCGCGACCGGCTTGCCGTCATAGAGCACCCGCACCTTGAACACCTCGCCGGCGGCAAGCTCGGTCGGGTTGACCAGCGGCACGATCTGCAACGGCTGCGCCGGCAGCGCGGGCACGGCGTCGCCATGCAGATGGCGGATGGTGACATTGTGCTTCCAGTTGTCACCCGCCTCGGTCGCGCCGGGCACTTCGTTCTTCGGCTTGGCGACCCATTTGCCGTCCGCGCCCCTGGAATAGAAGCCGTTCGCAAAATCGACGAGCAGGATCGCGGCATCGTCGGCAGCCTCGATAACCGCGCGGCGCTCGCCGGCGACAGCCTTGGCGTCAACGGCCTTGCCCGCCTTGTCGATGGCGCGGACGGCACTCACCTTCGCAGGGTCGTAAGCGCCGTCCTCGGCGCCATGGCCATAGACGATGCCGGTTTCGCCCCAGCGTTCGGCGGTCCAGATGCCATGCGCATGAGCGGCGGCGCCGCCGAGAAGCAGGGCGGCAGTGGCAAGAAGAAGGCGTCGGGTCCGCATCGGATACTCCGTAAGTGTTATGTTATAACATAACATATGTACGGAATGATCCGCTCGCTGGCAACCACCTATCTGGCGCTTGGATCGCCTCGCGTTTCGGTTATGCTCCGGCGTGCAAAGGCTTGTCGCGGCTTGAAAACTCGCGACAGGCATGGCGAAGGGTGCACCGCCTTGGGCGTGGCGACGAAGAAGGTTGGATGCGATGAGCGACCACGATCACTCCGGCGAAGCGCGGTGGAAGCATGATGGCGTCCGGGTCATCAAGGGCGACACGCTCGATTCGAACACCGCGCAGACGCCGGGCATGTTTCGCCAGGCCGCGATCAACCACGCCCGCGTCGGCGCCCAGAAGATCTGGGCCGGAACGGTGCGGATCGAGCCAAACGCCAAGACCGGCGTGCACCATCACGGCGAGCTGGAAAGCGTGATCTACGTCGTCAGCGGCCGGGCCCGGATGCGCTGGGGCGAGCATCTGGAATTCGTCGCGGAGGCAGGGCCGGGAGATTTCATCTTCGTGCCGCCCTTCGTACCGCATCAGGAAATCAACGCCGACCCGGCGAGGCCGCTCGAATGCGTGCTGGTGCGTTCCGACAACGAGGCGGTGGTGGTCAATATCGACACGGTCGATCCGGTCGAAACGCCGGAGGCCGTGTACTGGATCGACCCGATCCACAAACAGCCCTGATTCCGAAGCCGGTTGCCCTCGGCGCGGCGCGCCGGAATCGTACCCTAGTCCGCGGGGTCCGGAGCGAAGGTGTAGCGGAAATCGCAGTGCTCGGCGCCCTCCATCAGCGTCTGCGTCCGCTGCATGGTGATGCGGGAATCATAGCCCTGGCAGAAGACGCCGTCTCGATTGCAGGACAGCAGATGGCCGATCGCGCCAAGCCCCATCTCACGATAGGTCTCGGCATAGCGGCAGCGATGGACATTGTAGTCGAAATGGGTCTCCGTCGCCCGCAGCACCTCGATCTCCAGCGCGTCATCCTGCGTCCAGAGCGACTGCAAGTCCTGGAACGTGCGCAAGCTGGTGCCGCCCTCGGTGTGTTCGGCAAACGTCCGGCCGGCCTCGATGGCCGCCTGGCTGATCGCCGCGTCGAGAATGGCTTGCGCCCGCGCCTCGCCGATTTCCTGCACCATGCCGGCATAGATCGGCGCGACGATCGCCGCCTCGATCCGTCGCCGCTGCAGGATCCCGATCTCGCCGCCGGTCGCCCCGTTCTCGGCATCCGCCATGGCTCGCCTCCGCATCATCCGCCAGGCCCGTTCGTTCAGGCCGGAGCGCGATCATAGGCCGCTCGGGCGCAACGGTCAGCCCCGATGACGGCCGGACCCGGCGAGAGTGGCGGCATTCGTCCCGGCCCGCTGGCGAGGTTCCTGGCGATGCTGCGGGCGAGCCGGATGATCCGTCACCCGGCCGGCCGATAGCCGCACGGTGCTGTGAACGTCCATGCCGTCGATAAGGGCCGGTCCTTCCGGGGCTCATCTGGCGAACCCGTCACGCGGCACGCCTCACCTCGAGAACGCCCCGCAAGGCGAGCGGCTCGCATGCGGGGCATCGTTTCGCGGCCGGCGACACCTAGGCGGCCTTGGGTGCCTTCAAGAGCTCGGTGGCATCGAAGGCGGTGCCTTCCAGCTTCTTGAGCGGCAGCACGAGCGGCGCCTTCACGTCGGCCAGCGCCTTCAGGTCGATGGCCGTAAAATTGAGGCTGCGATAGTCGCGCACGAAGAAGATCTTGCGGTCGAGGTCGGAGAGGCTCGTCCAGCACGTGAACTCCGTCGCATAGGGCGCATCTGCCTTCTCCTGCAGACCCTCGACCTCCATATGGCCGCCGCCTTCCGCCGGGTAGTCGATCGTAATCCCCCTCGGCCGGTCGAAATTGTTCAGCACATGGGCAAGCGTCTTGACCGCGAGGTCGGGCGTGGCCGCCTTCTCCGCGAACTGGGCGTAGAAGACGGCGCGTACGAAGCGGCCGACCGAGGTATTGGAGGCCGGCAATCCCGCCGTGGCGATGCCCGAATCCGGCTGCCGGGCCTTGTAGGTGCCGAAGGTGGCGGAGGACTGGTCGACATTGGTGAGGAAGGTGTAATTGTCCAGATTGGTCAGGTGCCAGCTGAACTTCGGGCCGTTGGTCATGACGCCGACCGGATTGTCGTAGACCGTCATGACGCCATGATCGAACTCGATCACCAGCGACGCGCCGGTCGCGTCATGCACGACGTAGTGGAACGGCGAGACCACGCCGCCGAGCAGGGCCAGCGGCTGCAGTTCGATCGGCTGCTTGTCCAGCGCCGCCTTGACCTCGGCCACCGAGGCGAACTGGCCGAGCGCCCATCCGCCGAGATCGGAAGCCGAAAGCACGGATTGGGTGATCTCGGCCGATTTCTGCGCTCCGGCCGCCGTGGGATAGGACAGCAGGCTGAAGGTCAGGCCCTGATCGTTCAGCCCCTCGAGCACCTTGAGATCGGCAATACCGATCGGCGCCTCGGGCGTCGGCACGCGGCACGGCATGGTCACCGCGAGAACGCCGAAGCGGGCCGCGTAGGTCAGCGACGCCTTGCCGTCGACTTCCGAGATCGTCTCGTAGCCCGGCGGGAAATAGGCGATCTCGTAGGGCAGATCGACGGTGAGTTCGAGCGTCCGGCCGAAATAGACCTTGCCGCTGGCGTCCTTGTAACCGAGGGACGTGCACATTTCAGCGCTGTTCTCCGCATGCAGTCAGGTTGAAAAATAGTCGAGCGGCCATATCGGCCCCGAGGGACGCCGCCGGTCCGTCGCGGCCGAAGCCATGATATCGCCAGGCGGCGTCCAGAATGTCTGACGTCAAACAAGGACCTCCCCAGGCAGGCAACCCATTCCGTGCCGGACGATCGGCCAGGCCAAAGCCGCCGATCCGTCTCCGCAATCCCCCTCGCCCGCAGGCATCCGGCGGACGGCCCGGTGACCGCAGGAAGCGGCTTGCCGATCCGACGGGACCCGCGGCCGCAAACCGGCGCGCCTCAGCGCGGCACGCCGCCATGCGGCTGCGAAGCAATGTATCGGCCACCGCCGGCCACGCCAAGCGCCGAGACTATCCACAACCGATTTCGCCGACGTGACGGCGAGAATAGAATGGTCCGATCGGAAGCAAACCGCGTAGTATCGCATGAAAACCAAGTGGCACCCGGGCACCGACAGATCAGTCCCCTATCCTATCCGGATACCCGCAGCAACCAAGGGACCGGATGAACAGTTGCCAACCCTTCTCCGGCCATGATACGCTGAAATGCCTTTGTAATTGGACATTACATTTTTTGGTAATACTTCCTCCATCAAGTAGCAGATCTGGCGGAGTCTCGGCTTTAGCCTACTTCAGTTAACCTCTGAGGCTGTTGCCCGCATTTGCGGCGCCGGCAACAAGGAAGAGTTGCAAGCCGCTCTCTACGCCGCCGTCCAGTCGCTTGGCTTCGACAGTTTCAACCTTGCGTTCGAGAAGAGCGCCAAGCGCGAATTCATGACGGATCCGACCTTGACCATCTGGTCTTATGACGACCTGGTCACCTACGCCAGCGATGGCTGGGCGGAAAGGGATCCCCTGCTCGACTACGCCGCGACGGGCACAGACCCGCTCTACTGGCAGGCGCCGAGTTGGAACCAGAACGGCCATCCCGGCTATTTCGAATACATCCGGCATTCGGGAATCTTTGGCGGCCTCACCGTCCCGATCCCGGGAAACGGGGACAAGCTGGGCGCCTTGACCCTGCTTTCGCTGGCCGACCGCCAGCATGACAAGGACGTCGCGCACGCCGTGTCGATCGTCGCCATGGTAGCCAAGGCCCGCGCGGCCGCGGTCGGGCTGGCGTCGGGGCAGGAATCGGGCGCCAGCGCCAAGTTTCGATCGCTGTCATCGCTGCAGCGCGAAATTCTCAAATGGATGGCGAACGGAAAATCGAACGTCGAGATCGCCGTGATCGTGGCGCAGTCCAAACGCTCGATCGACTATCACGTCATCGAGATCCTGAAGAAGCTGGAAGTCAGCTCCCGGGCCCAGGCGGCAGCGATCTACGCGTCGCTGTGAGGCGGCGCGCCCCGACCGGACGACCGTCCGCGTCCAGAAAACCGGGCTCGACGCGACGGCAAGACTGTCAACCGCCCGGCAGCGGCCGAAGACGACCACCACGCGATGCGGCGATATCCGCCCGTTCGTCCGGAAATGCCGGTCGGCGGGGGAGCAGATGGAACGGGAGCGTAGGGCCGGCGTCCGGTTCTACGGCGCCTCGACCGGCACGAGCATCTCGCGGCCATTGTGCCGGACGCGGACCCGGCGCACCGACTTCCGATCCCTCGGGCGGATGCCGAGATGGAAGAGCAAGGCGTTGAAATAGATGAACGGGACGGCGACCGCCAGCGTTCGCAAGGGATAGTCGACGACCGAGTGGACCAGAATGAAGAGAATGCTCAACGCTGCGGCCTTCTGGAACAGATTGTAGCGCACGGACGCAACCTGCCAGACGACGAGGGCGAGATAGGCGAGCAGAAGAACGAGGGAAAGCCCCCCTCCCTCGAGGATCAGCTCCAGGAAATCATTGTGAGCGTGGTTCACATAGTTCCGGAAGATCTCGGAGCTCTCCTGATAGATGGGATAGGCGCGCGCAAACGTTCCGAAACCGACGCCGAACAGCCAGTTCTCGCCGATCCCCTCCCACGTCGTTCGCGCCATCTGCATGCGTGTCAGATCCTCGATGCCACGGCTCTCGAGCAGGGTCCAGGACCCCATGGCATAGGCGCCGAGGCTGGCGACAAGCCCCGCGACGGCGCCGAGCCCGATACGCGACCGCAGGCTGAGAAACAGCGTCGACAGAACCATGACGGCGATGCCAATCAAGGCCCCCGCCCGTGATCCGGCCGCCAGCAGGATCAGCAGCACGCAGAGCATGCCGAGACCGGCGAGGATCCCCTTGCCTCGAAAGGTCGCCAGATAGATCAGAAACGGCAAGGAAGCGTA
>Ga0182738_1000936_pt1 | contig 38405 bp, 25 predicted proteins | sample eDN5th30CBELigMG_FD_128876 | JGI IMG/M metagenome (GOLD analysis project Ga0182738, IMG submission 128876) | Enriched Miracle-Growth compost microbial communities from Emeryville, California, USA - eDNA 5th pass 30_C BE-Lig MG (version 2)... ...
ATGTCTATTTATCAACGGAGAATTAGCAGAATCAGAGATGACACAAATGCAAAAAGCTGCTTAAATTACTATACGGAGATTGACGCTGCTCTTGCCAATCCACAACATTTGAACGTATCTCCTGCCATCGCATGCAGACATTTACGGGCTGGAGCGATGAAGATATTCAATCCATTAAAGCGCCAACGCTGCTGATTTCGGGAGATAACGATGTTGTGTCACCGGAACATTCGGCGAAGATGTTCCGGCTGATTCCCCATTGCCAATTAGCAATTCTCCCCGGCGGGCACGGAACTTATATGGGCGAGCTGATGACATTGGTTGACGGCAAATGGGAACAGAAGTATGCGATTCATTTGATCGAACAATTTTTGGACGTTCCGTGATAAAAGTACTTTCACAAGTGTTTTTCCGAAAAACAAACTAACTCTCTATGTTCCTCATTACCTTCAGGAAATTTTTTCAAAAAGATGTTTAAAAATTCGGCAAAGGTGGTATAATGTATTTAGCATTTAGCTAAATATTAAATATGAGGTAAGATTTCAATGCAACAACCAGTGACAAATGCCGAATATGCATATCTCAGTTTGCGTCAAAAAATCTTGCGTGGTGAATTAAAACCGGGCGAACGATTGCGCATCAATGAATTGACGGAGCAGCTTGGCATCAGCAACAGTCCAATTATCGAAGCCATGCGGCGTTTGGAGCAAGACGGTCTGGTGGAATCGCGCCCTAATGCAGGCGTGCGTGTTCAGCAATGGAGCGCCGAAGATATCGCCAGCGCTATCCTCACCCGTGAAGCGCTGGAAGGCATTGCGGCGAGGTTATTTGTGTTGCAGGCAAATGATAGGCAACGCGAAAAATTAGCATTACTCAATCAGCATTTTCATCAGGCCGTTCAAGAGCAAAGTGATCCGCTACTCTGGGTCGAAGCCGATGCCGCGTTTCATCAGCACATTTTCGACAGCATCCGCTCACGGCCTTTGGTAAAAGCCGCTAGTAATTCTTTCGCTATTTCTATCACATTCCAGAATGTAAATGTGGAAGATCGCAGAAATTTTCCTGCGCCCCCCGCTGGTATTCATGATGAATTGGTCTGTGCGCTGCAAAGCGATAACCCCGCTGCAGCCGAACAAGCGGCGCGCGATCATGTGCATAAAGGATTAGATATGGCAGCTGCGTGGGGAGTGTTTGGGAATGACGTAAAAGAAACAATTGCCACGATACGGGGAGGGATTCGTATGGAAATATAAGTTGTTTTTCATTGTCTACTAAAAGTACTTTTGGAGGTTGATATGAAACTAATTTATAAAGAGTCGATTACAGGTAAAGGTTCACGTCAAGGTTTTACATTGATTGAACTTCTTATTGTTATAGCGATTATTAGTATACTCGCTGCGATACTTTTTCCTGTCTTTGCGCGAGCCAGAGAGAGTGCGCGCCGCGCTTCGTGTTTATCGAACATGAAGCAAATCGGGTTGGCTTACCTGATGTATTCACAAGACTATGATGAAAAATTAATGCCAGCGTTTGTTAATGTGCGGCCCAATTATCAATGGCCGGAAAATTGGTGGCCGTATGTTCTTCAACCCTACGTAAAAAGCACGCAGGTGTTTATCTGTCCCAGTAGCGAGGCAAGAAGCTTTAATGGTCAAAGCATCTCCAGTTATGCTGTATGGTTTATTGGCCGGAAGAATGGCGCTACTGCGATTCCGCCTGTTTCCAACCTCGGTTATAACTCCTATATTCGCGTCGTTTCCATGGCAGATGCTGCCCGGCCTTCAGAGAGCATGGTGCTATGGGAATATAGTTATTGCGATGATCCAGCCCATGCGACTGCCTGTGATTCTTATGGTGGCAATACCGCCGTATTTGGCTCTGATGATTATTATGACGTAACCGCTTATCCCTGGACAACCAATCATCCGGGACGCCACATGGAAGGAGAGGACGCTCTCTTTGTTGACGGGCATGTAAAGTGGAGGAAGACCATCACCTTCCGTGGAAGAGACGTCGTCATGAATGAGTCGCCAAATCCCGGTTGGACAGGATGGTAATTGAAATAACTCATGTTATGCGGTATTGATAACCAAGTTCGTCATTCCGGCATGCCGTTGGCCGGAATCCAGTACATAAAAGTACTTTCACGCACTGGATTCCCGATAACAGCATTCGGGAATGACGCTACAGAGAAAAAACATTCCCACTACGTAACGTCAGTGAAATAAGTTGTAAGAACCAAAATAAATACACCAAAGATAACTATGAAAACGAAAAGAACTCTATTACTCGCTATTGATAATGTCTCGCTGCCGTTGCGGCGTAAATTGACGTTGTATATTACCAAGCCGCATATTCATCCCGATCCGGTTGTAATGCCGCAACGGGATGATCCTACCAAGCCGGATCATTTGGCGGCCGTGTTTTATGGAACGGCAATTCACGATGGAAATAAATTCCGTATGTGGTATTCGCCGGTTGGGAATGGGCCGGATCCCACTGTGCCGCCGGAGTTAATGGGCGAAATCGCCACTGTGGATGTCGTGCTGGCACGCAGCCGTCCGTGTTATGCCGAAAGCAAGGACGGATTGCATTGGGAAAAGCCGATCTTGAACCAGAGCGATTTTCGCGGTAATAAAAACAATAACGGCTTAGACATGGGATTTCCCACCACAGCCGGCGCAGCCATTATCCGCGATGACCAGGAACCTGATCCAGCGCGGCGGTATAAAGCGATCTTCAGCTATTATGTGTATTTTGGTCCCGAATCGTGCGCATCGCTGGGCGGCGCCACAAGTCCCGATGGAATTCACTGGACACCCGGGCCGCTCAAACCGTTGAGCGGAGATTTCTTTGAAGCGACCGGTTTTCATCGTCATAGGAATATGTATGTTGCAATAGGTCAAAAAACCGGGCCGCATTACAGTGAAAACGCCACACTCAGTTCTCGCCAGGGACGTTCTCACATTTCCTATGATTTCAATAATTGGACAGTTGCGCAGGCCGAATCTTTATTATTGCCGGAGCCGCTTGATCCTTCGCAGCGTGGCGGATTTAGTCCTTATGACCAGGTACACGTGGGTATTGGAACGGCGAATTATAATAATGTCACAGTGGGATTATTTGGACTGTGGCACAATCAGCCCGATTTTCGTGAAGTGACATGCGACCTCGCGCTGGCGATTTCCAATGACGGTTTGCATTTTCGCCAGGTGGTGCAGGGAATGCCGTATATCAAACACGAAGACTCCCGCATTGCCGGAAAAAAAATATCCCTGCCGCAATCCATTCTCACTCAGGGCAATGGAATACTTAATGTGGGCGACCGTACCTTGATTTATCATGGACGTTGGAATAGCGGTGGCATATTCGGAAAACCCACTGCGGCCGGTTCTTACGAAGCGCATCTGGAACACATGGATGATTATTATTCGGAAATAGCATTGGCCGAAATTCCGCGCGACCGTTGGGGTGGATTGGGTGTATTTCCAAATACGAGTGAAGGACATCTTTGGACCGCGCCGTTTCGATTAGCGGATGCACCCAATCAAACGGCTATTTCTCTCAATGTCACGGATGCGAAGGGAATTACCGTGGACATCGCCACAGAGCAATTACAATTGATCAGTGAATTTCAGGAAGGGAAATGCGCCGCAGGTGACGGATTGGATAGCCCGGTTTCATGGGCAAATGACGTGACCCAATTAGCGGGAAAAACAGTGCGTTTGCGTATTAATTTCCAGCGCGATGACAATTGCGATCCGCGGCTTTTTGCGGTGAATGTTGATGAGATTTATTAAAACAATACTCCGGACAGTTTTTGAGGATGAGTAGCGCTGTAAAATGAGTAGCGTAAAGTCCCCTTTTTTAAAAGGGGGACTGCTTCCTTGAAATCTGTCACTTTTATTCAAAAAGGAAATTTCGTGAAACATCTCTTCCCAAAATGCCTGATGGCATCATGCCTCATTGTCGCCGCTTGCGCTTTCATCAAAAGCAGCAACGCCGATCCACCAATGAAAGCAACATTGCAATTACCACAAACGGCGCTAAACACATTCATTCGCGGTGTTTACTGGCCGTGGGAACGCACCGCTCCAACCGCGCAAAATGCCGGGATGGATGTCTGGCAATTTTCCGATAAAGTGTTGCGCGATCTGAAAGAACAATCACATGTGGATGTTATCTGGGTTGTCAATATCAACGTTAAAGACGCTCTGCATCTGGCAGAATTAGCGGACAAATATCATATCGGCGTAATGCCGGTCACCGGCTCGATTTACGATTACCGTGGCGTCCGCAGCGCCGCCGCGGCGCGGAGCATCGCAGAAAAAACCGTTTCTACATTGGGTAACGCAAAGGGCATCGCCGCTTACGTTTTTATAGATGAGCCGCAACGTGGCGAAATAAGTTATCTCGAAGAAGCCCGCGCTGAGTTGGCCAAACTTGATCCGGCGCGTCCGTCTATCGTCGTTTCAATGACGTGGCAAACGGAAGCCGTTGTGCGCCAGACGAAATTGCCGTTCATCATTACAGATACATATCCGTACTTTGGTGATAATAGCCCCAACGGGCCGAATACGCCCACACAATCACGTGATTATTATTCGCTCGCTTCGCAACGCGTCGCCACTTTCGGCCAGGAAACCGGCAAATCATCCTGGATGATGCCGATGGTTTTTAGCGACATCTGGAGCGATTGGCATTACGATAAAAATAGGAATGCCGTAGCGGAGCCAGGCGCGTATCTGCATTGGCGCATGCCCACCATCGGCGAAACCAAATGGCAAATCTGGCAGGCTATCGAAGCCGGAAATAAGGGCGTCATTTTTTATGTCCTGTTTCCCACGCCCAATCCGCGCCGCAGCGCGCAGGATGCGAAAGACATGAAAGGCTATCATGTTGCGAAACCTGCGCCGGACTGGCCGCATTTTAACAAAGAAACATCGCTGAATTACGGCACCGGATTGTTGTATAACGACGGCACGCCGACGCCGCAGATGAAAGCGATGGGCGAAGTTTTCGCGACGATAGAACCACAACGCGAATTGCTGGAACGCTTGCAACCAGCACCACCGGTGGCGTTTGCTAACGCGCCGTTTCACGCCTCCACATTTCAAGATCCCGCCACCGGGCACACCGTTATTGTGGCCATCAATGATAATACCGACAGCGCCGTAACGGGACAGATAAAAGTACTTCCAACGATTGCATCGGCGCGCGATTTAATTTCGGGAGAGGTCATCAATAAGACGAATAATGATCCAAAAGTACTTTCAACCCCATCACTAAAAATTGGCGCGGGCGAAGGCGCGATATTAGATTTAGGAAAAGTAGATGCGTCGCTCACCTACTCCGAAGATTTTTCCATCCAATTCACCGCCGGAAAATTCTCCAATATACAAAAAGTACTTTTGCCGGTGGATTGGGGATTGGGGTATAGTGTCGAAGCGAAAGCGGATGGAGCAACTGGCCAATTGCAATATAAAATGTCGCAGGTGGCAGGCGATTGGAAACGGATGGGCGGGCGGTTATATCTTGTTTATAACGGTTCGGGCAAGGCCGCGCAAAATGTGGAAGTATCCGTTTCATCGGATGGAGAAAAATTTCAACCGCTTTCCACAGACGAATTTAACCAGCCGGTCGCTATTCCGCAGGGAACAACGGAGGTGCGTTTCGCGTTACTGAATGCCACGGCTTTATTGGAAGGATGGAAGATGATTGCTGTGCCGTAAAATTATATTTAGTGGGGACAGTTCACTCCTTCGTAATTATTGTTAGAAGTACTTTTATTAATGCAACAAAATTATAATAATCAAACGTTCGCAATCAACGGAATAGATACAGCACTACATTTGTTAGAGCCATCGCAATTAGCGGCGCGGCCATTTCTGTTGCTGACTTTTGCGATGGATTGGGAAACATCGCTTTGCGTGGAACCCTACAATTTAACAGCAAAGTACTTTTTGCAACAAGGCCATCGTGCCGCCAGTTTCGATTTGCCCAATCATGGTGCGCGCCTAAATCAATATGGCGAAGGCATTGCTGGTTTTCGCAATGCATTTATTGATGGAAAAAATCCATTCACGATGTTTATTGAGGAGGCGAAAACGGCGATCGATTTCTGCATTGATCACGGTTTTGCCTCTATTGGAAATATCGCCGTTTGTGGCACGTCGCGCGCGGGTTATCTGGCATTGCGTCTGTTGGGCGAAGATAATCGCATAGCGGCGGCAGCGGCTTTTGCGCCGGTCACGGATTGGCGTTGTCTGGAAGAATTTAGCGCTGATAAAAACCGGAAAGATGTGGAAGCGTTGCAGTTATCAAACTATGTTCACGGCCTTGCCGGCAAAAGTACTTTTATCGTTATTGGCAATAGCGATGAACGTTTCAGCACCGCAAGCTGCCGGCAATTTTATGCTGATCTTTTGAATGCCAATAACGGCAACAGCGAAAATATCCATTTTCAAATAGATGATTCGCCCGGTCATTATTCGCAAAAGGGATGGTATCTTTGCGGCGCGCGTTTTTTGATCGATGCGCTGGAGAAAAATTCTGTATAAAAGCACTTTTATATGAAAATCACCAATGTAAAAACTGTCTTGCTCACCGGCCCGAATACGAATGATCCATTTTTATCGGAAGCGCGCAAATTGCGCAGCGCGGCGTTTATCGAGATAGAGACGGACACGGAATTTGTGGGAATCGGCGAAACCTATGCTGGTTATTTTTGCCCTGAAATTGTGCCGGAAATCGTGGAGTTTTTCAAGCCGATTCTCCTCGGCCAAAATGTGGACGACATTGATGCATTGTGGCAACGCATGTATCATTGCGGCAATTTTTGGTGCCGCAATGGATTGGGCGCCATCGTTCTCACCGGCATTGAAGCGGCTTTGTGGGATTTGAAGGGAAAGATCGAAAACCGTCCGGTGTATGAATTGTTAGGCGGTAAACGCCACGAGATATTATTGTGCTATGCGACGGGCGGGCCGAGCAATTATCCACCGGAAAAACTGGCTGCGAAAATTGATTTCTATTTGAGCCTTGGTTTTAATGCATTCAAATTAGGCGCGGGTTCTTATTCCGCCGAACACGGCTTTTATGTTTCCGATGATCCACAAGAGGCGGCTGATTTTGAGACGAAGAAATTAGAATTTATCCGCTCGCGCACCGGCGAAGATGTGCGGGTGATGCTGGATGCGCACATGGGAAACAGCCCGGGAGAAACCTGGAATTTGGAAACTGCGTCGGCTGTTTGTAAAGCGCTGGAGCCATACCACTTATTTTTTCTGGAAGAGCCGTTGCATTATAACGATCCGTGGAGCTACGCGGAATTATGTAAAAGCACTTCTATTCCCATCGCGGGCGGCGAGTGCCTGACGGTGCTTTCGGAATGGCGCGTTTTCGCGGAGCGTGACGCGTTTGACATCGGCCACCCGGACGCATCGTTTGTGGGTGGATTGCAGGAATTTATTAAAATTGCGAATTTGATGCATACAAAAAATCGCCAGATTGCCACGCACGCCTGGGGCGCGGGAGGATCGTTGATGCAAAATATTCATTGTGGTTTCGCTTGCGCCAATACGGCGATTCTGGAAATTCCGCCGGCGTTCGGGCCGTTGCATGCGGAGATTATTGAAGGAGCGTTTCAGATGAAAGATGGTTTTGTGTTGCCGCCGAATAAGCCTGGTTTGGGAATTAAGTTGACGAATGAAATCAAAAATCGCTTTCCCTTTGTTCGCGGCAGCGGAGAATTTAATAGCGTGCCGGGGAAAATTTTGAATACATAGAAATAGAATTAAGACGAAACGAGTTGGGGCAGGCCTCCGTGCCTGCTTAAATAGAATTTATTCCTTATTGCCGTTTTCAAAAATAAGGAGTCGGCAAAGCTGACATCTGATGAGCAGGCACGGAGGCCTGCCCCCACTCAGTTATCATAAACACTCCAAAAGTACTTTTATGAAAAATATCCTAATTGACATGGAGCCGTTTCCGCCGTTATTGGCGGAGTTACAATCGATGCCGGGTGTGAATGTCTTCCTCAAAAATGCCGCTACGGAATTGCCCGAAGAGATCCATTATTTTTTTGGCGATGCCATCCCGGATGGGATCATCGATAATCCCGATCTGCAATTCGTGCAGATTGGTTCCGTGGGTTATGCGCATCTTTACGGATTGAATTTGCCGCAGCGCGGCGTCCGCGTTTGCAACGCGCGCGGCGTTTTTGATCCTACTATCGCGGAATGGAATATCGCTATGATGATTAATCTGCTACGCGATATGCCGCGCATGTTCCGCCATCAGCAACAGGGAATCTGGGATCGCGATGCACGCTTTCAACGCGAATTGTGCGGTTTAACTGTTGGCATTTGGGGCTACGGCGGCATTGGGCGTGCCACGGCGCGGCTGGCGAAAAGTTTTGGATTGAAGGTGCATGTGCTGGTGCGCGATTCCATTAAATCGCGTCACGATATTTATTTGGTGCCGGAAACCGGCGATCCGGAAGGCCTTTTGCCGGATCGCGTTTTTACTGCCAACGAAGAAAAAGGATTTCTCTCGCAATTGGATTTTTTGATTATCGCCATTCCCCAAACGCCGCAGACCACCGGCCTGATAGGGGAAGAACAATTGCGCTCTTTGCCTCCAACAGCTTTCGTATTAAATCCGGCGCGCGGCCCGATTATCCAGGAAGAAGCCTTGTTGCGCGCCTTGCGCGAAGGCTGGATCGTCGGCGCCGCGCTCGATACACATTATCATTATCCAATGCCGCCGCAACATCCATTGTGGCATTTGGAGAATGTCATCATGACGCCGCACATTTCCGGATCCAGTTCCAGCACGCATTATCAGGAACGTATCTGGAATATTTTTGCGCAAAATGTCTCTCGCCTTTTGCAACAAAAACCATTGCTGAATGAATTGAGCGCGGCGCAATTAAACGCCGGTGCATGACTATAAAAGTACTTTTAGATAAAATTGCTTTTCATGAGCATCTGGCAATACGCAAATCAGCTTCCGGCAATTCCTGAAGAACATCGCATCACGTTGGGTGAGGGCAATACGCCGTTATTGAAATCGAAAAATATCGGGCCACAGCACGGCATCGAATTATATTTCAAATTAGAAAATTGCAATCCCACCGGTTCCTATAAAGACCGCTTCGCGGCGATGGCGGTTTCGGAGATGATCGCGGGCGGCAAAACGCGGTGCGTGGCCACCTCCAGCGGCAATACCGGCGCGGCCTTAGCGGCCTATTGCGCGGCGGCGAAAATCCCCTGTGAAATCGCCATCGTGGAAACTGCGCCGGACGGCAAATTGTGGCAGATGCAGGCTTATGGCGCAAAGCTGTTCCGCGTGCGCGGGTTCGGTCTCGACAGCAAAATATCGCAACGCGTGACAAATTATTTGCAGCAACAGGCGGCACGCGATGATACCGTGTTGCAAATCAGCGCCTTCGCGCACAGTCCGGTTGGCATGAGCGGTGTGCAAAGTATCAGTTATGAAATCGCCGCGCAATTGCCGGATGTGCAACATGTGTTTTCGCCTTCCGGCGGCGGCGGATTGACTTTGGCGGTGGCGCGCGGTTTTGCAAAAGTACTTTTAGAGAACGGCCCGCAAGTCCATTGCGTGCAACCGGCCGGAAACGACACCATTGCCAGCGCGTTGCGCGAAGGAGCGTCCGTGGCGCGCAATATCGAATGCACTTCACAAATCAGTGGTTTGCAGGTGCCGTATGTGCTGGATGGCAATGACGTCATCAAAGCTTGCCGCGCTTCCGGCGGGAACGGGCATGTGGTGGATGATGAAACGGTGTGGCAAACGCAGCAACGATTGGCGCGCGAAGAAGGCGTCTTCTGCGAACCGGCCGGCGCGGTGGCATTGGCAGGGGCGTTGCAGGCGCGCGCCAACGGCGAAATTCCTGACGGCGCGAAAGTAGTTTGTTTGGTGACGGGTAGCGGATTTAAGGATCAGGCATCGCTGCAACGTATGGCGGGCGTGGCGTGTCCGATGTTGGGTGTGGGTGAGTTGGAATAAATAGTTTTACACCGATGAACAGGATGAACAGGATTTTTTAAACGCATTTTTATCCTGTTTATCCTGTGTATCGATGTTAGTAATAAAAGTACTTTTGGGGGGATTCTTCACTGCGTTCAGAATGACGCTGGGATAAAAGTACTTTTATCCTGTTTGCGACATGCTACAATAGATAAGCGGTAATGGCGAATGAGCAAATAGTTAGGGGTTGGGTGGTGCGTGCCAGCGGCGGCTGGTATGAGGTGGATGCGGCGTTGGACGGTAAGCCGCATGGGTTGCGGTTGAATTGTCAGGCGCGCGGCATTCTCAAAAAGGGCCGCCGTGAAGTCAGCCAGCCGGTGGTGGTGGGTGATGAGGTGGAAGTGCGCACGCTAGCTACCCATGGCGTCAATGCACGCGGTGAGCGGGTGCAGGAAGGTTCCATTCTGCGCGTGTTGCCGCGCCGCTCCGAACTGGGCCGCGCCCGATATGGCAAAACCCGCCAAATTACGGTGGCCAATCTGGATCAAGTCATTATTATTATGGCGGTGCGCGAGCCTGATTTGAATACGCATCGCCTGGACCGCTTCCTGGTGTTGGCTGAGGCCAATGATCTGGACGCGGTGATTTGCTTCAATAAAATCGATCTCATCAATAAAAGTACTTTTAAACGTGAAATCGCGCCCATTCAGAAGCTGTATGCGTCGCTGGGATACCAATGTCTGGCCACTTCGGATGAAACGGAGCAGGGCATTGATGCATTGCGTGCGCTGATGACCGGCAAAATATCCGCTTTCGCGGGATCTTCCGGCGTGGGCAAATCTTCTCTGGCCTGCGCTGTGCAACCGGGGCTGCATTTGTGGATCGGCGATGTGATGGAAATCGGCAAAGGCCGTCATACCACCACCGAGGTGACGCTGCATCCGCTGGATGGCGGAGGTTACCTGGTGGATACGCCGGGCATCAAAACCGTGATGTTGCTGGAAGAGCATGAGGTGAATCTGGCCGAATGCTTCCCGGAATTCCATCCTTACCTGGGACAATGCCGTTTCAATAACTGTATCCATCATGAAGAACCTGGTTGCGCGGTGCGAGAGGCAATGCAGGCAGGCAAAATCACCGAATCACGTTATCAGAGTTATTTGCGAATCCGCGATGAATTCAAGCTGCGCCCGGCGCGATATAGCCCCTGAATGGTCTAAAAGTACTTTTATCCATCTTTTTGCCAGGGGGCAGACCAGGCTGAAAGAAAAATTTTATATTCATTCTTCTTGACATTAATTTTTAAATGGATTATGGTATGTTGTGCAGAAGTAGTTTTTTTGTGAATGTAGAGACGGACTATGGTATATAAAATGGCTGTCATTTTGATGGCCTGAGGCTGTGGCAAGGGAAGGTCAGCAGCCGTGTTTAGAAAGGTTTATAAAGGTATGGAGGACGTCATGAATCAGCATCATCAGTCGGCAACAGTGAGTAACAGGCAGCGCACCTGGTTGCGCCGTGTTTTGACGCGCAGTCTTAAAAGTACTTTTGTTGTGCCCGCTTTAGGAGTAGGCTTGTTGGCCGGAGGAGTCATGACGTCCGCATATGCAGACACCGTTACGATTAATGTATCGGGGTCCGAAGGGAGTCATACACAGGCTGACGAAGGTTACAGCATTATTGCGGATACATCGGTATCCAATCCCACAACCCTCGAAAAAGGTGGATGGGGTGAGTTGGTGTTGAATAGCGCGAATACCTACACGGGTGGGACTCATTTCTACTCAGGTGCGCTTGGTCTTTCCAATAATGCAGGGTTGGGCGCTGGCACGTTGACAACCGGGGCTGCAGTCAGCAACGCTTTGACGCTGAATTATGCGAATGGCATTACCATCAACAATACCATCCTCAATCAGACCAGCACTCATGCACTGGAAATGAACGTGGCTTCAGGCAGCGCCACACAGGCCGGCGCCATTACGGGTAGTGGTGGTATTGCCAAGATTGGCGATGGCCGTTTGATTTTATCGGGCGATAACAGTTATGCTGGTGATACTGATTTGCAAGCCGGGAAATTGCAGTTAAATCATAACAACGCTCTGGGGCTTGGTGATCTTCACGCCAATGGTGGCGGGTTGGAATATTACCTTGATGGCATTAATACTGGCAATGACATTGTGCTGGATGATAATCTGCAAATATTTGTCAATGACAACGTATTCGCAACGGAAAGTGGAGTTATTTCCGGAACGAATGGAATTGTTAAGACCGGCGGCGGGCAATTAACGTTAAGTGGTGAGAATGTATATTCGGGTGGCACGCGGCTTAATAATGGCACACTTCGGGTGGAGACTGACAATGCCTTAGGTGCAGACAGTGGCTCCTTAACGGTGGATAATAACAATAACGACAAGACGCTGGACTATGGCGCTGGCGTTGCTATAGACAATGACATTGTTCTCAATGGCGAGCTTGTCGTGAATGTAGATAATGGGGTTGCCCGGCAGAATGGTAATATCACAGATAATGGTATCGATTCAGGCATCGTGAAAACGGGTGCAGGCAAGTTAGTATTAAATGGTGATAACACCTATACGGGCACGGGTGTAGTGGAAGGAACGCTGCGAAATAACGGTAGCTTAGAGGCCTATGATGATGGCTACGGATTCCCCACATTTATATACGCGGGCAATACGGGACGTTTTGTCAATGCTGGTACGGTTGGGAATGATGATATTCCGGCCATTATTCTTGCAGGAGATAACAGCGAAGTCGTTAACCGGGCCAATGGCTCCATGACAGGCATTAACATCCTGTTCGGTGATGCGAACCTGATCAATAGAAAAGACGCTGTGATTAGCGGGTTTGTGGGAGCCGGGGAAAACAGCACTGTTACCAATAGAGGAGTTATTGCTTATAACAGCCATTTAGACGGCACTCCGCTCGAAGGCATTGCGGTGCTAACAGGAGACAATGCTGGATTCGTTAATAGTGGTGGTGGAGCCCAGATTACTGGCAACGTCTATGTCGGTTTTCCTTACATCGCGCAAGACATTGCCAATTTAACGGAAGCAGAGGCGTCCAGTTCCACTAGTTCATTTACCAATCAGAACGGCGCCCGTATTGATGGCGATGTGTATGTATATGGTAACACTGATTCTGGTGTGGCCGGAGTGAATGGCTACAACTTTAAAAATACTGCTGACGGAGTTGTTACCGGCGATATTTATGGTTATGGCAATGGGGTATCCGTTAACGAAGGTGATCCCGAAGACGTGCATTTGTTCGATCATCACGATCTGACGAATACGGGAATCGTTGTGAATGTGGATACCCATAATCACGCTGTCTTCAATAATGAAGGTAGTGGGACGGTGCAGGGAGACGTGGTTGCTAAAAATCATTCCACGATTAACAACGCGGCAAATATTGGTAGCGCCAGTAGTGGTGGTAATGTCACTGTTAATCAGAATGCAGCGCTGAATAATGCAAATACGGGCACGATTTTTGGCAATGTAACAGTAGCTTCCAATGCAGGTCAGGCAGCCGAGGCAAATAATGCCGGAACCATCAAGGGCAATGTCTATGTGAATGGTGACGGTGATGCCAGTGTCGATAACAGTGGCACAGTTGAAGGAGCTGCCTATGTCAGCGATAACGGCACTTTCACAAACTATGCTGGTGGCACAGTTGGAAATGGCACCACCGGCGCCGAAGTTACCGGCGATGGAACTTTGGTCAATAAGGACGGCGCCACCATCGACGGCGATGTGACGGTTGGTGTGGATGTGGGTGATACCACAGGAGACGGAAGTACTTTTAGGAACGCCGGAACCATCAATGGTGATGTTACTGTGCATGGTGGCGATGGTGCTTATGATGCGAACACCGCGAACTTCACTAACTGGGGTAACACTCCCGGCACCAATGTGAACGCCGACAACTACTCTTATTCCATCAACAAGCAGGGAGCCACCGTAGGCGATGTGGGGTTGTGGGAACATGCCCGCTTTGATAACTATGGCACGGCGCATGATGTTACTCTCCACGATGATTCGACGTTTATTAACCAGGTGACGGGTAATATCAACTCAGTGCAAAACGAGGGTGCAAACTTTGTTAACTGGGGAACTGTGGGCACGTATGTGCAGGATGGCGGCACGACATATAATCCCAACACCATGGGAAGTGTGACCATCATTAATGATGGCATATTCTATAATCACAGTGAAAACCCGCCAGGCCCGGCGCAGGGCGGCACTGTAACGGGTGACGTGATCGTCGGCGATGCTTCCAATTCTACCGATGCCAGTGCGTTCCACAATGATAGTGATGATACCGTTCTGGGGAATATCACGGTGAACAGCCAGGGAACCTTCTATAACGATGGCGGAACAATTGGCGACAGTGATCCAGAAAATTATGTCGATGTTGTCGTGAATGATCAGGGCACATTTGAGAGCGGCGCCAATAGCAATATTTACGGCAATTTGACATTCAATGATGATAGCTCTGCCAACATTGTTGATAGCAACATCTGGGGCCATGTCACCTACAATGATCATAGCAGCGGCGTGAGTGACCCGACCACATACTACAACGGCATTACCTATAATTCTTCGGGGACAACCACTCATACAGGTGATACGGTTTATGCCGGGACAAGCAGTGTTGGCGTAGAAGTCACCGGAACGGGCACCATCGTTTTTGAAGGTGGTTCAGTGGTAAATGATGGCGTCAAGATGACTGACGGCAAATACATCAACGATAATTCCACCGTGAATGGTAATGTTGATCTGATTGGTGGCGGTGAGTTCAGGAATATCAACGGCAGCATCATTGATGGTAATGCCTCCATTTCCGGTGACGGCAAGATTGTCAATGTTGGCGAAATCACCGGCGATGCCAATGTGGATGGCGGCAATTTCTATAACAATGCCGCGGGCACGGTGGATGGATCTGCCAATGTCAGCCACGGTAACTTCCGCAATAATGGCCTGGTTTCAGGTGGCGCGGTTTTGACCGGTGACGGCACGTTCGAGAATAATGATTATGGTACTGGTACCGGCACGGTCGATAATGGAGTAGATGCATCCGGAACCAGTAACTTTAATAATGAGGGCACGGTGAATGCGGATAGCACCGGCACTGCGGTAACGTTGCATGATGCGGCGACGTTGCAAAACCAGACTGGCGCAGTCATTGATGGGTTCGTGCGTACGTATGGTACGTCCGAATTAACTAACGATGGAACCATCACCGATAATGTGGGGTTGAATGGCCAGTCCGTAGTTCGCAATAACAACCTGATCGAAGGCAAGGTTACAGCGCGAGATACTTCCACCTTCTATAGCAATGGCACCGTGATTGAACCCATCAATATCACGGACAATGCTCATATGTATGTCACGGATAATTCCGTCAATAGCGTTGGCACTGTCAACTTGACGGATAATGGCGCTTTGGTTATTGGTGGAGAGAAGGTGACGGATAGTGGGCATGTTGGCGGTAATATTCATACCGGGGATGTGCATTTGCTTTCGGATGGCTCCTCCGCGACAGTAGGCGGCAATCTGATATCCATTAATAATGATGTGGCGTTAACTGCTGACTCTGGCGGTAATGCTATCGGGAATTATCTGGTAGGGAATGTTACTGGCGGAGTGGGAGAATCCGGACATCTGCAGATTGGCGGTGACCAGATTAAAGCCAGCAATAACGGCGGTACATTGAGTAATAACGCCCTATTAGGTGGAAATTTGATAGCTAACATCCTGGTGGGGAATGTTAACTTGAGTGACACTACTTTGGACGAGGATGTAACTATCGGCAACAGTAGTATCACTGCCAATAATACCGGAACGGTTGATTCCGGTTCAACGGTGGGGGCGAATACATTACTCAATACAGCCTATGGAGAGATTACGCTGCATGGTAATGCGCTTGTATTGAATGGTGGTTCCATTAGCAGCCAGAATAGCGGAACTTTAAATGGTGAATTGGGCGGCAATGAGATCCTTAATGTTGTGAGTAATGCAAATATCACCAGTGGAGCGCTCATTTTTCAGGGTGGAACGATTACTGCCGAGAATAACACCATTGGTAACTTTATCACTAATGGAGTTGGAAACGCGACGATCACTGGTGGCGCATTGGTTGCTAACGGCGGTACGATTCAGGGCACCAATGCTTATGGCAACAAAATTACCAACACCCTGGAAACGGCTACTATTTCAGGCGCCAATGTGGATATCTTGGGTGGTGTCATCACCGGTGACGGTGCCAACAACAACACGATTACCAATGATATTGACCCGGTCATTAGTGGCCCCGGTTATCTTCATATTGATGGTGGTTCCATCTCGGGAATCGGAAACCATAATAACGATAATGTGAACACTTTTACCGGGGATGTTGCAACTGGTGATGTTACATTGGGTAGCGGCCTTATCGGAGGGTTGAATGCTTATAGTGACAGCATCACTAATACCCTTGACGGGGATGTTAAAGCGACGGGCATTGTGCAGTTGGGAAATGATGAGTTGACGGCCACCAACGGCTACGACAACCATCTTTCGAATATTATTACAGGCAATATCACCCAGGCTACAAAAGTACTTTTGGGCGGTAATGCCATCAATGCTGATTCCATTGGCAGCGCCTCTCCTGCGGCGGCAAATACCTTCCTCAATCAGGTTGGCGACATTACCGCCAGCGATGATGTTGTTTTTGGTCCAGATCAGATCAATGGCGCGTTCAATATAAATAATGGGTTTAGCAATGCTGCTGGAAATGTGACGACCGACGGGGACGTCCTGTTGTATGGCGGTCAAATTACAGGTGTTAACAATAGCGATAACTCTTTCGCGAATAGCGCCGGCGATATCTCGGCAGTGGGTGGTGTTGTCCAGTTGGCAGGCGGAGCCATTACCGGTAATTCCAATACCGATAATACCGTTAGCAACGAAGTAGGCGCGATTACACATGCAGCTTCGGTGTACTTTGGGGACAGCGCTATTAGCGGCACCAACGTCAGCGGAAACGAGGTATTCAACCAGGCGGATTCCATCGTTTCTTCTGGTGATGTTCAGCTCAACAATAATTCTATCGATGGAGCAAATGCCAGTTCGAATAAGGCCTATAATTCCGTTAGTGGTGATGTTACCTCCAATTATGGCGCCGTATCGTTAACCAATAATAACATTTCAGGAACGGACACCTCTTCCAACGATGCGCATAACTGGATTAATGGTAATGTTACCGCTCAAACGGATGTCACGATGGGCGGCAATAGCATCAGTGGTCTGGGTGGTGAACATGATAACTCCGCTTACAATCGGATTAACGGTTCCCTGACGGCAACCACTGGAGATGTGGTTCTGGGAAGCAATGCCATTAGCGGCGCCAACGCCTATTCCAACTCTGCTTATAATCAGGTCGGTGGCGGCATCACAGCTAACCTGGGCGCGGTCACGATTACAGGAAATACCGTCGACGGTTATAGTGGCCAGGCTGGCGCCAACAAAGCCTATAACCGGATTATCGGAGACATTACAGCTCAGGATGCCGTGCTGATTGGTGGCAATTATGTGACGGGCAGCGGCCAGGGCAATCAGGCATATAACTCGATTAGTGGAAACGTGACGTCGCAAACGGGTGGCGTTGATGTGATTTCCAATGTCGTGGACGGTGATAGTTCTCTCAACAACGATGCCCACAATTTCATCACGGGCAGCGTCAGCGGTATCTATGACGTGAATGTGCGTGGCAACCAGGTCATCGGGAACATGACCAGTGGCAACAAAGCATATAGTAGCGTGGGTGGAGATTTGACTTCGGCTCAGGGCGCTGTGAATGTGGGAGCCAACCTGATTTCCGGTAACCAGACGGATGGCAACCGGGCATCGAATTCGGTTGGTGGAAACATTAGCGCTCACGAAACGGTAAATCTGGGCTGGAACCAGATTGAAGGTTTCGATGCAGAAAATAATGACGCTCACAATGTTGTGACTGGCGATATTGAATCTCTCTACAGCAGCGTGAATATTGGCAACAATGGAGTGGACGGTAATAGCGCGGCGGGCAACAAAGCCTATAATACCGCTGGTGATGTTACAGCGCATGATGATGTGAATGTGGGCTGGAGCACTGTTTCCGGAGAAGACACCGATGGCAACCAGCTATACAACTCTATTGGCAACGTCACGACACAGTATGGCGGCGTCAATATTGGCAATAATACTGTGACCGGAGAGAATGCCGGAAACAACGATGCGCACAATGCCGTGGGCGACATCGATTCCCGCCAGACGGTGAATGTGGGATGGAATGAAATCACCGGTAAAAGTACTTTTGGTAACACCGCTTACAACGCGGTGGGAGCAATTACTTCTCACGACGGCGATGTCAACCTCGGTTACAACACCATCGAAGGAGAAAGCGCCAATAACAATAGTGCCGGTAATACAGTTAGCGGCGATGTTTCCGCCAATGGCAATGTGGTGATCGTTGCCAATACCATCGACGGTATTTCCTCGAATAACAACGCTATTAATAACACGGTCAATGGCGCGGTAACATCAGCTGTCGATGTGACGCTGGCAGCCAATACCATTTCTGGCGATGGCGCGAATAATAATGCTATCGGGAATACCATTACCGGTGACGTGAACGCCACTGGCACGATTAGCCTGGGCGGAGGCGATAGCATTTCCAGCACCGGCGCTGCTAACCTGCATGACAACAGCATTGCCAATTCGGTGGGGGGAACCACGACTGCCGAAAAAGTACTTTTGGGTGGCGGTTCCATTAGCGGCCTGCTGGCAGATGCGAATACGCTGAGTAATACCGTAACCGGCGATGTTACCATTGAAGATGGCGTGATTGGATTGCTGGGCGGTGATATTTCCGGTATCACCAGCGGTAACGATAACACCATTACCAACCGTATTATTGGCGACGTTGTTGCCAGCGGTGATACGTATGTTGAGTTCTCGCATAGCGTGGCTAAAGATAGCAACGGCAATTTTGTCCGCAACGTCATTAATGGAGATCTGACTCTAACGGATGATTCCTATCTTTCCGTTACCGGTAATGACAACCGTGTTACCGGCGCCAACGGCGTTATCATGAATGGCAACAGCGGTGGCGGCATCGGAGTGGAAGATGTAAATGGCCCGCAGACACAAATTAACAGCCTTAATATCACGAATGGCGGATTGTCGCTGAGTGATGACGCAACGTTTGGTATCGGTAGCGGCAACACGGTCACTGGTGATGGCAGCGATATCCGCAATGCATTATATTCTGCGCAACCTGTGACAATCTCTGGCGCCGGTAATGCAGCCTTTACTATCGGCAGCGGTAATACGGTGGCAGGAAATGGTAATCAGATTTCCAATAAGTCCAATGCAGTTGTGAATGTGAACGGCGGCGCTGGATTCTTCGAGGGAATTGGCACCATTGTCAACGGGGACGCGAACTTCCTCATCAATAATCAAAACGGTGATGTGAACGTCGCGGCAGCCGGGAGCGTTGCTTCGGTCGGCGGTGCCACGGTTGTTGGAAACAATAATGATTCCATTACCAACAACATTAATGGCAATGTCGCGGTCAGCGCCGGGCAGTTCCAGTTGGGAACGCAGGAAGGCGATATCACTGGCAGCGGCAATATTCTGAACAACAATATCTATAACCCCACGCCGGGGACTGGTAACCTGGCAGTAACCGGAACCGGCTCGGCCATTATCGGCGGCGCGGTGAACACCACCACCGGAGATAATAACCAGACATTAAATGCAGTCTGGGGTGGTTTGAATGTTGATGGTGCGGCAGCATCTGCAACGGTGGGCGGCGGCCAAAGTACTTTTGCCGGAGATGACAATTATCTGGGCAACATCATCTTCGATGCCACCACGGTTCAAAATGGCGCGGGACTGGTCATTGACGCCGGTGACAACGATGCTTCCGGCGGTTCCGGCAACACGGTTCTCAATCACCTGGAAAGCACGCTTGATGTGGCAGATAGTGATCTGAGAATAGATGCTGGCACCATGTCAGGGGCTGGTAATACCCAGGGTAACCAGATTGATGGATTGGTCACGACGGATGGCTCGTTTGTTGATATCATCGGTGATGGTTCTGATCAAAACACCCAGGGCAATGACATTGGAAACACATTCGGCAGCGGTATTGTGTTGAATGATTTCTCATATGCTCATGTAACTGGCGCCAATAACGATGCCACGACTGGCGGAGTGCAGCTCAATAGCAGCTCGTTGCAGATTGACGGCCGCGGCGTGAATGGCGATTTGCAGCATCTCATCAACAGTCTGGACGGTGATGTGACGCTGAACGATTCGACCAGCGTAGCGGTCATCGGCAGCGATAACGTCTTTGCCAATAACATCGATGGTAACGGTAATCAGGTAGATAACCAGTTGAACGGCGATCTTTCGCTGGGTAGCGGTCTTCTGGTCATCGGCGGCCAACCGGCCAGCCATGCCATCGATGGTGATGCTAACCAGGTAACCAATACCATCAACGGTGAAGTTAATAATCTGCAAAGCGGCGGCCGCGTGGTCTTGAATGCTGGCGACTATGCAGTGGATGGAAATGACAACCATGTCACCGATATCCTGACGCAGGACTTTGATCTGGTCAATGGCAATTCCCTGTATTTGAACGGTGGCAACCTGACGACTGATGATACCAATAACACGCTGAACAACATCATCGACGGCAACGTTAATGTAGGTTCGGTGGGTAATAGCAATAGCAACTTGCTGGTCATGCAGGGCGGCGCGGTGAATCCTAATAGCGCCAATAATTTCGCCTCGGATGCTAATGGCAACGCGGTGAATAATGTCATCAAGGGCGCAGTTAACGTTTACGATGGCGGCGCCATGACAGTGAACGGTGAAAATAACTATGTGGTCGGCGGCGTCACTGCCGGTGACCCGGGTTATGTTGTGGTGGGTAGCAACGACGTTACTGCTATCGATCCCTCCATCATCAATAACACCCTGACCGCTCAGGCAACAGCCGAAGATGGTGGCCGCATTGATCTCGGACATTCCCTCGGAGCATTGCAAACTATCGATGGCACGCACACCGTTACGAATACCATCACCTCCGGGTTTGATCCCACGGATCCGGCCACTTTCCTTAACGGTAAGGTGACCGTGAAAGACGGTGGCATCCTGACATTGGGTAGCGGCAACTACGCGATTACGGGCAACAATAACGAAATCACTAATATCCTGGGATCGGTTGATGATGCGGATGGCGTCGCTCAACGGCAAGTGCAAACGGTGACCAATGGCGGCATCGTTCAGCTGGGCGGAGGCACGTATACGGCTTCAACCGGATCTAACAATGTTGTGAACAACACGCTGGATCAAGGCTTGCAGGTAACAGATAGTTATCTGAATTTCGCCGGCGCGGTGGATGCCACTTCGGGTAATGTGGCTGTAAACAACACTATCACTCAGAGCGTGGCGGCTAATGGCACCACTGCTGTGAACTTCTATGATAGCAATGGCGATAACGTTATTAACACCATTGTTGGACATTTGAGTTTGAATGATTCTTCCACCTTGTTCGCTCAGGATGGCAGCGCCGCTGGTGGCGGAAACGTGGTGCAGGGCTACATCAATCTCAACGGCACTGAAGGAGCCGTAATTGGAAATACGGATTTGACCGCGGATAGCGATAACAGCCTTAATGCTACGATCCACTTTAGAAATGGAGATGCCCATGTCGCGATTGGCGATAGCGGCGCGCATTCAGATGGCACGGTAACGAATACCCATTATGGCGTTATTGATACCAAGGTCGATGGAGAAGGCGGCCTAGTGCAATTGAGTGGAAATATCGACCACTCCACGGGCACCACGGTTTCTATCACCAATACGCAAAATGGTGATGTGACTCTGGATGGCACCAATTCCACTGTATTGCTCACCGGCACAGCAAGCGGTGCAACGGGAAGCGGCGCTATTAGCAACAACATCAATGGCAACGTTGATGTTACCGATGGAAAAGTACTTTTGCTGAATGGCCAGTTCGCCGGAAGCACTGGAAACACGTTGGCCAACACCGTTACCGGCAATGTCGACCTGCATTCCACCGGCTACCTGCTCTTTAATGGCGACCTGGATACTGGCGACACCAATGGCAGCAGCAACCACATCACTGGTATTGCTACGTTGAATGATTCCACTGATACCTTTGTCAAGGGTGACAATAATACCATTGACGGCGGCCTTGTGTTGAATACGACGACCACGGCTCCTGCTCCTGGCAGCCCTGTTGATTACGCTTTGAATGATGTTACCGAAGCCATTATCGGCGGCGGCGATGATGCCACCACGGCAGTGAACGGCAATGTCGTTAACACGCTCACCGCAGATGTGACCATTAAAGCGAATCCCAATTCCAGCACTCAGCGTGATGCCGCTCATGGATATACGGATCCGTTGTCACCGGTAGGAAACGGTGCCGAAGCGGATCGTGGTTACAATAATGATTCAGGCCACTTGCTGGTAGGCGCCTATGTCTATGATGAAGGCGGATACACGCAGGGCAACAAAGCGGGCGCTGGACAGAGCATCACCAATACCGTAATCGGAGATGTCACGGTGGAAGGCGGCACTGCTTCTGATGGAACCCCGACAGGTGGCTTGGTAGTGATTGGCGCTTCAGCTAACGAGCTTACAGATGGTGCGGTTGTTACCAACCAGATCACCGGCACTGTGAAGCTGGAAGGCGGTTCCCGCATGCACATGGGCGGTGATTCCTTTACTGATAGCGATGGCACTGGTGTCGTCAATAACCAGGTGAACGGCGATGTTGATCTGAGCAATAATGCCTTCCTTGCCATGTGGGGCGATAATGTGGATGAGACGGGCACCAACACATTAAATAACAAGATCACGGGAGCGCTGACAGTTGGAACAGCGAATCAGGATGATCATGCGCTCTTGCGCGTTGAAGGAGAGAATAACTCTGTTGACGGCGGAGTTACCTTGAATGGTAGTGGAGTTACCGAACTGGGAGTAACCACGCATGGCCCTGGTTCGTTATTGCAGAATACCATTGATGCCGACTTCACGCTGAATGATAATAGCCGTTTGCAGATGGGTAATACCGGTAAGTTTGTTGTTCCTGTATTGGCAGGCAATAACACTGTATTGGGCGATGTTACCTTGAATGATCAGGCAGTGCTTGATTTGCAATCGGGCGGAACCGGCGGATTGCATAGCGCCGCAATGATTAACACCATTTCCGGTGACCTGACATTGTCTGGTGATTCTACCTATGACATCAATATCAATCAGCAGGTTGCTACCGGTGTTAAAGTGGGCGGCGACGCTGATCTGAATGGCGCCACTGTGCATTTGGATAACCTGGATGCAAACGGCTTATTCAACTTCGGCCGCGAATACAACATTCTCAACGCCGACAATGTTGTTACCCAGTTCTCTGGCGTGGATAAGACGGGGCTTGCTCCGGCGTTAAATCCGACCTTGGTTCAAAATGGCACCGATGTCAATCTGCAAATGCTCACGCAGTTTGCCAACAACCCGCTCTTGCCGGGCACTGTCAATGAGCAGAATTTCGCGGAGTATCTGGATCTGCAGTCACCGGTAGCCACCAACGGTGGCATGAATGGTGTTAATGATGATTTGAATAACCTGCTGAATGAGCTGGTTGCAAATACCAATGGTGATTTGTCTCACCTCGATAATTATCTGGGTGACACTTATGCAGCCTTTGATGCAGCGGGTTACTGGAACGCCAATCGTTTCGCTAACCGCGTTGCCACGCACGCGCTGCAAAGCCGCGATAGCGATTGGGTGCAGAGCTTCGCGCTCAACAGCAGCCAGGGCTTGGCCGGTGTGGGAAGCCAGATGTCACTGGTGAAACAGTTGCTCAATGCACGTCCTCAGTTCGGATTTGTCTCCACCAGCACGCAAGTGGTGGATTACGATAAGACCGATGAGGACACCACGCGCAACGGCCTGTGGGCTGATGTGGCGGGCGACTGGATCAATAATGATGGTGACTCTTATCTCGGTTCGCCGGAATGGAAGCAGACCCGCAAGAGTGTCCTGCTGGGCTATCAGGGCGGTTCCAAGTCCTTTACCTGGGGCGTTGTTGGCGGCTATCATGATGGCGACATCAGCTTTGATAATCGCTCCGCTTCCGGTGATCAGGATGGATGGGACTTCGGTTTGAACGGTTTGTGGCAGAAAGACTCCGGTCTCTATGCCAACGGTGTGCTGGCTTATAACCGAGACAGCAACGATCTGACTCGCAACGACGGAATCGGCGCCAATAAATCCAGCTTTAATAGCCACACCCTGTCCGCCATGCTCGAAGTTGGTAAGCGCATCAAACGTGAGAACAACCTGACCTTCACCCCTTATCTCTCCTTACTGGGAGTCAAGTATGACCGCAACGGCGCGCAGGAAAGCGGAAGCGGCGCAGGCTTGAATGTCAATGGCACATCGCACAGCTATCTGACTTCGCAACTGGGTGTTCGCGTTGGTAAGGACTTCCTGGAGAAGGATGGAAGCAAGCGCGGCGGCGTGATGTTAGGGCTGTCCTGGCTGCATCAGTTCAGCAGCACCGACTTCCCGGTGACCGCTGCACTGCAAAGCGCCATGCCAGGAACCGGCACCTACCGCGTCTACGGCACACCGCTCTCCAGCAACTCCATCGGTGTCCAGTTGGGTGGATATGGACGCCTCAGTCGCGACGTGCTCGGCTTCCTGAACTATAGCGGTAACTTCAGCAGCAATCAGAAAGTCCATTCGATCACTGCCGGAGTGGAATATCAGTTCTAAGCGTTGACTCAAGAGCTGAGATTTAAGTGTTCAGTCAAGAGGCCGCGGGAAAAAGTACTTTTCCCGCGGCCTCTTTGTTGGTGATGGTTTAGAGTAAAAGTACTTTTATTCTGATTAAAGCAGTGGCGATCATTATGCGCAATGTGTCATTTTGAGGCATAGAGGCCAGCGAGCTTGTCAAGTAGTAGAAATGAATTGATATATCGTCATCCTGAGGGAGCGAAGCGACCGAAGCGACCGAAGGATCCCCCGTAATTTCGACATACTCCGTTTAAGCTTCGGGGGATTCTTCAGTCGCTTCGCTCCTTCAGAATGACGTCGAAAAAAGGGAGTTCATTAGTAGTACAAAAGTACTTTTATTCCCATCCTATTCATTCTGTCCATCGATGTAAAAATAAAAACCTTAAATAAAAACAGCCGACTATTCTATATCCGGTGCGTAGCGCGAAATGTTCCGGGTGTAGTGGATAAACGCCGGTTGAAAATGTGCGATAAATAAGCGCCGGAAGACCAGCCGCAGCGGAAGGCTATTTCGTCCAGCGATAGCGATGTCTCAATCAATAACCGCTGTGCCATTTCCAGACGGATTTGCGTCAAAAATTCGATGGGGTTGCAGCCGTGGGCGGCGCGGAAACGCCGCGTAAATTGCACAGCACTGAGACGAAAAACCGAGGAAATTTCTTCCATGGAGAAAGCAGCCCCGGCGCGCTCACGCAGCAAGCGGGCGGCTTCCAGCATGGCGCTGTCCGTGATTTTGGCGGGTTCGATGTGGCTTTGCCATGCCAGATGTAATAATTCTTCCAACAAATGCGCCGCACGTTTACGGCTCCATGCGTCCGCTTTGCCATGCAATAATTTTGCCATTTCAAGCGTGGAAGTGAGGCGCGGAATATGATGAATCGGCGAAGTGCCCGCCGGGAAAAGTACTTTTGTGCCGCGCTTTTCCGCAAATGACCACTGAAAAACATGATAGGTGAGGGCATCCGTGGTGACGTGGCGATTGAACGGCATGCCGGGCAGCGCGCAGAATAATTCACCAAATTGCGCATTGCCCTCCAAATCATTTCCCTGCGCATCACGCGTTTGCCAGTCAAAGGCGCCCTGTTCGGGAATCACCATCACCCAGCTTTTAAAAACGCTGTCGCGCGAAATAAATTCCGGACGGGGAAGATAATAGGTATAGATTTCTAACTCAATGGCTGTTTCCCAGAATGCGATGAGCATGAAATAAATCATAATCAAATTTAGGAAAAAAGCAAGGTAATGCGCTTCTAAAGCTGATAATCTCATTAGAGGTGGTGAAACAAATGACAACATTTGATGTGCCGATGATCGATTGTGATATTCATCCTTTTGCAACGGAAGACTTTCCGCTGGCGCCGCATATTCCAGAAGACTTCCGTCAGGCCGTGGCACAGGGACAGGCCAGTGCGCCAGGGCATGGATATTCGAATCCTTTCGGCGTCAATCGCCGCGACATGCCGCCCATCGATGCAAAAGTGTGGGCGAAGGAACATTTGGATAAGCATGGAATCATCTACGGTGTGTTGCAGCCGCCGGGATTGTCGATCGGATTAACGCAAAACATCGATGTGGGATGTGCCATGGCACGGGCCTGGAATGACTGGCAAATTGAAAATTGGCTGGAGGTCGATCGGCGTTATCTGGGTTCCATTTGCGTGAATATGAATGACCCCGTTCAGGCCGCCGCCGAAGTGCGCCGCGTGGGAACCCATCCACAAATGGTGCAGGTGGTGGTGACCGGCGAAAGCACGCATTTATATGGATATCGCTCCTATTATCCGGTCTATGAAGCGTGTGCCGAATTGGGGTTGGCCTTCGCCATGCATCCTGGATCTGAAGGCTCGCGCACGCCGGTAACGCCAGTGGGCATGCCGTCTTCCTATTTTGAATGGCATTCCATGATTCCGCTCACCTTCATGGCACACTGTGCGAGTTTCATCTGCGAAGGTGTTTTTGAAAAATTCCCCGGTCTAAAAGTACTTTTGGTGGAAGGCGGATTCGGCTGGCTGCCGCATTTGATGTGGCGCATGGATAAAGACTTCAAGTCGTTGCGCTCCACCACACCCTGGCTCAAACGTCTGCCATCGGAGTATGTCATCGATCACATCCGCGTCACCACCCAGCCCATCGAAGAAACGGAAACCAGCGAGCAACTGATCCAACTTTTCGGCATGATGCATGCCGAAAAAACCCTATGTTTCGCCTCCGATTTTCCGCACTGGGATTTCGATAATCCCCGCCGTGTTTTCCCGCCGCGCATGGACCGGGAATTAAAAGAACGCATCTTTTATCGCAATGCGGCGGAAACGTATGGGCTGGAAATTGCAGAAGAGAGAAGCCTGGAGTCAGAAGTCGGAAGATAGAATATAGAAGAGCACTATTGCAAAAGTCCCCTCTCCCTGACAGGGTGAGGGTGAGGGTCGTTTCATCATAAAAGTACTTTTTTAAAAGTCTCCGCACAAGGGCAAGAACAATGAATAATCGAGAAATCATTCCTGGCGTCAATAATGGGTTTGGCGTGGAAAGCGATGCCGAAACAACACTGGGATATGCCTTTGGCATCGCCGAAAAAGCGCAGCCGCCAATATCAAAACGCAACCGTGAAGTGGTGGTTTGCAAATCCAGCGAAATCGCCGTGGGCGAAAAAAAGATATGCCAAATCGAAAACATCTCGATTGGAGTTTTTAATATCGCCGGAAAATTCTACGCCATCAAAAACCTCTGCCCTCACGCCGGCGCGCCGCTGTGTGAAGGACATATCCAAACCACCCACCGCCCTGGCAATGTCAGCGAATTCCATCCCGCTCTGCACGGCCGCGTGCTGCGCTGCCCCTGGCATGGCTGGGAATTCGATATCATCACCGGCAAAGGGTTATACGACCGCAATTCCCGTGTGGCGACCTATCAGACTAAAGTGGATGAAGCGGATAATTTGATTGTGGTGTTGTAAGGCATGGGCGGAATACTTCGTTGTTCATCGAATTGCCAGGTATAAAAAGGTGTATAATAGGCGCTATGTCTAACAAGATTAAGACGCTATTCGCCGTTCTTGTTTTGGTAGCCTTTTGCGCGCTGGGGGTGATGCTTGTTAAACGTCATCCTGAACCGGCACAGATGTTACGAGTGGAATCTATCGAGATTCTTCCTGCGTCATTTTATGAAACAAAGCAGGGCTACGATATGAAAGTACAGGTGATTGTCTATCCCACTGGGAAAGCCGCGGAGAAGATTGAAAATGGAGTGCTGGTAGCGAGTAGCCTTACCGGTGAGAATGCCCGTTTTATCCTTGACCAGAAGAAGGTCACAAAATCATTGCAGCAAAAACCGGTGGTGCACGTAAGTGTAGGGAAACCAGAAGGGGGATCAACACTTTCCTTTCTCTATCATAAAAGCAAATTACCGCAGGGCAGGATTATGTTTCGCGGAATTATCCGGGCGCGCGTATATTATAATATTCATGAATCCGGTACGGTGAGAGTGGAGGAGCGGACTTTTCCCGGAATCCCGGTGCAAATTCGTATTCAATAGCTGCAAAAAGTACTTTTTAGAATAGCTTTATGAATGGCAATGGATTTGCCTAAAAGTTTAATCCCCGCTGCACCAATCGAAATGGATCGCAGGGTTCCCAGCCGATGCGGAGTGTCCAGTGCAAATGTGGCCCGGTTACAAATCCCGTCGCGCCCACTTTGCCGATGACCTGGTTTTTGTTGACGGTGTCGCCTTCTTTCACCTGGCGTTGGGAGAGGTGCATGTAAACGGTGAAGACGTTGCAGCCGTGATCGATGATGATGCAATTGCCGCGCAGCGCGGGCAGATATTCGGAAAGCACCACACGGCCATTATTGGAGGCGTGCACCGGCGTGCCGGTCGAAGCGCGGATATCGGCGCCGCTGTGCTGCCCCCACCATTTGCCATTGACATAACGTTTGCGGCCATAGCTCGAAGTGGAACGGCCTTTCACTGGCACGATCCAGTCGCCTTTCCACAGAGGTTTGGGCGCGGAGCTTTTCAGTTTTTCCTGCACATGCAACTTCTCGGCGTGCAGCGCTTTGGTGCGATTCATGGTGGAGGCGGTGGAGCCTTTCATGGTGATGCGCTGGGTGGGAAAGTGCCGTGCGGATACCGTCAATTGATGAGTGATTTTCTGGGTGTGCGTTTCGTTGTCTTTGGTGCGATAAGTCACATTCGCGGGCAGGGTGTATTTATCCGCACTGCGGTCGTAAGGCACGCCCAGATAGCCGCGAAAGCTGCCGTCCGAACGCTGATAAAAATGCACGGCCGGCGTGTCGAAGGCGTTCATCGCCACAGATGTTACACCTTCGCCTTTTTCGGGCCAAATCGTTAAAGTCAGCACATCGCCTGGTTGGGGAGCGGCCGGATCGACCTGCATTTTGGCGGCGTGGGCGCATTGCAGCATGCCGGCGAGAAGGAGCAGCGTAAAAGTACTTTTAATCATAATGTGAGCCTCGCTTGGTGGAAGTGTAGCAGGTTATGGAGCGTAGCCGGGATGGCTGCGCTCCATAATAGAGGGATGCTAATGCGTAAAAGTACTTTTATTACTAACTCATGTTACGCAGTCCTCCATTAAAAAGGCTATGGTGTACCCATAAATTGTGTGATGTAAAGTGAAATATTCTTGCCCCAACGGGGCACAAGGTTACAGCCAGGGGTGAAACCCCTGGTCGGTTTTTCCAGATTTCCCCTGACCCTGAAAGGGTCAAATGTTCAATATATGGCTCCTTCAGAGCCACAAATTGTGTGGGGCATCGTTCCAGGGGTTTCACCCCTGGCTGTAATCGTGTGCCCTTTCAGGGCAAATGTATCTGTGGGGACACCGTAGCTTTAAAAAGGGGACTTTAGAAATCCGGCATCCAGTATCCAGCCATCAAAGTACTTTCATTGCGTAACATGAGTTACTAACAAATTCATGGATTGCTGTTGCGAGGTTTGGGATAACTCCTAATTATCCCAGGTGCCGATTTGTAGTAAGCTATAAACTCGTCGAAAAGTTCCGTGGAGTCAATTATGTCGAAAGAAAGCTTGAAAGAAATGGAGCGTAAGATGCAATCCACGCTGGATGCCTTGCGCCATGATTTGTCTTCTTTGCGCACCGGGCGCGCCACGCCGGCGTTGCTGGATAAAATCACCGTGGATTATTATGGCACGGCCACGCCGTTGCAGCAGGTGGCGGCGCTTTCGGTGCCGGAGCCGCGTCAGTTATTGATTGCGCCGTGGGAAAAGACCATGGTCGATCCCATTGTGAATGCCATTTCCAAAAGCGATCTGGGCGTGCAGGCGGTTAAAGATGGCGATAAAGTGCGCGTTTCCATTCCGGCCTTAAATGAAGAGCGCCGCAAAGAAATGGTGAAATTGGCGGGCAAAAAGACCGAAGACCATAAAGTCGCCATCCGCAACGTACGGCGCGAAACCAATGACCATCTCAAGAAGCAGGAAAAGGATGGCGAGATCAGCAAGGACGATCTCAAACGCGCCGAAGAAGAAGTGCAGAAAATCACCGATAAATATGTTGCCGAAGCCGACCATATCCGCACCGATAAGGAAGCGGAAATTATGGAAGTTTAGGCAATGAACAATGAGCTCTGTAAGCACAGGCTATAGCCTGTGCTTCCTTAAAAGTACTTTTATGGTATCTCCCGATCATCTAATAGGTCTATTCTGGGACGAAGCGCGTGAATTGGCGGGCGAAGATATCTTGCCGGAACCGCTGGTAACGGCGCCGCCGCGGGTAAAAGTACTTTTGGGCCGGCATCGCGTGATTGGCTATCGCCGGCAGGCGGAGGGCTGGCAGATGATTGTTGCCGCCGAGCAATTATCCGCACAATAATAACTTATGAGTCTGGATCCTCAAAAAATGCCGCGCCACATTGCCATTATTATGGATGGCAATCGGCGCTGGGCCAAGCAAAAGAAATGGCTGGCGATTCGTGGCCACGATGTCGGCGCGCAGACATCGCATGTCATCACCCGCGAATGCGTTAATTTGGGGATCAAGGCGCTGACCTTATACACTTTTTCTACGGAAAACTGGAAGCGGCCGCGCGCCGAAGTGATGGCGCTGATGCATCTCATCGCGCGTAATCTCAAAAGCCAGCAGAACGAGATGAATGCTAATAACGTGCGCGTGCGGCATCTGGGACGGCGCGATAATTTGCCGGATTTCCTGTTGCGCCAGATGGATGAAACCATCCAAAGTACTTCTGCCAACACTGGCCTGGTTTTAAATCTGGCCATTAATTATGGCGGGCGCGCCGAATTAACCGAGGCCTTTGGGCAGCTGGCCGCCCGCGTGCAGCGCGGCGAACTGGCTCCCGAACAGATTGATGAAGCGGCGATTTCGAGCGCTTTATATACGCATGATTTGCCGGATCCCGATTTGTTGATCCGCACCGGTGGTGAAATGCGCATTTCCAATTTCCTGCCCTGGCAAATTGCCTACGCGGAATTATGGGTGACGCCGGTGTTGTGGCCGGATTTCGCAGCCGAACATCTGCATGCCGCCATTCGTGATTATCAGTGTCGCGATCGCCGTTTTGGCGGTGTGAAGGATTAGTTTTTTATGATTATTTCCAGCGTGCTGTTTGACATTGTCTTTTTCGGCGGTTTGCTGATCGCCGTGATTGTGGATGCGCTGCTGCCGCAATTGGCCGGCGCCGTCACTTTGATCGCACTGGCCGCGGCGGTGTATGTGGGCGCCGGCGAATTGTCGCATCGCCTGCACAAGCAGGAAGTTTGGACGCAGGAAGCGCTCAGCACTGGATTGGCGTTGTCGGTCTTGTTCTTCGTTTACTGGTGGTGGCGCAATGCCTCGGATTTGTCGTTGCTGGCATTATCGATTGTATTAATGATGACGGCGCTCATGCTCACCATCGCCATCATCAGTTGTGCCAATGCCATCTGGACGCAGAAAAGCGCCGCGCCGCTGGCCGGATTTGCCATCACGGCAATTGGCGGCCTCATCCTGGGCGCATTGGCCGCGCCGCTGGCCCTGGCTTTCAGCGCCGCGTTTAAAATCGGCGCGATTGTGATCGGCGGCATCATCTGGAAAATGCGCGAACGCATAAGCCCGCCGCAGGAAATGGCGGATGAGGAAGAAATTGTCGCGGCGCTCAAAGAGCGCTGGGTGCTGTTGCCGCGCGGCGGCCGCTCGCTGGATCGTCTGCTGCCGGTCTTGATTTTAGGCATTCTGCTGATGTTCGCCGCGCGCCAGATGGGACAAAGTTCGCCCTTGCCCGGCACACCCAGCATCGCCGCGCCTGCGGCCAATGGCGGAGAATGAGGGTGATCTGGTAAAAGTACTTTATCGCGAATATACGTTGCGGACATGGCAAGCCATGCCCCTACATTCTAACTCCTCTATTCTAAATCCTCAAAGAAACCCACCGTGAACTCCACCACTCCAAAACTCATCGTCATTCTGGGCAGCACCGGTTCCATCGGACGCCAGGCCCTGGAAGTGGCGCGCGCGTTGCCGGATCGTCTGCGCGTGGTGGGATTGGCGGCGCATTCCAACGCGGAATTATTCGCCGAGCAGGTGGCGGAATTCCGTCCTTCCATTGCCGCGCTGGCCGATGAAAAGGCAGCCGTGCGTGCCAATCAAATGTTAGCGGGAAATGCCGTTACCATCCAGGGCGGCAGCGGTGCGGTCGGTGAAGTGGCAACCTGGGCCAATGCCGAATTGGTGCTGGGCGCGATGCTGGGCGCGGCTGGTCTTGAACCCACGCTCGCCGCCATCGAGGCGGGCAAACAAATTGCCATCGCCAATAAAGAAACCCTGGTGGCAGCCGGCGCATTGGTGACCGCCGCGACGCACATTCACGGCGTGCAGCTGTTGCCGGTCGATAGCGAGCACAGCGCCATCGCGCAATGCCTGCTGGGTGAAACTTCGCCGGATAAAAGTACTTTTGCGGTGCAGAAACTGACGTTGACGGCTTCCGGCGGGCCTTTTGTGGATTTGCCACGCCATGAATTGGCCAAAGTCAGCAGCGCGCAAGCCTTGCGGCATCCCAATTGGAGCATGGGCGCTAAAATCACCATCGATTCCGCCACTTTGATGAATAAAGGGCTGGAGATCATCGAAGCGCACTGGCTTTTTGGTGTGCCGATGGATGATATCGAAGTGCTGGTGCACCGCCAGAGCATTGTGCATTCGATGGTGACGTTTTGCGATAACAGCGTCAAGGCGCAATTGGGCGTGCCCGATATGCGATTACCAATTCAATGGGCGTTGTTATATCCTAAACGCGCTCCTGGCATTGCGCCCCCACTGGATCTCGCCACCGCGCCCGCGTTGACTTTTGAAGCGCCACACCACGACCGCTTTCCAGCCCTCCAACTGGCTCGCCACGCCATGGCCATCGGCGGCACCGCGCCCGCCGTGCTAAGCGCCGCCAACGAAGTCGCCGTAGCGGCATTCCTGGAGGGGCGCTGTGGTTTCTACGGCATCACCGACACCGTGGCCGCCGTGCTGGAACGCCATCAGGCATCCACGCGTCCCACCTTGAGCGAAATCGTAGATGCCGATCAACAGGCCCGCATCCGCGCGGCGGAGATATTAAGGGCTGGAAGTTAGAAGCCAGGAGTTAGAAGTTAGAATGTATCCACATTCCTTCCCTCTTTTAAAGGGGCTTCCTGTGTCGCCAACAAAAAAGTACTTTTACCGTCATTGCTAATTGCTCATTGTTCATTGCCAATTGTTCATTACGCCCTGAAGCCGGTAAACTAATACAACGTCAATCAATCCAATGAATTCACCTAATCCTGAAGCAGCGCCCCGCAAGTTTGATTCCAATACGTTGATTTGGATCGCGGTGATCGCGGCTGCTATTTTTTTAGCATTTCGTTTTCCTTCCGTTGCCTATACCATAGTGGTGTTTGCCATCACTTTGGGCGTGCTGGTGTTCGTGCACGAATGGGGGCATTTTCAGTTTGCGCGCTGGGGCGGCATGAAGGTCAATCGTTTCGGCATCGGCTTTCCGCCCTGGATTTATACGCGTCATCATAAGGGCATCGATTATTCCATCGGCGCGCTGCCCATTGGCGGCATGGTGGATATTGCCGGTTTGGGCAGTGAAGAAGACATGGTGGCGGGCGCCAAAGGCGACACCGAAGCGCTCAATGTCAGCACCTCCAATCCCGATGCCGCGCACGGCGAGAAACAGTTTCAGGATGCCAGCCTGGGCTGGCGTTTCTGGACGCTCTTTGCCGGGCCTTTGATGAATTTCATCTTTGCCATCGTGGTGTTTATTGCTGTTTTCTCGTTCTGGGGACTTCCCGATGCCGCCACTTCCAAAGTGACCAATGTGGTGCAAAACGTGCAGGGCGGTTCGCCCGCCGATAAAGCCGGCATTCAGCACGGCGATAAATTGATTGGCGTTAACGGGCAAAAAGCCGCTGGCACCTGGCAGATTTCGGAAATGATCAATGATAGCGCCGAACATTTCTCGCGCGCCCGTGTCAAGTCATCGCAAGCAGGCATCACGGCGCGCGCCGATTATGGCATCGGAACCGTGCGCCCCGTCACCGTCACGGTGGAACGCGATGGCAAATCGCTGCAAAAATCACTCACACCGATTCTGCAGGAACGCTCCACATTGGGCGGCAGCGGCGAAGAAAAAGCCTTGATCGTCGGCGTTGAATTCACCCAGGAAATGGCCTTTAAAAAAGTGCCGCTGATGAAAGCCGTGCCCGCCGGATTCGTCATGGCGGTTGGCATTTCATCGCAGATATTGCAGATGGTGGGCCGCGCCGTAACTTTGAATCTCTCGCCCGAAGAAAAGCGCGGCGTGGGCGGCCCCGTCAAAATTGCTGAACAGGCCGGCCAAAACGCGCGCCAGGGCTTCGGCCAGTTATTGCTATTCGCTGGATTGCTCAGCGTCAATTTGGGCCTGCTCAATTTGCTACCCATTCCCGCGTTGGATGGCGGCCGCATCCTTTTCGTTATCTACGAAAAAATCATGCGCCGCCCCGTCGATCCCCGCAAAGAAAACCTCGTCCACCTCGCCGGCATGGCGCTATTGCTGGCTTTCATGGTGTTCATAACCTTGCGTGACGTGATTAGATAATCATTAAATTTAGCGGATGGGCATGTAAAAGTACTTTTGTCATCGTGGACAAAAGTACTTTTGCTTTATATACCTTTCGAGAGGATTGGTAACATGAGCGGATTTGTCATGAATAATATAGCGCGTGCGGTTGTTGGTGCAGATAAAACATATGCCCATATGTTTGGCGGAGTTCCACGCCACGCCGGTGTTATTCCGAAAGGTTGCCAGCAGCCGCTGCATTTGCTTTATACGCTGGATACATCAGATCCACTCTGTCCGATATCGATCCCCAGCATTCGTTATCTGCCGCTCTATTATGGTTTTCCGTATAACGCTGGCGCCCTGGGATACAAGGTGATTTCCGAAAATGAAATTCAGATTCTACACATGGAATCGAAGAGTATCGTCGAGGATTTTCCCTATCCGAATTATCCCGATGCTTTTCCAGAAACGCCAATTTCATTACTGCCTATTTCCTATGAGGAGCACAAAACGTTAGTGTACATAATGGCCTGTGATGATTATCATGTTGAGGACATCTATATACAACAAGCGGATCATGATTTTATCCAACGGAGCCAATACCCGTTCACTCAATTTGGAGGAATTCAGCGTTTGTGGCAAGGAGCTCCCGAAGAGCCGTGTCCTAACGGCAAATGCGAGAATCATGAAATCAGTAATTTCATGGAAATTTTTGCCGTTATTTGGAATCAACCTGTTCCCGGTGTTTATCTTTGGGACAATGATCCCGAGTTCAGGGATATGGTTGAAGTTCAAACAATTTTTCAAATTTGCCCATTGTGCCATGCGATATATGTATGTAATCGTAGTTCATAGATGATGTCGATTTTAATCGAGCGTGCTAAAAGTACTTTTGTAGGAGACAATAAAATGAAAAAGCATTTATTATGTGTTGCATTGCTTACAGGATTGACGATGTTTCAGTTACCTGGTTTGGCACAAACTGATGCCGGTAAAAACTCAAAAAGTACTTTTGATGTTGTATTCAGCGAAGTTTGCTATTGGCCAAAGGAAGGTGAACCGGAATGGATTGAGCTTACCAATGTATCGGATAAGCCGGTTGATATCAAAGGTTGGGAGATCATAGATGGCCAAACCCTGGATATAAAAATCTCAGAACAATCGCTTATCATACCACCTAAGAATTGTTTGGTAGTGAAACTAGATGGCACCGGCGAACCGGTAACGCCATTTAAGGATAATCAGGCAGTAGTTCATTTTGCGAAGGGGGTTTCCGGTAATTTATTAGGGGATCAAGGTGGGCAAATCGCGTTGTATTCATTCTTGAACGATGGATACGAACCACCGGTTATCCATAGTTTTGTAGCTTGGGGACGCTCTCCTGGAAGTATTATCGACGATGCGATAGTCGCAGGGAGGTGGGGAACGCCGGAAAACGTGGTTAGTGGCAGTGGTCCGGGGCCAACAATGGGGCCAATGCGTAACGTCATAAAAGGTGGTTCCATTGGATTAGTTCTACCTACGCCTACTTCAGGAGCACAATGGGGAGCATTCTTGCCTTCAGAACTCAATCCCGGTCAATTGGATATGAGACGTGGAGTAATTATCAGCCCGTTAAATACCAAGGTTACTGACGAAAAGGGTTATGCTAATATCCAGGTTATTTGGATGGAATTAGGAACTAAATACGAGTTTCAGGTCTGCATGGATGAAGCATGTACAAAGGTATATATAGATGCAATAAACGAAGGTGCGGATTATCATATAGAAAAACCGATTCCGCCGGATATGACTTATTATTGGCGAGCACGTTTGATTTATTCCGATGACACCAGAAGTGAATGGAGCGAAGTCCGAAGCATCAGCAACGTAAAAGCGCCGTGAAATAGTAATTGATTGTTTTCTTCAAAATTGTGAATGGGTGTTTCTGTTATACGCTTCCGTTGACAGTGGATTCCCGCCTTCGCGGGAATGACTATAAGAGGTGGCAACTGGGATGAGAATCTTGAGAATAAAGCCTGCTTCATTTCGCGGCGATAATTCAAATGTGCCCAAAAGTACTTTTAGCAACCAACGCTAAAAGTACTTTTGCTGTTATCCCTTCTCACTCACAACTAACCGGCAATTTCGATATGACATCGGTGACGCCTTCCACGGATTTAATGGCGCTGAGAATGGCGGTTTCCTGGGCGGCGTTTACGGTGGGGCCGTGCAGGGTGACGGTGCCGTTGTTGCAGTCGATATTGAGGTGCGGCAGACCGAGGTTTTCCTGTTGGCCCAAACGGGTGCGGACACGGTCGGCGAGGATGGCGTCGGTGGCATCTTCGGGGGCGGTGGGTTGTATCTTTTCTTGAATTTTATGGCTGATGCCGCGCGCCTTGTTGCTCAGATCTGTGGCCTTAGATGATGTGGCTTTGGCCAAATGCTGGCGATTTTTCTGGAATTGATCGCGCACCATAGCGCGGCTGCGGCGTCCGCTGGTGGGCGCCAGCAATAATCCCAATAGCGCGCCGGCGCCCAGGCCGATGAGCAGCCACATCACTTTTTCGCCGCTGTGATCGGGCGCGGGTTCATCGCGGAGCACGGCCTTAACGGCGCGGCCTTTGCGTTGTGCGCTTTCCACCCATTGCCCGGCGCGCTCCACATTTTCGCGGCCAGATTCCACATGCTTTTCCACGCCTTTCATGGTGTCATGCAATTTATCCAAAGCCGGGCCCACGGTGTCTTTGATTTGTTCCAGACGTTCGGGCGCGCTCACCAGCGCGCTTTGCAATGTCTGGCCGAATTGCTCCAGATGTTGTGCGGTGCTTTGTGCTAAATCCTGCAATACTTGTTTTTGATTTTGGTTCATGTGTCCTCCTTGCTGACGCTGCGCGGGGATGTGGCGTATTAAAAGTACTTTTATCCTCACTCCGGCCTTCTCTCAAAGGGAAAGGGCGATGGAGTATGCGCAGCACAGCTCTTTAGAATGTATTAAGTGAACTGGCAAATGCCGTGCCGTTGCGCTAACCTAAATAGATAAAATTGTTATTGGGAGTATTATAGTGGCAATATCAACCGCTGATTTTAAGACTGGTTTAACCATCGAACACGAAGGCGTGGTTTATCAGATTGTGGATTTTCAACATGTGAAGCCGGGCAAGGGCAGTGCCTTTGTGCGTTCGCGTTTGCGCAATTTGATGAATGGCAGCACGCTGGAAAAGACCTGGCGCTCCGGCGAAAAAATGGAGCAGGCCAATGTAGAACGGCGCAATGTGGAATTCCTCTATCGCGATGGCGAAGATCTGGCGCTGATGGATATGGAAGAATACGAACAAATTTCCATCCCGGTGGCGCAGGTGGGCGAGGACAAAGTGAAATTCCTGAAAGATAATACCCAGGTTTTGCTGGTGGAATGGAAGGGCACCTTGCTGGATCTGGAATTGCCGCAAGTGATGGATTTCACCGTGGCGCAAACCGATCCCGGCCTCAAAGGCGACACCGCCACCGG
>Ga0182738_1000937_pt1 | contig 38305 bp, 38 predicted proteins | sample eDN5th30CBELigMG_FD_128876 | JGI IMG/M metagenome (GOLD analysis project Ga0182738, IMG submission 128876) | Enriched Miracle-Growth compost microbial communities from Emeryville, California, USA - eDNA 5th pass 30_C BE-Lig MG (version 2)... ...
CAGCTCAAAGACTTTCGCGGTGGTTCTGGTTCCCAGTAACCCCGCTTCATCAATCCAGATCGCCTGCCCCTGAATCTGCTGGTGCAGTTTTTCGTCTTGCAGCAGCCGGGCCACGGTGTCGGCATCCTGGAACCCATCCTGACACAACGTTCCCCGGCTGGCCGAGGCCGAAGGAGCGAACGTGAACACCTTCGTTCCGCTCTCTTCAATCGCTGCCACCGTTTCTTGCATCATGGTCGTTTTGCCGACACCGGCCGCCCCTCGAATCAGCACGACACGATCACGAGACCGAAGCACATGCTCCACCGCTTTGCGTTGTCCGGCATTCAGCCAGGTTCGCTGAAACTCATGGGGCTTCATCTGGAACGGACGACAGGTGCCCCGGCCACGTCGAGCGAACGTGAGCATCGACCGTTCTTCGGCCAGGACGTCGCGCGTCGTCACCATACGACGGCCGTCACGGGTAGCGGTCAGGAATCCATAGCTCTGAAACTGATGATGGATGGTTTCGGTGGAAGATTTTCCGACAGAGCGTTTCAACGCATCCGCCAGCAGCGTTCGCTCCGGCACAACTGACTTCCGTTCAAATCCATGATCGGCAGACGCCTGCACCGCCTCCTTGGCAGCAAACGGATCATCCTGAAAGGAGCGAGGTTCGATCTGCATGGCGAGAGAACCGAGGGCATCGGTTTCCGTAAGGTCCAACCGAGATTGCCACTGGTCATGCAACTGCCGGGGTGAAAGATTCTTGGCTTTACCCGCCCTCGTTTTGGCTCCCAGCTCCGCTTTCTGGTGGGGATCGGTGATCCCCTTGCGTTGGGCTTCCTCTTCAATCTGAGCGGTACGCCGCGAGAATTTTGTCAGCGTCTCTTTGGAAAATCCCGAGAGTTCCCAACCGGTTTTTGTCCGTTCGACATCCAGCCCCAGTTCGGTCAGTTTCTGTGCGAATCGGGAATGGAACAACGCCTCAAAATACGGGGCGTCCCGCTTGAGATCGCTGAACTGTCCCGCCTTCCATGCCTGTTCCTGCTCATCAAACGTCGTGTTGAACACGAAGCAATGGGCATGCAGGTGCGGATCGGGAACGCCATCGATCGGCCGGGAAGTCGTATGAATGAATTCCCCCCAGACCATGTTGCCGGTGGTTCGGTCATCATTTTTCCCCTGTTTGCGGACACGGGTTTTCATTTCCGATTCCATGTCCTGCATCGTCTCATGGACCGAATCCCGGAAGCTCTCAAGGATGCGGTCATCTTCCGTCATGGCATACAGCACCGACACTGACTTCGGGACATGGAAATTGAAGTCATAGCCGATCCGGCGATGTTCCTTCTGCCGGAGCGTGAGCGTCTGGCCGGTCTGCGGATGCTGATTATCACACAGGGCATCCCATTGCTGTTTCTGGACGTCACCGAACAGACCAAGACGACTGGCCCCCTCCCCGCGCCATTGGCCGGTCAGTTCCTGCCCTTCGGTGTAGTAATCCGCCGTGCTGTAGTAACTCTTCGCACCGGCTGCAGAGGTGTTTTGAATGATGCGTAGCATGCCTCATTTTACACCGACAACCGCCGTGAAATAGTTAATGCCGCATAAGTCGCTGAATTGATAAGTGAAGCAGTCAAATCGTCCCGGTTTGGAACGTGTGGACCTTCGCTGGCGAGGAAATGAGCAGCTGAGCCAATCAAAAACCCGCTTCCTGCTGGATGTTGAACAGGCTGCATCCCAAGTGTCCAGACAAAGCATCGATCGCAGTCCGCAGTTGTTCTTCAACGCTCATCCCACAAGCCAGGTGAATCCTGTCGTGTGGCGGCAGCGGAAACATCTCGCTGATCACGGCAGGCCATTCCCTTCCAGGTTTCATCCGACTGCCCACACGGCCTTCTGATCAGGCACTCCTAAAGCCGCCGTCGGGCCGCTCAACGGGAAAATCGGTTCCCCCTGAAGGTTGCCCCCAATTTTCCCATTGCCCGGTTCGCTGCGCTCGTTTCACCCCGAACTATGGCGACTTTGTGACGGGTGCCATCAGGCCGCGATGGTCGCAGCCGGAAACAGAAACAAAAGGAATCACGCCATGTCAAACAACTCGAAAACATCCACCAGCAAAACGCCGAGTCACATCGCCTACCAGGTGCGTGACCGGGGTGAGAACAAAAACGGGTTCTGGACCCGCATCGGCTCCGTCTGGCCCCACGCCGATGGCAAAGGATTTAACATCCAGCTGGAGTGCGTCCCCCTCGACGGCCGCGTCACTCTCCGCATTGCCAGCGAAACCAAGGAATAACTCAACTGGGGCAGGCTGACCACCTGCCCCACTTTATCGAAAGGAATCGACCGATGACCGACACCAACCGCAACGACCTGCAATCCCGCCTCTCTGAACTGACCGATCAACTCTCGGCCGGATGCGATCCCGACTTCGACCAGCACGAAGATCTGGACCGGGAGTTCCAGGAACTCCGACTGCAACTCAGCAGCTTTCAGTGAGGGAGGAAGCCATGCAGTTGAACATCGAAGCCATTCAGTATCACCGCAACGGAATCTCAGGGGCTCCCTTCCACGTCCTGCTGTTCCGAGATCCTCAGCAAGGACGCATGCTCGGAATCGTCTTTGAACAGTCACACCATGTCGCGGCATTCAATCTCGACAAGCTGGCTTTGGGTGATATCGCCTTCGGCTCCAACTCATTCCGGGGTGACCACTACGAACCGTATCTGAGAGCTGCCATCAGTCAACATGAAGGAGGCGAAGCATGAAACAGGCTTACCCCATCAACCCGTTCTACGCCGCCCGGATGCAACCCAAAGGGAACATCTCTCCCCGGAATACTACTCCGCAATATGCCCGGCTGCCGCTGGCTCCCCGCAACGGGAGTCCGGTGCCCCACCTGACGAGTCTCTATCACTTCCATCGGGCGGGTGAATACGGTGATCGCACATATCCCGGCAACTGTGGGGGCAACCTCATCAAAGATCTGTTGCTCTACTTCCAGCCGGGACTGGTGTTTGACCCGATGAGCGGGTCGGGCACCTGTGCTGACGTCTGCCAGGAACTCAACATCCCTTGTCTGTCGTTCGACATTCACCAGGGCCACGACGCTTGCAGCAGCGAAAACGCTCCGACCGCTGAGACGTTCGATTTCATCTGGGCTCATCCAGCTTACTGGCGCCAGAAACTCTACGCCGACGATCCGCGTGACCTCTCCCGCTCGCCCACGCTCGATCACTTTCTGAAGCGTTACGGACAGTTCATCAGGAACTCGGCCCACACTCTGAAACCGAACGGGAAACTGGCGATCCTGATGGGAGACTACTGCGACCGGGAGGAAGGCTTTGTTCCCCTCACCTGGCACACCAAGCGGCTGGCGTTTGCGAATGGTCTCCGGCAGTGCTGCACTGACATCATCCGGTTCAGCCACGGAGCCAGCAGTTCCCACAAAGTCTACCGCTCCAGCTTTATCCCTGGACTTCACGACACGTGCATGATCTTTGAGAAACCACAACCGGAAAGGAACCGCCTATGAAGCACGACCGCCTCCGTGTCGAAATCGACATCGTCGCCCAAGATCGGGAACATGCCGAAGCCCTCACCAGGATTCTGCATGCCCTCATCAAACGTCGCAGCTGGATTCAGGAAGTCCTGCCCGATGGCATGGAGGAACGGCAACCGAGCGACAACAGGAGGCCGTAATGGCCTCCCCACTTCTCTGTGATAAATCTGGTCGACACGTCATGGAGTCAGTCACGTTCGTCCATTGACCGATCGATCCCATCGAGCTTTTGAATTGGTGATGCTGAAGCCGTCGGGGACTCCCGCAAGCTGCCAAGACGGTTTCCCTGAGGGAGCCTCCGCCTTTCGCTTGTCAGGACCGCTGCGCTGCCCCCTGATGACGACTTCGGTCGCTCACCGTAAAGCCCGCTGAATGGAATCGAACGAGAAAGGAACTTGAACATGACGCACTCACACACTCAGTACCACTATCAACTGGACCATGACGGGACGTTTGACTCCTTCGATATCTATAACCCACACGGTGAGTTCGTTGTCAGTCTTTACTTCTGGGACAGCCCGGAGACCAATGAACGGAACCAAGCTGAATCAGCCGCCCGATTGATCTGCCAGCAGCTCAACGCGTGGGCAATCAGGGACGAAGGGAGGTCCGCATGATCTCCACTTCGAAATCGACATTGCAAATTGCCAACGGAAAGCAGCTCATTCCAGGCAAACTGTATGTGCGGCTGTATCACGGCCGGAACGATCCAACCGAGGAATTGAAGGACTGGGGCTTCGACGGCCCCACGTTCGGCCCCTTGACCGGAGTCGTTTTGACCTATGTCACCACGATCCGGCTGCATGGGGAATCAAACGATGAAGAACTCTGGCTGAAGGTCAGCAACGATCTGATCGAATGGGATGGAAAGTTTTACGGCGACTGGGAAGTGTTCCTCGCTCCCGAGATCCATGAGACCTGAGCCGATGGATGATCCGCTCTTCGACGATCTGTTCCACGGCTGTGCATTCGCCGCCTACATCGAACTGGCGATCCAGTGCGGTGGTGTCCCGGACCAGCACACCACCCGCCAGCTGGCCTACCGCTATTATGAGGCCGAGCTGGCCAGACGACATTCCTGTGATTCCTCAATTGGCTCGGCCACACCATCGCCAGGCTACGAGGAAGCTGACCAGTGCAGTGGCTCCCAAGACCAGAGCCGGGGAAAAATCTGACAGAATCGGGAGCAATCCAAACAGGACCGTCGTCAGCCCCATGAACAGGCTGAAGAACCACTCCAGGAACGCCAGCCAGCGGCGCTCCTGAGATTCCCGCTCCTCCTGCTTTCGTGGCATGCAGTCTCGCTCCGGGACACGTTGTTTCATCGTGTCCGGTGTAACACGACCAGCACTCCTGTCACCTCATTTCTGATTGACAGTCAGCGGCTGAACTGGCTTCATCAGACCGGCCTGTATGATTCCCCATTGGGAACCGTTGAAAATGAGATGTTAAAAAAGGCTGATTGAAATTTTTCATCAGACGTCTCCCCTAAGCATGGCTTAGGAACTTTTTCACCGTGAAAAAACAGATTTGCAGAAATGCGACGACACAGAAAATCGCAAAATCGCCTTCCCGCAATTCTGTGTTTGACCATCGCCGCAAATGGTGATAGGCAGAAAATCGTGTTTACAGAAAACTGCATTTACGGAGGGTTATGATCATCGGATTTCTGAATCAGAAGGGGGGCGTTGGGAAGACGACGCTCGCCGTGCATGTCGCCGATGCCCTCTCACGACGCAAGCAACGGGTGCTGCTGGTCGATGCCGATCCGCAGGGGTCAGCACTCGACTGGGCCGCTGCCCGACATGGCGAACCGTTGTTCCCAGTGGCCGGTCTCCCGAAGGCGTCCATTCACAAGGAACTGCCCCCACTGGCCAAGGGCTATGACACCGTCATCATCGACGGGCCGCCGCGAGTTTATGACGTGGCCCGGTCGGCCATCATGGCCAGTGATTTGATTCTGATTCCGGTCCAGCCCTCCCCCTATGATGTCTGGGCCGCCAAGGAAATTGTGGACATGCTCCAGGAAGCACTGGTCTTCAAGCCGACACTGAAATCCGCATTTGTGATTAATCGTAAAATCGTAAATACGGCTTTGGGACGGGACGTGATCGAAGCCTTGGCCGAATATCCGATCCCGGTTCTGGAAACCGCTATCTGCCAGCGAGTCGCCCTCGCCGAGTCGGCTGCTCAAGGCCAGACGGTCTTTGAAACGGCTCCCAGTAACGTGGCAGGAAAGGAGATCAAGTCGCTGGTCGATGATATTCAGGAGTTGATGGCATGAAGAAAGTGACCTTCACCGGCAAACCCACCAGCCGTCCCGGAGCCGGGTCTCCTGATCAATGGGTCAATGACCGGAACACCAACATGGCCAATGAACCCGTCAAAAGATTGACGATCGATGTCCCGGTCTCACTCCATCAACGGGTCAAAAGCCAGTGTGCTTTACAGGGGCTGAAGATGGCCGATGTCGTCCGGGAGTTACTGGAGAAGCGATTCGATGAACCTGCAAAACCGGGGAGCAGCCATGACACGGAATGGCGATAATACAGAAACACGATTCCACGATTTTCTGTAATCACGATGGATCAGGATGATTTTGAAGACTGGCAGTCTCTGAAGCCCAAAACGAAAGCGGCACGCCTGAAATCGACACCGGTCACGGAACGACTGGTGGAAGCCCACGGCAAGATTCTGGCCGAGAGGCCCGACCGGTCGGATTTTCTGCACACCGTCATGTGCCAGGTCGGTTTACCACGCAAGGCGACCGAAGGACGAACCTTTGAACGGAACAACGGCCCGTTCGGCATTTTGCTGGAAGCAGGCAAACTCTGGAACGGCAAGGAATGGGAGCAGCAGCCATTGCCTTATGGCACGACTCCGCGTCTCGTCATGGTGCATCTCAGTTCCGAAGCGATCCGCACGAAGAACCGGACCGTGGAACTGGGTGACAGTATGCGGCAGTTCCTGCAAAGGCTGGGGATCTCGACCAGCGGCGGTAAACGAGGGGGCTACACCGTGTTCCGCAAACAGATGGAAGCCCTGGCGGTCTGTCATCTGACGATTGGCATGGCCGCCGAGGGGAGGGTGGTCACCGTCGATGCCAAGCCGATCGACCGGTTCGAAGCCTGGCTGCACCATGATGGGCAACAGCAAACGCTGTGGCCCGGAGTCCTGGAACTCTCACAAAAGTTTTACGACACACTCACTCACCACGCCGTCCCGCTCGATTACCGAGCGTTGTCCGCCCTGAAACATTCGTCCCTGGCCCTGGACATCTACACCTGGCTGGCCCATCGGCTCTGCCGCATCCGCCAGCCCAACGGCGTGATGCTCAGTTGGGACAACCTCCGCGATCAATTCGGGCAAGAATATGCCAGTTCCAAAGACTTTAAGCGGGAGTTCCGCAGCGTGCTCCGCAAAGTCTGGCTAGTGTATCCCGATGCCCGGATCGAAGAAGTCATCGGCGGAATTCGTCTTTACGAATCCCCACCACCCATCAGCCGGACACAGGTCAGCCTGGCCGGAACCACTTCCAAGCCTCTCCCTGTGGACAACTCAACGGACGGGAAAAGTTATCCACGCTGAATCACCCCCCATCGGTACGCTGAATCGTCCCCCCTGTTCCGGTCGAAACTGCGCTGAATCACCCCCCCGTAAAACCTATAGTAATACACCTATAGTTTTCTTCCTGTAGTGGGCGAGCGTAGTTCTGGGGATAAGTCGTTGAAGCGGCAACGATTTCGGTCAAACCGACCCGCCAACACCAGCCGACCGACAGAAGTTGGCATTCAGGAGGAGGACCACACCCTTGGCCCCGACATACCCCGTAATCGCATTTTCAGGGGGGCTGGAGACGTGGTTCGATGGTTCCGCCCCACTACCTGCCCAAACCCGCCTTCGCGTCTGGTTGAGCAGTTTTTATGCGATATCCTGAGAATCGCACAAATTGATCGGAGTAAGGGTGCCTTCGCGACGTGTAACTCGTTGTCGGGATTGCAGTTCCTTGCTAGACTACATTCCTCTGTGGTGGGTAGCGGGGGTTTGAGGCAGTTCTGCTCAACCCGACTCTTCCAAAGGCCCTCCAGGGATCTCACTTCTCGTCCAGGGCATGTTCCAGCAGCAAACAGGTTTCATCTGAACGGGAAGGGAGGGTTTCGGTCTGGATGTGATCAATTTGTGAGGAATGCTGAGCGGACATGAATGCAGTTGAAATTGAACAAGCCGTCTCAAACCTTGCGGAAGCCCCTTTCGATCCGGCTGAGTTCCCCTACGCCTTTCTGGAAGCTTTCGGCAACAAAGCCACCACGATCAAGATTCTGAAAAGCGGCAAGTCCAATAAATCAGACGTGGATGGAGCCGTTCTTCAACGCAACAACATTCACATCAAGGTCTGTAATGAAGGTCAGGTATCGGAGACGCTGAACACCTTGCGGGACAGTCCAGCCACGACCCGACAGAAGGTCAAGTACATTCTTGCCACAGACGGCATCACGCTGGAATCGGAACGACTGATTGATGGCGAGACACTCGCCTGTGAATACGGCCGCTTTCCCGATCGGTTCACGTTCTTTCTGCCGCTGGCTGGCATTTCCACGGTCCGGCAGATCGATGAAAGTGCTTTCGACATTCGGGCGACCAGTCGGCTCAATCGGCTGTATCTCGAACTGCTGAAAACCAATCCCGACTGGGACAAGAATGACCGTCGGGAAGAGCTGAACCACTTCTTCGCCCGACTGATCTTCTGTTTTTTCGCGGAAGACACGCAGATCTTTCATACCGCCACGCTCTTCACGGCAACCGTCGAGCAGATGAGTGAGAAAGATTCCTCCAACACGCACGAAGTGATCTCCGAAATCTTTCGGGCCATGCAGGTCAAATCCAACGAAAAAGATCGCAAGGCGGCCAAGCTTCCCAGTTGGGCGAACCAGTTTCCCTATGTGAATGGCGGTCTGTTCTCCGGCAGTCTGGCCGTTCCCAAGTTCAGCAAGATTGCCCGGTCTTATCTGCTGCATGTCGGTAATCTGGACTGGACGAAGATCAATCCCGACATCTTTGGTTCAATGATTCAGGCAGTCGCGGATGATGAAGAACGCGGAGCACTGGGGATGCACTACACCAGTGTTCCCAACATTCTCAAGGTGCTCAATCCCCTCTTTCTGGATGATCTGCGCGAGAAGCTGTCAGAAGCAGGAGACAATTCCCGGAAGTTGCTGAACCTCCGGAACCGGATCAAACACATCCGAGTCTTTGACCCCGCCTGTGGTAGCGGGAACTTTCTGGTCATTGCCTACAAAGAAATGCGGGCGATTGAAGCGGAGATCAACAAGCGCCGGGGAGAAGCGGACCGGTGTTCGGAGATTCCGCTGACGAACTTTCGAGGAATCGAGATCCGGCACTTCTCCTGCGAAATCGCCCGACTGGCGTTGATCATTGCGGAATACCAGTGCGATGTGCTGTATCGCGGGGAAAAACTCGCCTTGGCGGAATTTCTGCCGCTGGAAGCCAACAACTGGATCACCTGCGGAAACGCACTGCGACTCGACTGGCTCAGCATCTGCCCTCCAACCGGGGAGCAGGTGAAGCACCGGGCCGACGACCTGTTCAGTAAACCGGTCGATCAGGCGGAAGTGGAGTTCGAGAACGAAGGGGGCGAGACGTACATTTGTGGAAATCCTCCGTATGCCGGCTTGAGTTCACAAACACCTGATCAGAAAATCGATCTTGAATTTCTTTTCGGCAACCTCTCCTCTTATTGGAAATCATTTGATTATGTATGTGGATGGTTCTGGAAGGCTTCCACATACATCGATTGCACTGCCGGAGCGGCAGCATTTGTGGCAACTAATTCGATTTGCCAAGGCCAGCAAGTTCCGATGTTTTGGCCGCTGATTTTACGAAACGGACTATTCATCACCTTTGCCCACACATCATTCAAATGGAAGAACTTGGCGGCAAATAATGCTGGCGTCACAGTGATAGTGGTTGGGATCGGTCGTGCACATGATGCCGATCGGTTGCTTCTAGCAGAGACAAACGGCGTAGTCACGGCCATTAAGGTAAAGAATGTTAACGCATATCTTGTGCCTGGCCCAAACACCTACGTAGAGCCATTGTCACATCCATCGTCCGACCGAAAGATCATGTTTTGGGGAAACAAGCCAACGGATGGTGGGCACCTGATTCTTGACATGGATCAAGCTCGTGCTATTGCAGCGAAAGATTCTAGATCAACGCGATTTATTAAGCTGTATTATGGGTCGACTGAGTTTATAAGAGGGAATCCTCGCGCATGCATTTGGGTGGCAGATTCCGATGCTGATGAAGCATCTTCGATTGCGCCTCTGAACGAAAGGTTTGAAAAGGTTCGAGGATTTCGTGCTTCAAGCAAAGCGAAGGAAACCCGTCCTGCAGCAGCCTACCCATTTCGGTTTCGACAAATCCAAGGCTCCCCAGGACATCGTTCCATTGTGGTTCCGATTCATACCAGTGAAAATCGCGAGTACTTGCCTGTTGGGTTGTTGAGTGAAGATGCCATTATATCTAACGCAGCATATGCAATTTATGACGCTCCGTCTTGGAATGTATCGATAATCGCATCAAAGCTGCATCTCGTCTGGATCGCGACGATTTGTGGACGAATCAAGACTGACTATCGCTATTCCAACACGCTCGGCTGGAACACCTTCCCGGTTCCTACGCTCACCGAACAGAATAAAGCTGATCTAACTCGCTGTGCGGAAGAGATTCTGCTGGCCCGTGAGGCCCATTTCCCTGCGACGATTGCGGATCTTTACGATCCGGAGAAGATGCCGCAGGATCTCCGCGAAGCCCATGACCGGAACGATGAGACGCTGGAACGGATCTACATCGGCCGCCGGTTCAAAAACGACACCGAACGGCTGGAAAAGCTGTTCGAGATGTACACCCAGATGACCGCCAAACAGGCCGCCCAGAAAGGGGCGAAGAAGCCTGCCGGTCGGAAGCGGAAAGGAGCCGACGCATGAGCGACCTGATCCTCTACACCTCCGAAGACGGCCAGACCCGCCTGGAACTCCGGGTGCAGGAACAGACCATCTGGCTGTCGCAACTGGAGATTGCGGAACTGTTTCAGACGACAAAACAGAATATCTCGCTGCACGCCAAGAACATTTTCAAGGAGGGGGAGCTTGCCCCGGATTCAGTTGTCAAGGAATCCTTGACAACTGCCGCCGACGGAAAGAAATACCGCACGCAACTCTATAACCTCGACCTGATTCTGGCGATCGGCTACCGGGTCCGTTCCCCGCGTGGCACGCAGTTTCGCCAGTGGGCGACCACCCATCTGCGGGAATTCATCGTCAAAGGGTTCGTCATGGACGATGAACGCCTGAAAAACCCCGGCGGATGGGATCACTTCGATGAACTGCTGGCCCGCATCCGCGAAATTCGGGCTTCCGAGAAGCGGTTCTACCAGAAAGTCCGAGATCTGTTTGCCCTGAGTTCGGATTACAAAATCCGCGAACAGGAAACGATGCTGTTTTTCGCTGAGGTGCAGAACAAACTCCTCTACGCAGTGACCCGCAATACCGCTGCCGAACTGGTCGTCAAACGGGCCGATCCAAACCAGCCGAATATGAACCTGACCAGTTGGAAGGGTTCGCGCGTCCGCAAACAGGATGTGATCACCGCCAAAAATTATTTGAACCAGGATGAAATTGATACGTTAAACCGTCTGGTGGTCATCTTTCTGGAACAGGCGGAATTGCGGGTGAAACAGCGAAACGACCTGACTCTCGACTTCTGGCGGGACAATGTTGACAAGCTGTTGCAATTCAACGACCGGCCTGTTCTGGAGGGGGCAGGCAAGGTGAGCCATGAGGATATGAAGCGGATTGTTCATGACCGGTTTGACACCTTCGACCAGAACCGGCGGGAAGCGGAAGCACTTGCCGCTGACGCGGAGGATCTGAAGGAGATTGAGCAACTGGAAGAAGACCTCAAGAGAAACAAGCCGAAGGGCCGTGAAAATGAGTAATCCCATCCCCTCCGTCTCCGTCAAATATGCCCAGGACGGCAGTTCGACGAAATCGAACGCACTCGGCATGCGACCAATGCAGGAACGTGTCTGGCAGAAGCGGGGCGAACAATACCTGCTGATCAAGTCGCCTCCCGCTTCAGGAAAGAGTCGGGCGCTGATGTTTGTCGCCTTGGACAAACTGAGCAATCAGGGACTCAAGCAGGCGATCATCGTTGTGCCGGAAAAGTCCATCGGCTCCAGCTTTAACAATGAACCACTGAGCCAGTTCGGGTTCTTTGCCAACTGGGAAGTGAAACCCAACTGGAATCTCTGCAATGCTCCCGGTGGTGACAACGGTGGAAAAGTCGATTCCGTAAAAGCATTTCTGGAGAGTGGCGATCAGGTGCTGGTCTGCACGCATGCGACGTTCCGGTTTGCCGTGGAACGATTCGGCGTGGAAGCGTTCGATGACCGCCTGATTGCGGTGGATGAGTTCCACCACGTTTCCGCCAGCCCGGACAACCGATTGGGAGAGCATGTCCGCCAGTTCGTGGCCCGAGACAAGGCCCATCTGGTGGCGATGACCGGTTCCTACTTCCGTGGCGATGCCGAGGCCGTACTACACCCGGACGATGAGTCCAAGTTTGAAACCGTCACTTACACTTACTATGAGCAGCTCAACGGTTATCAATATCTGAAGCAGCTCGACATTGGCTACTTCTTCTATTCCGGCAGCTACATCGATGAGATTCTGAACGTATTAAATCCAGCTGAGAAAACGATTCTCCATATCCCGAACGTGAACTCCAAAGAGAGCACCAAGGACAAAATCCGGGAAGTGGAACACATCATCGAAGAACTGGGAGACTGGCAGGGAACCGACCCAAAGACCGGTTTTCAACTGCTCAAGACGAGCGAGGGGAAAGTTCTTCGGATTGCTGATCTGGTCGATGATGACGCCGCCAAGCGGGACAAAGTTTCCGCTGCGTTAAAAGACCCGGCCCAGAAAAACAACCGGGACCATGTGGACATCATCATTGCCCTGGGGATGGCCAAAGAGGGCTTTGACTGGATCTGGTGTGAACATGCCCTGACAGTGGGCTATCGGTCGAGTCTGACGGAAATCGTGCAGATCATCGGCCGGGCGACCCGTGACGCTCCCGGAAAGACACGGGCGCGGTTCACCAATCTCATCGCAGAACCCGACGCCACGGAGGCGGCTGTTGTTGAGGCAGTCAATGATACGCTGAAAGCCATCGCAGCCAGCCTCCTGATGGAACAGGTGCTGGCGCCCCGTTTTGAGTTCCGTCCTAAAAAGCCGACCAGTGAACCAACCCCAGGCTTCGATTACGGAGACGGGGGATACGATCCGCACAAGTGCAATGTGGGAGTTGATCCCCAGACAGGGCTGGTCCAGTTGGAAATCAAGGGTCTGGCCGAACCGAAGAGCGAGGAGGCAGAACGCATCTGCCGTGAAGATTTGACCGAACTGGTGACGGCGTTTGTCCAGGATAAACAGACCATTGAACGAGGGTTGTTCGATGAGGAGCTGGTGCCGGAGGAACTGACCCAGGTTCGGATGGGGAAGATCATCAAGGAGAAATTCCCGAATCTCGATGATGAGGACCAGGAAGCGGTCCGCCAGCACGCGATCGCCGCGCTGAACTTCGTGCAGCAAGCGAAGAAGGCACTCGATGAGTCGGATACCAGCGAAACACGGAACACGTCTCTCATTGATGGCGTAAGGAAATTCGTGTTATCGGTCAGGGAACTCGATATCGATCTGATTGACCGGATCAACCCATTCGGCGAGGCCTACGCGATTCTGGCCAAGTCGATGAGCGAGGAACGGCTGCGGCAGGTGGCGGAGATTATCACCGCGAAAAAGGTGACGATGACAATCGACGAGGCCCGCGATCTGGCAAAACGGGCCTTGAGATTCAAAGCAGAGAAAGATCGGCTTCCTTCACTGACCGCCGCTGATCCGTGGGAAAAACGGATGGCGGAAGGGATTGCATTTCTCCAGCGGGAAGCGAGGGCAAGCAAGAATGGCTAAGAAAAAACAACAGGTCACCGACGACGATTTGGATTTGCTGGATGAACTGGGAGTCGAGACTGAGCCTGTGTCAACGGGCGGCCGCACCCCCAGAGAGCAACGCATCATCGCCGGTTTTGAGGAAATTGAACGGTATATTGAGGAACACGGCAGACTCCCGGAACATGGCGAGGGGCGGGACATCTTCGAGCGGTTGTATGCCGTCCGGCTCGACCGGATCAGGGAATCGGCTGAATGTCGTGAGGTATTGAAAGGTCTGGACTCACGGGGATTGCTGGGGGACGAGGGCAACAGTTTCGCAGTTGCCGATGACCAAGAGCAGGATGATGAAGACCTGTTAGCCGCATTGGGAGTTGATTCCTCTCCTGAAGGTGACATCACGAATCTCGTCCACGTCCGGCCGCGAGCGGAGATCAACGCTGCTGAGGAGATCGCCCAAAGAACCCCATGCCCGGATTTTCATCTTTTTAAGCCCCTGTTCGAGACTGTTCAGCAGGAACTGGATGCTGGCGAGCGCAAGACCGTGAAATACGGGGAGAAGGCAGCAATCAAAGAGGGACACCTCTTTATTCTGGACGGCCAGAAAGTGTTTGTGGCCAAGCTGGGAGACGAGTTCGTCACCGATTACGGAAAAGAGGACCGCAGGCTCCGGGTGATCTACGACAACGGCACCGAAAGCGATCTGCTCCTCCGCTCCCTACAACGGGCCTTGTATAAGGACAAATCCAGCCGACGGATTACCGACCGGGAACACTTGGGGCCACTGTTCCTGGATAACGAAGAAGAGGGGGATCAGGCGACCGGCTACGTTTACGTTCTTAGAAGCCTGTCCGATCACCCGTTCGTGGCCGAACACCGCAAAGCCATTCACAAAATCGGCGTCACAGGCGGCAACGTGAAAAAGCGAATCGCCAACGCGAAAAAAGACCCGACCTACTTGCTGGCGGATGTGGAAATCGTAGTCGAATACAAGCTGGCCAACATCAACCGGAAAGCCCTGGAAGCCCTGATTCACAAGTTCTTCGCCAACGCTCGCCTGGACCTCGAATTAAAGGACCGCTTCGGCTCACAAGTGGAACCCAGAGAGTGGTTCCTGGTGCCGCTGGCTGCAATTGATGAAACAATCCAGAAAATCAAAGACGGGACGATTGGTGAGTTTCGGTATGAGCCGGAGAAGGCTGGGCTTATCGAGCACGCGTGATGATCAGATCGCGATTTGTGTGCCGCTGAGACACGCAATGGTTAAAGGGTACTATGATTTCGGGAATATGAGCATGGGCGAACCAACGATTACCTGTCCGAGTTGCAGAGCAGAGATCAAGTTAACGGAGTCTCTGGCTGCTCCGTTGTTGGAAGCAACTCGCGAACAGTACGAAAAGCGGCTTTCCGAGAAGGAAGCCGAAGTCACTCGGCGCGAAACGGCCATCAAGGAACAACAGGCAGCAATTACAAAGGCGAAAGACGCCATCGATGAGGAAGTCGCCAAGAAGCTCAAAGATGAGCGTACTTCCATTGCGGCCGAGGAAGCTAAGAAGGCCAAGCAGCTTCTGGCAACGGACCTTGAATCCAAGGCCAAGGAACTGACCGACCTGCAAGAAGTGCTTAAGCAACGGAATGAGAAACTTGCCGAAGCTCAGAAAGCTCAAGCCGAATTGATCCGCAAGCAGCGGGAACTCGATGACGCCAAGCGAGAGATGGACCTCACGATTGAAAAGCGGGTGGAAGAGTCGCTTGTGGCTGTCCGCGACAAAGCGAAGCTTGAAGCTGAAGAGGGGCTAAAGCTCAAGGTTGCCGAGAAAGAGCAAACCATTGCTTCGATGCAGAAGCAGATTGAGGAGTTGAGACGCAAGGCCGAGCAAGGTTCCCAGCAACTTCAGGGCGAAGTACAGGAGCTTGAACTCGAAGGGATGCTCCGAACGAAATTTCCGCGTGATGTCATCGAACCGGTGCCCAAAGGGGAGCATGGCGGAGATGCCCTTCACCGGGTCTCAGGCCCATTGCAGCAAGTCTGTGGAACGATCCTGTGGGAATCGAAACGAACGAAGAACTGGAGCGATGGCTGGCTGGTCAAGCTTCGTGAGGATCAACGCGCCGCAAAGTCCGAACTGGCCGTCATAGTCTCCCAATCCCTGCCAAAGGACGTAGAAACATTCGATTTCGTGGACGGAGTGTGGGTCACTTCTCCGCGAAACATGATTCCCGTGGCCATTGCTCTCCGGCACATGTTGATTGAGCTTTCCCTGGCACGACAGGCCAACGAAGGCCAACAGTCGAAGATGGAGATGGTGTACCAGTACCTCACTGGACCTCGGTTCCGCCAGCGGGTCCAAGCCATCGTCGAAGCCTTTTCCACCATGCAGGAAGACCTAAACAAAGAGAAGAAAGCGATCACAAAGCAATGGGCAAAACGCGAAGAGCAGATCGAACGGGTCATGCAGGCCACCGTCGGTATGTACGGCGACCTGCATGGGATTGCCGGGAAGACGCTCCAAGAGATTGAAGGATTGGATATGGCCGCATTGCCCGGCCCCGATGTTGTTACTGGTGAGGAGACATAGGCATGGCTAAAAACAATAAATCTTCTGTCAACATCAAGCCGGATGGACACACAAAGACGAACAGCACTCCACTACAGCCATCTGCGACTGCACTTCCTGAGCTTCATGACATTGTGCATCAGACTCAGTTACTCAGAGGGGCGCTTCAATCCGACAAAGCTCGAATTGGATACTTTCTCGGTGCGGGATGCCCACTTGGGATTTTTGATGAACTCGGCCAGAACAGCCTAAAACATATCCCTGATGTTGCAGGTCTTACAAAAGCTGTTCGGGACAAGATCACCGATCACGACAAAGGCAAGCCTCCCGAAGAGCAACTTGGAGGCATGTGGGACAAACTGCACGATGCGTGTACGGACGAGGCCGTATCCACGCCGAATGTTGAGCACATTTTAAGCGAATTGAGAACCCTTTGCGGTCGTAGGGGGAAAGGTGACATAGACGGAATGTCGAAGGATGGCCTTTCCCTACTTGACGAGACAATTTGTAATTTCATTGCTGAAGAAGTTGGCAAGTCACTTCCGCCACATCGTTGCTCCTACCATCGTTTCGCCTCCTGGGTTGGCGGCTTGCAACGGATGTCGCCTGTAGAACTATTCACGCCAAACTACGACTTGCTTCTGGAAGAGGCGTTTGAGCAACAGCGAATACCGCATTTTGATGGGTTTGTAGGGGCAAGAGAACCATTTTTTGATCTTGCGTCCATTGAACAGGACTCCATCCCAACTCGCTGGACTAGGCTCTGGAAAATTCATGGCTCAATCAACTGGCAAAAGCGAGATGACGGTGCGGTGTTTCGTGTTGCAGGTAAGGCAGCCGCAGGCAAGGCTATGATCTATCCGTCGCATCTTAAATACGATCAAAGCCGCCGTATGCCGTATCTCGCCATGCTGGACCGATTGAAGGCATTTTTCAGGGCTGGCGCACATTCTCAGGGCTATGGTCCACCCGTTCTGGTTATCTGCGGGTACTCGTTTTCGGATGAGCACCTAAATGAAGTCTTGTTGGACGGGCTGCGAGGTAATCGTTCATCTCACTGTTTTGTCTTATCCTACAGTGGAATTGAAGACATAAAGCAGATTGTCGCGTTGGCAAACAAGCAGCCGAACCTGTCCGTCCTCGCTTGGGACGGAGCGGTCGTTGGCACTCGCAAGGGGCGCTATCGGACTTCTGAATCAGCAACAGCTACATGCGATCCTTGGCACCATGTGGAGCCACTTGGATCAAATGAAGGTGGTGCCCCGAAAGGGCAAATGCTATCTCGCCTAGGCGATTTTCACTACTTTGGGCTCTTCCTTGAGCATCTTTGCGGAGCAAATATTAATGAGAACGCATAGCACTCCGCATGATCCCACACGGCTTGGGACTGTAGAAGACGTTACTGGCCCCACAGTCCGCATTAAGTTGGCAGACGATACGGCTCATGGACTTTTATTCGTCAGAGGGGAAGGCTATCGAGTTGGGCAAGTCGGCAGTTTCGTCCGGATTCCCGCTGGTTACTGCGATCTCTTTGGAATCGTATCTCAAGTCGGAGCAGGCGCGGCACCGGTATTGCCAGACCAAACGGCACAGGCAGGGACTAGATGGCTTAGAGTCGAACTCGTGGGCGAAGGTCGCCGTGGTGGAGGATTCGAGCGAGGAATTTCGCAATACCCATCTATTGGCGACCAGGCCCATGTCGTGACGGAATCCGACCTTCAAACTGTATACGCTCCTGGAGATGAAGATGCGTATGTGGCCATTGGCCGTGTAGCAAGTGCTGAATCTATTCGTGCATACGTAAATCTGAATCGTCTAGTGAGTCGTCATTCAGCTGTTGTTGGGAGTACAGGGGCTGGCAAGTCTACCGCTGTTGCGAGTCTACTCTCCGCACTCTCCGACTCATCCAGATTTCCCGGTGCGCGAGTTGTGTTGCTAGACCTCCACGGCGAATATGCCAAGGCACTTGAAGATAAGGCAACTGTTTTCAAAATCACCCCCAATGATTCCTCAAAGCAAGAATCCCTTGTCGTTCCTTTTTGGGCCTTGGCATTCGATGAACTCCTGTCGCTGTGTTTTGGAAAGCTAGATGATCGGCAGCGATCCGTGATTGCCGATCTTGTGGTGACACTGAAACGCGAGGCTGCGAATAGCAATCCAAGCTTCCATATCAATGGCGATCAAGTCACAGTAGACACGCCAGTGCCATTTAGCATTCGTGAACTATGGCTGAGACAGCACCATCGCGAATACCGTATGATAACCAAGAAGCAAGGAGGATCGGAAGACGATGTTGTGGATGCCTATGTGCTAGATGATAACGGAGATCCTGAGCAGCTAGGAGATTCGGATTCCTTGACACCTCCCAAATTCAGGACTTCCAAAACTACCGGCGCAAAGGATCAGCATGTCAGCAATGCAAATGAAGGAGCCAATCTAAGGCAACACCTTGCTGCTCTTCATGCAAAACTTCGTGACGAACGGCTTGCCTTTCTGTTTTCACCGGGGAATTGGAGTCCCGACAAGAATGGTAAAACAGTTTCCGACCTTGATTTGCTCATGTCAAAATGGCTTTGCGCCACGCAGCCAATCACGATACTGGACTTGTCTGGGATACCTGCCTCTGTATTGGATGATCTCGTTGGTGCCGTTCTTCGTATTCTTTTTGATGCTTTATTCTGGGGACGATTCCTGACTGTCGGTGGCCGGAACAGACCACTCTTGGTGGTGCTTGAGGAAGCCCATGTGTATCTCTCTCGCGAAACTGGAGGTCGGGCTGCATCTGCGGCACGACGCATCGCAAAAGAAGGCAGGAAGTATGGGGTGGGCATGATGCTTGTAAGCCAACGCCCATCGGAAATTGACTCCACGATTCTTGCACAATGTGGGACTATGATTGCCCTGCGTTTAACAAACGAAGCAGACCGGGGACAGATAAAGTCGTGTTCTTCCGACAACCTAGAGGGGCTTTTCTCAATGCTCCCAATACTTCGGACCGGGGAAGCATTGGTCGTGGGTGAATCAGTCAGTATGCCCGTCAGGGCGCTTATTGACCTCCCGCGAGAAGGTCGCCGCCGGACAGCGGAGACCCACAGGTTGTTGTCCGACGTGGGGTAGATGGCAAACGAGTGCAACCGGGTGGATGGACCGAACAGACCGGAGACCAAAAGTACAATTTCTTGATCGAAGCATGGAGAATTCAGAACCCGTATAATAAGGCAAACACTGGGGAAATAGAAACAGATTCCCCTAAAACCAGCTAGGAGATACTCCAATGGATAGAGTTCCTGTGTCTTCATCGATGATCGCCTCCATCGGGTATGAGCCACAATCGCTCGTACTTGAAGTCGAGTTCAACAACGGATCAGTCTATCAATATACTGATGTTCCAGAGGGCGAATACGAGTCCTTCCTGAACGCTGATTCCAAAGGGGCGTATTTTCATACCAACATAAAGAAGTATCCATGCACGCGGCTGTAAATGCCTTGCAGTCTCTTCTTGGGATGGCGCATTCTAAACTGTCACCAAAAACATTGTCCTCGGCCCTTATCCTCTTCTAAGGAGAGGAGTCGTGGAAATTTGGCCTGCCAAGCAATACGATTCGCTCCGGAACCGCGAAATGCAACTATTTGTCTCCGTTGAAATTACCGTTTTCCAATTTCCACCGTATCCCCGTTTCCCACCCTCGAATCCCGGCGATAAAAAGTTCAATTGGCGTCTTGTCATCCCGACTTTTCTTAAGTTCGGCTGATACAACGACTTGTTTACCTGCCGGTGGTCAGCAGAGCGGCCCGAAACGGTTGCGGTTTTAGGGTAGAACTACCCTGAAACCCCCTTTTGGGGAGGTTCTCGCTCATGGTTCGACCGCGTTCTATCGTGCCAAAACTGGTGCATCACAAACCGTCCGGACAGGCTCGCGTTGGTTTTGGTTCCAGAGATCTTTATTGCGGCCCGTGGGGCTCTTCAGAGGCGCAGGAAACAGATCGCAGCCTGGTTGCGGAATATCTTCGTACCGGAGAGATCCCGGGCTCTCTGGAAATTGCTCAGGGGCCGGCTCCGGTCACGGTGAATGAGCTGATCCTGCACTACTGGAAGGGCGAGCACTACGTCAAGAACGGGGAGCCAACCACACAGCAGCAGGTGATTACCCAGACGTTGCGGGTGTTGCAGGAGTTATTCGGGACAACTCCTGCCTGTGAATTCGGTCCAAAGCGGCTGAAGACACTCCGGCAGGAGATGATTTCGAAAGGATGGAAGCGGGCATCAATCAATAAACGCATTGACTGTATCCGCAGGGTGTTTGGGTTTGCGGTCGAGGAAGAGCATTTGCATGCGTCTGTGTGGCATGCGTTGCTGGCGGTCAAGCGGCTCAAAAAAGGGAGGACGGCAGCACAGGAAGGAGACGCTGTTCTCCCGGTTTCACAGGAGGTCATCAATGCCACATTGGCTCATTTGCCTCAGACAGTCGCTGACATGGTCCGTTTGCAGTTGCTCTCTGGATGTCGACCTGGTGAGATTTGCATTCTGCGTTCATGCGACGTGGACAGATCTGGAGATGTCTGGGAATACTGTCCAAGGTCGCACAAGAACGAACATCACGGGAAGGAACGGCGAATCTATCTGGGGCCGCGATGCCAGGCGATTCTGAATCGATATCTCGAAAATCGGCCTGCAGATGCGTACTGTTTTTGCCCGCGCAGGATGGAACAGGCTGTTCAGCAGAAGTCACCGGCTTGCAAGCGAAAGCCGGCAAAGAGACAGAAAATTAAGCCGAAATATGTTTTGCACTGCAGCTATAACAAAGACACGTACCGGCGAGCAGTCAACAGAGCTTGTGAGGCTGCATTGGGGATGCGGGCGGAACTGCGAGACATCCGACGTAGTTTGGCAAAGCGGACGGATCTCTCAGAAGGCCAGAAAGCAGCTGAGAAGGAACGCATGCAGCGGGAAGCTTCTGAATGGCGAGCGAAGCACTGCTGGAGCCCAAATCAACTGCAGCATTCACGGGCGACATACTTGAGGAAGATTTATGGAATTGAAGCAGTTCAAGTGATTCTGGGTCATTCCAGCCTGTCGACAACGGAAGTTTATGCGGAAGCTGATTTCGCAAGGGCTCGGGAAGTCATGGCAGAAGTCGGTTGATTTTGGCAGACCACCAAACGAGCCAGTCGGGATGATCCATCACCGGCTCGATTGCATTGAAGATCCGATCGAACGAAACAGGGATTTGGCTGCTGACTCGCCACAATTCACCAGAACGGTCCCATTGTCGATTATGTTGCGTTGAAACAACTTGTGGAATTTTTACAGTTCAAAAATGGCTATTGATCCCGTCAATCAGTCCAAAAAACAGCAGCAGGCTCTCTGCTGAATTCAATCATCCAGAGTCTGGATGAGCCGATCGTTTCTGATGTACTCGCAGATTGAATCGTTCAGATCTTCGATCACAAGCAAGAGTTTTCTATGATTTTTGCCGCTCTGCTGGACCTTGAAGATGAACGAAGGGCCGTCCGGAATCGTGAGGCTGATCCGCAGCGGCGTTTCAAAATCGAGCAGGATTCGACAGGATCCTCGAAGACCTCTGCCTGTCGTATTACGCCAAAACCGGTCGCTCTTCCATTCCACCGGGCGTTTACTTCCGCATGCTCATGATCGGATACATGGAAGGGATCGACTCCCAGCGGGGGATCGCCAGCAGGTTGAAGGCGATGTTGAGCACATGATCGGCTTCGGAATACGGCAGGTGAAACTTGAAGATCGGACAGCCCCGGTTGATGCCAAAGTCAAAAAGGGGAAAGCGCTGGCTCCGGCCTGTACCCGCGCAGTGCGAGTTTCGGCTGGTGAAACGCAACTCGCCGCGTGGCGGAACGCGACCAATGCGGGGTGAATGCGCTCTCGTGCAGCTTGTTCTGATCATTCCAGAATGTCTGAAGGATGCGGTTCTCGATCCACCAGCGGAATGACCTGCGGCTGGTAAATGGTCGTATAGCCTTCTGCTGTGCGATGAATCTCCCAACTCTCTTTTGTTTCCCAACGTTCGATCAGCATGTACACGCGGGGATTGCTCTGAGAATGACAGACATCATACAACCGGCAACCCGGTTCGCTACGGGAGAGTTGACCACAGCGGCGGAGCAATTCCCCCACTTTCTGGATGTCAGACTCGTTTTTGACTGTCAGAATCACATTCGTCGCAAACATCGACACGCTTATTCTCCTGGATCAAGCATATTAATCCCTTTATCCCATCTGGGCCGCATTTCCGTTACACAACGGAGAGCTTTCTTATCAATATTTTCCTCTTAGAGATAGCATGAGGATTCCCCGACACTTATGATGTCGCCCGCGTATTTTGCCATGATCAGCGGCAGCTTCGCCTATCTTACTCGTATCGACAATGAGAGCAAGTTGCTCTGACATGAGCTCGCGACAAAGATGTTTGGACTGATTGTTTTCGGTTCCTCGCGCGAGAGAAGGCAGCCAAGACAGAGTGAATGCACTTTGAGATTGCAGAGTATGTTCCCAGAATGATTTGAATCTGAAACGCGGACAATTTCTTTTTATCGAGATTTCGAATTCGAGTACCACGAGAACATTATGTCACAGGAATTGCTTAAGAAGATGGACTCCCGCCAGGCCGTGATCGGGGTCATTGGTCTGGGATATGTCGGTTTGCCACTCCTGGACGCCTTCATCAATGCTGGATTTCGCACGATCGGATTCGATGTTGATGACCGTAAGGTCGAACAACTCAACGCGGGGGAAAGTTATATCAGGCATGTCTCTTCCCAGCGTGTGGCGGAATGGCGGGAATCCGGTCGGTTTGAAGCGACAGCGGATCAAAGCCGTCTGAGTGAGCCAGATGCAATTGTCATCTGTGTGCCGACCCCGTTGAACGACAGTCGCGATCCCGATATGTCCTTTATTGTGGGAACTGGGGAAAGTATCGCTCCTCGGCTTCGCCACGGGCAACTGATTGTGCTGGAAAGCACAACTTACCCCACAACCACTCGGGAAGTGCTGCTGCCGATTCTGGAAAAGTCCGGTCTGAAAGCAGGACAGGACTTCTTTCTGGCCTATAGTCCGGAGCGGGAAGACCCGGGCAATCCAGTCTATTCTGCCGCCAAAATCCCCAAAGTCGTGGGGGGACTGGATGAAACCAGTCTGCAATTGGCCTGTGCATTATATCGTCCTGCAGTCGTGCAGGTCGTGCCTGTGCGTTCCGCGGAAGTGGCGGAAGCAGCCAAGATTCTGGAAAACACCTATCGCGCGGTGAATATCGCATTGGTCAATGAGCTGAAGATGCTTTTTGACAAAATGCACATCGATATCTGGGAAGTGATTGAAGCAGCCAAGACGAAGCCGTTTGGTTTTCAGCCATTCTATCCCGGCCCCGGGTTGGGAGGACATTGCATTCCCATCGATCCCTTTTACCTGACGTGGCTGGCGCGCAAGCAGGGACTCTCGACACGCTTTATCGAACTGGCCGGGGAAGTGAATTCGAAGATGCCGGAATATGTGATTCACCGGCTGTCCGAATTTCTGAACGATGTGAGCAAACCAATGCGCGGAAGTAAAATCTGCCTGCTGGGACTGGCCTACAAGAAAGATGTGGACGACTCTCGAGAAAGCCCGTCATTCACACTGCTGGAACTGCTGTTAGAGCGTGGTGCGGATCTGAGCTACAACGATCCTCATATCCCGGTCTTCCCGGAAAAACGCCATTACAGCCATCTGCCCGATCTGCAAAGTCAGTCTCTGACTCCAGAGTTTCTGGAGTCTCAGGACTGCGTGCTGATCGCCACAGATCATTCGGCTTATGACTACGACTTCATCGTGGAGCACTCACAACTGGTGCTCGACACCCGCAATGCAACTCACGGGGTGACGAAAGGGATCGAAAAGATCCGCCGGGCGTAATTCAACCAGCTCGAGTGTTGCACCGCAACATGGGGTTCACGGGTGGTCCCGGAAGATTCTTTCGGGGCGGCGCAGCAGCCTGTTGAAAAACATGACATCTCGGCCAGACAGAAATGTCCGGCCCACTCTTTTGGATGGTCCAGCAGTACCTGATGGTACCGACATTCTATTAACTACTCTGTCTGTACATTTCAACAGGCTGATAGCATCAACAGGCTGATAGCAGTCCGAGGCGGCTCTGTTCGCAAGCATCTCTGACACATGGGGAGTCATTCCTGCAACCTCTCACCGGCTCCGCCGGCCCAAAGGTTGCAAGCAACCTGGGCCACCCACGGAGTTTGCATTGAGATCGACCCAAACTTTGAGAGCAGGCTGCACTGGGCCTGGGCTCGCGCGTTTCGACTGGTGAAACGCGACCCGCCGCGTAGCGGGACGCAGTCTATGCGGGAGTAATGCTCTGGCGTTGAGAATGCAGTAAATGCAGTCGTCGTGGAGTCACGAGAGCAACCTGCCCTAGATCACGCCCCCATGTGTCCGGTAAGGAGTGGCCACGTCCGGCATATCCAGAAACCAGGCACGTTCCCAGATTTCGGGAATCTGACGGTAGTTTTCCGACTGGTAGATCATTTGCCGGACCCGCTCATCAGGAGACGCGCTCCAGATCGGGATAACACATCCGGATTGAGCCGTCAGGGTGGCCGTCGTCGCAAGCAGCAGGAACAGTTTCCGCATGAGTCTCCTCCATGAGCCCGCAGTCGCATCCTGCGACCCGGGACAGTCGACAGCCCTCATCCTGTAATAGGACGAGTGCCACCAGCCTGACAGGTTTTCCTGATCGACAAAGACATCGCGACGGACATGCACGCCGATGTCATCGGTGGCATCTCGCCGTAGTGTCGTTGTCGAATGTGATTGAATGAACGATTTCGAGATATGATCAGACCACAAATTGTGGTCACTCTGGACGCTGCTCTTCCGCAGGACGCGGTGCATACGTGGACGGCATAGGAGGGACAGGTGTGGTCGCGGAATGTCCGGCAAAGCCATCTGCTGAAGCAGTCTCTTCCGGACGAGTCTTGACGTCTGCAGCCTGCTGCAACTGCAAGACCCGTTCTTCCATTTCCTTACCTGGTTTAAAGGTCACAACAAATTTTTCCGGAACATCCACACGCTCACCAGAGCGCGGGTTACGGGCCTTCCGGGCGGCCCGCTTCTTCACTTCAAAAACACCGAAGTTTCGAAGTTCGATACGCGCCTCTGAAACCAATGTGTCGATAATGGCTTCAAACGTCTTCTGGACGATTTCTTTCGTCTTAAGTTGAGTGAGACCGCATTCTTCTGAGATCGTCTTAACGATTTCTTTTTTGGTCACGTCTGGCCACTCCCGGATGTTCCTGGCGTTCAAAATTGTTGCAGACTGTCGAACGCAGTCTGCACTCAACTGTAAATGCAACAGCAACTTACTGTCAAGTAGCCGGAGTGGCCCAGAATCCATCTCCATCTGTTTTTGCAGTGAAGTGGAAACTCAAACTCTTTATCGACATCCTTACGATCGGAGAATGAGTGCAATTCGAAAAAATCCGTAAACTTTCTCTAAACCCACATTTGCACAAGCCTTGCGAACGACAACTCGACATTGAATTGCTCGTCGTATCTTTATATTTCACAATATGTTATGTTAATAAAAACTGCTGTTTTCCAGGCTCTAATGGCGGAGGTAGCCTTGTTCACCTAACATGAACATTTGAATACTTTCATGGCCCGATTCCGCTCGGACAGAATATCCAAGTCGATATGATGACCCGTGTTCCCGCAGATTTTCCCCACATTGCAAAAAGTAAAAATTGATCTTCACAAACGCACGGAAGTGAGTTCTGGAAACCCGACAAGCGGATTCTGGAACAGAACTCTCTGACGTTTCGATTCCTTCCACTTCGCCAGAAGGCAGCCACAATGTCTTATCAACATCTGATTCAGGAATATCTCTCGGGTTTGCAGCAACTTCAGTCCGCGGTGGCGGGAATGACTGAAGAGCAACTGCACGCCGCCCCGATTCCGGGGAAGTGGTCGACATTACAGGTGGTTTGCCATATTGCCGATTTCGAGCCGGTCTATGCCGATCGCATGAAGCGGGTGATCGCTGAAGAGGAAGCTCAATTGCTGTCTGGAGATCCAGATCTCTTTGCGGCCCGCCTGGCTTATCATGTGCGAGATGTCCGGGAAGAATTGGCGGTGATTTCATCAGTGCGGCATCAGATGGCACGCATTCTGGCCGCCCAGACGGACTCTGTTTTTCAACGAGCCGGTCGGCATTCTGTGGACGGGCTCCTGACTCTGGAAACGTTGTTGAGACGGATTACAGGTCATATTCCGCATCATGTGAGCCATATTCTGGAGAAGAGGGCGGCATTGGGGCTGAAGTAATGCGGATCTCGGAAATTCGTGTGATTCACGCCCGGATTCCGCTGAAAACACGGGTCCGGCATGCGTCACACTCACGGCAGGAAAATGACACGCTGTTGATCCGTTGCCGTATGGATGATGGCAGTTGCGGCTGGGGAGAAGGATTGCCACGGCACTATGTGACCGGCGAAACCATCGAGACCGTCTGGCAACAACTGCAGAACTATGACTTTCGCCTGCTGGGACAAAAGTTTGACGATCCTGCCACGCTGCAGCAACTGGCCGCCGCCATCTCGTTCTCGCGGCCTCCAGGCACACGGGCCTGCTTTGGCCATGCTGCCAGATGTGCTTTGGAATTATCGATTCTGGATGCAGGGTGTCGTTGCCTGCAAATTCCCCTGTCCACATTTATTCAGAACTTGCCCGCAGCCCGGGAACTGAAACAGAATGCGAATGCCGTTTATTATAGTGCCATCCTGACCGCCGCCAGCCAGTGGAAGACTCGCCTGCGCAGCTGGATGTACCGTTACTACGGATTTCATCAATGCAAAGTGAAGGTGGGAATTCCCGGCGCAGACGACTTGCAGTCGCTCATGCTGATTCACCGCATCCTTGGCCCGCAGGTTCAGTTGCGGATCGATGCGAATGAAGCGTGGTCTCCACAAGAAGTCATTCACAAGATGCGGAGTCTCTCATCGATCCCGCTGCAGAGCGTGGAACAGCCGGTTCCACATACTCATGTTGGAACATTGCAGAAGTTGCGACGGGAAATTTCCGTTCCGATCATGCTGGATGAATCACTGTGCTCGTTGGAAGATGCCGATCGCGCAATTGGTGACGAACTCTGCGATGCTTTTAACTTGAGACTCTCCAAATGTGGCGGAATTCTGACGACCGTTGAACTGGCAAGACAAGCTCAGCAGGCGGAACTGGCGTTTCAATTGGGCTGTCAGGTGGGTGAAACGGGTATCCTGTCCGCAGCAGGCCGCCACTTCGCGACCTCCATTCGGGGGCTCACTGCGGTGGAAGGGAGTTTTGACCGCCTGCTCGTGAAAGAACCATTGACCCGGGAAGATCTCACATTTCAGCGAGAAGGACGGGGAGTCCGACTCTCCGGGAATGGACTCGGCATCACGGTTCATGAAGCAGCGGTCCAGAGAGTGACCGTTCGAAACCTTGTCTTCAACCTGCAGGAGTCCGGTTCACGAGCGTCATAGAAAAGTTGCTCTGGCCTCGCGCGCAGCACGCGTTTCGATTGGTGAAAGGCGACTCGCCGCGTGGCGGAACGCGATCGATGCGGGGTTAATGCAATCTAATGCGTTTTAGCTGCGTTCTGCTGGATGACGAGGCGATTGAGGACCTGTGTCACTCCGGCCGCCCGGGCAGCGACCCGCTCGAATTGCGATCCATCTTTTTGATCCAGGACCTTGACGATTCCCGTCAGGCAAATGCCATCTTCTAACCGGTGCACCTGCAGCGATGAGAAATGAACGTGTGGCATTTTGAGCAATGCCCGTTGTGCGAGATATTCTTTCTCGTGGGGCATGCCAGGCGTTTCCCCATAGATTCCGCTTTCACATTCGCCCGGAACCAGATCATCAAGGGCATAAGATGTTGTGTCTTCGGGCAGCTCATTTTGAAATGAATGTGCCATTTCGATTCCTTTCGACCAATCAAGAAGAGATTGATAAATAGAGGAGATATAGATGGGAAGATGAACGTCGCGACAGCCAGATTGCTGGAAAATCAATTCAGAGAGTTCGTTCCCATCAATTGAAGTCTATCCATAAAGATGGGGTTCCCAAGCCTCAATTCGAGATTTCAGAGATTTTCTCGAAGATCGTTCAAGTTTTGGCATCCGTTTTCGAGAATCCGAGAATCGACTGGCGGTTATCATTCATTTAATCTACGTAGTTTACTTGCTTTAACTTATTGCTTGCTTTGACTTGTTGCTTCATCATCTCTGGTTGTGATCACACTCCTGCATTGTCAACTTTCAAAATTCGGATAGGTCTTGGAGTCTCTCCGGAAAGGTGCTTTGTCAGGCGAGATCGAGCGATTTGTGTTCTGACAAGGAAGCCGAAGCAGTCGAATTCCCAAAATTCGTCGATGCAGGCTGACGAAGTTCAGAACGCAAAAGAGCCGATCGCAGCCCAAATTGACCTTTCCGGACAGACTCTTAATGCAAAGTCCGACAGCGGAGGACGTATCGCGCTGATGCATCCCATCACCAAGCCCTGGCAGGGCATTCCGGGGAATCGAGCAGTTCTGAAGCGAATTGCATTTCCCATGGTGAAAATTACAATTGCAGTTACAAATCCCTTCGTAATTTCAGCAGGAGACGAGTCTTGGATGGAGATCCTGGCAAAGTCGCAATCATCATTGGTGTCCTATTTCTACTGCTGGTGGGATTGGCATTTATCTTTCTGTTCGGCAAGTACTTCAATTTGTGGCTGCGTGGTTTGGCGACGCGGGCGAATATCAGTCCGCTGACGCTGGTGGGGATGTCTCTGCAGAAAATTAATCCTGCGCTGATCGTGGAAGCAAAAATCACAGCGGTGCAAGCCGGAATCACGGATATTCCCACGAATTCGCTTTCCTCGCACCATCTGGCGGGAGGAAATGTCACACGGGTGGTGCGCGCCTTGATCGCCGCCCATCGTGCGAGCATTGCTCTGGACTGGGATACCGCGGCGGCAATTGATCTGGCTGGACGTGATGTGCTGGAAGCGGTCCGAACCAGCGTGGACCCCAAAGTGATTGATTGTCCAGACACGCGAAATGGTCGGACAACGCTGGATGGGGTAGCCAAAGACGGGATTCAATTAAAAGCCCGGGCCCGGGTGACGGTCCGGACGAATTTGAGCCAGTTAATCGGCGGGGCGACCGAAGATACGGTGATTGCCCGCGTCGGTGAGGGAATTGTTTCCGCCATTGGGTCTTCGGACACTCATAAAATTGTGCTGGCAAACCCAGCCCTGATTGCCCAGGCCGTCCTTCGCAAGAGTCTGGATTCGCAAACTGCTTATGAAATTGTGTCAATTGATATTGCAGATATTGATGTGGGAGATAATGTCGGGGCACGGTTGCAGGCGGATCAGGCAGAAGCGGATATGCGCGTGGCCCGCGCCGAGGCAGAACAACGTCGTGCGGAAGCGGTGGCCACAGAACAGGAAATGCAGGCCCTGACTCAGGAAAATCGGGCCAAGGTGGTGCTGGCAGAAGCAGAAATTCCTAAAGCCATGGCCGGTGCATACTTGTCAGGAACCCTGCGAGCTGCCAACAATAGCCATGCAAAGTCGGCGATGCCCAATGGAGAAGCCTGAGAGATCTGGCGAATTGATTGAGGAAGTCGATCGAAAGCCGAGTGCCATTCCCGGTGAAAACTGCCAGCGGCAGAATTTGCTGGTTATTTCGGTCGCAACTGGCAAGAAATTGTTGGAAAAGATTTCAGGTCCATTGGTACGATGTTTGATGAGAAGCAGTTTGTCCACGTCCATTGATGGATAAGACTGAAAATTGATTCGGCACCAGCCACTTTCTGGATGATCACGGATGAAATTCATAGAGCCCGCAGTTGGAGCCGTTTATTGGGAAGAACTATTCACATGGCAGATTTGAGCATTCAATTGACACGTAAACAGCAAGAGCTGCTGCTCCGTGGCCTCCGTTTTGTACGGAGCTCCGTGGCCCTGGATATGCAGAACTTCACCGAAACGATTCAGGAGCAACGGCAGGTTCAATATGCGGAAATTGCCGCTGTGGAATCGATGGTGAGCGATGCCAAGATTGTCGAGCCGGCAACCGTTTAGGGCAACTTGTTTAGGGCAACTTATTTAGAGTAACTTGCTCTAAGACGGTGAACTCTAAGACGGCGAAGACGGCACGGGCAGTTTAAGGCAACCACCCTGTGGTGGTCCCCTTGACTGATGAATTCGGGTGCTTTGTGAATGATCGCGTTTGTCCGCGTGAGTCGTTTTCGTCTATCGAAATGACGCTACACGGATTTCGGGTGAGAATCACGGACACCGTTCTTTGATTGATGAGTGCTTTGTCAACTTTAAAAATCCGGTAGGTCTTAATGCAACGTCCGACAACGGAGGACGTTTCGTGATGACGCACCCTGAAATCAAGCCCTGACAGAGCATGAGAGGGAATTCCCCTGTATAGGTCACGTTCCGCGGCGCGTTTCATGTCTCGAAACGCACGCTGTGGGGACTCAGGCCAGAGCAACTTGCTCTAATGTGCCTGTCGCGATGGTTTTCAAGCCTGTCGTGACGGGCTTTTTTCATTCTTGCTCCCACCGGCGGAACGTTCCTGCTTCCCCGGGAATTTTGAAACTTCCCAGCCATGCGGTATCAACGGGTTTGCGTCGAAGCGTTCACGACCATCCTGCCTCCCGAAATCTGTACGTCTGCCGAGATCGAATCACGTCTGGACCCGGTTTATCAACGTCTCGGACTCCCCGCAGGCCGCCTGGAATTGATGTCGGGCATTCGGGAACGTCGATTCTTTCCCCAGGGAACACGCCCGGGCACAATCAGCAGCCAGACCGTTCGAAAAGCACTGGACGTTTCTCATCTGAACCCCGATCTATGTGGGGCACTGATTCATGGTTCCGTCTGCAGGGACCAGATGGAACCTGCCACTGCCGCCGGAGTTCATCACGCAGCCGGATTACCTCGTCAGGCCATTGTACTGGACTTCAGCAACGCCTGTCTGGGACTGCTCAATGGCATGCTGGCGATTGCGGACATGATTGAGTTGGGGCGGATTCAGGCGGGAATCGTTGTCGGAACGGAAACAGGTCGGTCTCTTGTGGAAGGGACCATCTCCAGGTTGCTGGCCGATCCGGGTGTCACCCGTAAATCCATCAAACTTGATTTTGCTTCATTGACGATCGGTTCGGGGACCGCAGCCATTGTACTGTGTGACGAATCCATTTCGCGTACAGGGAATCGGTTGCTGGGGGGGGCCTGTCTCGCCAATACCAGTCATCATGAGTTGTGCGCGGGGGGCGTTGATCCAGTTTCCACCGGCGATGGTCGCCCGCAGATGAGCACGGATTCAGAAGCTTTGTTGCACGCGGGCGTTGAATTGGCGGAGGACACCTGGAAGCTGGCAAAAAGCGAGCTCGATTGGACAAATGCCTCGGTCCAGAAGGTCTTCACGCATCAGGTCGGCAAAGCACACCGGTCACTGCTGCTGAATCGACTGCAACTCTCGGAGCAGATCGATTTCCCGACGGTCGAGTTTTTGGGAAATACGGGAGCCGCCGCTCTTCCCACAGCGGTTTCATTAGGTTTGCAGCAGGGGTTTGTGGCAACTGGAGACTATCTTGCACTTTTAGGGATTGGCAGCGGACTGAACTCCATTATGCTGGGCCTGGACTGGCAAACCACACTCCCGGAGTAATACGCCGGAGTAATATGAAATCTCCGTGAAGAAGCAAAAAACAGCTTGCAGCCGTCGGTCGGAGAGAGTCATGGATTTCCACAAATTTCCTGCATTTTTCGTGTTTTGAATCAGTATCGAGGATGCTGGTTCTCGTAATACGAAATCGCTGGATTTTCTTTGACTCTCAGACAACCGGTAGTTATAGTCGCTTCAATCATCGTTGATTCATGAGCTTGAGTGAATGTTTGCAAGTCACAAAGAGGTGTGTCGGCCTGATGTTGGCCGCCATCTGAATTCCGCATGGGAAGAGTATCCTGGTTTCTTTCCCGGCTGGTGCATTCGTCTTTTCGTACTGACTGATTTCATGAAGTACTGATTGGCGGTGTCTCTGTTTCGACGGGAATGGGGAGCAGGCAGGCTCTGACGACATCGCGTTTCATCGGATGCGATGCGGCCCGTGTGGCGTGAATGTGCTTTCAATCAACAATTGCAGCGTTAAGGAGGATTCTGACATGGACGTAACTCAACACAAGGCTATTCATCATCAGGCGTCTTCGACTCGTTCTCTCCTCCCGCTGGTGGTTGCGGATCTGGAACGGAAGATTGCCCAGCACACAGGCGGCCGGATTCGCGATCTGCGCCTGGAAGAAGTGGGAGACTCAGTCATCCTGAGTGGCCGGACCACAACGTATTATGTGAAACAACTGGCCTCTCAAATTGCACTGGACGAGAGTTGCACGGTCACGTTTCAGAACTCCATCGAAGTGATCTGATTTTCCTATCTGCGTCATAAGAATGACTGCAAATCGTTGAGAAAACCTCTATGATGCGGTCATGCCTGAAGTCTTTATTCAAATGCTCCCGCAATTTCTGACGCACGCTGCCTCGGGGTTGCGTGACCGTTCCAGAAGTGCTCCGGCAGATGCCCAAATTGAGGCGACTCTGCAGCCTCCGCTTCAGAGTCTCGCTGATGAAAAGCGAGACTCCCTGAATGGGGCATCTGCTGTCGTGATTGATGTGCTGCGAGCCTCTACCACGATGATTCACGCCCTGGCGCACGGTGCAACCAGTATCCTCCCTTGCCTGACGGTCGAATCCGCGATGGAGGCTGCTCAAGATCTCCCCCTGGAGAGTCGTCTGCTGGGGGGCGAGCGGCATGGAAAACTGATTCTGGGGTTCGATCTGGGGAATTCACCACTCGATTACACCTCGGGCGTGGTGAAGAATAAAACGCTCATCTTCACCACCACGAATGGCACGCGAGCTTTGCTGCAATGCCGGTCCGCAGCCCATGTCTTCATCGGGGCGTTTGTCAATCGGAGTGCCATTGCCGCCAGACTGGCAATGGAGGACCGGGACGTCCATTTTGTCTGTGCGGGGACAGATGGTCATTTCACAGCGGAAGACATTCTGTTTGCCGGTGCAGCTGCCAGCGATCTGGTTTCTGCTGAGAATTCCAAGTGGACCACGGGTAATTTGCAGGCTCAACTGGCGATCGATTATTTTCAGGCCCGGTCTCGTACCAGCGACACCTTCCGCAGTGCGTTCTTTCAGAGCCGGGGAGCACAGAACTTGCTGGCACTGGGAATGACCCGGGATATCGAACGAGCCATGGAAATGGACCTGTTCGATTGCGTTCCGGAGTGGAACCCTCAGACCGGCCTGATCTCCCTGGGTTGCTCTGAACAGGGGACCACATGAGTTACGATCTGATGGTGTTCGACCCCCATGCATCCCCATGCATCCGCAGTGAATTTATGACGTGGTGCAAGCTTCAGAGCGTATTACTCCCGTGTAGATCGCATTCACCCCATCCAGTCCGCGCGGCGGAACGCGGCCAATGCGGAAGTCATGCGATCTACCCTTGCAAATCTGTTGGCACACAATATTCTAACGATTGTAAGATTATCGAATTGATGTCAACTCAGCGTGGAGTGTCAAAATTGTGTCTGACAAACGTCGCGGATTCACGTTAATCGAGCTGCTGGTGGTCATCGCCATCATCGCGGTGCTGATTGCATTATTGTTGCCGGCCGTCCAGCAGGCGCGCGAGGCGGCTCGCCGAACGCAGTGCAAGAGTCATTTGAAACAATTGGGAATTGCTCTTCACAACTACCAGGACGTTCACAATACGTTCCCCCCCAATCTGATTCCAGGTGGTCTACCAACTTCAAGTGGATATATCGGATACAGCCAGGGGAACTGGGGAGTTCTGGCCTATCTCACCCCCTTCCTGGAGCAGACTTCCGTTTATGGACTTCTGAATCTGGAGTCCCCAACGTACGCATATGGGGGAAGTGGATATGAAATTCCGGATGCGAATAATCGACTGGCAGCCTCCAAAATGATTCCGTTGTATCTTTGTCCTTCGGATTCCGGGCGGAAGGTGGCTGCAAGTTATGGAGTGACGGAGGGGATCGGTCCGGCAAATTACTGTGCCAATATGGGGAATGGGATTGACCCGGCAGGAACCAGTCATGGATCACCTTATCATGCGAACGGTGTCTTCTTCGCGGATTCCAGCATCAGCTTTCGTCATCTGACGGATGGTTCCAGCAATACTGCCGCCCTGACAGAAAGCCTGTTAGGTGAAGGAGCCTCTGTGAGTGGTGCTGCAACGCCACCGGGATCAGAAAAGAGAGTCTATAGAAACCTGGAACTCGGAACGGGCATCACCGATGCCAATTGCGCAGCTGCGACAACCTATAATCAGTCCGATCCGAGGCAGTTCTCCTGGTATTCCGGAGAAATTCGCTGTGCCTCATACAATCACTATTATGGTCCCAATGCAAAGCAATACGACTGCGTGGTGAACGCGCCAGCGGAGTTGGGATATATTGCATCCGGCTGGAAGGCGGCTCGGAGCCAGCACACGGGAGGAGTGAATCTTCTGCTTTGCGATGGTTCCGGGCGTTTTGTCAGCGACAGCATCGATATCGGGATCTGGCGGGCGTTGGGCACGCGCGCCGGAAACGAAATTATTGGAGAATTTTAGAGCGTGTCACCCACTTCAGATTGAAGCCCAGGGAGCCCTCATGTCGGATGCTGCTGTGAACTCGATGCTTTCCCCTGATGACATCGAGCAATGGCATCAGGATGGTTTTGTGATGATCAGAAACGTTTTTGCTCCCCAGGAAATGGACTTGCTCGCGGCAGAGACATGGAAACTCACACATCTCCGCGACCTGATCGACAAGAACAATCTGCGTTGTCGGTTTCGTGACACGCAGGATGGCACAGAGTGTTTGTGGGAAACATTCGATCCCGTGATTGATCTGAGTCCGGTCTGTGCACGTTTCGCGTCCGATCCCCGGCTCCTCGAGATCCTGCATGATCTTTATGGTGAGCCTGCCTGCCTGTTTAAAGACAAATTGATTTTCAAGCAACCGGGAACCAAGGGGTATGAACTGCACCAGGACTGGATTTCCTGGCCAGGTTTCCCGCGCAGCTTCCTGACAGTTCTCATCCCGATTGATCCAGCCACTGAAGAGAACGGCTGTACCGAGGTCTTCCGGGGCTATCACCGGCAAGGGCCGATGACTCCACTGGATGGAGAATATCATGGACTCCCGGAGCATCTCGTGGATGACTCCCGGCGTGTATCGCTGGTGCTTCGCCCCGGTGATCTGGCAATTTTTCACGGTTTTACGCCGCATCGTTCTGCTCCAAATCGTTCTGATTCGTGGCGACGACAGTTGTATCTCAGCTTCAATTCCATGTCTGACGGTCGTCATCAGCGAGATGCGCATTACATCGAGTTCCATCAGTATCTGCGAAAAAAGTACGCCGAATACAATCTTGTGAACACATATTTTCGATGAGGCATCATGAGTGAAGCCGCAATCTGGGAAGAACATTCTTCCATTCCAGAATCTCCGGCTGTCAGTCGGTCTGGCTGGGTGATGGTGGGTGTAGCAGCACTGGCAATGGTCGCCACTTTGCCCGGGCGAACGCATGGGCTCGGCATGATCACCGAACGATTGCTGAATGATTCCTCCCTGGAGATGACGCGAACCGGGTTTGGCCATGTGAATCTGTGGGCCACTCTGTCGGGGTCGCTGTTCTGCCTGGGCGTTGGAGGATTGATCGATCGCTACGGCGTGCGACTGATGCTGGGTGTGGTCATGTTTTCTCTGGGAGGTGTTGTGCTGGCGATGACACATCTCAGTTCGGTCCCCTTACTGTTCATCGCCATCCTGCTGACGCGCGGCCTGGGACAGAGTGCGCTCTCCGTGGTGAGCATCACCATTGTGGGGAAATGGTTTGACCGAAACGTGAGCCTGCCGATGGCGGTTTATTCCGTCCTGATGGCAGCCGGTTTTATCGCGGCAGCTCTCATCGGACGGAGTTATGCCAATGTCGATTGGAGGGTCTTCTGGAGCACATTGGGCTGGGTGATCGTGGCCCTGGCGGTGGTGCTGACCGCGATCGCCCGCGATCGTCGTTGCGACACCAGAACGGTTCGTGAAGAGACCATTCGATCTCGCCCGCTGGACTTTACACACCGGGAGGCCTTATTGACTCCCATGTTCTGGGTGGGAGCATTGGGGATCTCGTTGTACGGCATGATCGTCTCCGGAATTTCACTCTTCAACGAATCCATTCTGGTCGATCAGGGTTTTCCCAAAGAGGTCTATTATGAATCACTGGCGATCGGGACCGGCGTGGGCGTATTTGCCCAATTGAGCGCGGGTGTCCTGGGCATGTATGTGCCTGTCAACCGTTTGCTGTCGATCGCACTGCTGTTGCTGGCTGCCTCGTTGCTCTGGCTGACGCAGTTGTCCAGTTATGGCGATGTTGTCACTTATGTGATGATCAACGCTGTCGCGGGTGGCATGTTGACCGTGTTGTTTTTCTCAGCATGGTCACAGCTGTATGGGCAGACACACCTGGGGAAGATTCAAGGGAGCGCCCAGATGCTCACCGTGATTGCTTCCGCCTTTGGGCCACTGCTGTTCGCACAGGCCAAAGAATGGACAGGATCCTATCACCTGTTACTCTGGGGCCTGGCAGGTGTCGTGCTGTTGACCGCGATCATTGCCGGCCTCACCCCATTGCCCCGACATCCTTCTCTTGCAGAAACAGGATCTGACAGATGACTCAGCTCGCCGAGAGTCCGGTGGCCTTCCATGTCTCGGTTCATGTCTCGAATATTGACCGCTCTGTCGAGTTCTTCAGCAAGGTCTTCGGCACAGCCCCGACAAAGCACCTTCGCGATTATGCGAAATTCGAACTTCAGAACCCGCCAATCACGTTTTCGCTGGAACCAAACGATCCCGGGGCACGAGGTGTTCTCAATCATCTGGGATTCAAGTTTCACTCAGCCGCAGAACTGGTGGAAGTCCAGCGGCGACTTGAAGCTGCGGGAATCCACAGCGAACGTGAGGAAGGAGTGGAGTGTTGTTACTCGCGTCAAACCAAGTTCTGGCTGCATGGCCCGGATGGCACATTATGGGAAATGTATGTTCTGGAAAATGACATCGAGCATCGCGGTGCCGGCCAGGACATCAGTGTGATGACGGGCGGAAGCCGACCACAACCGGTTCGTGGATCACAGTCCTCATTTGAAACCCGTGTGACTCCCCCGGTCGCACAATGGTCACATCAACTCGGAAGTCCACTGGAAATCCCGGAGGAATATCGTCGGGCATCGCTGGACGCCATTGGCTTACAGGGAACATTCAATGCGGCCGGTACGGAGGATCAGATTGAGTCATTTCTGCAGAAAGCAGCGGAAATGCTGAAGCCGGGCGGGGTCTTGCGAGTGCACTGTCTTACCGCGGACCGGCATGTCGATCGACTCCCTGTTCTGCCTGGGCCTGCATCCGTTGTGAAGTCCGCCCCCTGCCTGGATCGTCTGATGGATGCTCTCGAGAGTGCCGGGTTTGAATCTGTGCGTCTCACCACATACCGACCCCAGGCCTGTTTCACTGCCGGTGATGCCGAGTTGCGCGAAACCAGACTGGAAGCCGTTAAAGCGGTGGAAGCAACGCCCGACTTGCTGCCGGTTCTTTTTCGAGGCCCGTTCCCGGAGATCAAGCTGGATTCTGGAGAGACGCTCCGACGTGGCCGTCGAACCGAACTCAGGCGCTCCGTCGTGGATCAATTAAAGCTGACGCCGATTGGCGAATTGATCGTCCTGTTGGAGACGGCGACTGCACCTGCTTCGTGTACAAAACCTTCCTGAAATCGAATCAACGACTGCTTTGTCAATTTTAAGATCAGGGGAGTGCCGTGTTACGGCATAATTTCAGGATGTGTCATCGTGAAGCATCCTCCGTTGTCGGACTTTATGTTAACAGCCTGTTGAAAACTCACAGACGGAAATGTCTGTGCTACCAGAAGCTTCTGGATTATTGAAAAAGAAAAGGTGGGCCGGACATTTCTGTCTTACCGAGATTCCATGGGTTTTCAACAGACTGCCAAGCGGACCACACTGATCCCA
>Ga0182738_1000938_pt1 | contig 38239 bp, 27 predicted proteins | sample eDN5th30CBELigMG_FD_128876 | JGI IMG/M metagenome (GOLD analysis project Ga0182738, IMG submission 128876) | Enriched Miracle-Growth compost microbial communities from Emeryville, California, USA - eDNA 5th pass 30_C BE-Lig MG (version 2)... ...
ATTATTTGTCTCATGAGAAATTCGTCAATTAAAAATTGATTTCGGGGAAAAGAGAAAAAGAGAATCATACAGTATATATATATATATATATATAAACTCATTCAATATTATATAAAAGGAAAAAGAGGTTTTAAAAACTATTTTCAAGCAATATTAAATGATTATTAACTACTAAAATACAGAGCCAATTTAACCAAAAAAAAAAGTTTTATATTTCAACATAAATTCTGCAACGAATAAATAAATAAATTTTTCCACAACAGAGTGAAATTTCCTCGACGATCAAGAAGTTAAGGAAAGATAAGGTTGAATTTCTGGGTTTTCTTCAATGGATTTAAAGCATTTAATCACATTCTCAATTCCCGTGAGCAAATCAGTGTCCGTTTCTTTTAAATTTTCGTCAAATCGTGACTTGGCAAAATCAATCAGATTCAATCTTATCTTTTTGCTGAAATGAGATTCAGGGTTTTCATAATTGTCATAGTTTTCATCATCCACCATTGCGTCATATATCAATAGCAAGCTGACTGAATAAAATTTGAAGCCGACAGCAACTTTGACTGCATCAGCAAGTTCATTCAGTCGCTTTATATAATGCTTTACCAAATTCCTTCTTATTCCTTGTCCTATTGATTGAGAGGTGAGATCTTCCATACGATTGTTGAACGAGTTACCGTTATAGAAAAATAAGGCTAGCGCATTTTTTATCTTATCAGGCTGAAGCTCGCGACCCCAATATTTATCTCGAAAATATTCCTCATTCATTTTCGGATCCTTCACCTTCAAATAATTCGTCAAAACAAAAGGGCAACCATTATGGTGTTTACCTGCATTCCACAAATCCTAAATTTTAGGGAGCACGATGTTGTATTGCTTAATTTGTTAATCTGGTGTTCAGCTTTTTCCGGATTATACGCCACAGAACCCATCTTTAAATCCATCATGCAAGGGTTTGTCATATCGAAAGTGAGGTCCTCAAGCTTTAAAAAGCCTAAAGACAAAATTTATCGCAAATAAACCAGCCTAGTTACTTGTAATGCTATTGTCAAATCTCTTTTGAAAAAGCTGCTTAAACCATTCTTTCTTTGTCCTCAATACTGTTGGAGTCTTGCCTGAAAGGACATCACTATTCTTTTCAGGCCCATTTGACTCATCCGCTGGTTGCTTTATATTCTCTTGGCTTTCCGGAACTAAAGACTCAATCTGACTAATCTTTGAAGCAAATTCATCAAGGACAAACTTTGGCAAGTGCAAAATTCCATGATACTCTGCGACAAAGTTTGAAATAGCAAGGTCTTTGTTTTTCGTAATATTTTCATAGAATTCGGCTTCATTCAGATTAAAGGGCTTATAAATGACATAGGAATCTGAAGTTCCTTTCAAAAGACACGAGTGACCAGAAACTTGATTGCCAAAATATGAAATATCAGTGCTCTCCAAAGTTGTCGAATCTTTATTCTGATCTTCTAATGCACTGCTCATAAAAAAATTAAAAAGTGATTATTATTCCCAAGATGATATGATAAAAATTAATCAAATTATTCCTTGAAATTACATTGAAGGTGATTAGAAGGAGGTCCATTATTTCAATGATAATAAGATGATACAATATTCTCGGATTTAAAAAACAACTTATTCGTTTTGTAACGCATGCATACAAGTAAAAAGTTTATTTATGGGAAACCTTTAAAATTCAATACAACATCTTATTAGCTGAGTAGGTTCTCTATCCCCCAGTTAGTTATATGATTTGTGTTCGTCTAGTGAAATTATAAGAATTTGTAAAAAATTTAAACTATACTTTTTTGCAAGTTTTGTCCAGGATTGTTGTAGTCTTGATATTGGAATGTTTGGTTGACACCGGCAAAATCTTGGTTAATGCCAGCATTAACTTCCATCTTAAGATCTCCCAACATTTTCTCAACCTATCACGAGGAATTTAGAATCGACACTTTTTACAATAAATTCATACATTCATGTCAGAAGAGGGATCCATCATGCCGACATTCATTTGCTCATTCATAATGTTTCCAGCAATCATGAGTTTATCCATAGCACTTTGGAATTCAGTCATTGTTTGATTAACCTGAACGAAATATTAGAAAGTGTTCAACTCTCTTATTATTTACATTAGCAATAGAATCCAAATTGGCTTGTTGTTGCAATAAAGGAGTCAAATTCTTTAATTGAGTTGTCATCTATATCCAGTTAAACCGAGTTTTATCATTAAAGGAATTCTACAGCAACATTATTTTCATTAGCTTTAATTTGAGTAGTCACTGCTTCAAGTCTGTGGGCAGTTCTAAGAAGGTTGAGGGCTTCTTTTTGTTTCATGTCTGCATTCTGCAAGTAGAGCCTTGATAAAACTAATTATTCACAGTCTAAGCGATAATTTACTTTGCCCCTTCCTCATTTCCTTTTTTAAGAGCATCTTTGGCTTTTTTAACTTGCTGTTGAGCTTCTTTTTCAGATTTTTTGGAAGTTCTTTCGATCATCTTTGCTTGCATTTTCATTTCGAGGATGGTGTCATCAATATCAAATGGCTTAGTAGGAGCTTGTTTACCATGATCATTACCCATTTTGCCTTTGCCTTGAAAATTAATTAATCCAAATTTTTAATAAATATTTTTTTAGTTTTTCTCAACCCTTATATTCATTTTTTCAAACAACAGGAACTTATCAGTATTGAAGTTTTTAATCAAATACTGTAAAAACCAACATTTCAGTTTCATCATACCTCCAGACGCTTCTCCTTATTTTCTAATTTAAATAAGGTAAACTTTGATTGAATACACCATTTTTAAAAAAATTATTTTTCTAGATTTTATGAAAGGGTCCCAATAAAAAGTCATCTTCTTCCCAACAAAACCTCTCTCAAAAAAGTTCAAACGCTTCTCCTCGATTTATTCAAGAATGAATAAAATCCATGATGGGATTTAAAGCCTTTCTTGCGGCTCAAAGCCATTTTTGGAAAAAAATTTATGGATTTTTCTTGAATTTCTCAATCAAATATTATTTTTAGATGAAAAAAAAATGGGCAGATTTTTTTTTTAGTGGGTTTTCTTTTTATATACCTTGAATCGTCAATTTTATCTTCCTGATTTATGACTTGTCAAAAAAACTTTTTTTGACTTCTCTTTGTGATTGTTTCCAGAATAGGAATTTTCTTCCACAAAACTGATTTCAGAGAAAAATTAAAGGATTCTCAAAGAGTGCACATTTCATATTTTGTTTTCTCATTCTCTAAAAGCCAAGTGAAACCATTTTCAACACAGGAATCCGTTATGTTGTTGAATCTTATCCTTTCCCTCGACCTTTTCTTTCGAGAAAAAATATCAAGCCTTTACTTGAAACAAAAATTTCCTCAATTTTCTTTTCTCACTTGTAAAACTTCAATATTTCTAGTACTTGAGTATTGAGAAAAATTGAACCCTCAGACTATTGCAAGACTGAAATTCAGGATTTTTCAAAGCCTCTGACTTTGAAATTTCAAAGCCATTTTGGGGGTGCCTCGATTCCCATCACTGAATAAAATCAGATACTTTTTTTTCGCCTAAATCTTTCAGTTAAAATTTTGGCAAGCTTAAAAACACTTTTATTTATTATTTTCAAGATGAGTAAACTCGAATTTTTAGACAAAGCAAAAGGCTTTCCTTTTCTCTATCAACTCTGAAAAATAATTTTTGACAAAGAGGAAAGCCTCAAGTTCCTTCTAAGAGAAAATTAACAGAATGATGCTAAATTTTACTAAGATCATGTCTGAAAAGAAAATGCCAACATGATAAGTCTGATTCTGATTGTCATACTGACTCTTCTTCTAAGCGCTATAAAAAATCAATGTCTTTCACTCTCTCTACTTCAGACACATTGAGGAAGGAACCCGACCTCAAACAAATCGACCTTTTCAAAAAAAAATATTCATTTCACAACAGCAACAACACGTACGTATATTACGCTAATTACGAATCTAGGATGCGATTTATTTCGTATAAATCAAGAGACAGAATTTGGTTGATTATTGGATTTTTAAATATTAAAATCTTTGGATTTTTCCATGTCAGTTCAAGATAAAAAGAATCTTATTTCTTATGAGGAGCTTTCAAAGCATAGCCAAAAAACTGACTGCTGGATTGCTTTACAAGGACATGTGCTTAATTTAACAAGTTATCTTGCCCAGTACACAAGCGATCAAGAGTTCTTTTTACAAAATGCAGGAAGAGATGCAACATACCCATTCAGCACTTTGGAAAAGGAAGGAAAAGAAGCCTTACTTCAATCTCTCATCGATAAGTTCTCTGTCGGAACTTTAGACTATGATTCCCCCAAAATCGCACCCAAACAAGAAACTAAGGGCGTCCAAAGAATGTACACCTACTCAGAAATTTATAGGCACAACAAAGGAGAGGATTGCTGGGTTATTTATAAAGATATGGTCTTTGATGTTACCAAATTCTTGGATGAACACCCTGGTGGAGCTGCCACCATTTTAGAATATGGAGGAGCTGATTTAACTGAACCTTATATTGACCACAACCATTCTCATCACGCCACTAAACTGCTCATGGAACATCAAGTCGGAGTTGTAGATTTAAATAGTAAAGAAGAATTCTTGAAATCTCAAGCTTCCAAATCCAGAAAAGGTATGGCTGCCATTGGTGTCGCTGCCGCATGCATATTAGCTGCCTTTTTAACCTATATGTTGATCCTTAGATAATCCAAACCATTTGAGAGTTATCTCTCTCTCGCATCTATGATTTAGAAAATTTCTTGTTGATTTTTTTTTAGAAAAAAGTGTTTTATATTTCATATTATCATTTATAATGTTTGAAATGTGAAATCGATGAAATAAATGTTCTTGGGGGAAAAAACATCATTCTCTGTCAATAATTTGCTTTCTCATCATTTTTTGGAAGAAAATCTTTGATTCCATTCAGAGGCTATAAATAAATTTAACAAGCAAACAGGTAAAACACAAAAGCAAGAAATTTCCAATAATTAATTTCTATTCACAAGAGAGTCAATGGAAAATCCAGCAGTAGCCAACCTTGGCGAGGACGGTTCAAAATTCCTAGCTTCAATGACCAGTAAGTTCTTCTCTGAGAAATTCTAAATTAAACAGACCAAGATTCGTATGATTTGGAACAATTATGTAGATCACTTAAAGAATTGAGAGTCTTGATGCAGACTTATCAGAAACAAGTAAGCGATGATACAAATTTTCGGTATATCAAGTCAAAAGGAATCTTTTAGAAAGATGCTTGAAGAACAAAATATTGATTTTTTCCAAGTTCTGATCAATGTTGTCAAGAAATTCCAAACAAATGATCAATCCAAACTCACACTGAGCTATGGTTTCCAAACTGCAATCAACTGTATGGTCTCAAATAACACAAACAAGGTTCATCTTCAATCTTCTAGATTTATCTCAAAAGACATTAGACTCTTATTTTCGAGAATCTTATTCAGCAACAAGAAGCTGATCTCAAAATTCTTTTGGAATATCTTGCCCAAGATCAAAAGCTCATGAGATTCTTTGCCATGATCCTCAATAGCATATTTTCAGAATTTTCCAAAGAAAAAGTCATCGACTCCTGGAAAATCTCACAGGTACGGTCCCATTCAACGACATTTCCTTTCTTACCTCTCCCGACATTATAGTATAGAGTCATTTTCCATGGAGCACTTTCTTATTTCTTCCATGAAGAACAAAGTGGAAAAGATGTCGAACACCAGAATGATCAGATTTTCGAATGGTTCTATTATCTCCTCTCAAATATCATCAATGTCTCCAATTATTTGGTGTTCTTCCAAACCCAAAAAAGTCTTTTGAACATCCTTTGGAGGATTGTTGATCAAGCAGACTTTGATCCCTATGATGAGAATAACCCTCCCGTTGATCTCAAAATTCTTGACAAAACCAAATTGAGATTCCTCTATTTCCTTCACAATGCTTTTGAAAAGACCATCAGTGAAAAATCTCAAACCTCTTTGATTATCAATTATACTCCTCAGAATGCCTCAATCCATGAACTTTATGATAAAAAAAGAGAACTTGGAATTAATATCTCAGTGCCAGATTACGTTTTCCTCATCAAAATTTTCAACCAGCTTTCTGAAAATCTCATAAATGAAATCCAAAATCTCAGAGACCATAATTTTGAAAACGTTCAAGGTCAAAAACCTCTTCTTTCTTCCACTTTAGATTACTTCCATGCTATCTTAAAAGTAATTTTCAACTCTACTACCGTCAAAATAATCTCCTCTTTTTAGTTATTTTGTCAGATTACATTTTTGGGAGGATACAATAAAACAGTACAAGAGATATTTATTACAAATAATACTCTTGCATCAGCTCTGAAAGTTTTTCAAATTATCTACCAGCTTGATAGGGATTTGAACAAAGAGACTGAACCAAAAATCCCAGTCAAAATCACAGATGTTTTTGATGAAGATGGATATTTTGAACTTTATCTCAACTTCCTGAGATTAATTTCAAACATTGTTCATATTAACCTTGCTGCACAGAACTACATTTCTGAGAATAACTATCTTTACCTTCTCTTGAGCTTCACAGTCATTGATCCCAAAAATCCATATATCAGGGAATGGTCCATCATCTTGATTAAAAATCTCACTGAGGGTAAAATTAAATTTTTTGGGGAGTTTTTCTTAATGCCTTTTAATTAGCGAATCCTGCTATTCAAGAGAAAATTGCCAAATTAAAAACAACAGATTTAGATTCAAAATCAAAAGAATTGCTCAAAAAGTTCCAATATGACCCCGATCCTTCATTGTTCCAAGAAAGAGAAGAGGAAGAAGAAACTGATGATAAATTTTGATTTTTAGAATTTTTTATTTTTTTTTTTTTGTAATCTTCATATTGTTCATCTATGTCGATTACCGGTCTAACAAAATAAATCAAATCAAACAATTTAAAAATATTACTCATTTATCTGTTTAAATCTCAGTTTATTTGAAATTAAAACGTTCATCAATCTTTCATAATGTCAAGGCTTAACAAGGAGACTCTTGAAATCAAACAACAGATTGATCTTGATGCTCAACTCATGACTGGATTAAAAGCAACTTATACCAAAGCTATCCAGACAGAAAAAGTTTTGAACGAAACCAGAAAAAACATTTTTGAGAAAAATAACAAACTCACCATGCTCCCAGGAGCCGCTAAAAGTCAGAGAATTAGCAATCTCCTCACTGATATCTCTCAAGGATACGCATCTATATCTGCAGCTCACTCCAAATATGTATCCATCTCTTTGTTTCATATTTTTCAATCATCCTATGATAGATTAATCAAGTCGAAAATAATGTCCTAAAGCCTCTCACTGATTATCCGCTCAGAGCGAAGGATCTCAAAGCAACCGTTATTGCATATGAAGCTAAAAAAAAAGTTTTCGACAAAGAAAAAATTAACGCCAGCCGATCTTTGAAAAATGCCACTGCCCTCACCAAAGCAGAAAACGAGTTTGGAGCTAAACAATCTGACCTCTTTACTAAAATCGAAAATTACCAACAAGAAAAAATTGGCAATCTTAAAGTACAGTTATATAAAGGGATTCTAATCTAATAAATTTTTAGCAAATTCTCCTTGATTCTATGAACGCTGAAATGTACTATCATGCTCAAGCTCTCGAAAGGATTTCAGAGTTGGCTCATAAAGTCTACAATCTCGACTCAACCAAAGAAGCTGACGTAAACTTCCCGTGATTTCTTCCTCCTCTAAATATTGCTAGGAAATCCTCAAAGAACTCATCACCATTGTACCTCCTCAGGCACAAGTCCAAGGTCAATCCCAAATCCAAGGACAACAACAATCCCAATATAGACCACCTCTCAGTCAAGCCCAAAGTCAAGCTCAACCTCAACCATCATCTTTAGCTCAATCACAATCAAAGCCTAATTTACAAGCTTCTACACTACCCCAAGCATCTACCCAGCTTCAAGGAGCACAATCTCAAAATAAATTGCCTCCTGCTCAAAATCAAAGTCAAAATCTTGCACAATCTCAATCTCAACCTCAACCTTCAGTTGTTCAATCTCAACAATTAGGACAATCCTCTGCTCAACCTCAAATTGCTCAACCCAAATAATTTTATCGTGAATAGAAATACCCTTTAAATATATCTTTTTGTCTATATCATAATAATATCTATCAAATTTCTTTTATAAATAGTTTTCTTTTTATTTATAAATCAATCAACTCTCCGAAATCTTCGTTTCGCTCGCTCACGAAAATTTTCATAGTTTTTTCGCTGCTTGAAAATAAACACTTGTGTTGCCTTTAACAACATCTTTTTGTATTTGATCTCTGGATTATTAAATTCATGCAAAATTTATATTGAGAGTATGAAGAGAAAGAGAGAAAAAAATTCTCCGAGATCAAACCTTCTCTCCTCGTCCCAAAATCATTCACACTTTACCATCAAAGGGTGTGTCCGTTTGGATCCTTCAAAGATTTTGAAATTTCTGCAGCAATTCGATATGAATTATCTGCAAAAGTTCAGATATGATCTTGACATTAACTACTAGTCGAGACTAAAGCCTAACTAACTTATTTAGATTCGAGCTTCTCCAACCATAGATACAGGTCTCCACTCTTTTGAATCTAATTCTCTATTTCTAACCTAGTTCGGCATAATAAGCTTCTCCAACCACTAGTTTAGGTCTCCACTTATTATGCTGAAGCGTTGAAGGATTGATTCGATCGCCAAAGAAATAGCGATGAGTCTGCTAAATTCACAATCTATATGAAGCCAGGCTTATCTACTGCTCTCTATTGGGTTCAAACATTTCTCTGACAATACGAATCAACAAGATGCAACGAACGAATTATGGGTTATGAACTGACAACAAAAATTTCCTTTTGTGTGTGTAATTTGTTTATTCGGCAGTGAGGATATCGGAATCACCGGCGTCGAGGACGGACAAGCAAGAAACTCCGTGGAATTTACCGCAAGCAGTACCTAAAACAGTTAACACGGATTAAAGGACATTCTATTACCGAGATCCATATTGTTTCCGGAGAACAAGAGGGTGGAGATCTTGGCAAGACTGGCATAGTATTGGATGAGGGACTTTCTGAGGGGAGGGCAGTTGTTGGCGATAAGGATGAGCTTAGCCTTACCGTTTCTGGTAGTCTTGAGGGTGCTCTTGGTACCGAGGGCAACCTTACCACTTCTGATGACGAGGGCCAACTTGGTGTTGATGTTTTCTTGAGTAGCTTTCTTGACCATTTTTGTTTATGTTCAGAGTTCTTTTAATCAAAGGAATCTTTATAATTAAAATTAAGGCCTGAAAATAAATGAGGCCAGACAATATTAAATTAACTTCACAAAGTAAACAAGTGATTGATTTTTCTTGAATCATCTCAAATTAAAAATTTGTGAAGAACAAAAAAACATCTCCTTCTCTCACCATTGCCCTTGAGAATTCAAGAAAAAAAGTTCTCAAGAAAAATATTTTCAAAATAAATCATTCATCAAACCTTTTCCTCTGAAAAATCCATGCTATATTTAAATATAAAAATGTCTCATTTTTCAACTCAAATCAACGAAATTTTTTTTTCACTCAAAGCTGGAACACAACGCAATTTCCTTTTTCCGCTCAAATCTCGAAAAATGCTCTGATCTAGCAGTAGCATTATCCATTTAAGGATAACTCATGCCAGAAGAAGGAATCATGTAATCATGATCCAAATAACTTCTCATCTCTTTTGTTAAAAAACACAGGAGAATAAATTTATACAAAAGATATCTCTATGATTCTAAATAATTTACTATTATTCTTTCCCAAAATTCATCAGTGGTGAAAGCTCCTGAGGGCATCTTTGAGTTTCTGAATTAGCTCTTTGGTTTCAATCTGAAATACCTTCATGTTGTCTGGTTAACTTTGGAATTTTGTCAAAAATGCATGAAAAAAGGAAATCAGGAAGTTGCAAGGTTAGGTTTACAATATAGACATAAATTTCTCGAAATATCTTCTGATCATCTCCAAAAAGTGTATTTATGGTCCAAAATTTAAATTTATAAACAAAACTTTCCAAATACCTCTTTTGCCTGGCTTTATCAGATTTTTAAACCCATTTGTGGGATCCTTTGGCGAAAAAAATCCAAAAGAAAAATTGAACAAATTTTGTTTTTCATTTTTCTAAAGATTTTTTCGAGGAAATTTTCGAGAAAATTTTTTTCTTCAACTTTTTTTTATTATTTCACAAATTTCTTTCTAAAATAATTTCTCAGTTCAGATCGCTCACTTTTATGGATCAATCTTTAGACCTATTGAATGAGAACAAAAACAGACTGAGCTCCATAAAATAAGTGTGTCGGGTTCTTTGAGGGGAGTTCTGAAATTATGAATTAAGATTGGGAAGCCCTGAATATCAATCAGTATGTTTGCCTGCCTGGCAAATACTTTCCCAACTTTTTACATATTTCAAATAATACTCTGGGAACGTCTCTTTGAAATTAAAAAAAAATTTTTTTTTGACAGACTCTTTTTGTATTCTGATTAATTTAATCGAAAAATTTTTAATCCAAACTTGAGTCAAAAGAAAAAGCATAAAGGACCACAAAATATTTTTTCAATAATCTCTCAAATAATTTTAAACAATTCTCACCATATCTTTGAACAAGATCAGAGCCAATATAACTTTTTATTCTGTTCCAGTCATTTCAAAATAATGAAAACAAATATCTTTGGTTCAATACGTAGATAATACAATAAGCTAAAATAAAAACAAAAAATATTCAAAATGTTTTTTGTTGATGTCAAAATATAACTTTATAAAATTCACAGTTCGTTAGTTGGTTATTTCTTTTTACAATTAGGAGCTCCAAGGTCTTCAATTAATTTGGCTCCTGTTCCAGGGTCGTTCATTCCATCTGGAATCCACTGAACTTGAATATAAATGCTTCCAAAACCTTTGGGATATTTCTTGGACTTGACCAACTCATCAGGGCCATCAAGAGGTCGAATTTCATTTATTGCCCATTCTCCTTTACAGATTTTTCAGATTTTATTTTCCAAAAAAGGATTACCTGGAGCATCAATACATGCTTTCCAATTGACATTGATAAAGCCAATTACTTCATCTGAAGAAACAACATCCTCATCCCAAACTTCAAACTTTAACACTGTTAATGTCTATGACAAATTAGTATTTTATTCATAACTCTATAATGATTACGCTCTTGGGAATATTGATGTCTTTAGTCATCATTTCTTTCCAAATAGCAGTCAAGTTTTGTTTAGTGACCCCAGTCTTTAATGTTGATCCATCAGGGAAAGTAACTTTGCAATAAGGATCAGACTTGCTTCCCTGAATTCGAGAAGAGTCTGCGGCAATCAAATCCTTTGCGTGGACAACATGCACCTTCAGTTTTCCCTTTATAGGCTCGTTCTCTTTCTTTAAAGCCTCCTCGAGATTTTCCAAAAGCGGTGGAGCGCTACCATCATCTGCTTCTCCTTCTTTGAAGAATCGCAACTGAACGTACAGGTCCCCGATTCCTGCAGGACCAGCTTCTTGTTTCATCTTATCAGTTCCGTTCAATCTTGAAATCTGATTATACCAACCTCCTACAGGGTAAAATAAATATCATTCTTTGGAAACCAAGATTGTACCATCGAGCTCATAGATTTCATTTAGACTGAGCTCTAGATAACCAATTTTATCATCGAATAGTTTATTATGATCCCAAACTTCGAAATTTACCTTGATATTTTTCTATGATAATGAGATTAGGGCTTCATTCAATTCTTACCAAATTTTGTTTAGTTGAATTGACAGCATATTTGACTTCTTTTTTCCAAATGGGATTACTTGTTTGAGTTTTGGCTTCAGTTTTATCAATTTGAGTCTTGCCAATGAAAACCTTGACATAAGGATCCAGCTTTCTGCCTGGAAGTAACTTTCTACAGTGAACAACATTCATCTTCAAGGTTCCTTTAACACTTTCAGCATCTTGTTTGATAATCGCTTGCAAGTCCTCGGTCACTGGAGCTTCTACTTTGTCATCAGTTTCTCCTTCTTTCACAAACTTGCTCTGCAAATAAATCTCTCCAAATCCTTGAGCGAATTCGGGAAGTTTCTTCAAGTTTTCTGGACCGCTGAGCTTAAAGTTTCCATTCAGTACCCATTTACCAGGACCATTCAAGATATCTTCAAGGCGAAGATCAACGAATCCGAGCAAAATATTTGACAAAACAGTTCTATGATGATAAACCTCAACTCTGATCGGCTCTTCGTTCTATCAAAAATTATTTTCTCCTTCGAAAAAATTTGTCTACCTTCTTGGAAATAGCGATTCTGACGTCCTTTTTGAAATTCCATTGAGGCTTGTCTCCTTTTGTCGCTGCTTGAGGCACGCTGATTTCTTCTTTCAAGCTGGGAATTTTGACCTTACAAATAGCTTCGATATCTTTTGATGCTTTATCCTCCCTTACAAGACCTTTCGCATGAATCACATTGAACTTCAAGTCTCCTTTTATTAACTCTCTCTCCACCTTCAAGATTGCATCAAGATCTTCTGTAACCTCTGGATCTGGTGAGTTTCCAGCAGTTCCAGCAGGCACAAATTTGATTTGCAAGTAGATTCCTCCGAAGGCTGCAGGTCCAAACTTTTGCACAAGGTGTTGAGGGCCAGTCAATTTCAAACTCTTATTAATCACCCACTTGTCTGGATTGGGGACAAGCTCATCCATAATGTTGATTTCTTTCAGACCAATCATGTTGTTTGACATGACTGTGTTGTGATCAATCACCTGAATACCAAGTGGCGGAACATTATTTTTCAAGACTGACACAGCAACCTTATTTCCCTTCAAATTCCAAATAGGATTCAATGTCTTGCTGAGATGCTTGGTTTGGATTGTCTGGTCATTGAATGTGATTTTCACAAACGGATCTGATGTGCTAGAGCTATTATCCACGGGCAGGAGATTTTTAGCGTGAATAATATTAATGTGCAAGCTACCCTCGAGCTTTTCTTGTTGAGCCTTGACTTGGCTTTCAATATCATCTGTCACTGCGGGTTCTGGCTGATCATTTTGCATTCCACTGTTCAAGAACATGGCTTGAAGGTAAATTTGTCCAAGACCTTTAGCAGCTTTTTCTGGAGACATTCCTTCAGGAACCTTCAAGTCAAATAATCCATTCACTTTCCAAACTCCAGGAGCTAAGATCATATCCAGTAAAGGGATCTCGACATAACCAATGCAATCATCAAATAACTTATCGTGATCCCATACTTGAACATTCAATGTCGTCAAACGCTATTGTGTAAAAAGGTTAGTTTTTCAAAATCAAAATGCCAATTTACATTTTTAGGAACGGAGATTTTAAAGTTATTTTTATATTTCCAAATAGGAGTAATAGTCTTGTTGATATGAGGAGTTTCTTCTTTGATTCCGCCTGGCAGAATAATTTTGCAATAGGGGTCGGAGGTCTTTCCGTCATTTGCGTACAAATTTTTAGCATGATTGATGTTAACTACGAGACGTCCTTCAATTGGGGCAACCTCTGCTGCCAAGCTGGCCTTCAAATCCTCCAGTAATTTTGGTTCGTGAGTATCTGCTGTGCCTCCTTTCTTTGTAAACATCACTTGGATATAGAGTTCACCAAGATCTTTGGCAGTCTCTCCGGCTTTCAAAGGCTCAGACGACTCAATTTTGAAAATCTGGTTGATCTGCCATTTTCCTGAGTTATCGATACATTCTTGAAGCGAGATTTTGACTTCACCAATTTTATCATTCATTGAAAGAGAATCTTCATCCCATACTTCAAACCGAATTGGTCTAATGTTCTAATTTTTAAAAGTTAAACATTGACTAGTTTCTCAAAAATCATACATTTTTCGCGATTGCGACATCAAGATCTTTTTTGTCATTCCAAATCGGATTCAAATTACTTCCAACAACGGGTGTTTGATAATCCTTACAGCCGATTGGAAGAATAACCTTCACAAATGGATCAGCTTTTCCGCCTTGAAGAACTGTATCCATAACAGGCAAGTTCTTTCCGTGAATGATTCTGATAGAAAGCTTTCCTTCAATTGGTATAGATTCGATTTTCAGAATTTCTTCAAGGTTCTGGATGAGGGGTGGTTCTGTTAGATCGTCTGCAGTTCCATCTTTCAAAAACTTGACCTGAACGTAAATCTCTCCCCATTTATTATTATCAGGGACAATAGTAGTGTCTGGTGGAGCCTGAATCGTAAATATCTCATTTATTGCCCATTTTCCAGAATTCTCAATACATTTGTTCCAATCAATTTGAACGTATCCTAAATGATCATCTGCATTCAAACCAAAATCATGATCCCAGACATCAATCTTGATTGGCTTCATATTCTAAAAAAAAACTTTAAGATTTTAAAATCCCCGTTCAAGTACCTTTTTGATGATATTGATTTGTTTATTTTGTTTAAAGTTCCAAATGGGATTCACATTCTTGTCTTTTGTGTCGGATTTAACTTTATCACCATTAGGGAAAGTGATTCTGCAGAAGGAATCTGAAGAATCTTTGTCATCTCGAGCTAAGCCTTTTCCGTGGATTACGTTAACAAACAGCTTTCCGACGATTGATTGTTTCATTATTTCCTCCTGCTCTTTCAAGTAGGCAGTCAAGTCAAACTTCACTTCAGGAGCTTCCTTTGGAATCTCAAGTCCTTCCTTCACAAACATCATTTGAACATAAATGTGTCCAAATGAAGTAATGTTTTTCTTGAGTTTTATCTCTTCAGGCCCGTCCAATTCAATCAAATCATTAACCATCCATTTGCCTGAATTTTCAATACATGTTTTCCATTCAATTTCCTTGGATCCCAAGACATCATCTGTCATTAATGGACCATCATCATCATAAACATCAAACTTAATCGCTTTGTATTTCTATAAATGATTAGTAAAGGAATTCCAATTATATAACTTACTTCGTAAGGAATTTTAAGAACTGAAGTAGATTTGAAATTCCAGACAGGATTGAGAATGTTATTAATAGTTTTTGTTTCGAGTTTAGTTTTATCTGGAAGCAAGATTTCACAGTATGGATCTGAAGTATCAGAATCTGCAGCCCTCAAGCCTTTTGCAAATACGACATTTATTAAAAGTGATCCGCTGATGGCGATATCCTCAATGACTTGTGCAGGTTTTCCATCATCTACCATTCCTTCTTCAAGGAACTTGGCTTGAATATAAATATCTCCAAAATCTTGAATCTTTAGGTCCTTGCTGAATTCTGCACTTCCTTCCAACTTATAAACCTTATTTATTGCCCAAGTTCCTAATTTGGATTGAAGTTCAACTCAAAACTTTTGGATTATTACCTGGCTTTGCAATACATTCATCCCATGGGATATTGACGAAACTCAAGAGTTGATCACCTCTAATAAATCGATCTTCTTTGACTTGAACAACCAACGGTTTAACCTCCTATTATGAGTTAAAGATTCATCTCAAACAAAATATCTCTTACGTCTTTCTTCATATTAATAGCAACATCCATTCGCTTTTTCCAAATGGGATTTGAGGTGGCTTTAACTGCATCAGTCTCGATGGCTTTTCCATTGGGGAAATTGACGACTGCCAATGGATTAACCACTTTTCCACCGGCATAAATATTCTTGGCGTGGACTACTTCAACAATCAAATCACCAGAAACCTTGTTTGCAAGGGCCTTTTGCTCATCCTTGTCTAAATCAATGTCTTCTGGCTTGGTATTTGGATCAAACTGTCCGGGAGGAGCATAATAAGCTTGGATATAAATTTCACCGAAATTATTCTTGCTCTTGTACTTTTCAGGATCAGGATTTTCAAGTTTGAACTTTTGGTTGATGGCCCAAGTTAAGGGATTTCTGTAAGCCTCTGTCCAGTCAACGCTCAGAACACCGATCAAATCATTAAACGTGAGATCCCAGTCATAGACCTTCAAGTCAACAGGAGGAATGAAACCATCCTTGCGGAATTTGACAGGAAGCTCAAACCACTTGTTCCATTGAGGAGTCAAACTATTCTTCACAACTTCAGTTTCGTCTTGAATCTTCTCAACACCGTTAAATGTCAGCTTGCAGACAGGATCTGAAGTCTTCATGTCGGCAACCATCAAGCCCTTTGCTCGAATAACGTTGAACTTGAGAAGACCTGATTCAATATTCTCGTCAACTTTCTTTCCTTGTGCCTTCGCTCCAGCCACTTCGACTGCGCTTGCTCCAGACTTTGAAGCCCATTTGAGCTTCACATAGAGCTTACAGGGCTTTCCTGTCTTTGGCACATTTCCGAGAAGATAAACTTTATTGGGATTCACTTCTCCTGGGAACTTCAAGCACTCCTCCCAGTCAATTTGTGCTGATCCGATAACATTCTGCTTTCCCATGAGTCCAGACTTGTTATAAACCAGACATTGTATATTGTTCAAGGGAGTATCTCGTGTCACTCTCAAATCAAGTGGGTGAGATTCATTCCAATAGGCATCACCTTCCTTGTTAAACTTGGCTTTAAATGACTTTTTAGATCCGTTCGAAAACACGACATCGCAATGAACATCCTCGTGGTACCAGCAATTGATTGTTGTTCCCAACAAAAATTCAAGAGTACCTTCATCGCTAATGGGAGATAAAAATTCGGATTGAATCTCTTTCTTGGAAAAGTTGGAAGATCTGTAGTCCTTTGAAGTTGAGGGAATCCACTTTCCTTGGATCAGCAAGCTGCCTTCCACCTTGCTTTTAGGATAAGATTTGTTATTCAATGGGAACTCAGAGTTAATAATCCACTTTTCTGGCGTACCCAAACAATTCTTCCAATCGATTTGGACCTCACCAAAATAGCTTGACTCATCTTCTCTTGTCTCATTTGTAAAGATCTTGAGCCACACTTGATCATACAAGTTTTCCTAAATTCGGGAATTAAGTTAAACTTCTCGAAAAAATTCAGTTACTTTTAATATCAGGATGATTGGAATTTTAATGGCAATATTCCAAACAATGACACCTTCGGGATTTTTTGTAAGCTTGACATTTTTTACAATTTTAGGAAGAGTAGCTCCCAAAAGATAAAACTTTAAAAACAGCTCTGATATGCTCGGATCAATACCTTTGCTCGAAGGTATTTGAACTTTCAGCTCACCATGGATAAATGTAGCGTCATCAGTAGGAACCAAATCGCCTTTTGGACCTTTAACTTCTTCAATAACTCTGGGTTTAGCAGCACCAATTTGATCCTGCTGAATCTGCTCGTATTCTTTCAAAACTGCTCTAAACTCTTCGAGTTGAATACTTCCATCATCGCTCTCATCAAATATATCAAATAAAGCATAAGCATCTTTGTCTGTAATTCGAATGTTGAATTTAGCGAGACCATCTTGCAGCTCGGCCATATTTAAAACGCCGTCTCCTGAAACATCCATCAACTTGAAAGCATTGTCAATATCAATGTCATTCTCCTTAAAATGATCCAAAAGCTTAAAGAATAGCTCTTCCTCCCATTTCTCTCTGAGCTTTGGTCTATCTTGCAGTATCTGGATAAACTCTTGAATCCCAACCAATTCTTTCTCTCCATTGAATCCACAAACTCTCAAGAGCGACAAAATGTCCTTTCTTGCCAACTTCAACTTCTCAAATACCTTGATGAATTCTGATCTGTTTAATTTTCCATCTCCATCTCTATCAAACTCTTTCAGTCTGTCTTCTAATGAGGGAGGATTGTCCTTGAGGGCTCTATAAAGTTTCACAATGGCACGATCATCTCTCAGATTCAAATCAATTTCTCGTTTTTGACCACCTTTTGAGCCACGTGAGTCTAAAGCAGCCAAAAACATTTGGCCAGACTTGAAGCGAATGGACTTTTCTTTTTCTTTCACGGTGCTCACTTCTTGTTCAAGCTCTGCTATTCGGTTCATTGCTTGATCGAATTTCTCCTGCAAATCTTCGTCGACTTGAGCATTTTGCAAAGCTTCAAGCTCAAGGCTCAACTCATCAATCGTTAATTTCCTGGCCCTCAAATCATCCTTCAACTGCTTGATCTCGTCATCTTTCGTAGTCAGTTGTCTTTTTATATCGGCCACAGCCTTGTCACTTTGCTTGGCTTTTGCAATCTTGGAGTTCATCTCTTCCATCTGTCTCTTTAAAATTTCAACTTCTTTTCCCAATTTTGCTGCTTCATCTTCCTTTTCTTCCACTCTCTGGTTTGCTACTTCCAGTGCTTGATTCAACCTCCTTATTTCCTCAGTTTCTCTCATTTTACCTATTTCTCCCAAATTCTCCTTTGAAATTGCGCCTTCGAAATTCCAAACGTCTCCATAAAAACTAGACTTGATTGGCTCTCCGTCTTTTGGCTCAGGATAGGGCTTGTCATATGGGAAGAAAATGTTGAATATTCTAATCGTTGCTTCCAAGGGAGTCACGCTCGAAATCTTCTCATACAAGTCTTCAAGGTTCCCCACTCCTTCCATCCAACTTCCAGTAAACAAATAAGGCCTCTTGATATGTTGCGCATTCTGTACTCCGTACTCTTGAATGTCTTTCATAATCGTAAACAATTTATCACGAAGAAACGTGGCGATAATCATCTTATCTTCTGGACGCTGATCAAAGTTTCTCAATTTCATTGGATCTTTATCAGAGCCAGCCTTCTTCACACTAGGCTTTTCTCCTCTTATTGCCTGATCCATCCATCTCAAATCATCATCTTTCACTTTATATGGAGGAGCACTATACACGATGATAAGTTGTCGAATATTGTCATTAGGCGCAAGGTCGAGAGGGGTTCTTCCGTCCTTTAAATCTCTTATAGTAATATCCGCTCCCTTCTGAAGTAAGATGGGAATGGCACGGGATCTAGCTCCTTCACTCGCATGATGCAAAGGTGTTTTTCCATCATCATCGAGGGCATTCACTTCTCCCTTGTTTTCTATAACTGTTCTCATGATATCCACTTGTCTCTGTGAAGAATTCCACACAGAATAGTGCAACCCAGTTCTTCCAACATTATCAGTGAGATTCACAAGTTCTGGTTTTGTGCCCAACAGAAGCGTGATCAATCTCGAAGAAGTTGCGCAGCATGCAAAATGAAAAGCTGTCCTTCCTGATGCATCTCTTGCCATAATATCGGCCTTATTCTTGAGCAAAACGTCAGCAATCGTCTCGTGTCCATATAAACAGGCATAATGCAAAGGCGTTTTCAATCCACGTTCTCTGGCATTCACGTTAAAGCCTTTTTGAATCAAAACCTCCACAAGAGAAATATGTCCTTCTCTGGCGGCAAAATGCAGCCCAGTTTTCAAAGTTGGGTCAATTGCCGACCTCAAATCTTCGCCTGATTTTCGAATAAATTCTATTGCTCGATCAATATCTCCCCTGCTACAGGCGACAAAAAAAGGATGATTGGGGTCTGATGTGTGCCTTGTCATCCATTGAATGTCAAAATTAGCTTTCGTCAGTCTCTCAATGACTTTTACTTGGAGCTTCGCATTCCAATCTGAGCCTGTTCTTCTCTTGAATGTTGCTGAAAAGTCTGGAACTATCAGGGTGACGGCCAATTCTTCCAAAGAAAGCTTGTCCAATCCCCTTGAAACGAACTTAGTAATCACATGGTCAACCGGATTCGGGAGACCTTGGTCAAAACCTTCTGACCCAATATTATTGTTATTGGAATCCATATAAAAATAAGTTTGAAATTTCAAAAATATCGTAATCTGATTAAGAAAAATAAAACACTGAGATGATAAGAAAAAAAAAACTGACAAAATTTTTTTTCAATTTTTTTCTTTGAGACTTCCAAACTGCATGTGGAGGAGATTCCTCATTTTTTTTAATTTCTTCCTCGGAATAATTTTCTGAGAAAGGTAACGCGAAAAACTATCTATCTATCTATCAAAACCGAATGAAACTTTTTTATTTTCATATTTCAAATAAATTAAAAATAATTTCATAAATCGTTTCGTTTAGTAGAATTTATCGAAATAACTAGAAACACTTTATAAATTACTACTACAAACCCAAAAATTTGATGGTTTCTTTGATTTTTGAAATCATATATAAAAAGTAGGCTGTAGTATCATGTTTCTTTTCAAGGTCGAAAAAGCTCATATATTGGCTACGTTCTGAAACTGGAATTATTATTCCCAAGTAGCCACTATTAAAAAGCAGAATATTTGTCAGCAATCTTGCAGTTCTTCCATTCCCATCAAGAAAAGGATGAATCCAAAGAAAATTCATGTGAAACTGACAAGCCAAGATCACTGGATGCAACGACTTGGACTTCTCAGCATGAAGAGTAAACAACTCTTTCATAAGGGAAGGAAGTTCATGGGGAAATGGGCGAACAGAAGAGGACCCTTTTACATAAATAGAAAGCTTTCTGTACTTTGCGTCATTTGGGACGTCTTTTGCGCTGATCCTAATTTCAGAAGCCTCAGGGAAAACTAATTTATTTATCAAAACAACACCTTCTTCGTCAATTGATTTGCTTTTTGCCAAAATGTTTGTTTTAATATATTCCATCACCTCTCCATTATTGATTACTTCATTTACATCATGATGAGATATCTCTTCATCAGATATATTATTCCCGATTAAAACTTCTTGAGTTTGCTCGAGCGTTAAGCGATTTCCTTCAATTGCAGTGCTCTCATGTGTTAATATCGTTTTAAATAGTGACCACAAAGCTTCATCTTTCAAAAGGTTCCATTTATCAATTTTTCTCTCCAAAATAAACTTATCCAAGTCTTCCAACTCTTGAACAACTTGACGACTGATACTCTTTGGCCTGATAGCAAGTTCAGCATATTTAAGCCATATTCGCCCTGAATACATCAGTTTGAGTCTCTCAGCATGACCTTTTCCAACCAATTCAGGTTGGTAAACCTTTCTAATCATCATCTGTCTCTCTGCTTCCGCAGCTTGAATTCTATCCATCACCTTACAAGATGAGCTAAAACGCTTTACGAACTTGGTCAACATCCAAATTCCAAACAATTCATATTATTATAACTCGAGCTCAATCTTTTGGTCAATTTTGTGTTTCTCATAAATTAATTCCCCTAAATATTAAAAAAATCTTACATGAATATTGGCTAACACCTTTGATATTCGAGTATTTTACATGGATGAACTATTTCTATTCCATTTGGTGTCAATTGGTGATTCTTCCTCATCTAGTGGAGGATTTCTGCCTCACTTATCAAGTGGTAAATTAAAACCTTTCAAATGAATTACCAGACAATAAATCCTTTGCTTATCTCCTAAATAAACTGGTTCAAATCGAATCTTATTAAAAGAATTTTTGAAAATTTTAAACTCTTTTTTTTTCGATAGGATTAAAGGGTTTTTCCTTGGGATTTTTTGCATTTAAAAAGCAAATAAAAATCAATACTATGCTTGAGACTAATTCAGATAGCAACACCACTCCATACTCTGTTCACTTTACCTCTCCATTTGAGACCCTGAGCCCTCCTTCCAATGTTTCACTCCTTGATTTGGACAAAAACAAGAGTCAAAGCATAAACGATACTCCTGGTGTCAAAAATCCCCCTACAAATGGGGTTAAAGACTCTCTTTCACCAATCTTGTTTATGAATAGGAGGCCAGTTTCAGGCTCAAACTCAAGATCGTACAAACACAGAAGAGTTGGAAGTCAAGCCCATCCTTCCAAACTCGATCTCTCGATAAAGCTAGCAGATGAGCCTGTCTTACAAAAAAATGATAGCCATCTTGCTTCTGGCGATAGGTTCAAATACCAACGAGGAGATCAAATCAATTCAAGTGAATCTCCAAGGAGAGGAAATCGGGAAGAAACAGCTCATTTTGGAGGCGAGTCCAATTTCGACAACTCAATGATCACCAACAACAGCAGCAAAATCTTTAGCTCAATTATCAAGGAACTTCGAAAGAAAAACAAGTCCAGCTCCTCCAAAACAAGGCATCATAAAGTGCTTGATGAAGAAGTCAAAAAGATGGAGTTACTGGGCTCGCCTACGATGGCAGGACTTCAATCTCTTGCACTCTCTCCACAGGAAGATGAAAAGAGCATAAACCCGATTTCCAAGCACTTGAACAAGGCTCTCTTCAATTCTAGACCCAAAATTAGAGAAGAACTCAAAATCAAAACAAGCAACACATCAATTGCTGCCTCACGAACTATCACTCCAACACAACCATTGAGGGTTCGCCTTCAACAACCTGGCTCCCTAAGCTTCATTGAAAATGATGACAGCAGCTACGTTCCTTCACCATCCTTAGACATACTCAATGAAAAGAAAAGACCGAGCTCTACTGTGAAAGCAAGAAAATCTTACAAGATATCCAAAGTATCCCAATCTTTTGAATGCTTATCTCAGCAAGAAAACCACAAACCAATAAAACCTCTCGAGGAAACCATGCTCTTGAAAAAGGTCCTGAATGAGCAAAAGCCAAGCACTGCCAAAAACATGACATCAAACCTGCTCGAAGGAGGCTCTTTGAGGAATAGAAAATATTCCCAAAATAAACCTTCATTAGACACCATGTATCTCAATCAGCCAGCTGAGATCTTGCCTTTCAGTATCGCAGCAAGTGCAGGAAACACGAATGCCAGGAAATTTTCTCCTTTACGCAACAGTGATAAAATGGGGGATCTTAGAAAACAAAAGGAGCTTTTATTAAAGAAGAAGGAAGAAGCAAGGTTGAGAATCCTCGAAAGGGAAAAACAATATCAAAGCTTGCTCAGTTGTCATATCGCCCCAAGTTTTGAAAGGGTATCCGAAAAGCTAAAAAGCTATCAGGTTGAAAAATTTTGATTATTAAATCTAATTCTCTCATAGGCCTTGAGACTCAAGAATGATAAGAACATTGAAAAAATTCGCAAGCACTACTAACATTTTTTCGAATTAAGAAGAAATGAACACCACCTTTTCATCAACATTAATTTCATTCATATTAACTCTCCATATTTTTTCTTTTTTTTGTTTTTCTCTCGAAAGTTGTTGAATTTATACATTATTTTTCACTTTCAATTTATTCTTTTTACAGAACTCAGCCTCCATTTGAAAAGACAAAATTTTAATTTGATACAATTACAATTATAAGAGAGCAACAACTTTACCTTTCGTATGGCACCTGACTGATTTGGCGAGTTGATCTTTAATTTGGCTAAATTCAATCACTTCAGAAACAGTGTTTTTGATTTTCCCCTCGATTATCAACTCTGCGATGATATCCCCGACATCTTTTATTTCTTTCAACTGATAAGGCAGCTTCTTCAAATGCATATATGCCAAGTAGGTCTGGTGGATATTTTGGGATCTAAAAAACAGCTTGCTCACATCAAAGTCGCTTGGGACTGGCAAGTTAGTCACATAATCACCTCCATTATTCAAAATATCAACTGCCCAGTGTATCGTTTTAATGCCTGTGTTATCTATAAAAGCATCTACTCCTTCCTGTTCAGTCACCTCCATAATTTTTCCAGTCAGGTTTTCAATGTTATAATCAATCGTATGGGTTGCCCCAAGGGATTTAGCATAAGCGTGATTTTTCTCTGAACATAGGGTGAGAATCCGAACTTCCTTTTCCAAGTCCTGAGGAAGCGTTTCTCTCCACAGAGTCAAGAGTTGTAAGCAAAAACCTCCAACTCCTCCTGATCCTCCTGTCACAAGAATATTTTTGTAGAATTTCGGGTGAAGTGGTTTTGACACTGGGACGATGGGGAGTCCAAGTTTTATACAAACATTTGTATATGCTGTAAATGCGGCGACTGGCAATGAAGCAAAAATAGTTGCGACTTCTTGAAGGCTCTTTCCTTGCTGCGCCTTTTCAGGAACAACGGATAATCCTCTTGAATCTTGAACAGTAAAATCTGAAAAACATCCATTCTCATAAAGATTTGCGCCATAGTAAACCAGTGTTCCAGGCTTCATCACACTCGAATCCACTTTTGAGCCGACTTCTTGAATTATACCACAACCATCTGCACCAGTGATAAAAGGTGGAGCACTGAAAAGTGGATGACTTCGAATACATCTGTTATAATCGACAGGATTTATTCCTACAGCAATATTCTTTATCAACACATCGTATTCAGACTTTATTGAAGGAAGAGGATAGTTTGAAACAAGTTGAAGATTCGTAAAGCCCTTCTTAGCAACAAGCCAAGCTCTCATTCTTTTTTTTTTCTGATTGAGGCTTGATTTATTTCTTGATTTCGTTTATTTTCTTTGAATTTGATTGAGAGAAAAGTTGAAAGATAATTGACTTTATCTTCTTCTTTTTTTTATCAAAATTGAATTCTGTAGATGAGAAAGGAGTTGCTCGATCAAGATCAGGAAATACCATTTCCTTTGTCATTGTTTAAGAAAGATGCAAAACAAAACTCAAAGGATTTTTTCACAAAAACTCGATTTTCTTCCTTTTATGCACAACTCGATCATAAAATGTACCACAGAAACATGTCACATCTTTATTCAACAAATTCAATAACAACAACAATCATCATATCATAATCATAATAATACATTAATTTGACTCGACTTGAAGGACCTTTTTGAGTTTAAGGCTCTTTTTTTGAAGAACTTTGTATTTATAGTAAGTTACAACGAAAAATATAGTGAGCGCTGAAGTGATCACGATCACAATGCAGAACACTAGGGCAAATAGTTAATCGAGAATTGGATGATAAAAAACTTACATGCAAGGTAAACTTGATAGTAGAGGTCTGAAAGCTCGTAATTTGATTGGATGTAAATATCTGCATGAACGCTCAAAGGTTGATAAGCTCCGAGAAAGTATGGATTTGAGGTTAAGGACTTTGGAAACTGTGTATTATCAATGACAATTATATAATTTTGTGAATTCAAGTTTTGGATGTTGTCCAGGTAGAGTGTGTTGTTCACTTTTGTTGTTAAAAGAAAGCTCTTGCTTGCTGAGTTCAAAAAGCTGTAGCTGCAGGGAGGCACTACGCCGCTCTCAGCAGAACTTTGAGCCGCAAAATAGCATTCAAACTCAGTTTGGTTCAGAATAAAAATATCGAATGGTGTGTTATCATAAGAATACGTCTATATTTGAATTTATTCACGAGGTCAGCAAAATATTTACCAAAGCGATTGAGTAACTTGTTGAAACTTGGTCAATGTAATCAATAATTCCATTCTCAAACTCTTTATCATATGTATGGTTTATGTAGTAGTATTCTCCAGGAGCCAAGGTGATATTCTTGCGAAAAGTGACTTGAAAGGGCTGAACCTCTAGTATTATGCTCGATAGAAAGACAATCAGCGTGAGGAATAAATATGTAAACATCTTGATAATTTATTTTGCTTATTCTTGAGAATATTTACTTTTTAAATCATGATATTTTTCGAACTCAAATCATCAGCTTACTCATAAAAATATTTATTTCTGTGTATTGAGTCCGATAGATTTGAATTTGTTTGAAGGAATCATGAGCTTTCATGACTTGAACATGGCAGAAAAAGCTAAACTTTCCATATTCATATTTTCAATCTTTGAAATTGAAAATTTCATGTATAAATACAGTATTTTTTTGTTAAAAAACTCAGTTTTGATTATCTCAATATTTCAAATTGGTATTATTTCCCAGAATTCTCAATCTTTCAAGGATTCAGAACGAAGGCACTCCAGATCTGTTCTTTTGTACGGCGTTTTTTTTTTGAATTTTATCGAAACTTTTTCCTTGAGGTTAAGAAATAAATCTTCTGATATCAACCTGAAACCTTTTCTTGACTGAATTTTAAGAAGAATTGAATCTTTGAAGAAATATACAAATGACATATTCATCATCATCCTTTTAAAAAATTAGCATCAAAGGGCAACATTGAGTTCAATAAGCCCCAAATTCCTCATTCGGAAGACACCTTGGTGAAGATGCTTTGAGTCATTGGGAGTTTTAACTTTTAACAAATGAGAAAAAATTATGTCTGAAAATCAGAAAGATGATGTGAAAATTTCTTGAAAATTTTTATTTCATTCTGAAAAACCCAATTCTCATACTTTTTATCCCAAAAAGAGACTTGAAAATTTTTTCTGGTGGTCAAAATTCTCTCAAATTGAAAAGAAATTGTCTGTGAAGAAAAGTGAATAAATATAAATTGAAACTCAATATCTTTAACAGTTAGTTTGATTTTCCAGTACAGACAGATAGAGTTAAAAACAAGTATATTCTTAATTTCCTGTTTTATTTTGTTTATAAATTTTTAAAGAAGCTATTTAACTAATATCTCCAATGACCATAAAAATTATATGTTTTGAGAACATTTGATTTGGATGAGATAATTCATATTTTTTTTTTTATGTTGAAAAGAAAAAAGAAATGATCAAATTCTATTTGATAGAATTTTCAATCTCTTTCTCCAATTTGATGAAAATGAAACGATTTTCATAAAACGAATTTCAGTTTCCAGGATCATAGATAGCCATGTCATTATAAATCGCTAATCGATCAAATCTAAAAAGCCATCATCAAGTTTTTCCGAAAAACAAAAATTTTTTCAAGTCAAAACTTGATTTCTTCAGAGAATTTCTCATCTTTTCAAATTGGGAATTGGAAATATTCAAAAGTATCCTTATTCTATTCCATATACTCTCAGGGAAATTCCAAGAAGAGATTGATCATGATTTTCCAGATATTCGCAGAAAGAAGAAAAGAAAACTACCCAGATAAAAGTTTTCACTCAGAAAAAGTCACTAAAGATTTCAAAAATAAGATGTCTTTGGCTTCAGTGAAGTGTTGAAATCGGTTCTCTTTCAAAGACATTGATTGATTTCAAACCAAATTCTTTGATTTCGATTAACTCGGTTAAAAGTTATTCACAGTTTAAAAGGTCTTTTTATTAAAGAAGTTTATCGCTCAAAGCCGATTCATGACTACTCTATTTCGTATGACACGTCATCTTCAATACGTTCTTTATCAGAAAATTTTGAGAGATTATTCTCCCTTCCTCCTCGAATTACAAAATTTCAATCTGAGCAAAGGTTCTATTCAAGGATCATTATAACCCGAAAACTCAAGGGAAAATATTCAACTATTCTCCCCGTCTCTATCTTTCAATCCTGTGTGATTAGAAATTATAAAAGTTTGAATCAGAGGACAAGATGGAAAAACCAACAAAATTAGAAAAATTTTAAGGTAAAATAAAATAATTTCGAACTTTTAAAAAATTTAATTAAAACTAAAATTTCGAAGGTCAAACAAAGGTTTTAGCAAAGATTTTCAGCCTCCTTTTGTTTCAGGATCTGATCTGCACGGAGACTGATTTCTAAAGACCATTTAAATCTCAGAAAATAGGCTCTCGAACCCCTTGTACTTTATTACACTCAATCAAATAATAACGTCACAGAATTATTCCATCCTAATTTTAGAGGCCAATCAAATTATCCGGCTAAATTTAGCAAAAAACACTTTAGCTCCTGAGATCCGTATCTGAAAACAAATCAACTCATTGCCATCTCCAAAAATCTAGTTTTTAAAATATTTATGGCAAAAACTTTTATGTGACATATTTAGCACGCCCTTCCGACTCAGATTCTGGAGAGGAACACCAAACCTTTTTCGAATTAACAAAGGCCATCGCTGTAGGACCTAATAAACCCTCGTTGTGGGTTCTGGAAGAAACTCAATGAAATCCACCTTTATCATCGTGGAATGTCCAAGAAACGGCGTCCTAGATTTTCAAATCTACCAATTATTTTGATTGAATTTCAACAGTTAATAGTAATACAACAAAGAAGAAATATCTCGAAATACAGAAAAGGAAAATTGTATAAAGTACAAACAAACAACAGTTTTTTTAGTTTATTTCTTCGTGATCGACCAATTCCTTGATTCTACAAACTTTATCAAGGGTGGTGTATAATAGTTCTGGAGCTTTATTGTAATAGAGGGAAAGGAAATTGCTCATTTCTTCCTCTTTATTAGACATGAGACGAACAAAATCTCGATTCACTTGGTTATCAGCGTGCATCGAGACATCAATAAAAGGCTTTTGCTTTGCTACGATAGTGGCAAAAACATTGAAATTAAGCATCTCTTTTTCATAGCTTGAGTGATAGTGGAATCTGATCTTCACTTTTTTCATCTAAGGAGAATAAATAAACAAAATTTCCTTCAACTCTTACATAGCCACTTCTCATAATGAGGCTTGTTTCAACGTCTTCACTTTGATATCCTTCCTTTTCAACCAAAAGGTGCTTGTCCAATCTTAATTTGGCGGATAAAGATCCGCAGCTGCTTTCAAAAGGGATAAGCCTAAATAAAATCAGTTATTTGAGCGGTTTTTTAATGCCAAGTACCTGGGAAGCCCTTCTTGGAAGACGGTTGTTGGGAAAGTGTCAATGCCGTGGCCAACCTCATTCAAAAACTTCTCATTGTAAATTATTTCTGAAACCTGCATCTGGCCGTCTTTGATTGTAGATTTTATTTCAACACAGGGGAAAATTTTATTCAGATTTTGACGCATCTGGACAGTCTTGGCTGTCATTTCTTTGTAAAATTGCAATTTTTGGCTTGAGCATCCATTATAATAGATGTGCTCGAGGTCCTTCATGAGGTTCTCGTATCTTTCGCAGTAGGCTTTCACGGGCTCCACCCAACTTCTAATTTGGCTCGATTCAGAATTTCTAAACTTTTCGATCGTCTCATGCCTAATATTGGCTCAATAAAAAGTCTTTTTGAGGGGTTTTACCAATTAATTGAAGGAACTCCTTTATTTTCGACAAGGACCTTTATCAGCTTTGTGTTTTGTTGCTCAATCAACTGAGCGTGTTTGAACACCTTAAAGTGATTCAATAAAGAAGTTTCTGTGACAACGGTATCGTGGTGTTCCATCAGTATAACATCCTTTTGAAGGTCAATCAACGAGATTTTTTTCAATATTTAGTTACCCCATAGAGGTGATGCATTTGTTGTGAACCATATGAAAATTTGAGCGGGTAAGGTATCATTTGAAAAGCACACCTAGGTTCGAGTCTGGCTTTCCCCTTTCTCAAGTTTCTCAAGAGAGTCAATCGATTCTTGGTTCTTTTTTTTATTGTTTTGCTTCTCAACATGATTTTCTTTCTCTCAACTTGATAAATTTATTTATGAATTATACAAGTTCGCCTAAACTTGTTTAAATAACCTTCAAATATAATTTCTCGCTTTTCCTAAAATAAGCCACTGCATAACATGCATTGATTTTAATATTAAAAATCAACTAAAATTAGCACACTAATTTTAGATAAACAACTTTTTATTTTAACACAAATTTCTGTTTTTCAACTTGCCTTTTGCCATGGTTTCATCAAAGCAGGCCAGCACAAACGCCAAGCAATTCTCAAAGGATTTGAAAATTTAGATGAGATCTACTCTTGCCTCAACTTTCAGAATACGAAACCCCATTTCTTTTTATATCTCTTTCTACCAATGTCTCCAAACACATCTGATTTGCAATTCAAACTCCTGTTTTAATTCCGGCCATATTAATGATAATTAAGTTCTTAAATATCTCGACATAAAATGGTTCTATTCTATTGTCAATCAGCTTTTTGAAACTGTAAACATCTCCTGAAAGATCTCTGGAGAAAACCTCTCTTCTGACCTTGATAGAAATTGAGGATCTCTGCAACTTCATTGCCTTTCTTTCAAAACTATGCACATTCTCCTTTTTATTCTTCAGCTTCCACTCAACGATAAGATGATCTAGGTCCAATTTTCATCTCTGAGAGCTAGAGCTTGATCGGAATCGGACGAATGCAATTCTTGAAACTCCTTCATAAAGTTCCTGAGGACTCAATTCAAAGCAAAACCTCAATTTAATCTATTTTTAGCAAACTCCTTTCGGAAATAATCGAGTGAAAAACGCCCCGCTATGTGGAACCTTGCGATATTCTCCAGCTTCAAATGCTTGTAAAATCAAGGCAATTCTTCCTCCGCGCAACACAATTTAGGAAAAAACTGTTTTCTAATAATTTTTTTTCCCTCCTTTCAAATCAATTATCATTTGGCTGCTCTCGGGCAGTGTATTCTCACAGGCGGTATTTGGAAAGAAAGGACTTGAAATCAACGGATTGTGAATAAAACCAACCCTTGGATATTGACCCAAATGAAGTTCTCCTTGTTCTTCTGAATCAACTTTTGATGAGGGAGGTTCCCACAAAAAAAAAAAATTATCTTTTGAATGAAATTGTCTTGATCATGTCACTTTTGATCTTTCTTCAAGGCAATCTCAACGGGGGCATTCTCCAAAGGCATCTCTTCATGTCTTGTTTATTTGTGAATTTCAGAAAATTTAACCTCCTATTTTCCTATTTTTATCAAATTTTGTGAGATTTTCAAATCTGCTTGCATACTTTTCCTTGATTGATAAATTGAATTTCGCCCAAAAAAGAGTCTCCGCCATAAATCGCGAAAATCTCTTATATTTAGAAATATTTCCTTCCTTCGAACTTACTGTTTATAAGCTTTCAAAAGAATCAAATGACACTTTCTTCTTTCTTTGTTAGAAAGTACCAGCTATATTGGAAACACAAGAATAGGCAGGATGACATTACTTATAGTCAAAAGGCCAGCAAGTTCTTATTCAAAAGGCTGTCCCTTTCTGACAAATTACTTTTGAAGAATAAGAGAAATAGGAGATGTTTTTCTGAAAGGTCGAAAAATTTATACAATCCATTTTTGTTCTTCTAAAAGGTTCTAATTACCAAAAAAGCTCTTCTGAAACTTTAAGTCAGGATTAGAACTTTTTGAGCAACAATGGATTGAAATTTGATTGAACTTTCAGAAAAAATTTCCCGATTCAAGAATTTCAACGATACAAATTTTTACGAAAAGATCGAAAAGAAGGCCTTTCCTATGACTTCTCCTTCAAGAAAAACTTTTTTAAAAAGAAGAGAGTTTTTTCTCTCAAGTCATAGTATTTGATGGGGAATGCAACAGAAACTTTCAATCTTCAATAAGATGTCCAAAGCATACAGAAAAGTCTTGTTGCAACATGATCTTCACGAATGAAAAAGTAAGATTCAAAAACAAACTTTGTCGTTCAAAAGGTTCTATTTCACATACAACTATTTTTTAGATAAATACACCCTCTCTTCTTTCAAGTTCATCCAAACAAAAGGTACTGAAATTCATGGAACTGATTTCACCGCATTTTCAAGATTTACGAATTGCTTTGAAGCTCTCATTCAATATTTTTCTTACAGGTCTTTCTCGAGAGGATTTTTCCTTCCAAGAGAATTTATACATGCATACATACACACAGAGTATGCCAAATTATCCTGAAAATAATTTTTTTAATCTTACTTAACTTACTTCGATAACTGCCAAAAACAAAATGGAGAAATACTCCGTCAAGAAAAACAGGGTAAAAGACACCAAGAGAGCAAAAACCAGCAGTAATGCAAAGAAACCTCCTTTAAAATATGGGAAAGAACTTATTGCAGTTGGAATCATGGTTCTTGAAGCTTTAAAGCAAATCTTCATTAGAATCTACACTTCTCAGAACGGTCTCATTCCATTACCAGGATTTCTTGGGTCAGTTTCTCTCTTTTTATTTTGGCTTGTACTTGAAATCCACTGTCAGCACCGGAAAAACCTGTGGCTGAAAGTTTTGAAGGAGGTTACGCTCCTTGGCTCATTTTGTGTTTACATTATTAATATTCAATTTCTCTATTTTCAAGACACTGAGGTCCAGAATATCTCATCAGGGCAATATTCATTGATTTTTGGGACGCTTCTGGTTTTTATCCTGCTTCAAAATCTCCTTCAGGTGACTATTTTTTCAAAACTAGCTCTTGTCACTGGATTTTTTGCTTATATTCTTGCGCAGGACATGAAAAGTCCAGATACAGACTTTTTCTCTTCAGGTTTCAACGTTTTGACACCAGCTTTGTACATTCTGGGCTTGATATTTATCGACTTTAAAAACAACCCGCAACAAGGAAAAATCACCAACTTGGCTGGACCATCAGATTCTTTTGAAATCAACTCTTCCTCTCCTCTATTGAAAATGGTTGATCATCCGGTTTTTCTTGGTGATCAAATTGGAAACTTCAAACTTCTGAATCCAATCTGTCTCCCAAATATTGACTATCAAAATGAAATCCACTTCCTCAATCGAATTAGTGAGCTCAAATTAATTGACGAGGAAATTCTCTCGGCAGATTTCAAGGATTTCCCGCAAGAAGTGCACTTTGCTCAAAAAGACTCCACCAACTACTTGCCAAAGAAAAAAACTAGGCAAAAAGTTGCTATCCAAATCGGTGTCGACCCAATGGCTAATCTCGCTTCGCTTCTCAAATCCACCTTAGTCCGCGTGTGCAATAAAGAAATAATTCTACCTAAACTCATCAAATATTCTGGAGAAATTGAGAACAATGACTCAATAACTCCTCTTCAAATAAAATTATTCATCCTCCCAAATCACAAAAATCCATTGATCTTCACAATTCAAGATGATCAAGTGAAGGAGCAGCTCCAAAGCAAAAAACTGTGTGCACAGCTCCAGAACTCGATGATCAATCATTTCTGCGCAGAATTATATCGCATTGTTGAACTCACAAAATCTACTCTCCAGAATCTTGAAGACAATCTTAAGCTCCCAATAACTCAAAACCTGAGTTTATTGAGTCGTCTTATTGAGGACACTATCGAGCTATTTCATGAAAACAAATATCAACCCAAATTTCAATATTACAGGTGCGATTTGAAAGAGATTCTTCAAAATGTCGCCTCACTCTTTCAAAGTTATGCAAAATCAAAAAATGTCAAGCTCACCTTTCAATATCAGGAAGCAGATTGTACTGTGAGCACTGATCAAGAAAGGCTGATCCAGTTGCTGATACAGCTTGTTTATAATGCCATCAAATTCACTCAAGGAAGCTCGGTTCATTTATCTCTTCAAGGATACAACAACACCTTCAAAATTATGGTGAATGATCCTGGAAGTCTGATTCCCCAAGGAGAGTTGGGCTCAATTCAGAGTGATCTACAGGCTCACAAAATTCATTTTGGAGATGTATTTATTGGTAAATACAAGAAAAAGAATTTAATGCTGTCTCATTTCACTGCCCTTGGCTTGGGCCGCAAGCCATTAAGTGGCCTGCATATCAAAAGCAGCCTGGAGTCAGGAACCTCGATTTGGTTCTTTGTTGAAAATAGAAAAATCAGTCTCCTGACAAGCGAAAATCTGCAAAAAATGAAATCTTCGGTCTCAACCAAGAGCAACACAGGTTCATCAAGTCATCAATCTCTTCGCCCTTCTATATTCAAAATGACCCATGAATACAATAATACCCAAGATTCCACCTCGTCCTTGAGCGAAATAAGTGAAAGCATCCAAGTTGGAAGTGTCAATCCCTCTCCTGCCTTTGAAAATATCTTCCCAGATAACAACTATATTTCTCCCAGACCAAAATCCGAAAGTTTTTCTGCCTCTCTCAAAAAATACAAAAAGTATAAAGGCACAAGTTCTCTCCTTCCGAGTTACATTATTGAGGAAGTCCCGGATAGTCCTTCCAGGCAAGGCGAATACATATTTATTGTTAGCAAAGACATCTCAGAAACTGATCGGATTCTCAAACTTTCGGCAATAAACGGATATATTGGAGTCAGAATACCTTCCTGGGAAAACCTCGGAATCGAAATCAAACACAAGAAGAACAAAATCTTTATGATTATCATTGACTTTGAGTATATACCAAATCCTGAACCCCTCGAGCAAATGATCCAAAAGAAAACACAAGAGTGTGCAATCTCCCCCTTAATTGTTGGGATCACCCATTCTTTATCTTTTGGGGATATTGACCACAGGCCTTGTGCAACTTTCGTTAGTAAATTCATTTCAAAACCTTTCGATAGCCGAAAGTTTCTTTCTCTCATCAAATCTGTATATAAATCAAATAATTTTTGAGTGGACTTTGTGGTTTTGTGTGTGTAGATGTTTTTTACATTCCCGAATAATAATCCATACTCATTCATATGATGATATTAACAATCAACATTATTCATAATATAAACAACAATTTCATTTTATTGCTTTTTCTTTGGTTTATCAAGTTTATTTACGGAGCTGATATATTTTCTATTGATGTGGCATTCTTCAGTGAAATAGTCAACAATTTTGTTGAGGAAATTGCCATGAACCACCACTTCCTATAAAAAAGAATGCTTAGATATTTCCTATCACCATCAGATTTACCGTTTTCTCGGAATTCTTTTCTTTTGTCACATGAGTTGAAACACTGCAAGCAAATTTCAGTTGGAATTTATTCACCAAACTGTTTATGTTAAACTTAAAAGGCTCCAATCCAACAATTCTTGTAATATTTTTATTATGACTCTTTTCTGCGACAAGGCTTATTCCTTTAAATGCTCCTCCTCTGATATTAAATTATTTTATTAAACAATTATTATCTTCCTGGATTAAATTACTTGGTCTCTTCTTCGCCGCTTTGAAGATCAATAATTTGATGATAAGCTTGTAAATATTCAGGAAGTTTCTTCATCAAATCATCTCTTGCCCATACTCCTGCTTGACCTCCTGGATTTTGAGTTCCTGGTTTTTCAACTAATCACTCTGAGAATCCTAACCTCCAAAATACATTACATAAAGCTTTCATTTTATCATCAAGTCTAATGAATCTTTTATCAACAAGGTTATGTTCTTTAGCATAATTAAACACAGCATTTTGAACCTCTTGAATTGTAAAAAGTTTATCTTTATCACTAAAATCAATCACTCGGTCAGAATTTTTTTTTTCACAAGTCCCTTACTTGATGTATGCATCGTCTGGGAAGAGTTGGAAGAGTTGAGGTTTGATTTTGAACAAATCTTTGATTTCAACTTTGGGCCATTTATCCTCTTCGGCAACTTCTTGTTCCTTGACTTCTTTCTGAGCAGGTTTTTTCACGACTGGTTCAAAGGTTGCAAGCCTGAAATTGAGAAAATTCATTATTTATACCAAAATTCGTACTTGGCATGGGTTTTATGAACGCGAGTAATTTGAGGAGTTGCTCCTTTTTTGACTTCTTTAAAGTCAATGATTCCCAATTTTGACATTGACTGCAAAAACTTGCCCAATTTCTTGTATGTTGTATTCTTTATATCAATATACACCCCTTCTCTTTTGCAAGGAAGAATATGGTTTGAGTAAAATTCGCCACCATCCAGAGGAAGCTCTTTTTCATCAAGTGAGATTTTTAATGCGGTCAAAAATGCTTCCATCAAATATTCATCCATCACTTCAGGTGATACTTTTTCTTCTTCATCTGCAGCATTACTATTTCCATCTTCACTTTCTTCACTCTTTTTAGGTTCGTTTTCGAGCTTAGTTTCCTCAATTTGATTTTCTTTTGAACCATCTTCTTCTGGTTTCTTCTGGTCATTTGTTTCTTGAATCTTCTCTTCCTCATTCTGTGTTTTTTCAGGAAGTGCTGCTTCTAAAACAACTTTGGGACCGGAACTCCACAGCTTATCTTCGATGATGTGTAAAACAATCAAAGCTGTTCCTGTGGGACCATTAGCCGCCAATTCATCAGAACTGCATGCCATTACTCCGACAGCAATCGGTCTAGAAAATTTATTCACTTATTCACTGCTCAAATAATCTACATTCCGTTCGAAGCCTTGATATATCTTACATCATCCTTGTAAAAGTTACCCAAATCCTTTCGATTCTTCACACCTAAAAAAGCCAATGACTTGCTGATTTCTCCAAAATAATTACCAGGCCACATTAAGTTGGCTCCTCCAATGATGAAACTTTCAACTCCACTGTTGATCTCAAGAAATGGAACCAGGGTTGGGTATTGGAAGATTGTGAAAACTAATTAAACCATTAAAGCTGTGAAAAATCCATTTCGTACGTGTTGGATAAATGTCTCCTTTTCCACTTGTATCAAACAGAATAGGGGTGTCTCCTGAAATATAAAGCTGAACTTTGCTTCCTGACACCTTATTCAAGGTGATAACTTGACTATTCTTGCTCAACAAACTATTCAAGCATTCAGGATCATAATATTTGCTAAGCTCAGTAATGAGCTTCTTTCTGTCCTTTCCAGATATATTGTTGTTAGATGAGACTTTGAAAGCTTTCTTAAACATTGCTTAGATCGAAATCAAATCAGATTTGCAATTTTCACCTTCGCAGAATAAATGATTAAATTCCGAAATCGATCAATCAATTGATTGGGAAATTTACTTTTTGGAAATGCTCTGATAATGCCTTAAAATTATTTACAGCATCATGGAAAAATCGAAAGAAAGAAAATATCTGGTATCAATTAATCCCGGATTTTAAACAGAATGATCAGAAACCTAGGGCCTTAATTAACAAAGATATCTGATAAGAATTTGATTTAAAATATTCTTGATAAAATTTTTTGGGGAAAAAAGAGTGGGAAAATTAAGTTAGATTTTGGCCCCAAGTTTTGACAAGCTTGATTCTTGTTCATATTCACTTTTTCAAATTCAATCTATGTATTTTAAACTCCAGTAAAATTACTTTTTTCTCAGAGAATACAAGAAAAATCTGCCATAATTGTTTCTGAATTGTCTAAATCAAAAGATCTCGGAATTTCAAAGAGTTTTGACTTTCATACGTGCCAAAAAAGTAAATTTTTCAAGATTCAACATTCATTTTCAACCCTTTGACCTTTTCTTTCCCGATTTATGCATTTCTTAATGTATTATACATTAAGATTAATTTTTTAAGTTCATAAAAAAGTTTCTCCTCTTTTATTTTTTTGAAATCATTGAATTCTCATTTCCTCTCTCTGTTAAAAAGAAATCATTCATCAATTCAGTGATTTTTGAAGGACTACTTTCAATGAACTTTGACAAAAAGTGAAGGGGAAAAAATTTGAGAAGAGACAGACACCAAATAAAGAAAAAATTTGGTTACAAAAGTAAAAATTCAGATTTCTTCATAGTGGTTCCATCAAAAAAGATTCTGCATCAAAATTCTCAATTTGAAAATTCAAGAAGTTGTTTTTAATCCAGTTTTGAACTTTGCAGTTCTTATCAAGTTGGTAAGATTTCTAGAAAGAAAAAAAAAAGTGAAAATTTTGGAGCATCTCCAAGAAAAATTCGAATGACTGGGTCAAACTGTTTGAGAATGAAGACTTTAAAAGATGAAAAGCTATTATATCAAATAGTGAATTGAGAATTTCTCAAATATTCGAATAAACTACAAGCTTTGTATTGAAGATGAATTTGAATTGTATTTCCGAAAAAAGAAGAAGAAGAAAAAAATGTCTCTTTATTCAAATATGTCATTTTCGAACTCTGAAGAATTGATTGGATTTTTTTTTTTCCAATTTGCTTGAACTCAGTTGAATTTTCTCAATTCCACTTTTTTTTTCGGATTTTCAGGTTCCATAATTTTTTAATTTGATTTAAAAAAATTCAAAAAATTTTGGTGAAGAAGATAATGTTACATTAATTTCCTCAGTCATTAGTTGAAAAGTGAATTTTTAAAAGGGATCTTTATTGAAAAAAATAAATAGAAAAATAATATGGAAAAATCCGAATAGAATGGGGGAAAAATGTCAAAAAAGGTTTTTTGGGAAAAATTTGGGCGTTAAAAAACGCAAAGGAGTTAAGGTTATACCCCTGTCAGATTCAGATTTCGAAGTTTCGATCTTCAACTCAAATGGGTTCATAGTTAAAAAAAGGTGAAATTTAAAAAAAATAAAAATTCAAAGTTTTTTATCGATTTTCGGACAAATAACAAAGAAACAAGTCAGAAATTCAACTTATTTAATTTTTTGGTCTCCTTCCTTTGTGGTCTTCAACTCGATTTACAACAGAAACCAGTTCAATTTGATCCTTAAATTTTCCTGTCTTTTCCCCTTCTCTTTATTGTTTTCTGTAAAATAAAATATATGGAGTGTCTTCTTTATATTGACTAAATAAAATAAACTTTTTCCAGAAAAGAATCTTTTCTTACTTTAAATGCTCATGAGGGCTCAATCCTTCCGATAACGAATATGTTAACGAATCATTCAATAAAACCCATAGGTTTGGATCTTCATTATCTCTTATTAACGTGTAATAATGACCGTGCTCAGAACTTGAACCCTATGCAGAGGTAAGAATTTATATTCAAAGGAGTGGAAAATTACTTTGTGGATGATAATAGCATAAAGTTGATATTTGGCTTCTCGAACGGTAATTTGACCTCTTAAGACGTCAACAAGATCAAGGAAAGTATAAATATCGACAGGAGTAGAGATCTTGCAGCCTTGCTGCTCTCCTCTTCGGAAA
>Ga0182738_1000939_pt1 | contig 38218 bp, 28 predicted proteins | sample eDN5th30CBELigMG_FD_128876 | JGI IMG/M metagenome (GOLD analysis project Ga0182738, IMG submission 128876) | Enriched Miracle-Growth compost microbial communities from Emeryville, California, USA - eDNA 5th pass 30_C BE-Lig MG (version 2)... ...
AATTTTAAAAAAAAAAAAGCGCAATTGTTTCATTTCAAGAAAAATACCAATTTTTGTTGGTTTTATATATATATTATATTCAAAGCATTTTCTTGATATTAGGAGGTTTAGCAACAAAAACGCAAAACTCTTTTTTCAATATCTAGAGATGGAGTACTCAATGAAATATGAAATAATAAACCAGACTACTTTAAACAAAAATGATAATGTATTACTGGTCTATAATTATTTGACCTTGAGCTTACAACAACAACAACTTGGATTGAAAAAGATCTTTTACAAAGGGCTCATTCAAATTATTTTCTATTCAGCTTCTTTCTCATCCTTTGAGGGCCGTCTTTCCAGTCTGATGGTCAAATTCTTTATGCTCAAAAATACTTGTTCAAATTTCTCATGAACGAGTTCATGTTGTTTTACAAGCTCTTCGGGTTTGGGACTTTCCCTAAATTTAATTGTCTTAATCATTGCTTGCCTGAATTTTTGTGCAAGGATATGAGCAGCATCGATTTCAATATGAGAATCTCCCAGACATATCAAGTTAGTTATCAGGTTTTTATCAAATATATGTTCTATGTCCAGAAAGGCCTCCACTTTCCATCTCCTTGAGTCTCCTGGAAAGATGTCTTCATAGCCAGTTCTGGCGGAAATGACTTTAATATTTTTTGTGATAATCACATCAAACACCTTTGGAAGGAATAATTTGCTACTGCACTGGACCCAGCCTTCGGCAGCATTTGTGATGATAAATGTTTGGCCATATTCAATTGCCTTCAATAAAAGCGTGCTTGCCGAGTCATCCAAAATTTTAAGAGTGGCATAAACTTCTTTTGGAAGGTCAACAAAACCAAAGGCTGACAAGAAATGTGTACAAAGCAAAGTGTCGTCCCAATCAAAAATAATCATGGTCTGATGCTTTTTAGCAGGCTCTAATTTCAATATTTTCATGGAAATTAGCTTATTTATGTATCCTTGCCTGATGTCGTCATCAGATTTTTGAAGGAAGTTGAGAAGAAAATCGCCTTGGACATTTGTATAGGTTCTGTCGACAGTGAGCTCTTTATCAAATTCTTTTTGCTCTAAAGCAATTTCTCTCAACTCTTCCTTCTTAACTTGGTCTCTTTCCTTTGTATGATAGGCAGACATTTTGTTCAAATTGTCTTTAGAAATTGAGCTTATCACTTTCTCTCCCATTCCCATCCGAGAAAGCAATTGAGCTTTCAACAGCATATTTTTTCTCAGAATATTATTTCGAATCCATTCCTCCGGATTTTGGTCCATGTATGGCTTTGAACGCGGCCTAGTCTCATTATTGTCAATCATATCATCAAGTGCGTCTGATAAATCTTCCATTTTCTTCTCTTATTTCTTCTGTGCCGTGCCGGTCTGTATAAAACTTTATAGCAAGCAATTAATTAATTATTCAGGATTAAAATCAAAACTCATGTCATTCGACCTCACAAAATCCTGAATTACTTCTCTTCAACAAATTCATACTTTTCCTGTGTCACGATTCTAGAAAAGAAAACCATCTTTCATGTCTCACTCATTTTCAAAAAATTCTTCTAAATAATTGAGGTCAGAATCTCTCCTTTTTCAACACCAACAAGTGTGGAATTTAATGGATGCATAGTTTCATTTGGCATTCAATGCTCAAAGTTCACCCTTATGGATGGAAAATTAAAATGAATCAGAATTCAGATATGTGCATGGAAAAGTTTAATCTGGTGTTTTATAATAAATAATCTTGATTCTTAGCGCTATTTTTTCTTCAACAACTCAAAACTCTTGCATCCAATGCAACCTGCACAGCGCTCGATTTTCGATTCAGAAAATTTGTATTCATCGTTCTGGAAGCAAATTGCAGCCTCAGATATGCCCAATCATCCCAGTAGCCTTGAAAGCCAAATATTTGTTTATAGTTCAAAAAAAACTCGCAAACTAGAGCCTTACCTTCTCCGACTCCAAGGCTCTCTTCTGATTTACACAAAGGTTTCCTCAATCCTTTTTCCCTTTTTGTAAAGCTTTCACTGTAGAAAAAAGATGATAGAAATGTTCAATGTATAGATTTGAACGAGTTCATGTATAAAGTTAAGGCAACCATGGTTAACATCACAAATCCTTCTTCAAGATACAACTTCTCCTTTCTTCTTTACGTGAATGGCAAATCCTTTGAATTTTTTCTCAAAGACAAACTTGTTTTCCACAAATGGCTCTCTTTTTTCAGAAAGTCTTGTGTCATGACAAACTTTAATGACTTTTATGAAAAACAAAAAACCATCGGAACTGGCGGCTATGGAGAAGTATGCATTTTAAAATCTCACCAGCCAACTTATTCTTAGGTTCTTTTACTTGAAGACAAATTTACCAAGGAAAAAAGGGCAGGAAAATTCATCAATCTTTTAACCGAACAAAATCCAAAATTTGAACGGCAAAAAGTCATATATCTCTCTTTTCGCCTTCTAATCCTTCTAAAGGTTATGCTGATCAACGAAATCAAAATGCTGAAAAAATTAAATCATCCAAATTTGGTCAAAATGCATGAACTTTATGAACTTGATCATCAAGTCTGTCTTGTCATGGAGCATATCGATGGACAATCCCTCTATGGTTATTTGAGGAAAATGAAAAATCTTCCAGAAAAAGCAACTGCTATTATCATCAAACAGCTTCTGCTGACTCTTGGATACTTGGAAAGCCTTGATATTATTCATCGAGATATCAAGCTCGAAAATATCATGCTTGTTGCCAATAATAACGGACTCTTTACTACCAAACTTATTGACTTTGGTCTCGGTACTTTTCATCGAAAAAGGGATATCATCAAAAAGTGTGGAACAGCAGGCTACGTTGCTCCAGAAATTCTCAACAATGAATTATATGACTTTAAAGCTGATCTTTTCAGTGTTGGCGTCATTTTATACATGTGGTATTCACCAAAATTTTAATTCTCCTTCTTAAAAGGATATCTTGAATAGTTTGGTTGGAAGACCGCCTTTCTACGCTGAAGATTACGACGACTTACTTGAAAAAAATAGAAACTGTGCATTCACTCTCAAAAGTGGAAGATGGCTCCAATTATCTCCAGAAGGTCTGATTTTATCTTATACTCACAACTCAGCTTTGATTGTAGTCAAAAACTTGACAACTTGTCTCCTCGAAAGAAATCCAGCAAAACGATTGTCTCTTGAAAATGCCATTACTCATGTTTGGCTTCAAAAACAACTCCCTGAAGTTGATTATAAAAAGCTCCTTGAACTTGCTGCTGAACAAAAGTATTTTATAATCATTTCGTTTGATTCTTTAACTCCTCTGATAGTATACTTAAAATGAATATTCCAGATGAAAAGCGAATTTCCCGAATCCCTTCAAGTATGGGTCAAATCTCCAAAGTCTACTCTTCTCTTGATATTGCAAACAAACAAGAGAGCGGCTCGACTTCCTTCTTAACAAGCAATAATCTGCTCGATAATAACAACACTCCAGTCCAAGTTCACCAACTCTTACTTAAAACTGCTAACTCTAGTTAGTTAAATTCTTTTTACAAATTTCAGCCATCCAAAGAGCTAGGAGTTTCAACTGAAAGTCTAAACTCAGCCAAGACACATAAAAGAATGTTTTACGTGAAATCCCAAACTTTAGCTGCACCAAACAAAAGGAGCATGTATGCAAGCCTCAACAGACTTCATACCAAAGTTCCAGAATTTCGTACGTCTATCATCGTGATTTCATTCCCTAAAGCATTCGTTTTTAGACAGCCAAAGAGATCTGGAGTCTTCCAAATTCAACATTAAAATTATAGGTAACCAATTTATCTTTTTTCTTCAAATAAATTTTCAAACAGATGCCTTTGATGACGAAACTCTAATTCCAGATGAAGAAGAAAGCACTTGCGAAGAACGAATTCTCAATCTCCATTCGCCCAAATTCTTTTTCAGTAAACTATATCCCTTTCAAAACAGAAATATACTCGGCCCCAGGCAAGCTCAGATTCTTTGATTTTTTCCAGATTCCCCTTCTAAGTCAATCAAGAAACTTTGTGAAAACAACTTCTTTCATTGATCTCAAGATCAGATATCTGTTTTTTTTTTAATTTACGAAAGTCCTCAATTTTTAAGTCTCAATTCCAATTTTATATAATTATTTATCGCCCCTGTTTTTCTACTGTACCAAAATATTCCTTTTAAATATGACCTATCTCTCTTGTTTATCTGTGTTGTGTTAAAAACAAATACGATCTCATCTTGATTCCAAAAAAATATGTTACAATATGAAAGATCCAAAAAAATAGATCAAGATGAATATTTAAACGAGATGCGCAATCCAAATTTATAATCAATCTCGAAAAATGGAAGCAAATATTTCAATACCCAATGAAATTACTTTATTGGTCGAAAAGTTTAACGCTGTTGTGACAACTAAAGATCAAGCAAGTCGTGAAGCAAGTTCACTTCGGACACAAGATTCCCAAGACGAGAAAATCCCTGAATTAGAAAGCCAGATCAAAGACCTTAATGAAACTCTCACTCAGCTCACTAATCAGTTCACAACATCCATTCAAACCTTCCTAGAAGATTACTTATCTTCCAGCTCAAATGCATTTATTGAGTTCTCATCTAACCTTGATGGAAAATGGAGAAAAATTGTACATGATAAAAGTGATGAGATGGGACTTACTCACGAAAGTAAAGGAGGCAAAAAGAACAGAAAGCTAGTTGTTGGCAGACAAAACCAAGTTGTCAAGAAACAAAAAGGGCTCGATTTTGAGGACTGTCCTGACCCGATCTTGGAGGTTCAATACTCATGGATGAAGGGCAATCAAATTCATCTCACATTTCAAAAGCCTGATGAAAATGGATTCCCCATTGAAAAATACTGTCTCTATCTTTACAATGATCAAGAAAGAGACTTTGTCAAAGAAACCATTTCAGTTGAGAATTCATTCACCCTCAAAGATCTCCAACCATCAACTCAATACATCTTTGAAATCACTGCTCAAAACAAACACGGAGAGTCTGATCGAAGAACAAGCTTTAAGATCATGACCCCTGAGAGATTTTCCGGTTCAGTTCAAATCATGGGAAGTGATACCAACGAAGCTATCCACCCATCCATTTTTCATTATGAACCTTCCGAAAATTTTGATCCCACCACTGAAACATTTATCGAAGACTTTATCATTCAGAAAGAAAAAGTTCAAGGAAACTGCCTCTCAATGAATGTTGAAAACACAACCACTGCTCTTCTTAATGACGGAAAAGTCCTTCAATGGGGCTTAACTCTCGTGGAGGCTGACTTTGGAGGGGCTCCCAAGGAAATGCAAGGAAACATCTTGCCAATTGTATCTGATCCATTTTATGTTTTTTCAGAAGAAAACAATATGCAACACATCATCATTAAATCTATCCACGCAGGGTCCAATTTCTCTCTTGCAATAGACATTGAAGGACGAGTCTACGGTTGGGGATTTAATGAGTTTGGTCAATTGGGACTGGGAGATCGAATGCCAAGATTAGCTCCCACTCTCATCAGCTTTTACAATGAAAATGGAGAGACTAAAAAAGTTTTCATTAAAGACATCGCCATTGGTGGATCCAATGTTATTGCTCTGGATGATAATGGAAGAGTTTATGTCTGGGGAAAAATGCAAGCAATCTATGGAGAGGAGCAGAGAGACAGGTTTGGACATGTTACGAGCTACATGAACGCCGGAATTGATCAGATAAAGCCTAGGCTAGTCAGTGAAGTTTTGAGCTACTATAAAGTCCACAAGATAGCTGCAGGAGAAGGATTTAATATGGCCATCACGAAAGATGGATTTCTGTATGCCTGGGGAATTAATAAAGAAGGCCAGCTTGGAATCGGCTTAGTCAATGAAAAAGTCCTAGAAAGTGCCACAGTTCCCCGAAGAGTCGAATACTTTGAAAAAGATTTTATTGTCATTGATATTCAATGCGGAAAAAATCACTGTATCGCTCTTGTTGAGGACAAAGCCACCAAAGCAAAAAATGTTTTCACTTGGGGATTCTCTAAATTTGGGCAATGTGGGCATGGAGACAAAGGGTCAAGAACTCTTCCAAGTGAAATTAATTTCTTCAAAAATAAATCTGTCCAGCAAATCAAAGCAGGCTGGAGGTATAGTCTTGTTTCCTGTCAAGACGAAATCTATTCCTTTGGAAAAGTATGTGATTTTAAAAAATTGGAATCCCTTGTTCCAAAAAAACTCGATCTAGGGAAGGTAAATCCCAACACAGTCTCTAACATAAAACTTCAAAAGAAAAATCTGCTTTTATATGTCCAGTAATTTAAATTACCATGATGATTATATTTTTCTGTTCAGGACCTTTTGTATTTTCGAAACATACCGACCCATTGATTTATCTTCTCTCGAATTTCTTCATCAAGATATATCAGATTTTTCTTGGCGTGGGGAAATATTAAAATATCATCTGGTCAGATTTTCTTGTTCGAAATCCATGAGAAGAAGAAAGGAAAAAAATTCAGATGATCAGATTTCTAGCCTTATTTAATCCTCTTCCTCAATCATCTTCCTATCTATAAAAATTTCCTTAAACATCAAAAAATTTTATCAATCAAGATGGATTCTGATCTTGGAAATCCAACTTACGAAACTGAGCACTCCAAGTGCAAATTTGACAGATTAATTCAATCTCCCAACTCATATTTCATGGATGTGAAATGCTCAAATTGTTCTTCTATTTCAACCATTTTTAGTCATGCCCAAACTTCACTTATTTGCTCTTGCTGCTCAAATAAAATCACTACGCCCACTGGAGGAAAATGTAAATTAACTCCAGGATCTGCTTATAGAATTAAAAATGAAAACTAAATTTGTAAATAACTTTGTAAATCATTTCATATCTATTTATCAGAAAATCGAGAAATCAATTAGAGTTGTAATTTATTATTTTATATGAAATTACAATTAAATAACAAGTGTCATTAATAAACTATTCAGCCAAATCAATATCCTTGTTCACGAAAATTTCATACATAATAGGCTACTTCTATTTCTCAACTCTATCCTCGTTGGTCTGTCAACTATCGTTGTTTAATATATCTAACTTTTTCTTTTTTCTCCTTTTTCTTTTTCTTATCATCGACTTGTTCTTCGGGTTCCTATTTTGTTCATTAGGAGATTTGTTCTCAATTTGAATTGAAATTTACATCAGGAGTTGAAGTTGAGCTCAAGCCGCCCCAGCACATTTTTAACAGTTGGAAGAGCAAGTAGAGGGGAACCTAAATTCATTTTAATATCAAGGTCGCATTCAAAATTTGTTTACGCTCAGATATAAAACCCAAAGCCATTTGCTGATAATTGTAAGGACAAGGACGGCATTATTGATGATCAAGAGATCCATCTTGCTTCTATAACATATTCAGTTTCCCGCTTGGTATTTTTTTCTTACTCATAAGGAACTCCAAGTTCCAAACTGTAGTTAATTCCGTTGTATAAAAAGTAGTTCACACCAGCAAGAGCAAGAAATTCTGCAACCTCCCATTTGTCAAAAATATCAAATCGGATAATTCTTCCAAGCAATCCCAAAGTCTATGAATCATCAAATTAAACTATGCTTATGCGAGTTATTTTTACTGTACAGATCACCATTGTCATTAAAATCTTGGAAATGACCTTTTGTCTGTTTTCTTCAATTTTCTTCTCACTTCTTTTTCCCTAAAGGCCTTAAAATATTGAAATACTAATGTTTACTTACCATCTCTTCTTTTTTAAAGATTCTTTTAATAAAAATATAATTTCCCTCCAAATAAATTAGTCATTATCATCATCATCATGAACTATTTTAGTTTTTACAAAAAAATTTGCGTTTTTTTTAGGAATCTTCACAATCATCTGAATAAGACCTAGGACTGGAAGACGAAGTTTTTTGCTTTTGAGTCAAATTATAGAAATTCTGGGACCCGGATTTTTTTCTTTTGACCCTCTGATTTTGAAAAAACAAATTTCTTTCATTTTCTCTTGCTTTCTCTACAAAAAAATCGAAATTTTTTTTTTACAAAAGCTCTCCAAAAAAATCAATTGAGTCTCCTGAATGAAATTTCTTCGATTCAAAGACAACCTATTAAAAGAATTCAATATCCAACGACCATTCTGACTCAAAATGTGGCATATTTTTTTTTAATGGATATTTCCTCTGTCTCTCACTTTTGGGAAATTTCTAATATGGGCTCCAGATTTTCAAAATAAATTTTTTTTGCCCATGAGTTCGATATGAGAAGCAAAAGTTTTGTGTTAAATAATTTTCGAGCATAAGTGTAGGAGATGCAATTGGTGAGAAAAAGTCAGTTTTCAGAGGTTCTGACTTTGGATTGCTCGAAAAGATTCATTTTTTCTTTTGGAAACTTGAGGTCAAATCAAATTTTACAACAAGAAATCCTAATTCCAGAAATAATTAATAAATCTTTAATTTACTTTTTACTTGAGACAAGACAAAAGGAATTTCAAACAAATCAATGACAGAATCGTCTATTCTCTTTTTTTCTCCGAGATCGTTCACTCTAAGGACCATTCCTCTCAACTAATATTTTAACCCGTGAAACCAAAGGAAAACAATTTTCTTTGTGTTCGAAAGAATAGCCTGAATTCCTGTCTTTCAAAAAAAATCATTTCAAAAAGATCTTCAATCAGAATTTTAAATTAATTTAGTTTGGTGTTCTAAAAAAATAATTTAATTCAAAAATTATTTACCTTGACCTTGACCTTGACCTTTACCTTTACCTTTTTCAAATTAATTAAAAAAAATTCTTTACACTCAATTCATAAAAAAAAAAACTTTAATTTTCAAATTAAAAAATTATCAAAAAGGAATTGATTAGATTCGAAATATTTCTTCCTCTGAAATAAAAAAATCAGTCTTTTCGTCTCTTTTTGATATATGACAATCAAAATCATATTCATTTTATTCAAAAACAAATATTTCAATAAATCTTTTCCCGATTACCCGAATAATTCAAGTTGAGACCTCTTCATTCGGACTTGAGAAAGAAACATCCCAAACTCATTATTCATTTCTCAATCATCCTTGTAAAATTGTCACGAATAAATTTTAATTTCAAAAAGGTTGAAATTCCTCAAAATACCACATAAAGAACTATTATTTTCTTCAGCACATTAAACTTCTCTTTCTTCTTCTTCTTCTTCTGCAAACTCTCTGAAATTAGAAAACACATTTTTCCCCCTCACTTCCTGTTCCATCCACCTCCCTCACACTCAATCCATCTAATATTCTTTTGGAGAAACATAGTTATTTTAAACTTAAAAATTTTCAACTTAAAATCAATAAAATAAAAAGTCCCCTATAGATTCGCTCAAAACATTCAAGCATGATTATAAGTAATCTACAGTATGATTCAAACTCAAGGGTACTCCATCAGTCTTCTTCTCAAGAGATTCTGGAAACGATAATCAATGTAAGCATTTTTACAATATCACAAATCCTCATATTCTTAATTAAGCCTCTTCCTCGTCAGAAAAACTCAAGACAGCAATACAAAAGTTGGCCTCTCATCAACTTCTTTGACTCAATAACTTGATAGGACACCTTTCTACAAATTATCAGACATCTATTCCTTTTCTCAAAGACAGTGCCATCTACAAACAAAATACCACCCTACAAAATCATGAAAACAAAATTCCACTCCATATTACATCGCCCTTTCCTTTACGTAAGATATCAGTAGACCGTCAACCAATCAAATACCCAAACAACATTTCTTCCTTCTACCTTCAAAACAAAAGAAAAAGTATGTGTGCTCCTTTTCTCCTCTTAAAAGACATAATCAATCGTAGACGATACCAGTGACTTTCACCAGCCAGATAACTCGATATCATCAAAATTAGGCCAAGAAGACATTGACGTCGTCCTTGGAAATATGAAAGATGTCTCAAAAGCGAGTAGAATACCCTATTTTAAACCCCCTTTTAATCACTCTCATCCTAGTTATTCAGAATCCTGAAGTCAAAGAGAAAATTCGAAAGCTCAGCTTTGATGACCCGAAAACCATTCTCAAAGATTTCTTCGCTTTCGCATCAGAACCTGAAAATAATAAATCCGAATTGTCTGTTTTAGACGAATGGAGATCTTCCTTCCGAAACAACGACGATCAGGATCCACTTCCCCTTAGGTACAAGTTTCGCAGAAAGAGTTGTTGTTGTAAATGGTGTGGTGGAATATCAAACTTTGACAAAGAAATTCAAAACAGCCCTTTTGTCGCTTATGCAGAATATCAAAATATGCAATCAGAAATCCAAAAAGAAATAGCCAGACAATGTCAATTAGACTTGGATATTTTCTCAGAAAAAGAAAAGATGTCAGCCACATATTCCAATCTCGGCAAGGTAAAAAATCAAAAACTGCAAGGAGATGACATCTCCAAAGGTAGAATCTCCTCTTTGAGAGGAATAGAATCCCCTCTAGCCAAAGAATTTGTCTTTTCTCAGGCTTCTTTCCACATCAACGCTCAATCGCCCAAAAATACGAACGACTCATTTGGCGGCTTCAAAGCTTTTCAACAATCCTCACCCAAAAATACCAAGCAGCAACAACAGCTTCCAGATTCTATAAAACGAAGAAGTCATACCAAACCAAAATTTCGCATTGTCAGCCCAATCAAAGAAGGTGGTGGTGGTAGTGGGAAAATTCGCCTCCTCAATAAATACCATCAGCAAAATAAATTCAGCAGTTTTAGTACTAAAAATCTAAACAACTTTTCAGATTACGTAACCAAAGAGGGCCCACTTTTGAAATCCAACATGAGCTTTGCGAAAAATCTGTCCCCCATTAAAGCCAGTCATGCCTCACTCTCTTCTCAAAATTCCACTTTGAAGCTTGTTACAACTGGCTCGAAATTTTTCCAGGTCCAAAAAGTCGTCACTTCTCCTACAAAATCTCAACAGCCTCGGCTAAGCCCACCCAAATTAAAACTCTCAACAAATTTTATTGAAATCGACGGAGAAAGCCAAGAAAAAAATCATAGCAGTGATATTAAAAAGATATGTTATGACACCACTGTTTCAACAGAGTTCAATACCTTGGGTTCCTTTAATGAACTGAAACTCAGTAAAGTTGAAGAAAGACAGCAGTCTAAGGGGCAAAGAATTGTCAAACAAACTCTCAACTCTGCTCTCCAAGAAAAACACCAAGATTTTATGAAAGTTTATTTGAATAAAACTATGACTAGAGTGAATGACTCCAGTCTTGAAAGATTGACGACCTCCAAAATTTCCAAAGATTCCATGATTGACATTACAACGAGAATTGAAAAGAAAATCTTGGCTCAAAAAAATATCTACAACAACTCTGTGATCCCTACTCCGACCAAAAAAAGACCACGTCTTCAAGCAATTAATTTCTCAACTCCAACTTCAACTAAAAACTCCCAAAAACCTCTCTTCTAACCATTTTTCCGCAGTTTTCAGTTTGTTTTGTTCATTAATTTCGTTTCTCATTTTTTTTTCTTTGTTTATTATTGAGTAGCGTATTTTTTACTTGAACTTTTTAGGTATCAAAATTATATAATAAATATCAATCATATATACAATAAACTATCTCTCATAAGTTAAGCATTATATTTATAGTAGGTTCCAGGAGAAGCAGTGACTGAATTAGCTTCGGGCACCCTTTCAGTCTTTGATTGGAAGTAAATTCCAAAGCCTGCAAAAACAATAATGGCTGCAAGGTATGCATAGACAACTGGGTCAAATGATTCAATACCTTCAGCAACATAGGTTTCAGTTGGGAAACCGCCTGAGAAAACTTAGTAATTTATTCAGAATATCAAGCCTACCAATGAAACTTGAGACTGCCTTGACTGCCATGAATGAACCAATGAATGACGATCCAATAATAACGATCCCTCTATGGAGTTTGGATTAATAAAATAATTCATCAAAAATCTTTTTACTGGAGGAAACATAGAGCAGCACCACCTCCAATAATAGTGCAGATACCAACAGTAAGGTAAAATGGCCCAACTCCGTAATTTCCCTTCACAATGGGAGACACGATGGCGTTATACAGAATAAAACCTCCAACAACACCAAGACCAGCTCCAATTGCAAAATAAGCGAATTTCTTGAACTTTACAGCCAAATAACCGAGCACAAGTCCAAAAACGGCAGCAATTGATAAAATTATCCATAAAATCCATTGCTCAGTTCCAAAGTCAGTAAAAGCAAAGAATAATGTGCCAACCAATAAAAACCCAACGATAGCTGCAATCAAAAATACTGTCGCCTTGAAAAGCTGAAGTCCGAAAAATACTAAAAAGACACCGGCCATACCAAAGGCTATCGCAAAGGCAACACTATGTTCATGGATAAAGTTAATCAACTGATTAAAAGACACAACTGGGCATCCTAATTCATCATGAGAGTCTGAAAATTGATTGAAATTTTTACCGTATTTTGAAGATCCTTCTAAAACAATAGTAATTAATCCATTTTTCTGGGCTTGGGACTTGTCAACTGTAAACTTGGTTTCACTAGCTTTATTTTGATCTTTGTCACATTTGAGGTTGACGATTAATTGATAGGATTGCAATGTCACATTTGTATCGTCAACTGTTGGGAAAGTAACGACAATTCCGGTCTCAGGGTTTTTACTGTCTATGGAAATAGAAGTTTAGAGAGAAAAACATTTCATAATCCATACCAATGAAAGTGTAATTTGGGTTTGAGGCTCCAATGTCTATACAGTCTTGGACTGCATTTGTATACGTACCCCAAATATCTTTCTGGTTATCACAGGATTTTTGATGTGCTGATCCCAAAGTAAAATAAAGATCTCCTTCTGGACTGTCATCAACGTAAAATGGAGCTACGTTCACAAATTCACAGAGGTTATAAAGCGTGTAGTCAATAGCAACAGCACAGAGGCTACCACAGTTCACAACGTTGAGGCTGCTGCTGATTATAGCAAGCGCAAATAAAAATGAAAGCTGTCTCATCATTCAGTCTGAGAAAAATTTTATCGAATTTAACCAACGATTTGAAGAAACTTGTTTCTCACTTCTGTATGAATAAATATGTATTCAAAGACTACTGTATTATCAATACAACTTTTCATTCAATAAAATTTTTCCCAAGAAAAATTGGATGAAAATATTTTCCCACTTGATGTAAACTTTAATCCTCCTCCTCCTCCTTAAAGTTAGATGTTTAAACTAAATAACTCCTGAATGCAATTTAAATAAAGTGGAGCCTGGAATACTTGAAGTATTTTACTACTCAGAGAGTAGGCAAATTAAAAGACTATTTTATACTGAATTTTGAGATTGTTATTGTGTTGAGAATATGAATAAACTCTCCTTTTGGTACAACCAGCCGGTTTCTTGACGTTGTGGAATATTTCAGCAAGCTCTTATTCAAAAAAAAAAAATCGAATGGGAATTGTGAAGATTGATGTCAATGGCCATGACTCAGTAAATAGACTGAAAAAATCTTCTCAATTACCTCCAAAGGGCAATTCTAAAAAAAATTTGATCATTCTAATTTTCAAAAATTTTAAATCAGATTTCTCCCAGTTTTCTCGAACCGTTTTTATAGATTTTGTGCTCAAAAAATTTTTAATTAAATTTTGTTAGTTTCTTTTGAAGAATATTCGCGCTGCCGTTCTCAAGGTTTCAAAAATGAGGGAAGATTTCATCTCTTTTATTCTTCAAGAATTGTCTATTTTCAAAAAAAAATTCAAAACTTTTCAACTAGGATCCTTATTTTATTTCTTATTTCAGAATTCTAGAAGGAAAAATAAAACAAAGCCAAACCCACCAGAAGCTCTATTTGAAATTAAACGCAACTCAAAATGAGGAGTTGATGATTATGTGAAAAGCTAAACTTGCCCAAATTCATAAAAGCGAGGGGAAAATTTGGATAAATGACTCTCAAAGAAATTTCTACTTGCCAAATAATTTTTCCATTTTTTATGTTCTCTTTGATTTTTCTCAATATTTCTGATGCTTCTTTGATTAGTCACATCATTCAAGGCACCTTCTGCGCAAGCAAGAGAGATGCAACCAAAATTTTACGTTCAGGATATTCCAATTATTCAAAAATAAAAAACGAGGAAAAAAATTTTTTTTAATAAACTATGAAAATCTATGTTTCAAAATCAGGTTTCTGCCTCAAATTTTCTTGAAATTCTTTCCTTTTCCACTTGAAGAAGCATCTTGACTCTCAAGCTTGAAGGAATAAAAAAAAGTTCTTTTCTTGAAACAGGAGGATCTCTACACATGTCAAAAGATTTCAATAATAAAATTTGAAATAAAATCAAGGACCGGGTTTCTTTATAAAAACCACGTGCAAAAGAGGGTTTTTATTTATAATGTAAAAATGTCTATAAAAGTCGGATCTTAAATAAATTTATTATAATATTTATATTATAAAATGACAAGCAAGTTAGCTAAACAAATTATCCAAGACAGTCTTGATCATACTCTATTCTCATGGAGTAAGCAAAAAGGCATAGCCCCTATCGCTGTCAAAACCGGAAAGGGGGTTTACTTCTGGGATTATGACGGAAAGAAATACATTGATTTCTCTTCTGGTCTCATGAATCTCAACATTGGTCACGGAAACCAAAGAGTCACCAAGGCTGTGACCAAACAAATGGAAGAAGTCGCCTATGTTACTCCATCCTGCGTCACTGAGGCTCGTGCTGAACTTGGTAAAAAGCTTGCCGAGATCTTCCCAGCTGAGTTAAACAAATCATTCTTCACTTTGTGCGGTGCCTCTTCCATTGAAAATGGTATAAAACTTGCTCGCATGTACACTGGAAGACACAAAATCCTCAGTCGCTACCAATCCTATCACGGCGCTACTACTGGTGCAATGTCGGCAAGTGGAGATCCTCGTAGAATCCCTGTAGATGTCCAACAAGCTCCCAACTTTGTTCATTTCGAGCTTCCTTACGCCTACCGTTGGGAATATGGACAAGAAAACTTCCTTAAAGAAGCAGTCGAATCCCTTGAAAGAACTATCGCTTATGAAGGGCCCGGTAATATTGCCGCAATCCTCCTCGAAGGACAATCAGGAACTTCAGGATGCTTCCTCTACCCTGAAGGATACCTCCAGGCTGTCAGAAAGATCTGTGACAAGCATGGCATCCTCTTGATGATTGACGAGGTTATGAGTGGCTTTGGTCGTACAGGAAAATGGTTCGGATTCCAACATGCCGGCATTGTTCCTGATTTGGTTGCTATGGCCAAAGGTCTCACCTGTGGTTATGTGCCTTTTGGATGCTTGCAAGTCAGCAACAAAATTGCTTCCAAGTATGATAACGAATTCTTAGCTCTTGGTCTCACTTATTCTGCTCACCCTGTAAGTTGCGCTGCTGCTGTTGAAACCATCAAAATCTATGAGGATGAAAACCTCATCGAAAATGCTGCCAATATGGGCAAGTATCTCGACCAACAGGTCGAAAAGATGAAGCAAAAGCATCCCTCTATCGGAGACTGGAGAAACAGAGGTCTCTTGGGATGTATGGAATTAGTCAAAAACAGAAAAACCAAAGAACCTTTCGCCCCATTTAACGCTAAACCAGATGAAATGGTCCTTATGAACAAAGTCGCTGCCAAAATCAAGGATCTTGGTATGTACACTTTCGTTAGATGGAACATGGTCTTTGTTGCCCCTCCTCTTTGCGTCACCAAATCTGAAATCGATGAAGGACTCGAAATTATCAGTGAGTCTTTGAAGATCGCAGACGCTGAAGTTCAAAAATAATTCGGAATTCATCATGAATTACTACATAAGATTCTATTTTTATATACTCACAATATTTAAAAGTACAGAGTCTATATCTATCTAATATCATTTGTCATGTTCAGGAAACTTGAAGAAAAAATCATTTTTTATATGACCAATAATAGGAAGGAGGGAGAGAGAGAATTTTGAATGAAAAAAATTTGAAAATTTGGAGAAATTAGATTTGAATAAAAGTTGAAAATATCGAGATATAATAAATAATTAGTATCGTTAGAAATTTAAATCTTGAAAGAGGTCGAAATTTACAAATTGTTTGCTCAAAATTAATTTTGCTTAATTAAACCTCATTCTTCACTTGATGAGATGAGGAAGACAAATTTTTGGTAAAAGATTCAAATTCTCGCTACTTTTTTTTAGCCAATTCAAATATACAAAATCATCCCTTCCTTCCTTTTGAAAATAAAAAATTTCTTTCAAGGTTGCCTCCCTCTGAGAGAACTACTCTAGTCCGAATTCCGAGTGACATACTCCCATTCGAATGAGTTCATTGTTTTTCAAAGCTGCTTGGGTTGAAATATTATTGATTATTCTCCTTTTTTTAACGGTCTGAAAATCTAATCAAAGAGTCAAGAGTCAAAGTTACATAAATATTAAAAAACTTCTACTCGGTAATTAAATTGGACATGTCTTCAAACTTGGTCAGTCTTCAAAAGAAATCATCTTCCAAGCATAGCAGGCTATTTTCTGGCCCATATAATCTCTTAGGAGAAGGGTTCACCAGTTCAGGAAGAAATACGCCTCAGATCTCCGCGGATATCACCATGCCTTTAAACAATATTAATGTAACTCTCAGTCATAGACAAGGCAGCATTTCAAATTCCATTCTCTCTCCGACTTATGCACTCTCAACCTCGTCAACTCCAACAGGATTAGGCCCAGATGTTTTTCTCAATAGAAGACTCACAAAAAACTATGCAAAGTTTATTGAAGAAAGAGGTTTCATGACTCGCCGAGAAGAAGAGAAAAAGAAGATTTATGAAGATGTCAAACAAGCCTTAGCAGGAGAGGATAAAAAAATCATGTCAAATGAAATTCAAAAACTGATAGCTTCAAATATTGTCAATGATCCTGCAAGAAAACTCAGAACTGTCCTGAGATCACCAAGCATTAATAGCAATGTTGAGGAGCCTAATAAATACGATGAAAAGCACAGACAAATCTGCAATCGTATCCTGGGCAACAATTTTGAAAATAACACCCTTTTTGTTAAAATTCAATCAGAGAATAAACAAAGTAATCTCTTGAAAAAGTCAAATAGCAACTCCAAAAACAAAAACTCCTTAATCTTCGATCTGAAAAAAGAAATCTCTCAGGACAGCTTCTTGGCAGTGAATAGATCCAAAGCTCAAAAGAGTTTTTGCGAGGTTCTGCCAGCGACCTTGAATGACTTGCCTAAAGAAAACGATGTTAATGTTCCAAGCTTGAGCATAATTGGTGGTGAAATAGCCAAGAGCCAAGAAGATGTAGAGACTCTTCAGGATCTTCAATGCAATCTGGTCAGAGTTGTGCAATCATACCCAAACGTCGGAAGCTATGAAGATCTTGATCCCATTGCTGAGATAGTCGGGCCAACGAAAGCAAAGAGTCTGAATGAACTCACAGGAAATCCGCAAAAAGAAATAAAGTCCAAATTCATCATCAAGAGAAAACAAAGAAATGGAGATACCTTTCAAGCAAATCTCACAAAAAATAAACAGATCGTCTCATCTTCAAAAAAGAATTTAACAAAGCCTCACTCAATCTCTCATGAAAATATCAATGCTCCAGGAGTCATTGGACTGAGCACAAGAGACCCTAACAAACCAGAAATTGAAAGCGTCAATAAAATAAATGAACTCTGCAGAGTTGCGATGAAGTCAACAAACAAAATCACCGGGAAACTCATTAAACAATACTCCAAAACCGGAAAAGACTATGCTAAGCTTGATACCAAAATGGAAAAACTTAAATATGAGAATACTATTAAAAATTGGGAAAAATCTTTGCAACAAGTCGAAAATACCAAAAAAAGTTCTTTCTTTAATGACGCATTCTAAGTGAAAGAAGTGAAAGAATTCTGTCTTTCAAATTTTGAACTTTAAAAGAATTTGATTAAAATATGTTTGTCTATTTTAAAATAATAATTTTCAAGAGTTTATAAAATAAAATAAAATGCATTCATTCATTCTCCTGCTTAAATGCTCCTTCTTCCATAAAATAAGTTGTCTCTCTCATTCATCACCATTTAAATTTATCCACCTTGAATTTTTGAGAAAGATGAGAACTTCAGGAAATTTTTTTTAACAAAATGTTTTTTGAGTGTCAATTCATGAAAAACGAAAAAAAAAAATTTTCTCAAACGATAGATTTTTTTTTCAAAATTAATGTATTATACATTAATTCAATTTTTACATTTTTCTTTTTGTGACATTTTTTTGAATAGTATGATATGGTGTAAACGTCGGCTTTTATAGTCTATAAAAATGGTTACCATAAGCTCATTCGAGTTTCAGCAATATGTTCATCTCAACATTCTAATTATTGCTGAAAAGTCGTAGCTGAGTTCATTTCCAACGAGTGAGAACTTCATTATCAAGAAAATCTTTTTCTGAATATCCAGTAGAGCTATCAACATCACTCTTTCCGCAGACATACCTCTTTTTGCTTCTCTCCTTGGAATTGGAAAATTCTGCTCAATCATTGATAATGCGAGCCCATTTGGATACATTCCTTGTTGATTTTTTATTTCTGTCAACGGTTTCGATAAGAAAATTTTTTTTTTTTTGTTTTCCCCCGAAATTAAGAGATTTTCGAAATAAAATAAAGGAGAAAAAGGGGAAGTTTTTTTACATTATCGGGAAGTGTTTGGAGAAAAATCGACAGCATTGTTGGTCAAAATTTCACAAAAACTTTTTCTCATAAAATTTCAATACGAAATAAAACCCTTCTTTGAAATTCAAACTGAAACTGACTAAAATACTCGAGATGAACTATTTTACATGAAAATTTATTTCACTTGTTTTATCTTATATTATACAACAACAACAACAACAACAACTTGAATGAACAAAGTTTTTATTAATTATATTTTTCAAATGGAGAGATAATTTCCCATCATATTCATAGATTCATAGATTAAAATTTAAATCCTATTTCATTAAAGACATCGAGAATAGCTTGTTGGTCTTCGGCAGCGAGTGCTGAAAAGGCATGGTCATAATGATTGTTTTTCTTCTTTTTAATCTTGAGGATCAGATCTTTAATGAAGAAGACAATATTTTCTTTTTCAGCATTCAGCCTGAGTCTTTCAGAGTTTGCTTGTGCAAGTTGCATTTCTAAGGAACCCTCTGGAATAAGGCCTCTTGAGTTATTGGTGATGGTAGTGTTTAGAAGCTTGATATCTTGCTTCAAAGTCTCAATTTGTTCTTCCTTCTTTCTTAAATCTTTCATTCTTTCATTCAAATCAATTGATTCGGCCTTCAATCTATTGTTTTCTCTGAAGATAATTCCAAGTTTCTTTTGGAATAACAATTTCTGTCTATTGTAGTTGGTCATGATGATCTTGACTTTTTCCTTCAATTCTTCACTTGCACAAAGTTCCAAAAGTTGTTCCTCAACAATATTTGAGTCATCCAATAATTCGACCTCCTCCTAGGGGTAGGATTAGACTTCTAAGGATATTCTCAATGATTACTTCAAGACTATCTCCTTTTTGATGGTGTGTATCCTTGGTTTCTTCCTCAATATCATGTCTTCCACCTTCGAGTTCTTTGATCTTCTTCTTTAATGCCACGATTTCTGAGATCAATCCTTCCGTTTGAGGGTTTCTGTTGTACACAAGCTCGTCGTTGTCTTCTCCATCTTCTCCATCCTCCAGGGATAATGCATGTCCTTGATCTTTTTTTGGGGTGTATTGCTTGCCGCCATTACTCTTCACAGCCTCTTCTAAAGCTTCCTCAAGCGCACGTGTTGTATCTTTGTATCTTTCAACTTCTCTCTTCAGAGTCTTTTCCTTATCTCTCAAAATCTGAACTTCACCTTTTAATTCCAATAATTCTTCTCCTGCTCTATATTTTATTCTTTCATCAGTTGATCCCAATTGCTATCTTTTTAGAATGTGAAGTTTAAATTTGTTACGTCATATAATGACCCGCTCTTTTGTTTTTCAGCATCTAGTCGAATTTTCAATTCTTTTATCTGATGTTGGAGTTTGTCTTTTTCATTATCTGATGAATCAATCACTTTATTCAATTCCAATTTCATATCATCGTAATTTGACTGAATTTCACTCTTTTGCTGCTTGATTTGATCGATCAATCTAATTATATCAATGAGATAAAATTTTTCATTTTCTCAATACGATTGGTTATCGTTAAGAATTGTTCTGAGTGCTTCTTCACCTTCTCGAGCTTGGTCTAATTTCTTCTTGACATCGCCTACTTCTTCCTCTTTGAGTTGTTCACAAATCTCCACAATCTTGTCATAATAATCGAAAATAATCTTTGGCATAGTCTCGCTATAAATGGCAAACTTTCTATTCGAACCTTTCAGCTCAGATTTAAATGCCTCATAAAATTGAGCATAGGCATCTTTGAAGGGATTCACGACCTTTAAACGAAGCTCTGCAAATCCTTCTTGAATGTCTGCTGCATGAGGAATCGGTAACTGAGCAGTAAACTTGCTGATTGCTTTATTACTTATTGAGGCAATCTTTTCTTCATTCATATCAAGCTTGCTTTTTAAATTCTTCTCAAAACCTTGTTGCAGCTTTTGTGTAATCATTGCTACTTCCTTATGCCCGATAATCTCTCCATTGGCTGACAGTTTCTTGAGAATATAAGTTGTCAAATCTTTATGCTTTCTTAAAAGTTCATCTTCGGGCATTGGTAAATTCCTTTCATTAAACGTCTCTTCCAACTATTTCTGAATTAAACACCACTCTCACATAATTGTCGATATACCATGGTCATGTATTCTTTGACAAGAGTATCAAAAATCCTCTTCATTTCTGAGCTGATGACTCTCTCCATTGAGGTCAAAATTTGAGGAACGCCTCCAGTATTGATAGCTTGTAAGTAGTTCTTTGTCAAGTTGAGCAGCATTTCTCCTGTTAAGGGCTTTCCTTGAATGATCTTTGGCCTGATGCTTGCCATCACATTGTTTGTGAGGAATTCCACATTTTCTCTAAAGTCAGCTCTCAAGTCCTCCCAATTTTGCTGTTCAATGTGTGCAAGTTGACGCTCATCAACTAAGGGACGTACTAAACAAGAACAGTCTCTCGCCTTGAAATAATTCTTAATTTTTGTTCTAATGTTATTCTTTCTTTGCTTGTCTGGCTCATTCCCCTGAATTGACTGAAGAGCATATTCCAAATATTGACTTTGAACTTTTTAACTCAGAGAATTCAACTCATTTTTACCTTGAAGACCGTCCCTTCAAGTCCAGAGAAAAATCTCTCAAAACCCAATGGAAATATGGAAAATATTTTGAATAATCATTTTCATTATTCTGCTGACTCCTGGAAAACAATTATTACTTCATTTCACTCCTTTAATTATATTTCTTACGAAATGCTGATATTCTCACTAAGATGGACAACAAGTGATAAATTCTCCAATGCATTTTCATCAATATGTCCAAAACTATTTTCGAGTCAATTTTCTCCCATTTCTCTCCCAACTATTTACCTGTTGTACATAAAGTAAGAACTGAGCAATATTGAAATCGAAAAAATCTTCATATCAATTGTCTGATCTCTCTCTACATGTATTATCATTAAAAACCAAAACTTCCCCAAGCTTTACGAGTTGAATTCAATCCTTCAGTATCCATAATCAATAAATCCATCTCATCATTGAGGGATATAGGTTTTCCCCATAACCAGATACCTTTTGTACATGGATTTGTTGTTGGACCAATTGCAAATCCTCCCATTCTAATTCAATTAACACTCGAAATTCATAATAATATCACTTCTTCAAAAAACGATTCGCTAAGAATGATTTTCCAGATCTTTGAGGACCAGCGATTGTCAATACTGCCACCTTTTATTTTCAACAAGAGAACCGGGAACAATCTTTTACTTTCTTTGAAGTCATCTGCCTCAGGTACTGCTCACTTTCTGGTGCCAAAACAAACTGTGCTTCTTCGTCTTCTTTCTCAATAATCTGAAGAAAAGGGATTGGCTCTCCAACATAGTCTTCTCCATAATAATTTCTTTCCATTAACGTTTTTTATTCCCAAGATAATAATACTAAATAAAGTAATTTTAGATTTCTTTGCTTCGAGATTTTTCACTTCACCCTCTCTCTCATTAAACAAAATTCAGTTTTATTTTCCCGCAAATTTTCATATTGTAATACATATCAGGTATTGAATAAGAATAATCATCCCTTTTCCTAAGAATTAAAAAAATCCGATCTTGTTAGTAAGCACATGATAAGATAGAAAGATTTCTCGAGAAATTTTCCAAAATCAAATAGAGGAGCTATTGGAGAATAACCCACTAAGTCAGAAACTGTCGTCATTCCTTAGGCAAAGTATTGAGAATAGTAATTCTCACGAAAGAGAGTCAAACTTCAGAAATCAATAACTTTCAACATTTGTTAATTTTTCGATACTATTTAAAAATTTCGAGTCTCTCTCGAAAACTTGCCAATCTGATTGCTTTCCAGGTACTTCGGACAAGAGTCTCAAAATGTTCACACTTATGAAAGAGATTAGAGAGCCTCAGAATAAACTCCAAAAAATATTTATCTCCTTCAAACAGAAACTCTCCCATGTTGAACTGACCTAAAAATAATTGAATTCGTTAAATTTTGGTTAACCAGATCATGATAATATTTATAGTCCGCATAAAATTAAAAGTGAAAAATATACAAAATATACAAAATATTGGAACATTAAACTCATATGGAAGAGTATACTGCTCAAGAAATTGATGAGATGGTCACAGGCTCTCAGACTCTCTCGAGTATTGAAGCTTACGCATTCGGATTTATGACAGGATTTGTTGATAAGGACAATGTAAACGGGTTATTGGGGAGAATAATGGCACTGGGACTTGATGCCAGTCAGATTTTGACATCGAAGCAAAAATTTAAAAGATTTGCAGACCTCCTTTATGATCTTGGACGTATTCAAGCATCTGAGATTGATATTTTAACAACCTATTTCCAGGAAATAGAGAGAAAAATCGAAATTGAATTCCCCCTGCTCAGCAAACTTCAATTGTTTTACCTCGCTAGATTTCACTCTCTATACAATGATGCAGATATAAAGAAGCAAATGATAAAAGCTAATATTCAGAACAAAAGCAGGACAGATAATAATAATAAATATGATCCTCAAGAAATACTTCTTAGAATAAAAGGGAATCTAGATAAAGAGATCAATAATCGACCTCCAATACGAGATCTTCGAAACCTCAACATCCAAAAAACGTTTCGAGTTCAAGGGAATTCTCCTCAAGTTAAAATTGAAACAAAGCAAGAGGAAATGGAAACACATCAAGCAAAAATTCTCACCTCTCGAAATCAAAGCGAACCATCCCCTCCAGAACATTATGCGAATCTTCCAAAAGAGATTGAAACTTCAAATCATCAGATCAACATAGAGATTGAAAGACCAGGTGGAGGACAAGATCGGAATGGAGCTCCAGAATTCACTCCGCAATCTATTCATAAGACACTCCAGCCTCAAGGTTTAGTGGAGAAGAGAGCGGCAAAGAAAACGGGCAAAAATCCCCCCAAAAAACCTGAGTCCCCAATCAAGCATCAGAAGCCTTCAAATTTTCAAAGTTGCGATGTGGTTACTCCAACAAACAGTTTTAGTTTGGAACTGCTAGCTGAGACATTCAAACTAAATGCTCAAATCCAGTCACAATATGCAATGAATACTTTATCATTCCCTGCTGCCGATTCGAACCAACTGACAATCCCTCCTCCTTTATCTCATCATTTGGAGAATATTAAACCTTTCAATCATGTTGGAATGGAAAAGACTGTCAACGCCGCTCCCCCAACGCTTATTGATTTGGAAGAAGGCGAAGAAGAAATAATTTTTGAAAAGAAAATAGACATGGTTGTTGAAAAGCAAGAAGAAATACATATTGATTTGCATCAACAATCCAATTCGCAGCAGCAGATAAAACAAATACCTATTATTGAGCCTCCAAATCATAGTCATAGTGAGCTCCTCCTTGCCAATAAAACCTCACAGAAAGTTCAGATTGATTCAAATGACAGCGAAGAGTCCAAAAATATCACCAAACTTGTACTCGGTGCTCTCTTGAGTAATAAAAAGTTGAATAGTCCAGATAAAATCAGCAACACAAGTGAAAAGAATTCTCCTGATAAACCACAAAAAAATCTTGGCTGCGCTGCTGAAAAAAGTGTTGTTCCATTAGAGAAAAGTGAACAAGAGGAACAAAAGACATCGCAAGACTATGATGTCTATGATATTAGTTATTGTAGCTCAGATGACGTGAGTTATATGTCTAGTCCAAGACTACCTGATGGAACAAATAATCAACCATTCCTAAATAATCCTAAAGAATTAGTCTTGAGTTCTCAAGGTGAGAATGAACTTGATGAAGAAAGAGAGCTTAGTTTCGATGAAAATATCAATGTTTTTTGTAGATCATAATAAATTGTAAAATATGCCCGACCTCCTGTATATATTCTTCTTTTCTGAAATATTTTCAAAATTGTAAAAAGACATCACCAATAGCAGAAAGGTTTTTCCAGGGTTTTTTTACATTTTAATCTTTGATTGACAAATTCCAAAACCTACCATAAAAAAATCTCTATTTAAACTGTCAAAAAAAAATTTAAACTCTCTCTTGCTTCCCAAAGATTTCTTCAATTTTCCTCACAATGATAAAGAAATTCAGATATCGCGAAATTGAACGCAAAAAACTTTTTTCTTACTTCGAACCATCCCTTCAAATCATCAGACAGTTATTCAAAATTTTTTAACATTGAAATTAATAAAATATCATTAGATTAGCCTATATTTTTAATTTGAAGAAGGAAGTAGTTTCAGGCGTAACCTAAAATCTAGTTAGTAAATAATCCGATAAGCTCTCTAGAATTTATTGCTAATATAAATTAAAGAAACCGAATTCTTACACTCTCCCTTCTTATCTAGCTCTCCCTTCCCATGAAACCTACAACTTCGGTCCCCAACACGAGAAGAAAACTCTCCTGCGAGCAAATAGAAGACATTTATTCTCTCAAAAGCACAGCATCTCCATCCAAAAAGCCCAATCAGTTTGCCAAAAAATCAGCAGCTGTACCAACCAAGAAAAAAAGTAATAAATCCTCTCTCAGCACTCTCTGCATCCAGGGGAAAAACAACTTTGGAACCAGCCTCAAGGGTCTCCTTTCTCCAGTTGATCACAAACTTATACAAATGCAACAGAAAATTGCTTCCCTCAAATTCGACGAGGAAAACTCCAAGCCTCTCACAAAAAAGTCTGCCAGAAGAGCCAAAGAAAGTCCTCTGATTCAGGAATATCAAGACCAATTCCAAGACCTTCTCCCAAAGTCATCTAAGCATAAGAAAAAGTCTTCTCTTGATATGAATGCCGATTGCGATCTCGAGGATAACGTTCTCATGAAGAAAAAGGGTATAACCTCTGATGGCATTTATAGCGCGGAACTAAGGAATAAACCCTACATGAAGGATGTTGAGTATATGGTCAATCCCATGTTTAGCCCGGTTAATGGACCTCCAAAAGTTAGAACCAAAAGTCAAAGCCACGTAAATGATGCTGATAGCACCCAATTCACAAATCTGAGTAAGCTATTGATCCTCTTTTTTCTCTAAAATTATTGCCCTTAGAAAAATCCCATCCAAGTTTTAACGAAGATCAGCTTCCAGTTAGCCAGAAAGATACACCAAATCAAAAAACTTTTTTCAAGGCGCCGTTGAACCAATTCTTTACCAACAAAAAACTGCAAGCAAATCTCACATCCCTAGAAGGAAGATTCCAAGAAGGCTCGTCTGAAACCATCTATCTTGACAAACTTATCAGAAACCAATCATCCACTCAACTATTACAAAATGATAATCCCAAGTCCTCTTCTCGTGTTTCCTCAAGGGCAGGGATCATAAATATCAACTCCCCCTTGACATCTGTCAATCAAAAAACAGGGCCCTATCTCAAACAGAAATCGTTGGAAGAAAGCGAATATCTCACAAATAGCAAAGCCAAATTCCAATTAGATTCATTAGGAAATCTCAGTGAACAAAAAAGGGCATACCTTAAATTCCCTAAAATGCCTTGGGAAGCTGATGATGACTCAAATAAAATGAGTTCCACTGTTGATACCAGAAAGGACTTCTTCTTGAAACGTGATAAAAGTGTCGACAACTTTTACCATTCCAAAAAGGAAAACACTCTCAGTATCAAACAAACTGACCCAAAAGATATAAATAGCACAATTCTTTCAGCATTTGGTAACCAGCTTCAAAAAAGTGCCTCCACCATCTTACTCCATCCTTTCAGCTATGGAGGCGAGAACCCCATACACTCAACAAGAAGTGATGTCGAAAGATCAGATAAAAGACCCTACTTCCCTGCCTGCAATACTGTTAAAAGAGAATATAACAATTACAATGATGATCAAGAGGACAAAATTGAATTCGACAAACATGAAATCGATTCCAAGTCTGAGGTCGACACCGGAAGAGATCAGGGTCAGAGTAACCCCAATTCTAAATTTTTACTTCTAAGAAAACAAGTCCAAGACAAACGATCACAAAGAGATTTCAAATCAATGGGAAATGATATGTTTGATCCAAACGGACTGCCAAAACAAAAATCTCAAAATGGTGACGTCAATTGTGCGGAACAAATCCAGGAAATATATGCAGCCACAGCAGGACTCCCTGATACAACTCATACAAGCACTAAATTCCAAAATCAAAACCATTTAAATGATATGTTTTTGCGAATAAAAAAGGTCCTTCAAATTTATCAACACAAAGAAAAGGCTTGGGAAGAACATAGAAAAAGATTAGAAGCTGAAATCTGCCAACTTAAAGCTGAGAAAAATATGAAATACAAATAATCCCAGATATACTTTCAAAAGCTCTCACTATTATATTTCTTTTTGTTGTTGCAGTTTGAGTCTCAAACTGCTCGAATTTTTTGTAATTAATTCTCATTTTAATTTCATCATGTATCAATTTGTCTATCTCTCAGTAAATAGAGTTTTTTAATGCATCACCTCATCTTGACAATAAATCAAGTTTTTTGAAATCAACCCGAGTCTCTCTTGTTGCGAAATTCTGATTCATGAGGCAGAAGAGGTGGGGAGAACGAGAGGGATTAACAAGGGATGAAAGACTATTTTTGAAATTTCAAAATAAATTCAGAATATTAAAATGGGGAAATTTGAATTTTTAATAGCCGAGATTAAATAAAAAATTAAGTGAAATAATTGATTTTTTAAAATTAAAATTTTTAGAAATGAAATTTATATTCAAGGAAATATTTTTGAAATCTTTTTAATTTACATATTTTACTCGTGAGACAAGACAAAACAAAAAGACACTTTGATTATTTTCTTTTTTTTAACTTTATTTATTTATTTTTTTTAGAATTAAAATTCATAACACCCAATTTGAGAAATCTTTTTTCATACTTCAAGCTCATTTCATCTCTTCTGCTTGTGAAACAGAAAATGAAGAGGAATAAACTCTGTTTATCATTCAGCAGAAGTAAAGAGCTCTTTGTTAAATAAAGATTTTCAAAGAAACTTCACCCAAAAAGAATATTAAAAAATTAATTATTGTTTTAAAGTGATCAATAGAGAAATAAATTTGCAATCAATTCAATAATACAAAAAAGAAAAATAGAATTGTTATTGTTTCCGTTTCCATCTATTTTAATTTGAATTTAGAGTCAGTTTCTTTGATTTGAGGTTTCGGATGGAGTTGTTCTAGCAATTTTCTTTCGATATCCTTGACTTTATATAAATCAGGTTTCTTCGCTAAGAGGGTCTCCAAATGTTGTTTAATAAACTTATTCTTGATACTAATCCCAATTAATCTTCCCAATCAATCTAATTCTTACTTTTGTTTTGTGAAATATTCTTTACCCAATGGAGGTATGGGCTTTTTGTATCTTTCAGTTGCTTCATAGTCAAGTTTATATAAACCTTGAGAAAGGTTTGAAAGATCTGTTCCTGGTGGATATTGTGATGTTGTCGACAAAAGTTTCTTCTGTGGAGCAACACTTGATGATCTTTCTTTTTGCCTTGGAAGAGCTGTTTTTGTATAAATAATCCTTTGATAAGCTTCATAAGGCTCTCGAGGAATAGGAATATCTTTGTAGCCGTCATTCACTTTTTTTTTCGGTGGCATCGGTGCAACTTCTTTACTGACGTCTTTCGTATTGCTTCTCATCGAAACAGTACGAATCCTATATTTTTTCTCAAGGCTCTTTGTACTCAAAGCATCAAAATCTTCAGTATTAAAATCGCTACAACAATTTTAAAATTAATCTTCCTCAACAGTATTACTCTTTCTGCTCTTCAAACTGCAGAAGGTCAAGATCTTGATTTGAAGGAAGCAAAGACCTCGATCTCGTATGAAAATCTTGTTTCAAGTTTCTCACGAGCAAGTTGTCCAGATTTGCATTTGGAGTTGCATTCGCTGCCCTTCGAGATTTGGACATTGGACTCTTTCGAGGACTTGCTGCGTGTAAAACATTCTTTTTCTTTAAAGCTCCAACTGCAAAAAATCTCTCAATATTAATCTTCTCTCGACTATCTGGTCTTGGAATATGTAAAGCTTTATCTGAGATCGGGTAAATTATTTTAAACTATCAAATCTTGATTACCGCCAGCTTTAATTGATGAAGAATTAGCAGCAGCCTTTCTTTTTGCTTCTGGACTTGGGATCACATTCTTTTCTTTCAAATATTTCAAAATATTTATGGAAGTAATCTATCCCAATTAATCCACTCTTGATCACAAATTCATTACATGATAATCATAACAGAAAACTAAGTCTCCTTCAGTTGTCAGGCATTCGATACCTTGTAATCTGAAACACTCTGAAATCAAAACCTTCATTAGACAATTATAAGCATAATCCCAGATCTAAAATTTCAATTAGTTTCTTTATCTCCCACTGACACCTACTCTGAGAGAATTATCTTCTTGAGAATACGAGAGGACCAGTTTATATGATGGTATTAATGTCAAGATGTCGATTTCGCCAGCATGATCTGGAAAGGGTTTCACTTGTTTATGACCAAACAGTTCATATTCGTCTTTTGCTGCTCCTTTTGTAATTTTGAAAAATCCAAGGTTTCCATTGAGTGTTCCAATAAATAATCTATTCTCTAAAAATCTTACAACTCAAGTTTTCATCTCAAAATTACTTAATGAAACCATTGTTGAGATAGGCTCTTCTTTAGTTTTCACCACTTTCAACAATTCAACTTTATTTTTCGAGAGTCTGCTAAACTTCAAGAATTGTTCGTTGCAGAGGGTAGCAAGAATTGATTCTTCTCCGCATTTGAGTCCTTGGATCCCAATGATATCGGTTTTATGAAGAGAAAATCTATGCACCAATAGTTTCATATTGTTCAGGTCCATGAACAACAAATTGCCATCTGCAGTCCCGACTGCCAAAATCCCAACTTGTCTTGATAAATCTCTCTCATAACTCTTGTCTTCTGTTGGAAGTAACTCGTAATTTTCTCTTGAAAAACGAACAAAAGTCGCATGAGTTAACCTTGAATTATTAATTTTCTCTCCATCCGTAAAGTAGTCATAGCGATAATAATTTATCAGTTTAGGAGTGGGGACTTCAACTGAATAATGAAGCAGTGCTCCTTCTCCGCTTATAATATAGTAAGAGTTTCCATCATAGGGACACTTTTCAAGGCAGCGAACTTTCGAACATTTTGGAGGAGGATAAATATAATTTGGGATATATTCATCTTTTAATTTGAATTCACAGTGGTTCACGTTTCCGACACCAACATAACTTTTATCTTCCTCTTCTCTCAGCACAACACAACAATTATTCTCCATAACAAAAACAATCTCATTCAACCTCTTTTTCTTCCTCCTCGGTGATTCTTCTTCTTCAACAGGCACGTCACTATCATCATCTTTAATGGCTTTTGATTTCATTCTCTTCTTGGGAAATATTGCTTCTCCACATGAATATACGGCCGCAGATGTTGATAAGGTCATCATAACGTCTTCTCTCCAAAAGATTCCACCCACCTAGAGTTTCGTTCTTAATAACAACTTCACAATAATATCTCTCATTACATAATAATATCCGTCATGAGAATAAATGAGCTTGTCATATGATATTAAAGAGTGGATCTTCGCTTCATACGGCACATTAAATTGTAAAACTTTCGCCATGTTCTATTTCCTCATTAAATTTATCCCCTGAAACCAAATTCAACCTCAAGATTCCAGATGAGAATAAGACCGTCTAGAGCAACTGAAACGACCCAATTTGGATTGGGATGATGACTAAACGCAATCAAGGGTTTATGATGAGCAGATAAGGTGGCAATAGCATTCGTATCCTTTTCAATCAAATCGTACACCTTTAGTGGGAATTAGGTCCATATCACTCTAGAACAACTACCTTGATGATTCCATTAAAATAACCAATTAATAAATAGCCATAATTTGTGGCAAAGAATATGTTGGTTATATTTCTGATTTCACCATGCTTCACAGGGTCTTCGAATTGATGTATTCGCTTCATTGATGGAAAAGCCAGAATCTCAACTTTTATTGGACTCCATACTGCAAGGATATCTTGCTCAATCTTATTCTGTTTTTTACAAAAATATGCTCCTTCAATATAGTTCAACTCGTTCCAACTTTCAATCTATACTCTCTGCTTAAAAACAAAAAAAATTTCATGTCAATTTACATCTCCTTCGATAACTGTAAAATCTAAATTTCGTTCCACTCCAGACTTTGAATAGTTCTTTAGCGATAGCTTGTAGAAACGTAAGCCTGTGGTGAAAATCAAGCCATTAGAACAGAGAAAAGTACTATACTCGTAACGGTTCGACTAATGAATAAATCATAATCGTCCAAATATATGAGATTGAATCCCATATACATTTTAGATGCAAACACCTTGCACTTCTTCAGATATTTCGTCAAAATTGTTATTGTTCCATTTTCTTTATACACAAAATAAAGCTATTTCCTGGTTATCCTAATTTAATATCCTTCAATTCATTACCTCATATTTTCTTGAGTAAGACATGCTGATTACATGATTGTCCTTGTTCTGTATAAACTCGATCTGATGAACAATCTCATTTGTCTGGTAATTGTACACTGAAAATGTGTCAAGTGTGAGAATTGCACAGGTTCTATTTGGTTCATTTAGAATGTGTTCTTCTTCAAAATCCATACTTGTCATAAGTATTGAAACAATACACACGGGTATCATCTTCATCTCTACACATTTCTTGAGAATGAAATCCCACTTTCAATGTCAAAACATCTTCTTTATATGCTTCTTCCATCTAATTAAACAGCTATTTTATTTCCAACAAGTTTTATTTATTTCACTATCAAAACTCAAAAAATCTCAAGATAGTCCCAAGTCTTTTTTTTTTCAGGTTTAACAAAGCAAAGGTGCAACTTTTCCTGATATGAACAGAGTCCGGAAAAAATGGAGCATATCGACTCTGAAAAAAATCCGAAATTTTATAGCTCTTGATTTTTCATCTGAATTTGGAGAGATGATTTTGCTGCTTTTTTCTCCCGGAAGTAAATTTATTGTCATCAAGCGTTTGAGATAAAAAAATTTGAGCCAAGTTGTAGGTTTATGTCGGAATTCAACTCAAAAAGTGATCATAAAAACCCCAAACCCTCGATCTGAATTTTCAATCAAAAAAAGAAAACATTTCTAAGATCTCAAGTGCTTCAAAGTCTTTTTTTTCCCTAAAACTCCGATCTTGATAATTAATCTCCTTTTTTATTCCAATTTAAAAAAAGTAATTTCATTCATATTCATATTCAAAAAAAAATCTAATTTCAAACAAAACAGATGAGAAGTCGTGAAGCCCAACCAGATCTTGTTATCAAAGGACTTGAGCATGAAGAAGAAAAGCTTAGACCCAAAAAGCCTATTGCTCTCCAGCTTCTTGAATATTTTATTCATATTAACAACACTATGCTTATCTTTTGGTTTTCTGGTGCTTTGATTGCTAAAATCACTCTTGGAAACTCCTACGAACCATATGCTTATTCTTTCCTTACAAATGGCGCTTTGATTTTATGTGCTGTCAAGTTCCTTATTGGAGCTATCAAGTCAGTCAGCAGACTTGCCAAACACATCGGAAACCTTATAAGAATCATTGATATCATTTTGATTGTTGGCTGGACTGGACTCTTGATTGCAGGAGAAATATTAAGAATCAACTACGATCTCTCCAAGCATGGCAATTATCTTCAAGGATTTTATATCGCTGTCTATAGAACTTGGTGCTTCTTCTTTATTACTGTCGTAGCTTTATATTTCATTGTTGGGTGGGCCAGAAAATATTGGCTTTCAAAGCATTACCATCCCCAAGTCAACGACTCTAATCAATCATAAACCTAACCTCCATTTGCATCATTTAAATGTATTGTTATATAGAAATATGATATGTTGATAATGGATTCAATAACGACAACATAATTTTGAAAAGATTCAAATTCATCTCTCTAAAACATAAATTTAAATTTAACTCTTAAACGAGTAGTAAAGATTTTGAAAATCAAACAATTCGAATCATGGAAGAAGCAATTTTAAGGCTGAAAGAGTCAGATTGGCAAATCCCTCTCTTTGCTGTCATCTCCAGTGTTGTCGTCCTTCACGATTATGACCTCAGCTGCATGCCTGCTAACCAAAAATCCCTCATTTTGTCTTTTCTCTATGTTAATCTCGTCGGATTCTTCGTTTCCATTGGCTATCTTCTCAAGCATTTATTCAAAAATGAGAATGTTGTCGTCACTGCAGTTCTCTTGACATTCTATATCTTGTTCAACGTTGCTTCTTTTGTCTTGATCGTTCTCACCATGATCCTCCTTTACAAATATGATGAAGAAGATACGTGCGAAAGTGAAGGAGTTGTCATTCTCTATTTCAGATGGATCATTACTGCTTACATCGTTAGCGTCTTCTTATACTTCTTCAAAAAGTTCCATAGAAGAGAAAAGTTTGATAAAGAAGAACACCTCATCATTAGAGGTAGTCATAGAGGTATCTAAAGGCTTTATGCTCTTCTCTTATCATTTTTATAAATCGTCTGTAAAGAGAAAAACCTCTATTTCATAGATGTATATACATGAAAAATGTTTTGATACATCGAATCCAATTGAATCGAATTGAATAAACACACTATCCAATTATCTATCTTTCGTGTTAGACCTGCTAGCAGTTTTTTCCCCCTCAAGTATTTTGACTATTTTTGTCAAGTGTTTCTATTTCTCAATTTGAGAAAAAAAAAGTAAATTTAAATTTACTTATGAAATTAGTATCTAATTTCAGAGTAAATCAAGATCTGGTAGAAGCGTTTGTCATACAGTTATAAATTTAAATTTTCTGAAAATCAAGCTAATTATTTTCTCACTCAAATTAATTAAACTACTCGTTTTCCCTCAACTTATTTGAAAAAATGCATTGGTACCTTCTAGAAATTCAAAGATATGGCTCCTGTTCAAATGTCTATCTTTTCTTTTCCAGAAATATTCAATAATTCCATTTCTTTGTCGTTATCAGTCTTTATTTTCTCAAAATTTCCATCGATCTTGTTTTTCCCTCTTGTACCCATCAACACAATCAGAAGGTTTTAGACAGATTCATTAAGTTTCTCCAAGAAGAAAAAATTTGAAGAAATAGGTGAGCTCTTGGCTTGAATTCTCTCGTTATTTTTGAGAGAAAGAAAAAAAAAAGGACAACTCAGAATTCCCTCCCTCTCTCATGCACAGGATATTAATATCAGTCAAATTTCAATCTCTTCCGCAATCTCTCTCTCTCTCCACTACTTTTTTTTTCATGAAGACCTGAAAACTATTTTTTCTAGCGAGAGATAAATGAGTCATTATTATAAATATTTCCTAACAAGAGGACGAGCACTCTCTCAAATTCAGGTAAATTAGTTAGAATTGACAAGAACAAAATGAGGCCAAATTACATTTTTGAATCATGTTTGAATATACTTTAATGATTCATACACATTCAAAACTCGAAATTCCCTCTTCTTTTTAATTTAAAATCCATCTAATTCAAACTTTATTAGTGGCTCTTTTCAGCTTTCTCTCGATGTTCCTTATGATACATATCTTCCCAGCTCCTTCTGTAACTCTTCCAGCATCCAAATGAGCCTAGGTAAATAGGTTTGAGCCCTTAATTTCCTTGGAAAATTAATATGCTTGAGTTTGACACAAAAAAAAATCCTTTCACAGGTTTTGTATTTTGAATGATATTAAATTTTAAAACTCAATACAAAGAGGAGTATTTAATAACAGCAAATGAAGAATAATATAAACCAAAAAAATAAATCTCCAACATTGCACAGTCAAATGAGATTAATTACCGACTCAAGAAGAACTTCCCAAACTACCTTATTAGGAGTCAAAAATGCTGCCTCCCACAACTTCTTTGTCTCAGGAATTAAAAAAAATTTCAACACTACTGTCAACGATGTTAAAGCTTCAACTCAGGTAATTTCATTCAGAATTATTCAATTATTAATCCTTTATAGACTTCCAATCTTATAAAAAATAGTCTCGATGGCATCCTCTGGGACGCTGAAAATCGCCCTTCAAGTGTTTTACAATCTTCCAAAAAAATCCAAAAAATCAATAAAAATGACAATTCTTCACCAAGAAGCGCTTTGAAAGATATTAGCAACAGAACTCCTTCAACTCCTTCATCGATTAAAAGTCAAAAATCTTTCTTAGAAGATGATGTCAAAAAAACAAAAAACTATGTAAAAAAAAATTCTTCTCAATTCTTATATTTTTTATAGGTGACTTTAACTTATTATAATACTACCAAGTCCGAAAAACACGATTTTTATTGCTTCCATGACCAAGATCTTAAAGTCCCTGCTAAATTTGCCGATAAAACAATCACTTATGTACGAAATATTGTTCTTATAAACCCCTCCTAATTAATTCAAAAGACATGTGATAACGATTGTGTCACAGATGATGAGCAAGTTAAAGGTGCAATTAAAATCTTATTCAAGTCCTTACAAGAAACCTCAAGACTTGGCTAAATTTATTGCTCCCAAGCCGTTCTTTTTTTCTGTAAATTAGGTGTCTCAAAATGTCGATTATGATGTTCGGAAGGCTGTGTATTTCAGTTGTTTATACTTGAATTTATATGTAAAACAAAATCATACATCCTTTTAATTTGCACACTCTTTTGCGAATTCATCTATGAATTTGTTTGATTTTTCACTGTAATTATTTTTCACTTTTCAATGAAAATAAAAAATTTCTTTAAATAAAAAAAAATCCGCAATGAGGAAAAAATCATTTCTAAAAATAAAATTATTTTCACATAAAATTATGGTCATTAAATCAAGCCAAACATCTTTGCTGTTTCTACTAGGTTTGTCATTATCCTCCTTCAACACTTGAGTTTTTCTGGAGGAATACCCCCTTTTATTTCACTACCTACTGGATATTCAAAAATTTTCAGTCAATTCTGATCATGACAAGTTTTCAGACATTTCACCCAAATAGAGCAAAATAACTTGATTAGAGGGTTCCTACTGCCTACTTCAAGGTTTCTTCACTTCGATATTCTTCCCAACTTCCGCTTCCGTTGAAAAATACCTCTCATTGTAAAATAAAAATCACAAATAAATCCATAAATAATTTTTAATCTCATATCTAAATCAAAAAATTTCTTTTAAATCATTAATCAACCCATAACAATTTTCAGAATTTCTAGTTTTTAAATTCGATTTGACTCTAAATCAATTGAATCATCATCTGTGATAGAAAAGGACAATAGTTATGATATTATTGTCTGCGTATATTGCAGAGAAAGGAACCAAAGCCTTCCGTTCTGTTTAGACTTCATTTTAAATGGACCCGTGAAGCTTTGACATTCAAATATTTTAAGTCCCTGTCCTGTTTTCACTCTCTGTTGTTCGTCTACGCCTACAGTGACGAAAGTTTTTTCCCCAGTAGAGAATAACTAAAATAACCATTCCTCTTTTTTGATCGTTAGCAACAGAGTCTGAAAAATTACTTGGCGTTTCTAATTTTTTTTAAAGATAAAATAACAATTAATATAATAAACAAATAATTCCTTGAATCCTAAAGAAAGAACATTTTATCTTGGAGTAATTTCAGTTCAAAGAGAGTTGTAATTTTTGCACCATTTAGAAATTTAGGCAGCTTCGTGGCCATCAATCGACAACCTTCAGAAGTAAAAACTATGTACACAGACTCAAATTCAATCCAAGAATCTAGGTTTTGATCGTGAGGTAGTTTAGGAGGCAGATTTCAGAGGGGAGAATTAATTTACGGAATTAGCGCGTTTCTTTTAATTCTTTTGATGAATTAAAACAAAATCTTTAATTTAATAAAAAAATCCAAATTGTCATGAGAGGAAACGATTCAGATCAAAACAAAACCTGTTGACAGACAGGGGAAAGTTATTGTCAGAATTTTCCAGAGGTTTGGCAAAAAATGAACAAGCAATATAAATATGAATATGATTATGAGAGTTTACAACCAATATGTATTAAAACAACACTTTCATACATCAAAATTATCAATTTACTCAAGTCTTTGTAAAGCAGCTTCAAGGAATGTAATGAAGGCATTGCCGATTTCATTAACATCTTTAATGGGGTTTAATTTCATCATGTTAAAGAACTCCTTCTTGAGTTTTTTGAGCTCAATTAAAGAAACGTTGCTGTTAAGAATGAGCTTTTTAGTGCATCCTTCACACTGAACAGTCATTCCTTTAGTAAACATGGAATTTTGTTTCTCATTAATTGTATCAATCACGTTTTGAACCCTCTTTTCCAATTCGAATGTAAAGTTTGTGGGTAATTTGGCATCCAACTTTGTTGAGACAGGGTCCTTGGAAGTTTTTTCCTCAAACAAAATGACTCTTGTGATATCTTCACATGGAGTTGGTTCTCCTTCTCTCACTTGGAACAAAGGGTGGTCCCATCTGTCTATATTATTCATTAATTTCTATTTCTAAGATGCTTCAAGATGTTACTCTTTTGATTAGGAACTTCCATTCTACCAGCATAATCTTCAAACAGCTCATCGTGAAGACCACCTTCATTCTTTTCACTATAAGCTCTTGCAGTTTCTCTTGAAATATCCATATAAACCTTTTTGGAATTTATTATTCAATTTTCCTGAAAATCATCTTTGTTACCACGCAGTGAGTTGTTTGAGCAGATCTGGCCAGGCAGAACAATTCATATCTGTAACCTAATCAAAAATTCGTTTATTGCCATTAAATCAAATGATATATTACCCTTGATGTAGTTCAACGAATCAAGAATCACAACGGTATCCTTATTGACATTCTTTTCGACATTAGATTTGAGGAAAGCTCTGGTCATCTTTTCAGCAGTATAATCTGGAGGTCAGATAAAAAATTGCGCGAACTAATTATACCTTTATATGCTTCTTTCTTTACAAGGTTCAAGTTTTCTTCATTAAGAATAATCACATTGCGTTTGTGCTTCTCTTCCAAATATGCCTTGAGTTCAAGAGCTCTAGTAGTTTTTCCTGAAGAGGGAATTCCGCAAAATACAACAAGAGGCATTTTGTTCCTTTGCTTGATTAGTTTTAAATAATTAAAATCTGATTTCTTTCTGTGGTTTTATATCAAAATTAACCAATCCCATCAACATATCTTCAATTCTGATGTTTTCGTCGTTTTTGTGTCCTATTTATTTACGAATAGCTTCATTTTCTCCCTCCTAAGAAATTCGTCTAAAAAAATGTAAAGATTTCCAGACGAGCCTGAGAAAAGAAAAATGTACCAGTATTTGATGAATTTAATCTTCTCAAGATATTTTTGAAAAAAGAGTTAGTTGGCAGTCACATGAAGTGAGATTAGACCTAGTCAAATTTAACCCCCGAAGTGCTGAAAAAAATGTGAAGAGAATGTTTTTTAATGCTCAACTACGGAATGTATCAATTTTCATCCTCCCTTTAATAAAATTTTTCCTTAATTGAAGTCCCTCGAAGCTTGAGAATATCGATACAGCCCTTTTTAAAAACCTTCCTTCATCAGAAACAGATGTTTCTATCACTCTCTCCCATCTAGTGTAGAAATTTGTGAGTTTTTTTTAATTTGGGAAGAGAAGAAAAATTTCTCCAAAAAATAAGTTGAATTGCACAATGCAATCTTAATGAATTAAATTTCTGATGATCTCAATCT
>Ga0182738_1000940_pt1 | contig 38167 bp, 34 predicted proteins | sample eDN5th30CBELigMG_FD_128876 | JGI IMG/M metagenome (GOLD analysis project Ga0182738, IMG submission 128876) | Enriched Miracle-Growth compost microbial communities from Emeryville, California, USA - eDNA 5th pass 30_C BE-Lig MG (version 2)... ...
AAGGACGTGAACAGGACACGGTAGTCGCGCCCCATCTCGTCCAGCACGTCGCAGGCGGCGCGCCGCCAGATGCAGTTCGGGCGGCCGAAGGCCATCGGCAGGATTTCCTGCTCGTGCGTGGCGTGGTTGGCCGACGTGACCCACAAAAGTGGTTCGCGCCGCACCACTTCCGACTGGCCGCGCGCGTCGTTGTGGGTGACCAGCGCGAGATCCAGATTGCCGCGCTTGATGTGCTCGACAAGGCCCGGCGTCGGCTCACACACCACGGTCAGCTCAACATGCGGGTTGGAGCGGGCGAAGCGGGCCATGATCTCGGGCAGGAAGCGGTCGGCGTAGTCGTCCGGCGTGCCGATGCGGATGGTGCCCTCAAGCCGCTTGTCGTCGAAGGCGGCCAGCGTCTCGCGGTTGAGATGGATCATGCGGCGCGCATAGGAGAGCAGCCGGTCGCCCTCCTCGGTCAGCTTGTTCATGCGGCCGTCCTTCTCGAACAGCGGCTTGCCTATGCGTTCCTCCAGCCGGCGCATCTGCATGGAAACGGCCGACTGGGTGCGATGCACCTCCTCGGCGGCGCGGGTGAAGGAGCCGGTGTCGGCGATGGCGATGAAGGTCTGCAACTGGTCGAGGTCGAGCGGCGCTTGCATCGGGCTTATCCATCATGACGATTGATGTTTAAGATTAAAAACATTCGTTGGATTTATCAATCATGCAATGGCATTTTGCCATTGTCCACATGAAGGCATGTGAATCGCGACCCGCGGCCGCCTCCTCCCGGCGGCCGCGTGCGGTCGCGCTTGCACGAACGGTCAAGGAGCCCGTCATGTCCGCCACCCATCTTGCCGCCGAATCCTCCCGCGTCGCCCCGCGCCCGGCCGTGCAGGCCGGTGTTCTCGGCACGCTGTCGACCGTGTTCCGCATCTGGAAAAACCGCCGCGCCTTCCACCGGCTCGGCGAGATGTCCGACGCCGAGCTTGCCGACATCGGCCTGACTCGTTCCGACCTCTCCGTCGCCATCGATGCGCCGCTCGGCGCCGACCCGACGGTACGGCTGCGGCTGCTCGCCGAAGAACGCGTCGAGACGATCGAGGACGCCGCCCGCCGGGCCGCCTGAAAGACACGCCCGCACCTCATGCCGTCGAGCCGACCTCAAGCGCAGCGCCGGCGTCAGGCTGGCGCAGGATTCGACCGGTATCCATGACGAATCGAAGGCGCAACGACCCTTGGCGGCCGTTGCGGACTGGAGGTTTGGCATGGACATCCGGCGCGCGAAAGAGGTCTACGAGAGCGGCGGCAACGTCACCGACTATCTCAAGCAGGCGCGCGGCCAGTCCCGGAACGATACCGAGATCATCGAGATCGCCTACGACCTGCAGGCAGGGTCGTATTCCAGCGCGGCGCTGAAGAACGCCGACCGCCTGCAATCCTACGCCGACCAGGTCGCTGCGATCCTCTCGCCCTACCTTCGCGACGGCGACGTCTTTCTCGATATCGGGACGGGCGAATGCACCACGCTGGCGCATCTCGAACGGCGGCTTCCCTCCTCGCTCGGCCGCATGCTCGCCTGCGACATCAGCTGGTCGAGGCTCTGCTACGGGCGGGCGTTCCTCGACCATGCCGGGTGCCGCCCGGTCGACCTTTTCGCGGCCGATCTCCTGCACCTGCCGCTGCAGGCGAAGAGCGTCGACATCGTCTGGTCGTCGCATGCGCTGGAACCCAACGGCGGCAACGAACTGGCGGCGATCGAGGAGATCCTGCGCGTCTGCAGGTCCTGCGCGGTCCTGTTCGAGCCGTCCTATGAGAAGAACTCGCCGGACGGCCGTGCCCGCATGGACCGCCTGGGCTACGTGAAGGACCTTCCGGGCGCCATCGCCGCCGCCGGCGGCGACCTGCTCGCCTGCATCCCCATTCGGGAACCGCAGAACCCGTTGAATCCCACCCATGCCTATGTGATCCGGCCGCCGGCAAGCGACAGCGCGAACACGGCCGCATGGGCCTGTCCCGTCGCCAACGACCGCCTGAGCGAAATCGACGGGTTCCTCTACTCGCGCGAATCCGGCCTGGCCTATCCCGTCCTCAAGGGCGTGCCGATCCTGCGCAAGAGCGCCGGCGTCCTGGCAACCGTCCTCGACGCGAACACGACCATCCCCGCATGAACCCGGAATCGCGGAAGGCGCCCAACGGATGAACTTCAAGACCGAACAGGAAAGCTTCTGGGCCGGCACCTTCGGCAAGGACTACATCAAGCGCAACAATTCCGAGCAGCTTCTGGCCTCCAAAGTCGCGCTATGGGCGCGCATGCTGCGCAGCGCGCATGGCGTCGGCTCCATCCGGGAGTTCGGCTGCAACATCGGACTGAACCTGCTCGCCCTGAAGCGGCTGCGGCCCGACCTTGCCCTTAGCGGCATCGAGATCAACAGGACGGCGGCGGACGAGGCGGCAGCGCTCGGCGTCGCCGAGATCAGGAACGGCACGATCCTCGATCCGGTCGCCGACAGCCCGGTCGACCTCACCTTCACCTCGGGCGTGCTCATCCACATCAATCCCGATTTCCTCGAAGCCGTCTACGACAACCTCGTCACCAACAGCAGGCGCTATGTGCTGATTGCCGAATACTACAACCCGGTTCCGACGTCCGTGCCCTATCGCGGCCATGCCGACAGGCTGTTCAAGCGGGACTTCGCGGGCGACCTGGTCGACAGGTACGGGCTGAAGCTGCTCGACTACGGCTTCGTCTACAAGCGCGACAGCTGGTGCCCGCAGGACGACGTGACCTGGTTCCTGCTGGAAAAGGGATGAGCGCCGGCAATAGCCGCTACTTCACCGCCCTTCCGTCGCCGTCGAAGCGGTAGAGGCGGCCCGGCTGGGGCGTGGCGTGGAGCGTCATGCCGGGTTCTGCGGCATATTCGCCGAACAGCCGGACCGTCAGCATCCCCGTCTTCTCGCAATCCAGGAACAGGTTGGTGTCGGCGCCGAGATGCTCGGCATGGACGACGGTGCCTTTCCAGTCGCCCTTGGCCGGGTCGACGGTGATATGCTCGGGCCGTACACCCACCGTCTTGACGCTTTCACCGAGCCGGCCGCCGTCGATGAAGTTCATCTTCGGCGAACCGATGAAGCCGGCGACGAACTCATTGGCAGGCGCATTGTAAAGTTCCATCGGCGCGCCGACCTGCTCGACTCGGCCGGCGTTCAGCACGACGATCTTGTCGGCCAGCGTCATCGCTTCCACCTGGTCGTGGGTGACGTAGATCATCGTCGCCTTGAGGCGGCGGTGGAGCTGGGCGATCTCGAGCCGGGTGTTGACGCGCAGCGCGGCATCAAGGTTGGACAGCGGTTCGTCGAACAGGAAAAGCTTCGGCTCGCGGACCACGGCGCGGCCGATGGCGACGCGCTGGCGCTGGCCGCCGGACAGCTCGGCCGGGCGGCGCTTCAGGTACGGCTCCAGCCCGAGCATGGTCGATGCCGCGGCGATGCGCTTGTCGATCTCGGCCGCCTGTTCGCCCGCCTGCTTCAGGCCAAGCGCCATGTTGTCGCGCACGGTGAGGTGCGGATAGAGCGCATAGGTCTGGAACACCATGGCGATGCCGCGTTTGGCCGGCGGGGTGGCCGAAACGTCGTCGCCGTCGATCAGCACCCGACCGGAAGTCGCGTCCTCAAGGCCGGCGATGACGCGCAGCAGCGTGGACTTGCCGCAGCCGGACGGGCCGACGAAAACGACGAACTCGCCGTCCTCGACCGCGAGGTCGATGCCTTTCAGCACGTCGACGTTGCCGAAGGATTTTTTCACCTGCTCGATTTTCAGAGAGCCCACGGCTATTCCCTCTAGAGTTTGACGATCTTGCCGGTTCGCACGCTCTCGTCCGCCGCGAGGCAGACGGCGAGCGATTTCACGGCATCGTCCATGTGGCGGGTCAGGTCGATATCCTCGCGGATCGCCTTGAGAAGGAATGCCTGCTCGGCGTCGCACAGTTCCTGATGGCCGGGCTCGCCTTCCATCGACAGAAGCTCATCCGGCGTCGCGAACCGGCCGTCCGCCCCGGTGGCGGCCGAATGCAGGCGGATGGTCGAGGTTTTCGTATGTGTGTCGATGTCGTCGGACTTGACGCCCTCGCGCATTACGATGGAGACGCAGCCCTTCGGCGACATAACGTCCTTCACGAAGAAGGCCGTCTCGGAGATCATCGGCCCCCAGCCGGCCTCGTACCAGCCGACCGAGCCGTCGTCGAACAGCACCTGCAGATGGCCGTAATTGTACATGTCGGGCGCGATCTCGTCGGAGAGCCTGACCCCCATGCCGCGCACCTCGACCGGCTTCGCGTCGGTGATCTGCAGCATCACGTCGAGATAGTGCACGCCGCAGTCGACGATGGGGGAGGTGGTCTGCATCAGCTGCCTGTGCGTCTCCCACGTCTTGCCGGAAGACTGCTGGTTGAGATTCATGCGGAAGACATAGGGACCGCCGAGTTTGCGCGCCTCGGCGATCAGCCGCATCCAGGACGGGTGGTGGCGCAATATGTAGCCGACGACCAGCTTCCTGCCGTTGGCCTTGGCAGCATCGACGACGCGGCGCGCATCGGCCACGGTTGTCGCCAGCGGCTTCTCGACGAAGACATGGCAGCCGGCTTCAAGCGCCGCCACCGCATAGTCGGCGTGGCTGTCGGAATAGGTGGCGATGGCCGCCACGTCCGGCTTCTCGTCGCGCAGGGCGTCGGCGAAGGAACGGCGGATCTCGTGGCCGGCCAGGCCGCCGGGCAGCGGCACGTCGGAGCGGTTGACGAGGGCGGCGATCTCGAAGCCGGGATTCTCGAAATAGGCCAGTGCATGGCTGCGGCCCATGTTGCCGAGGCCGGCGACGACGACGCGCAGCGGTTTCAACGGTTGGCTCATTACTTGACTGCTCCGGAAGTGATGCCGCGGATCAGTTGCCGCGAGAAGGCGATGTAGAGGATCAGCACCGGCAGGATCGCCAGCGACAGCGCCGCCAGCACGGCGTTCCAGTTGGTGACGTACTGGCCGAGGAAGAGCTGGGCGCCGAGCGTCACCGTCTTGGTGGACTCCGACGGCGCGAGGATCAGCGGGAACCACAGGTCGTTCCAGATCGGGATCATGGTGAAGACGGCGACGGTCGCCATGGCGGGCCGCACAAGCGGCAGGACGAGACGGAAGAAGATCGTGTATTCCGACAGGCCGTCGATGCGGCCGGCGTTCTTCAGGTCGTCGGACACGCCCTTCATGAATTCCGACAGGATGAAGATGGCGAGCGGCAGGCCTTGCGCGGTGTAGACGAGGACGAGGGCGGTCAGCGTGTTGACCAGCCCGCTCGCCACCATCAGCTGCAGGATGGCGACGGTGCCCAGCCGGATCGGGATCATGATGCCGAGCGCCAGGTAAAGGCCCATCAGCGCATTGCCGCGGAAGCGGTATTCCGACAGCGCGAAAGCCGCCATGGCGCCGAACAGCAGCACCAGGAACAGCGACAGGACGGTAACGACGAAGCTGTTCTGGAAATAGAGCAGGAAGTCACCCTGCTTCATCACCGTGACGTAGCCGATCAGGTCGAAAGTCGAGGCGGTCGGCGGCATCAGCGGCTCGCGGAAGATGGCCTGCCGCGATTTGAAGGAATTGACGATGACGATCAGGACCGGGAACAGGGCGATGATCGTGTAGAGGATCAGGATGCCATGGGCGGCGATGCTGCGGGCCGGGGAAGCGGTTGCCTTGCTCATGATCGCCTCCTCAGAACTGGTAGCGACGCAGGCGCGTCTGCACGAGGAACAGGTAGAAGCAGACGCCGACCAGGATGATGAGGAACATCATGGTGGCGATCGCGGCACCCATATTGGGATCGCCGACCTGGAGCTGGAAGCCGAAGAAGGCACGGTAGAGGAAAGTGCCGAGGATATCGGTCGAATAGTTCGGCCCGGCGAGCGCCCCTTGCGCGGTATAGATCAGGTCGAAGGCATTGAAGTTGCCGACGAAGGTGAGGATCGAGATGATGCCGACGGCCGGCAGGATGAGCGGCAGCTTGATCTTCCAGAACTGCGCCATGCCGGTGACGCCGTCGCATTCGGCCGCCTCGATCACCTCGTCGGGGATCGACAGCAGGGCCGCGTAGATCAGCATCATCGGGATGCCGACGAACTGCCAAACCGAAACGAGGCTGAGCGCGATCAGCGCGCTGCTTTCCTTGCCGAGCCAGGGGCTGAACAGGAATTTCAGGCCGACGAGGTCGAGCAGGTTGGGCGCGACGCCCCACAGCGGCGACAGGATGAGCTTCCAGGCGAAGCCGACTATAACGAAGGACAGCACCGTCGGCACGAAGATCGCCGTGCGGTAGAAAGCGGAAAAGCGCAGCTTCGGCGACGACAGCAGGGCCGCCAGCATGACGCCGATCGGATTCTGCACCAGCATGTGGATGACGAAGAACCAGACGTTGTTCCTGAGCGCGTTCCAGAAGCCGGTCGACCAGTTGGGATCGCCGAACAAGGTGCGGAAATTGTCGAGGCCGACGAAGGTCTGCACATTCTCCACCGCCCTGAACAGCGCAAGCTGGAGCGTGCCGACCAGCGGCAGGATCATGATGGCGGTGTAGATCAGCACCGCCGGCGCCAGGAAAACGCCGATGTGCCAGCGGATCGCTCTTTTCGGTGCGGTCATCGGACTTGATCCATCCCCTCTCAGGACCCGATTGCGGACAGTATAGCTTTCGCAGTCACTTTGGCGACTGTTTCCCAAGGCAGGGCAAGTCCTTCGCGCTCCTCATTCCGAAGGACGCAGGCAAGCCTGACATTGCGGGGTTTCGAGCGCGGGATGGAAGGCCGCGCCAGCGCGCCTCGCTTCCATCCCGACTTGGTTTTTCGACCGGCGCTCAGGCGCCGGAACGGCCCCCTCCCTTGCGGGAGAGGGCAGGCCGTGCCTTACTTCGCCGGCTTGTACCAGCTGTCGAGGCCCTTCTGCAGCTTCTCGGCCGCTTGCTGGGGCGTCTCGGTGCCGTTGATGACGTTGGCCGATTCCACCCACGTCTCGTTTTCCAGGTTCGGCGTGCCGCGCGACAGGATCTGGTAGGTCGAGCGGATGGTCGACTTGCACTTGCCGCGCCAGGAGACGAATTCCTGCGCCAGCGGGTCCTTCATTTCCACCGGCTTGGAGTTCAGGCTGAAGAAGCCCGGCAGCGCGTTGGCGTAGATTTCAGCGAACTCCGGCGAGGCCACCCAGGTCAGGAAGGTCTTGGCCGCGTCGGCATTCTTGGAAGCGGCATTGAGACCGATGCCGATGTCGTTGTGGTCGGAGATATAGCAGGTGTCGCCCGCCTTCTCGACCGGCGGCGGGAAGGCGCCCATCTTGAACTGCGCCTGCGCGTTGAACACCGAGATCTCCCACGAGCCGGCCGGGTAGATGGCGGCGCGGCCGAGCGTGAACAGGTTCTGGCTGTCGGGATAGGTCTGCGCCTCGAAGCCGTCGCCGAGATAAGGTTTCCACTTGGCCAGTTCCTCGAAAGGCGCCACCCAGTCCGGATCGGTCAGCTTCTGCTCGCCCTTGATAAGGGCGACACGGCCTTCCTCGCCCTTCCAGTAGTTCGGGCCGATGTTCTGGTAGCCCATGGTGGCGGCTTCCCAAAGGTCCTTGGTGCCCATGGCCATCGGGATGTAGGTGCCGTCGGCCTTGATCTTGTCGAGGGCGGCGAAGAACTCGTCGCGGGTCTCAGGAACCTTGATGCCGAGCTGGTCGAAGGCGTCCTTGTTGTAGATGAAGCCGTGCAGCACGGAGGCCATCGGCACGCAGAAGGTGGCCTTGCCGTCGTCGGTGGTCCAGGCCGCCTTGGCGGTGTCGGAGAAGTTCTCCATGCCCGACAGCGTGGTCAGGTCGGCCAGGTTGCCCTTGTTGTAGAGCTCCAGCGACTTGTCGAACGGACGGCAGGTGATGAGGTCGCCCGCCGAGCCGGCCTGCAGCTTGGCGCCGAGGGCCGCGTCGTATTCGGTCGGCGCCGAGGGCGAGAAGGTGATCTTGATGCCGGGGTTCTTCGCCTCGAAGGCCGGGATCAGCTTTTCCTGCCAGATCGACAGGTCGTCGTTGCGCCAGCTTTCGATGGTCAGCGTCGCATCGGCGGCGAGCGCGATGCCAGCGGTGCCGAGCAGGCTCACGCCGCCGAGCAGGGCCGTCAGAAGTCTCTTTGTCATGTTCACTCTCCCAGTTGACCTGTCAGGTTCGGTTTTGACGAGACGGAAGGCGGTCGCCCTTCCGTTCCCCTCGGATTTCGGAAAGGGCGGGCCTGAGTTTTTGTCCGCTTCTCTCCAGCATCGTGCGCGCAGCGCCGGCGTCCTTGGCACCGGCAGCGAGCAGAATGGCCGTCTTGACCGCGCCGCCGCTTTCCTCGAGCCGGCGCTCGGCCTCGTCGGGCGCAATGCCGGCGACGGCGGCGACGATGCGGGCCGCGCGCCCGCGCAGCTTGGCGTTGTCGGCGAAAAGGTTGACCATGTAGCCGTCATGGACATGGCCGAGATGCACGGCCGCCAGCGTCGACAGCATGTTGAGGGCGATCTTCTGCGCGGTGCCGGCGCCCATGCGGGTCGAGCCGGCGATCACTTCCGGCGGCGTCTCGAGAAGGATGGCGGCGTCCGCTTTTTCGAGCAAAGGCGCGCCGCGATTGTTGGCGATGGCGATGGTGGCCGCACCCCGCCGCTTCGCCTCGTCCAGCGCGCCGAGCGCATAGGGGGTCGAGCCGCTGGCCGACAGCGAGATCACGCAGTCGCCGGCACCGACGCCGGCCTGCGCGACCGCGTCCGCGGCGGCGCCGGCATCGTCTTCCGGCGCGCCGGCAAGGTCGCGCAGCGCCTCTTCGCCGCCGGCGATCAGGATGAGAATGCGCTCGCGCTCGATCCCGTAGGTGCCCGGCAGCTCCAGCGCGTCGGCCAGCGCCATCAGGCCCGAGCTGCCGGCGGCGGCATAGACCAGCCGGCCGCCGGCCCTGAGGCTTCCGGCAACGAGCAGGGCGGCTTCGGCAATGGCGGGAACGGCGGCGCGAACGGCCTGGGCGGCCTCGATCTGGCCTTCGGCGAGCGACGACAGGATTTCCTGCGGAGAGCGGGTGTCCAGCCCCTCCGCATTGCGGTGCAACGCTTCCGTGCGCGTTTGCGCCATACCCTTGGTCCTCCCGATAGGCTGACAATACCAAAAAAATACCACTTGTCCAGACGCATTAACGAATTTGTCGCCGGCGGCCCGACAAATGCGAACATCTGGTTGATTTTGCTTCAAATTGCGCAGTTCACCCCGTGACGCACAAATTAACTCTTGGCTATTGGTATTTTATTGGTATTATCGCCGAGGAGGAGGATTCAATCGTGCGTTTCGTGCTCGGCATCGATGGCGGCGGCACCAGTTGCAAGGCCGCGCTGGCGACGGCGGACGGCGCCGTGATCGGCCGCGCCAGGAGTGGCGCCGCCAATATCCGCACCGACCTCACCGGCGCCCGCACCCATATCGTCGACGCCGCCAGGCAGGCCTTCCTCGCCGCCGGGCAGGACCCGGACCTCATATCGGAAACGCCGGCCGTTCTCGGCCTAGCCGGCGCCAATGTCGGCACCTACCGCCAGCAGTTGCAGGCCATCCTGCCGTTTGCCGCGAGCCGGGTCGAGACGGACGCCGAGATCGCGCTGGAAGGTGCCGTCGGCACCGGCGACGGGGCCATGGCGATCGTCGGCACCGGAACCGCCTACATGGCGCGCAAGGACGGCAAATCGCGCGCCATCGGCGGCTGGGGCTTCCAGGTCGGCGACCAGGGCAGCGGCGCGCGCATCGGCCGCGACCTCCTGGAACAGACGCTGCTCGCCCATGACGGCATCCGCCCGGCCTCGCCGCTCACCGACGAGATGCTCGCCGTCTTCCGCAACAACCCGCAAGACGTGGTCGAATTCACCACCAACGCCAAGCCGGGCGATTTCGGCGGCTTCGCGCCGAAGGTGTTCGAACACGCGGCGAAAGGCGACGCCGTCGCGCAACGGATCGTCGACAAGGCGGTCGGCGACGTCGAGGCGGCGCTCGGGGCGCTGGAGCTGAGGCCCGGCGATCCGCTCTGCCTGCTGGGCGGGCTCGCCGGGCTCTATGCATCGCGCCTGTCCGAACGCTACCGGGCGCAGTTGAGACAACCGCTGGACGACGCGCTGGGCGGTGCCGTCAGCATGGCGGCACGGCTGTTTTCGGAGCAGGGCCGATGAGCGAGGCAGCCGACGAGATCTTCGCCACGCTCAGGCAATCCGGCCAGAGCGGCGCGCCGCTCTACCTGCAACTGCGCCGAAGCATCGAGGACGCCGTCAGGCGCGGCCTCATCGGCCCCGGCGACGCGCTGCCTTCCGAGCGCGACATCGCCACCAAGGCCGAGATCTCGCGCGTCACCGTGCGCAAGGCGGTGCAGGATCTGGTCAAGGGCGGCATCCTGGTGCAGCGCCACGGCTCCGGCACTTTCGTCGCCCCGCGCATGGAGCGCGTCGAGCAGTCGCTGTCCCGGCTCACCTCCTTCACCGAGGACATGGCACGGCGCGGCATGGCGGTGCGCTCGCAATGGCTGGACCGTGGCCTCTACGCCCCCTCACCCGACGAGATGATGGTGCTCGGCCTCGCCGCCAGCGAACTGGTGGCGCGGGTGGCGCGCCTGCGCATCGCCGACGACACGCCGCTCGCCATCGAGCGCGCCTCGCTGTCGGCGCGCGTGCTGCCCGATCCGGCGGGGATAGGCTCCTCGCTCTATGCTGCGCTGGAGGCGACGGGCAACCGCCCGGTGCGCGCCGTGCAGCGCATCTCGGCCGCCAATCTCGGCGAGGGCGATGCGCGCCTGCTCGACGTGGCGCCGGGCGCGGCGGGCTTGCGCATCGAGCGCATATCCTATCTGGCCAGCGGCAAGGTGATCGAGTTCACCCGCTCGGTCTATCGCGGCGACGCCTACGACTTCGTCGCCGAACTCCGGCTTGGCATCACCGCCGACGAAACAGGGAGAGGCGCATGAGCGACCACAAGACCCATATGCGGCGCGAAGTCGAGGAAATCCCGGAAGCCGCCGCGCGGCTGCTCGACGGCTCGGGCGCCGCGCTTGAGGCCGCCGGCCGCGACATCGCCAGGCGCGACCCGCATTTCCTGGTGACGGTGGCGCGCGGCTCCTCCGACCATGTCGCCGCCTTCATGAAATACGCCGTCGAACTGACCGCCGGCCTCGCCGTCGCCTCGGTCGGCCCTTCGGTCGCCTCGATCTACGGCGCGAAACTCAGGCTCGCCGGCTCCGCCTGCCTGGCCGTCTCGCAATCCGGCAAGAGCCCCGACATCGTGGCGATGGCCGAAAGCGCGAAAGCGAGCGGCGCGCTCACCATCGCCCTCACCAACACCGCCGGCTCGCCGCTGGCCACCGCCAGCGACCACGCCATCGACATCCTTGCCGGCCCGGAACGCAGCGTCGCGGCGACCAAGACCTTCGTCAACTCGGCCGTCGCGGCCCTTGCGCTGATGGCGCACGCCACCGGTAATACCGGCCTGCTCGAGGCGCTGAAGGCGCTGCCCGGCCATCTGGAACAGGCTATCGGCTGCGACTGGATGCCACTCGCCCCCGCGCTCGAAGGCGACAGCTCGCTGTTCGTGCTCGGCCGCGGCCCGTCCGCCGCGATCGCCGCCGAGGCGGCGCTGAAGTTCAAGGAAACCTGCGCCATGCACGCCGAGGCCTACAGCGCGGCCGAGGTGATGCACGGCCCGCTGGCGCTGGTCGGCCCCGGCTTCCCGGTGTTGACGCTGGCGGCGCGCGACGCTTCCGAGCCGTCGCTGGCCGAGGCCGCCGACGCGCTCGCCGCCAAGGGCGCCGACGTCTTCGTCACCTCGGCGCGGGCGAAGGCGGCAAACCGCCTGCCCCATGTCGCGACCGGCCATCCGCTGACCGACCCGCTGCCGCTGATCGTCTCCTTCTATGCCTTCGTCGAGGCCTTCGCGCGCCATCGCGGGCTCGACCCTGACACGCCGCGCAACCTGCGCAAAGTGACGGAAACGCTGTGACGAGGGCCGCACCGTGACCGAACCCTTCGCCCTCACCGCCCGGCGCGTCTTCGACGGCGACGGCTGGCACGACGATGCCGCGCTCGTCGTCCGCGCCGGGCTGGTCGAGGCCATCCTGCCGACGGACGCCTTGCCGAAGGCCGTGAAGCGCATCGACGCCGGCGACCTGCTGGCGCCCGGCTTCGTCGACCTCCAGGTCAACGGCGGCGGCGGCGTCATGCTGAACGACCATCCCGACGTGGCCTCGATCCGCACCATCTGCTCGGCACACGCGCCGTTCGGCACCACCGCGCTGTTGCCGACGCTGATCACCGATACGCCCGAAATCACCGCGGCCGCTATCGCCGCCGGCGAGCAGGCGGCGAAGGAGGCCGTGCCGGGCTTCCTCGGCCTGCACCTGGAAGGCCCGCATCTGTCGCTGGCGCGCAAGGGCGCGCACGACCCGAAGCTGATCCGGCCGATGACGCAGGCCGACCAGGCCGCGCTGATCGCGGCACGCGGGCACCTGCCGGTGCTGTTCACGACGGTGGCGCCGGAATCGGTCGATCCGCAGCAGGTGGCGGCCCTCGCGCAAGCCGGCATCGTCGTCAGCCTCGGCCACACCGACACGAATTTCGCCGCCGCGCGGGCCTATGCGCAAGCCGGCGCCTCGGTGGTCACGCATCTGTTCAACGCGATGAGCCAGATCGGCAACCGCGAGCCGGGGCTGGCGGGCGCGACGCTCGACACGCAAGGCCTGTCGGCCGGGCTTATCGCCGACGGCATCCATGTCGATCCGGCGACCATCGGCATTGCGGTCCGGTCCAAGCGGGGACCGGGAAGAATCTTCCTCGTCACCGACGCCATGGCGACCATCGGCACCGACATGGCGTCCTTCACCCTCAACGGCCGCACCATCTACCGCAAGGACGGGAGGCTTACGCTAGCGGACGGCACGCTGGCAGGCGCCGATCTCGACATGATCTCGGCAGTCCGCTTCATGCATCGCACGATCGGCCTCGAGCTTGCCGAGGCGCTGCGCATGGCTTCCCTCTACCCGGCCGAAGCGGTCGGCCAGGCACACCGGCTCGGCCGCTTCGCCAAGGGCACGGCGGCGGACATCGTGGCGCTGTCCGACGCGCTCGACGTCAAGGGCGTGTGGATCGGCGGCCGGCAGGTGGCCGGCGGCTGACGCGTCTCACCCCACCCCGACATAGCGCTTCACCGCCGAAGGGTCGGCGCGCAGCACGTCTACCCCGACCGTCTCGCGGTTGCGGCCGTTCTCGATGAAGGCGACACGGTCGGCGACCGGCAGCACCGCATCCACCCGCTGCTCGACCAGGATGGTGGAGACGCCCTGCTCCCGCAGCTTCGCCACCGTCTCGCGGATCTTCGCGATCATCGACGGCATCAGGCCTTCGGTCGGCTCGTCGAGCAGCAGCACCTTCGGCTCCAGGCAGAGCGCGCGCGCCATGGCGAGCATCTGCTGCTCGCCGCCCGACAGCGTGCCGGAGCGCTGCTTCAGCCGTTCGCGCAGCAGCGGAAACAGGTCGAGCACGGCGTCGCGGACGGATGGGCCCCTGCCCCTCGCCATCAGCCCGATTTCGATGTTCTCGGCCACCGTCATGTCGGCGAACAGGCGCCGTCCCTGCGGAACGTAGGCTATACCGGCCTTCGGCACCTCGTGCGCCGGCAGGCCGGCCAGGTCCCGCCCTTCCAGCCGGATCGAGCCGGCCGCAGCCGGCACAAGGCCCATGATCGTCTTCAGCGTCGTCGTCTTGCCGGCGCCGTTGCGGCCGAGCAGGCACAGCACCTCGCCGCGCTCCAGCGCGAGGTCGAGGCCGAACAGCACCTGCACCTCGCCGTAGAAGGCGTCGAGGCCGGCAATGGCGAGGATGGCGCTGTCGCTCATGCGGCTTCCCCCGCACCGGTGCCGAGATAGGCCGCCTGCACGGCGGCGTCGGCGCGGATCTGCTCGGGCGTGCCTTCGGCCAGCACGCGGCCGGCATCGAAGACGGTGATGCGGTCGGCCAGTTGCATGACCAGCGGCATGTTGTGCTCGATCAGAAGCACCGTCGCGTCCTCGGCGACCGTGCGCACCAGCCGGACGAAGTCCTCGATCTCGGCATCGGACAGGCCTTGCGTCGGCTCGTCGAGGATGAGCAGGCGCGGTTTCAGCGCCAGTCCCATGGCGACCTCCAGCAGGCGCTGGTGGCCGTAGGCAAGCTGGCCGGCCTGCATGGCGGCGCGGTCGGCCAGCCCGACCTTTTCGAGCGCCGTCAGGACGCCGGTGTGTATGGCGCCGCGGGAGCGTCCGTCGGTCAAGGTGCGTTGCACCGGAAGCGCCACGTTGTCGTAGACGCTCAAATTGGGAAAGACGCTGGTGATCTGGAAGGTGTAGGCGATGCCCAGCCTGACGCGGCTGTGCGGCGGCATGTCGGTGATGTCGCCGCCGTCGAACAGGATCATGCCGGCACTCGGCAGGATGCGGCCGCAGACCATGCTGACGAAGGTGGTCTTGCCGGCGCCGTTCGGGCCGATGACGGCGCGGATCTCGCCCGGCATCAGCGTGAAGTCGACGCCGTCGACGGCCTTCAGCCCGCCGAAGCGGCGCGTCAGCCCCTTGGTGACGAGCAGCGGGTCCATGGGCAGCGGATCGATCATGGCAACCATCCAAGCCAGCGGGCCCGCAGCGTGCCGAGGATGCCTTTCGGGAAGAACAGCACCAAGAGGATGAGCACGACGCCGACGATGAGCAGCCAGGCGGAGGTGAAGGAACTCGCCGTGTCGGTGACGACATACATGACCAGCGTGCCGAGGAGCGGCCCGAGCGTCGTGGCGGCACCGCCGAGCAACACCCAAAGCAGCGGCAGGATGGAATATTGCACGCCGGCGAAGTTGGCCCCGACATAGCCGAACAGCAGCGCGAAGGCCGCGCCCGCCGCTGCCGAGATCGTGCCGGAGACGGTGACGGCCGCGAGCTTGTTGGCGAAGGTGTCGTAGCCCAGCATCTTCGTGCGCTCCTCGTTCTCGCGGATGGCCACCAGCACGCGGCCATGGCGCGAGCGCACCAGCGCCAGGGTCGCGAACAGCGCTGCGGCAAACAGCGCCAGCGCCGTCATGTAGCGCACGGTCGGGTCGGTGAGGTCGAAGGCGGCGGCACCGAGGTTCAGGATGCGCGCCGGCTGCGGGATGACCAGGCCCTGGTCGCCGCCGGTCCAACCGGCGAAATAGATCAGGGACAGCGCGAAGACCTGCGCGAACATCATGGTGACGATCATGAAGGCGACGCCTGAGGTGCGCAGCGCCAACAGGCCGATGACAAACGCAAGCACCGCACCACAGGCGATGCCGCCGACGAAAGCCAGCGGCACGGAGAAGCCGAAATGGACGATCGTGAGCCCGGTGCCGTACATGCCCGCGGCGAAGAACATGGCATGGCCGAGACTGAGCAGGCCGGCATAGCCGAAAAGCACGTTGTAGCCCATGGCGAAAACCGCCAGCACCATGATGCGGGCCATCAGCCCGTGATAATAGGCCGGCAGCACGAAATTTAGCGTGAACAGGACGGCGAGCACGGCGAGGTGCAGGGCGTAGACCTTCGCGGGCTTGTCGCCCCCGCTCATCGCGCCGTCGTCCCGAACAGGCCCTGCGGGCGGAAGACCAGCACCAGCGCCACCGCCAGCGTGGCGATCATCTTGGCGAGCGTCGGCGAGAAGAACATGGAGACGACGCCGTCGGAAACGCCGATCAGCACGGCCGCCACCACCGTGCCGCGCAGCGAGCCCAGCCCGCCGATGATGACGACGATGAAGGAGAGCAGCAGCGGGTCCTGTCCCATCAGGTAATGCGCCTGGCTGATCGGCACGATCAGCACGGCGGCAAGGGCTGCCAGCATGGCGCCGAGCGCGAAGACGCCGGCATAGACGCGGCCGACCGGGATGCCGAAGGCCTGCGCCGTCTCGCTGTCATACTGCGTTGCGCGCATGGTGAGGCCGATCTTCGTGCGCGTCAGCACCAGCCAGGTGGCGATCAGCAAAAGGGCGGCGGTGGCGATGATGGAGAGCTTGTAGGCGGAATAGCCGAACCACGGCAGCGACAGGCGGACGTTGAAGGGCGGCGCCACCGGCCGCGCCTCCGGGCCGTAGAAGGTCAGCGCGAGCTGCTGGATGATGTAGAGCAGGCCGATGGTGGCGACGATGGTGGATTCGGGATTGTAGCCCAGCCGCGACAGCACCAGCCGCTCGGCCAGCCACGCCACCGCGCCGACGATCAGCGGCGCGATCACCAGCGCGGCGACGAAGCCGAGGGCGGGATGGCCGCCGAGCGCGTTCGCCACCGCCCAGGCGAGCACCGCGCCCAGCATGAAGAACTCGCCGTGCGCCACGTTGACGATGCGCATGACACCGAAGACCAGCGACAGGCCAAGCGCCGTCAGCGACAGGACGGCTGCGGTGACGAGGCCTTCGAGGACGGCGAGAAGGAGATGCGGACCGAAAGCCATCAGGCGCCTTACCCTCCCCTCAAAGGTGAGGGCAAGGAGCCTGCCCTTGCGCCACCGATGCGAGCCAGCAAGGAGCCGGCCTACAGCGGCTGGGTGGTGTAGTCGGCTTCCGGCTCGTACATGCCGTCCTCGATCGTCGTCTTGTGGACGACGTTGAGCTTGCCGCCTTCCAGCTTGGAGATGTTCTGGCTGCCGAAGACCTGGTGGATCTTGCCGTTGAACACTTTCCTGCCCTGCGGGTGCTCCGGCCCTTCGGCGAACTCGGTCAGCGCCTCGGTCGCCTCGACCAGCTTGGCGCGGTCCTGCGGCCCCTTGTAGTCGGCGTCCTCCATCGCCTTCTTGATGACGTAGAGCGTCTCCCAGCAGCCGAACATGTGGGCGGCGGTGGAGACGTCCTTGGCGTCGCCGACGGCGGCGCCGTTGTCATCGATGCCGACGGCGGCGCGATAGGCCTTCTCGGCCTCGCTGTCACCCGCCTGCGCATAGCGCGGCGAGCCTTCCCAGAAATGGCTGCCGTCGAGATATTCCAGCCCGGGGCTGTTGATGTCGACGGCTTCCAGCGAATCGATGAAGCCGAACAGCTTCGGGCCGTTGGAGCCGTAGAAGTCGCCGAGTTCCTTGACGAAGGTGAGCACGGCCGGGCCGACCATGACGTGGTAGATCACCTCCGTCTCGGCCGGAATCTGCGGGAAATACTTGGTGAAGGAGGATTCCGTCGGCGGGATGGCGATCTGGGCCACCACCTTCCCGCCGGCCTTCTCGATCGCCGGCGGCAGGTAGTCGCGATGGTCGTAGCCGAAGGCGTAGTCGGGGAAGATCATGGTGACCTTCTTGCCGGCATTGGCGGCGATCCACGGCGCAACCGAAGTCACCTGTGCGCGCACGTCGGTGATGCCGGGCTGCAGGCACCAGCGGTTCATCTTGCCGGAGGCGACGTGGTAGCCTTCGGAGACGACGTAGTAGGGGATTTTCAGTTCGCCGGCGGTCGGCGCCGAGGCGATGACGACGTGGGAGAACAGCGTGCCGTAGACGATGTCGGTCTTGTGCTGGTTGGCGAACTTGGCCACCACCTCAGCGCCGCGCGCGGCATCGGTGCCGTCGTCCTCGACAATGATCTCGATCGGGCGGCCGTTGATGCCGCCGGCGTCGTTGATCGCCTTGACGGCGGCGTTGGTGGTGCGCTCGTACCAGCGGCCATAGGCGGCGCCGATGCCGGTGCGGTGCGCCTGGAAGCCGATCCTGATCGGCTCGGAGCTCTGGGCCTGGGCATAGCGCATGAAGCCCGGCGCCACCGCCAGCCCGGCGCCGGCAGCCAGGCCCTTCAGCGCGGTGCGGCGGCTCAGCCGGTTGCCGGAGAGGTCGAAAAGTCCCTTGCGGTCAGTCATGGCAGTTCCCCTTTGTTATCGACGTCGACCAACGGATGAAGACGAGAGCGGCGCTCCTGCGACGGACGCTGAAAATTGCATGTGTACAAACTAAATCATCAAAGCCGGGGCGTGACAAGCGAGCTTTCCGCAACGGCAAGCGGCCCGCTCGCGATCATACCGCCGGCGTCGACAGGAGCCACAGGCCGAAGACGGTGTAGGCGACCATCAGAAACGTCAGCGGCACCTGGCTAAGCACGGTGGCGCGGGCACCGCCATGCAGCCGGGCCGCGAGCCCGTGCGCCACCAGCACGGCGAGCACATGGCCGGCGACGATGGCGCCGGCCTGCGCGTTCCACAGCCACCAGGCCGAATGCGCGCCGGCGACGATGCCGGCCGAGACGTGCAGGTGCGCGGTGCCGATAAGGTTCCAGCCACGCGCGAACGGATCGGACAGTGCCACCAGCGCATACTGGCCGTCGACCAGCAGCGCCGTCAGGTAGTGGGCGACATGATAGGCGAGCGCGATCGGCACGATCGACCACACCAAGAGGCCGGCGGCGCGGCCGAACGGGATCCCGTCGCCGGCCAGGCGCTGGCCGAGCCATACGGCAGCGAGGAAAGCGCCGGCGAGCAGCAGGAACGTCAGCACGAGGCCGAAGGCGCCGATGCCCATGAGCGCCGTACGGCCCGGATAGTCGAGCGGATTGACCCCGAACCGGCCGAGCCAGAAGAAGGTCTTGGACAGGCCGTCGAAGGAGACGGAGGACAGCGCCAGAAGGATGAACGCGGTGCCGCTCGCCGCCAGCGGTGCCGCGCCGAAGAGCTTGGCGCCGGGCAGGCAGAGTTCGAGCCGGCGGCCCGTGCGCTCGACCACGCCGAAGCGCGCGACCATGGTGAAGAACAGCGTCAGGAATTCGCCCTGGCGGCTCCACGGCCGGTAGCCGAAAGAGAGCATGGCGAGAAAGGAGAGCAGCCAGTAGAGGCCGGCGGCCGTCGCCAGCCGGGCCGGGTCGTCGGGCGCAGGGTCGACCAGCTCGAACCAGGCGAAGGCGAAGAACAGGACCAAGGCCGGCCAGCAGCCGAGCCATGCCGGCAGCCGCCACGGCGCGCGGGGACCGAGCAGTCCGCCGGCAAGGCGCCAGGGACCGTACCAGGGATTGAGCCATCGCCAGACATCGCCGAGAAGGCCCTGCACCAGGACCAGCCCGGCCCATAGAAGCGTCCATATCGTCAGCGGCAGCGGGTTGGAGAGCGGATCGCGGCTGCCGACGAAGCCGGCGACGACCAGCGCCGCGAAGACGGCGAAGGACAGCAGCGAAACGGCGAGGCGCAGGCCTTCCCCGGCCTCGAACAAAGCCAGGCGGCGGCGCCACAGCCGCGCCGGCGCGCTGGCCGGCAGCAGCGCGAGCACGAGGAAGGAGACGGCGACAGCGACGGCGCCGCCGAGAAGGTAGTAGCCGGTCGGCAGAAGCAGAACATGGCCCCGGTCGGAGGCATGGGCGAAGGCGGAGGTAGGGAGAAGCGGGAGCGAAGAGTTTAGAAATAAGAGGTGGAAGGTCCCCCCTCTCCGTCTCGGCTTCGCCGAGCCACCTCTCCCCCACTTCGTGAGGGAGAGGATAGTCGTCAAGCTTGGCTCCCATCCTCTCCACCCGGAACGGGGGGAGAGGTGGCGCCGCGAAGCGGCGACGGAGAGGGGGGCGGACGAGCGCATTTCGGCCATCTCGTTCAAACCACGTCTACGCGCCCCTCACACCTTTACCAGCTGCCGCACGCGATCCTCCTCGCCGAAGATGCGCAGGTAGCGGGCAATCTCCTTCCTGTCGCCGGTGGCCTTTTCGGGATTGTCGGACAGTTTCACCGCCGGCCGACCGTTCGCCTCGGTCACCTTGCAGACCAACGAGATGGGGTTCAGCCGGTCGGTCGGCGTCGGCGCGCAATCCTCGAAGTCGTTGGTCAGGTTGGTGCCCCAGCCGAAGGCCATGCGCACCTCGCCCTCGAAATGTTTGTAGGTGTCGATGATGGTATCGACCTCGAGCCCGTCGGAGAAGATCAACAGCTTCTTCTTCGGGTCCTTACCCTTCTCGCGCCACCAGGAAATGATCTTTTCGCCGCCCTCGATGGGCGGGGCGCTGTCGGGGCGGAAGCCGGTCCAGTCGGCCACCCAGTCGGGTGCGTCGCGCAGGAAAGCCGCCGTGCCGAACGCGTCCGGCAGTACGATCAGCAGATTGCCGCCATAGTAGCGCTGCCAGTCCAGCAGCACCTGATAGGGCGCTGCCTTGAGTTCCTTTTCGGTATCGGCAAGGGCCGCCAGAACCATGGGGAGTTCGTGCGCGTTGGTGCCCAGAGCCTCGAGGTCCGTGTCCATGGCGAGCTTGACGTTTGAAGTGCCGGTGAAGGCGTCGCCGATGCCTTCCTTCAGCGCCTCCACGCACCAGCGCTGCCACAGGAAGGAATGGCGGCGGCGGGTGCCGAAATCGGAAATATTGATGCCGGGCAACTTCTTCAGAAGCTCGGTCTTGGCCCACATCTTGGCCTTGGCGCGGGCATAGAGCACGTCGAGCGCGAAGGGGCCGAACTGCCGCATGGCGGCGCGCGAGCGCAGCTCGTTGATGATGGCGAGCGCCGGGATCTCCCACAGCGTCGTCAGCATCCACGGCCCCGCAAAGGTCAGCTCGAACTGGCCGTCGCGCTTCTCCAGATGGTATTGGGGCAGACGGAAATCCTCCAGCCAGGCGAGGAATTCCGGCTCGAAGATCTGCTTGCGGCCGTAGAAATTGTTGCCGCCCAGCCAGATCATCTCTTTCTTGGAGAAGTGCAGCGTGCGGGCATGGTCGAGTTGTTCGCGCAGCTCGCCCTCGTCGATCTCGTCGGCCAGCCTGACGGGACTGCGGTTGATCAGCGAGAAGGTGGCGTCGACCTTGGGGTACATGCCCCAGATCATCTGCAGCATGAGGAGTTTGTAGAAATCCGTGTCGAGCAGGGAGCGCACGATCGGATCCAGCTTCCAGGTGTGGTTGTAGACGCGCCGTGCGATATCGGTCTTGGTCATGCGGTCCGGCCCCGGGTCGGAATGGCTGATCAGGCGGTTGCGACAGGCCTTCTAGCATCGAATCGCGCGATGCGCTGCCTGCTTTGCGGTTGGTCCATAAGAAAACCCCGCGGCTTTCGCCGCGAGGTTTCTCTTTCGGGATCGGCAACGCGCACCGCGATGCGCGCCGGCCAGTGCTTAGTAGCAGTAGTAGGCGTATTCGCAGTAGCCGTTCCAGTAGCAGTAGTACTGCCAGTAGCAGACCGCCTTGGAATTGGCCTCGGCGGCCTTGCGCACGTCGGCGGCGACCTTGGTGATGAGTTCGTCGCCCTGGGCGAGGTCCTCGGCCTTCTTCAGCACCGCCTCGACGTCGAAGTTGGCGCCCTTGGCGCCCTCCTGGCCGTCGGCCAGCACGCGGCCGGGAACGCCGGCCACCATCTTGGCGGCGGTGACCAGGGCGAGCGCGTCGCCCTTGGCCTCGCCATAGCCGACGAGTTCGCGCGCCGTCTGCAGGATCTGCCGGCCTTCGGCCTGCTGAGCCTCGCTGATATCGGCCTTCTTGGCGTCATCGGCGAGCGAAGCGCCGGCCGTCAGGCTCGCCGCAGCCAGGAAACCGGCGAGAATGATCTTCTTCATCATAGTGTCAGTCCTTCTGTGTTGTCGCTACCAGTAAACCGCCGGCGGCATTTCGCGCCGCCGGCGTTCCCCAATCCGGCGCTGCCCTCCCATCAGGGCGACCCCGGCCTGCGGATTCCTTGCGGGGTTCCGGCCTTCCCGGCCCCGCGCCTTTCCGGATCGGCCGGAAGGGCCAATCCTATTTTCCCTTGGCGGCGGTGAACGGCCGCACCGCGACGGACATCTCCTCCTCGATACCGGCCGGCCTGCTCACGGCGGCGCGCGTCGTGTCGTTCAGCCCGACCGAAACGAAATCCCGCAAGGCGGCCAGTTCAGGCGCCACTTCTTCGCCGGGCGCCGCGCGCAGGCCTTCCTGCTCGAGATTGTCGAAGGTGACATGCGCCTTGTTCAGCCCCGGCACGGCGACGAACACCAGCCGCTCCTCGCTGGCGGCCGCGGCATGCGGCTCGATCTGGGCGATATCGGCGCGCTTTTCCTCTCCGGGATGGACGCGGTTGACCATGCCTTGCACCGGCCACAGCGTCGTGACGGAAAAATCCTGCCCGACCAGGAGCACGGTGACGTCGGCCGGCTTGCGGCCCCTGTTGCGCAGCGTCACCGAAATGATGTCGCATGGCTGCAACTCCGGCGCCTCGCCCATCTCGACAGGCGCTTCGTAAGCCGATCGGTCGTCGGCGCAGGCGTCGCCTTCCACCGCTTCGGGCCTGGCGCGGGCGACCGTCACCTCGGGCTCCAGCCCCAGCGCCTGAATGCCCTCGCTGCCGCCGAGGCGCTGCAGGGCGAGCGCGCGGGCGATGCGCTCCAGCGCGCCTACGACCACGGCTTGCGCCGCTTGGCGGTCGGCGGGCAGGGTCAGGCGCGGAGAAGAGCCCGGCCCGCTGGCGTCCACCTGGCCGCCGGTCGCGGAAAAGGCGAGCTTGCCATCGACCAGCGCGACGGCGACGTCGTAGCCGGCCGCCTTCAGCGAAACGCGTTTCGACAGACCTTCGGAGGCGACCGCCGCGTCGAGCGCCGCGACGGCGGCCGCATAGTCATGGCCGTCATCCGGGTCGACGCGCACGGGTTCCGACAGGGTCAGCGAAAGATCGACGCCCGGCTCGATCAGTCTGGCGAAGCGGCTCTTCTTGAAGGCCGCGGCATCAACGGCGGCCGGACAGCTGCCGTCGGCGGAAAGCGGCTCGCCGCATGGCCAGGCCACCTGTGCGACCACGCTTTTGGTGGCGCCCGCCGTCTCGACCACGCCGTAGGCAACGGCCTCGGTCGCGGTGGGATCGTCGTAAAGGCCGACGATGGCGCCGGTGTCGACACCGGCCAGCCGCCCGGCCTGCAAGGCGCCGTTCCAGAACGGCCATTGCCGCAAGGTGGCAGCAGAGCCTACCCCGAGCACCGGCCGGTCGAGCATGTCGCCTTCGAGATCGGGGGTCTGGGTGGTCATCAGCGTGTTGCGCTTGATGTCGGCCACCACCGCCTGGTGCAGCGTGCGGTAGGTCAGGTCCGGCGTGCGGTTCAGCCGCTGCAGCATCGTATAGGTGAAGACGCCGTAGCTCTCGCCGTCGGCGGCGCCCTTGGGCGTCTTTTCCAGCGCCTCCTCGGTTTCCTGCGCGGCGTAGAAGAAGGCGGCGCGTCCCTTGCCGGTGGGCGGCGCCTTGCGGCCGGAGAACGCCGCCCGCGTACCGCCCTCGTTTTCCGGCACGCCGAGGACGGCGGGATCGACGCCGCGCGCCCGCGCGTCGTCGCCGTCGATGGCGCGAAAACCGGTGGCGGAATGGCAGGCGTCGATGATGCCGAAGAAATCCGCCCCCTTGTCGAGGATCCTGCGCACCCGCAGGTTCAGCTCGTCGTCGACCAGCGCGTTCTCGATGCCGCCGGCGTCCCACTTGCCGACGTCGTAGGGCAGGAACACCTCGTCGTCGCCGCCCTCCTCGTCGCCGTCGAGGTCGGGCTGCTGCGAGCCGTGGCCGGAGAAATAGAAGACGATCAGGTCGCCGGCCCTGCTGGTTTCGGCCAGCCGGTCGAGCGCATCCAGCACCGCCTGTTTGGTGCCGGGGCCAGGCACGGAAATTCCCTTGTCGAGGTTCTCGACGCCGTCCGCCAGGACGGTGACGGCCGCAGGCTCGACGCCGAAGCGGACCAGCGCGTTGGCCACCTCGCGCGCATCGTTCTTCGGCCCGACGAGGCGGATTTCGGCCGGCAGGTTCGGATAGCCGGAAACGCCGACCACAAGCGCCCGCGTTTCCGCGTGCGCCAAACTGGAGCCAGCCATCAACGTCCCGGCAAGAATGCCGAGATACCCCAAGCGAACAGTCATGCCGCCCACTTCGCCCAAACGCCCGGCCCACGATTGCAAGCCGGGCAACCCATGTAAAGTCAAACCGCCGAATGCGGCGCTTTCACGCCGCCTCTAGGGTCATTGTGTAACAGGACAATGCAGCGGCAGCGGCTATTCGACGGCGGTTCTGTTACGGCAGGGTTGCAAACCCGTGCGGCAAGCGTGTGCCGTCCAGGCAATCCTTCGTGACTCGAGGGCCGCCTCAGCCGAAATCAGGCGCCGGTGCCAGCCGACCGCGGCGAAGCCAGCGCGCCAGAAGCAGGATCGACACCGACGCCAGCCCGACCGAAAGGCCTATCCAGATGCCGTTGCCCTGCAGGCCGACGTAAAACGCCAGGACCACGCCGAGCGGCAGGCCGATGCCCCAGTAGCCGATCGCCGCGTAGATCATCGGCACCGTGGTGTCGTGCAGGCCGCGCAGCATGCCGGACGCCACCGCCTGCGCACCGTCGAAAATCTGGAACAGGGCGGCGAAGGCGAGGAACGACACCGCCAGCACGATGACCGGCGCGTTGGCGGGATCGGTGACATCGACGAAGGCGCTGATGAGCGGGCGCGGCCACAAAAGCATGACCAGCGCCATCAGCGCCATGAAGGACACGCCGAGGATGAAGGCCGTCCAGCCGGCACGGCTCACTCCTTCCTTGTCGCCGGCGCCGTGAGCGAGGCCGACGCGGACCGTCACCGCCTGGTTCAGGCCCAGCGGCACCATGAAGGTGACCGAGCAGACCTGCAGCGCGATGGCGTGCGCCGCCAGCGGATCGGCGCCGATCAGGCCCATCAGGAGTGCTGCCGCATTGAAGATCGTCACCTCGAAGGCGAGGATGCCGGCAATCGGCAGGCCGAGTTTCAACAGACCCCAGAAGCGTGGCCAGTCGGAGCGCCAGAAGCGGCCGAAGAGACGGTAGCGGCGGAACTGCCGCTCCACCAGCACGACCGCCGTCATGCCGATGAACATCAGCGTCGAGGAGAGCGTGGTGGCGAGGCCGGAGCCGGCGATGCCCATGGCCGGGAAACCGAAATGGCCGAACATGAACAGCCAGTTGAACAGGGCGTTGGCGGCCACTGCCAGAAAGACGATGACCAGCGCCCAGCCCGGCCGTTCCAGCGCCGAAATGAAGGACCGCAGGATGATGTAACCGTAGAAGGGCAGCACGGCCCATTGCAGCCAGTGCAGGTAGATGCCGGCGAGGTGCGCCAGGTCCGGCTCCTGGCCCATCAGGAGCAGCAGCGCCTCGCCGTGCCACAGGATGAGCCAGATGGGAACGGATACCAGAACGGCCTGCCACAAGCCCTGCCGCACGGTGCGGCGGATGTCGCGCACCGAATGGCGCTTGCGGCCGAGTTCGGTCGCCATCATCGGCGAGGTGGCGAGCATCAGGCCGAGGCCGAAGATCATCAGCATGAAATAGAGGTTGGAGCCGAGCGCGCCGGCCGCCAGCGTCTTGGGGCCGAGCCGACCCATCATCATGACGTCGGTGGCCGTCATCGCCGTCTGGCCGAGATTGGTGAGCACCATCGGCCAAGCAAGCGCCACCATCGCCTTGATTTCGGAGCGCCAGAGATTTTCCGGCGCGCGCGCTCCGGCTTCCATAACGGACATGGTCGTCAATCCACACACGGCGCGTCGGCAAATAGGCCGGAAGCCGCACGAATCGCCGCGGCACGTCATGGCGCCGCGGGCAGGATGCGGTTTGTCGACGAAAAGGCGCAAAAAGACAAGAGGGCCACTGCCACAAGCGCCGGACCAGCGACGGCATCCTCGCCAGGGCCGTTGCATTCGCCGCCCGCTCCTGCGACGAAGGCCGGACGAAACGGAAAGGTTAGGCATGAGCGGAGCGGCCTCGGACATATGGCTGGTGCGCCACGGCGAAACGCAATGGAGCGCGTCCGGCCGTCATACGGGCCGCAGCGACATTCCGCTGACGACCACCGGCGAGGCGGCGGCGCGCGGACTGGCCGAGCGGTTACAGGGTGAGACGTTCGCCGCCGTCTGGTCGAGCCCGTCGCAGCGAGCGCGCCGGACCTGCGAACTGGCCGGCTTCGGCGACCGCTGCATCGTCAAGGACGACCTCGCCGAATGGGACTACGGCGCCTATGAAGGCCTGACGACGCCGCAAATCCTGCAGGAACGCCCCGGCTGGCTGCTGTTCCGCGACGGCTGCCCGGACGGCGAGCAGGCGGCTGACGCCGGCCGGCGGGCCGACAGGATCGTCGCGACCCTGCGCGCCGAAAACGGCGCCGTGCTGATCTTCTCCAGCGCTCATTTCCTGCGCGTGCTGGCGGCGCGCTGGCTCGGCCTACCGCCCGAACAGGGTGCGCTTTTCGCCCTCGATACGGCCAGCATCAGCGTTCTGGGCTACGAGCACCATAGCCGCGCCGAGCCGGTCGTGCGCGGGTGGAATTGGCGGTAGAGGCTCCGCAATTCAAGACATGGCGTCGAGCGCCCGTCTTTGCCGGTGCATTTCGAGGAAGATGCGGTAGTCGCGGTCGAAGCGGTGCGCGGCGGCGGGGTTTGGCTTGCGAGCGCGGCCTTGCTGCCGCATGGCGACGCAGGCCGAGGGAAGGCTCGGGAACAGGCCAGCGGCGGTGGCGGCGACCATGCCGGTGCCGGTCAGCACCGCCTCGTCCAGTTCCGGCTCCACCACCGTGCAGCCGGTGGCGTCGGCATAGAGCTCCATCAGGAGCGGGTTGCGGGTGTGGCCGCCGGTGACGTGCAGCGTGTCGATGACGTAGCCGTTGCGGTTCAGCGCCTCGAGGATATGGCGCACGCCGAGGGCGATCGCCACTGCCGTGCGCCAATAGAGCTTGCACAGGCTGTCGAAGGAGGCATCCAGCGTCAGTCCGCTGACGACGCCGACGGCGTGCGGGTCGGCCAGCGGCGAGCGGTTGCCGTGAAAATCCGGCAGCACATGCAGGCGGCCGGCGAGGTCGAGCCCTTCCGCTTGGCGCAGTTCGCCGATGCGGGCGGCGATGCGCGCATGCATGGCCGCACTCGGCTCGCCACCGGCGCCGTGCCAGCGGATGACATGGTCGAGCAGCGCGCCGGTGGCCGACTGGCCGCCTTCCGATAGCCAGAGCTCAGGCAGGGCCGCGCCGAAATAAGGGCCCCAGACGCCGGCGAAAGGCCGCGGATCGGGCGACATCGCCATGACACAGCTCGACGTGCCGGCGATCAGCGCCAGGTGACGGCCGATATTTTCCGCATCGGCGGCGAAACCGCCCAGCACGCCGAGCGCACCGGCATAGGCGTCGATGACGCCGGCACCGACGCGGCAGAACTCGCTCAGGCCGAGATCGGCCGCCGCCTGCGGCGTCAGCGGGCCGAGATCGGCGCCGACGGGACTTGCCCTGTCCGGCAGGCCGGCATGGTCGAACAGGTCCGCCAGTCCGACGGCAGCGAAGAAGCCCTCCTGCCAGCCCGGTTCCTCATGCGCCAGATAGGTCCATTTGGCCGTCAGCGTGCATTGCGAGCGGGCGGGCGAGCCGGTCGCCTTCCAGCCGAGGAAATCGGCCAGGTCGAACAGATGGCCGGCGCGTGCCCATGTTTCAGACATATGGCGCTTCAGCCACATCAGCTTCGGCACCTGCATCTCGGGCGACATGACGCCGCCGATGAAATCGAGCACGCGATGCCCGGTCGCGGTGCATTCGTCGGCCTCGGCGATGGCACGGTGGTCCAGCCACACGATGGTGTCCCAATTTTGCCCGCCGCCGGTCGAAACGCCGAGCGGTTGGCCGTCGCGATCGCGCACGACCAGCGAGCAGGTGGCGTCGAAGGCGATGCCGGCGACCGCTTCCGGCGCCACGCCCGTCTTCTGCCGCGCCTCGCGCACCGCCGCGCAGACGGCCGCCCAAATGTCCTCAGAATCATGCTCGGCATGATCCGGCTTCGGTTGGTTCATCCGGATAGGCCGGTCGGCGCGGCCAAGCAGCCTGCCGTCCGCATCCAGGATGCCGGCACGGGCACTCCCGGTGCCGACGTCGACCGCACAGACGAAACCGCTGCTCAACATGCCTCTCCCGACATTGCGGCGAACCGCAACCGGGGGCGACTATAAGGACGGGTTCGGCCGAGGCAAGGCGGGGATAGTCACCTGCTGAGGATCAACCCCACTCCGTCTTGCTTCGCAAGCCACCTCTCCCCCTTCCCGGGGAAAGGAAAGGAGGTCAGATCGCGCCCGGCTTTCCTCTCTCCCGTCGATTGGGGGAGGGGTGGGCCGGCGAAGCCGGGACGGAGCGGGGGCGAATGCGCCGCGCTACCCAGCCAGATAGCGCGTCAGCGTGGCGCGGGCGCCGTCCTTCCACAGTGAGTCCAGCGCCTTGGCGAACGCGGCGGCGAAGGAGGCCGAGCGGCCGACCTCGCCGTAGATGTCCTCCATGGCGAGCCAGGCGGATGGGTCGTCCTTGGCCTTGGCGGACGTCGCGTGCATGCGGTCCCAGTTAGGGTCGTTGGGCTCGATGACGGCGCCCGAATCGGTGGTGCCGAAGCAGTAGCGGCACCACAGCGCCGATTCCAGCGCCAGCCCCGCCGCGTCCTTGCCCGCCTTCAGCCGGTCGGCGATGGTGGGGATGATGAATTTCGGCTGGCGGTTGGAGCCGTCGAGGCAAAGCCGCCGCACCGTGTCGCCGATCTTCGGATTGGAGAACCGCTTCTCGATCAGTTGGTAATAGGCCTGCAGGCTGGTGTCCGGCACCGGCGGCACGGTCGGGATGATCTCCTCGCGCTCGACCTTTTCCAGGAAGCCGCGCACCAGCGGTTCGGCCATCGCCTCGTGGACGAAATGGATGTCCATCAGCCCGGACGGATAGGCGATCGCCGCATGGCCGCCGTTGAGGATGCGGATCTTCATCTGCTCGTAAGGCGAAACGTCCGGCACGAACTGCACGCCGACCTTCTCCAGCGGCGGCCGGCCGTCGGTGAAGCGGTCCTCCAGCACCCATTGCCGGAACGGCTCGCAGAAGACCGGCCAGGCGTCCTCGACGCCGAAGTCGTCGGCGAGGATCTTTCGCTCGCGCTCGCTGGTCGCCGGCGTGATGCGGTCGACCATGGCGTTGGGAAAGGCGACCGTGTCACGCACCCATGCGGCGAGGTCCTCGTCCATCAGCCGGGCGAGGCCGACGACGCCATCGGCGGTGACGCGGCCGTTGTGGGGGATGTTGTCGCAGGACATGACCGTGAACGGCACGATGCCGTCGGCACGCCGCCGCATCAGCCCGGCCAGGATGATGCCGAACACCGTGCGGGGTGCGGCGATGTTCTTCGAGTCGGCGACGATGTCGGGATGCGTCGGATCGAACCGGCCCGACGCCGGGTCGATGAAATAGCCGCCCTCGGTGATGGTCAGCGAGACGATCTTGATCGACGGATCGGCCAGCCGCTCGATGATCGCGGCTCCGTCACCGGGCGTGATGAAATCGATCATCGCGCCGGTGACGCGGGCGCTCATATGGCCTTCGTCCTGCTCGACCACTGTGGTCAGCCAGTCCTGCCGCGCCAGCTTTTCGCGGCCCGCCTTCTCGCCTTCGAAGACGCCGGCGCCGACCAGCGCCCAGTCGTGGCCGAGGCCGAGATTGAACAGGTCGTCGAGATAGACCGCCTGATGGGCGCGATGGAAATTGCCGACGCCGAAATGCAGGATGCCGGCCTTCAGGCCAGCGCGGTCGTAGCGCGGGCGGGCGACGGCGACGCGGAGGGAAGCAAGGTTCGATAGCGAGAGTTTCGTGGTCATGACGCGAAAACTCCTTCCGAGAATCTGAAGCCCATCCAGACCGTCGAGCTTCCCCCTCGACGGCCTAGGAAATGAGGAAAGACGGCAACCATCCTCAGCTCATCCACTGGCCGCCATCGACATTGTAGGTCTGGGCGACGATGTAGTCGGCTTCGTCGCTGGCGAGGAAAACCGCCATGCCGGTGAGGTCCTCGGCGCGGCCCATGCGGCCGTAGGGCACGCCCTCGCCAACGAGTTTCTTCTTCTCGCCGAGCGGGCGGTTCTCGTACCTTGCAAACAGCGCGTCAACGCCGTCCCAGTGTTCGCCGTCGACGACGCCGGGCGCGATGGCGTTGACGTTGATGCGGTGTTTTATCAGGTCCAGCCCCGCCGACTGGGTGAGCGAGATGACGGCAGCCTTGGTGGCGCAGTAGACCGCCACCAAGGCCTCGCCCCTGCGGCCGGCCTGGCTCGCCATGTTGATGATCCTGCCCCCCTTGCCCCGGGCGATCATCGACCTGGCCGCCGCCTGCAGCATGAACAGCGTGCCCGCCACGTTGACGGCGAACAGTTTATCGTAGCTGGCCCTCGTGATCTCGGCGATGGGCGCGGCGTCGAACAGGGCGGCATTGTTGATGAGGATATCGAGCCCGCCGGCCCTGTCTTCGACCGCCTTCACCGCCGCATCGATGGAAGTCTGGTCGGTGACGTCGAGCTTCACCGCATAGGCCTTGTCGCCGATCTCCCGCGCGGTCTTTGCGGCCGCGTCGAGATTGATGTCGGCAATCGCCACGGTGGCGCCCTCTCGCACATAGGCCTCGGCAAAGGCCCTGCCGATGCCGCGCGCCGAGCCGGTGATCAGCGCCGATTTTCCTTCGAGCCGCATGGACGAGATCCTTATCCGAGCGCCTTGCCGTCCGGCCCGAAGCGATGCAGCCGCCTGGCGTCGGGCGTCAGATAGACGGTATCGCCGTGGCGGACCGAGACATCGCCGTCGGCGCGCACGTTGATGGTGCCATAGTCGTCGGTATGGACATGGACGAAGGTGTCGGAGCCGAGATGTTCGGCGACGCCGACCTTGCCCTTCCAGTCGCCGGAAGTGGTGGAGATGGCGATATGCTCGGGCCGGATGCCGACGGTGGCGGCACCGTGCTTGCCTGCCGCCGCGCCCTCGACGAAGTTCATCTTCGGCGAACCGATGAAGCCGGCGACGAACAGGTTCTTCGGCGTCTGGTAGAGCTCCATCGGCGAGCCGACCTGCTCGATGTTGCCGGCGTTGAGCACGACGATCTTGTCGGCCATGGTCATGGCTTCCACCTGGTCGTGGGTGACGTAGATCATGGTTGTCTTGAGCTGCTGGTGCAGTTCCGAAATCTCCAGCCGCATGGTGCCGCGAAGTGCTGCGTCGAGGTTGGACAGCGGCTCGTCGAACAGGAAGGCGCTGGGCTGGCGCACGATGGCGCGGCCGATGGCGACGCGCTGGCGCTGGCCGCCGGAGAGCTGGCCGGGCCGGCGTTCCAGATAGTTGGTCAGGTTGAGCACGCGTGCGGCGTCCTTGACCTTCCTGTCGATGACCTCGGGGCTCTCGCCGGCCATCTTCAGCGGAAAGGCGATGTTCTTGGCCACCGTCATATGCGGATAGAGCGCGTAGGACTGGAACACCATGGCGAGCTTGCGCTTGGCCGGCGCCTCGTCGGTGACGTCGCGGCCGTCGATCATGATCTGGCCCGAGGTCGTATCCTCCAGCCCCGCGATCAGCCTCAGCAAAGTCGACTTGCCGCAGCCGGACGGGCCGACGAAGACAACGAACTCGCCGTCGGCGATATCGAGGTCGATATCGGGAATGATGGTCGTGGCGCCGAACGCCTTGTGGACGTTTCTCAAGACGATGTTGCCCATGATGCGTCTCCCCGAAATTTCGCTGGTCGCCGTTACTTCACCGCGCCGCCGTTACTTCACAGCACCGAAGGTCAGGCCGCGCACGAGTTGCTTCTGGCTGAACCAGCCCATGATCAGGATCGGCGCGATGGCCAGCGTCGAGGCGGCCGAAAGCTTCGCCCAGAACAGGCCTTGCGGGCTGGAGAAGGACGAGATGAAGGCGGTCAAGGGTGCGGCATTGATGGTGGTCAGCCGGATGGTCCAGAACGCCTCGTTCCAGGCGAGGATGATGTTCAACAGCATGGTCGAGGCGATGCCCGGCACCGCCATCGGCGTCAGCACGTAGACGATCTCGCCCCACAGCGTGGCGCCGTCCATGCGCGCGGCTTCCAGGATCTCGCCGGGAATCTCGCGGAAGTAGGTGTAGAGCATCCACACCACGATCGGCAGGTTGATCAGCATCAGCATGACGGTCAGGCCGATGCGGCTGTCGAGCAGGCCCCAGTCGCGGAAGATCAGGTAGATGGGAAACAGCACCGCCACCGCCGGCATCATCTTGGTGGACAGCATCCACATCAGGATGTCCTTGGTGCGCTTCGTCGGCGAGAACGCCATCGACCATGCGGCGGGAACAGCGACGAGGAGGGCCAGGATGGTCGAGCCGACCGACAGGATCACCGAGTTGAGGAAGAACCTGAAATAGCCGCTCTGTTCCTCGACCGCCGTGTAGCTCTCCAGCGTGCCGGACGGGATCAGGTTGAAGCCGGCGATCGCCTCCTGTTCCGACTTGAAGGAGGTGACGATGGTATAGAGGATCGGAAAGAAGAGCAGCAGCGCGACGATCCAGGCGGCGATCGTGACGATCGTCTTGTGGCGGTTGGTGACGGCACGGGCCATGGTCGCCTCCTACTTGTCCAGGTTCTTGCCGACGGCGCGCATGAGGAACAGAGCGACGATGTTGGCGAGGATGACGGCGATGATGCCGCCGGCCGAAGCCTGGCCGATTTTGAATTCCAGCAGCGCCTTCTGGTAGACGAGGAAGGGCAGGTTGGTGGAGGCGTAGCCGGGGCCGCCATTGGTGGTGACGAGGATCTCGGCATAGACCGACAGCAGGAAGATCGTCTCGATCAGCACCACGACCGTGATGGCGCGGGCCAGATGCGGCAGCGTCAGGTAGCGGAAGCGGGCGAGGAAGCCGGCGCCGTCCATCTCCGCCGCCTCCTTCTGCTCGCCATCGAGCGACTGCAGCGAGGTGAGCAGGATCAGCGTGGCGAAGGGCAGCCATTGCCAGGCGACGATGATGATGATGGAAGTGAGCGGCAGGCTGGCGAACCAGTCCACCGGTTGCAGGCCGAAAAAGCGGGCGATGTCGGCGAAGACGCCGTAGCCCGGATGCATGATCATGTTCTTCCACACAAGGGCGGCCACCGGCGGCATGACGAAGAAGGGCGAGATCACCAGGATGCGCACGATGCCCTGCCCCCACATCGGCTGGTCGAGCAGCAGCGCCAGCAGGATGCCGCCGACGATGGTGATGGCGAGCACGGCCAGGACCAGCACGAGCGTGTTGACGATGGAGGCGGCGAAGGCCGGGTTCTTGAAGAACAGCGCGTAGTTGGAGAAGCCGATGAAGCCGTCGCGGATCGGGTTCAGCGGATTGTATTGCAGGAAGGAGAACCACAGCGTCACCGCCAGCGGCACGATCATCCAGATCAGGAGCAGGATGACCGACGGCGCCATCATGAAGCGCGCGAGCGTGCTGGTCTGTCTGGTGGCCATGGTCGTTACCCTCGCATCAAAGCAACCGGTCCGCCGTGACGGGCGTTCGCCCGTCGATCCCTTGTCCGAAAGTGGCCGCCCGGCTTTGGGGTCCGGACGGCCGAGGCACCGGTAGGGTGCCTACTGGAGGTAGCCGCCTTCCTGCATCGAGGCGGTGGCGGCGTCCTGCGCCTGCTTCAGCGCATCGTCGACGCTCGACTGGCCGGCAAGCGCGGCCGAGAACAGCTGGCCGACCGTGGTGCCCAGCCCCTGGAACTCGGGGATGGCGACGAACTGGCCGCCGGTATAGGGCACCGGCTTGACGCTCGGCTTGGTGATGTCGGCGGCATCCATGGCAGCAAGTGTCGGGCCGGCGAAGGGCGCCGCCTTCTTGTATTCCTCGTTGTTGTAGAGCGAGGTGCGGGTGCCGGGAGGGGCGCTGGCCCAATTTTCCTTCGAGGCGACGAGCTCGGTGTAGCCCTTGCTGGTCGCCCACGACACGAACTTTTCCGCCGCATCGGCCTTCTGCGAGGACGCCGGGATCGCCAGGTTCCACGACCACAGCCAGTTGCCGTGATTGTCGACGCCTTCCTTGCTCGGGAAGATGGCGAAGCCGACCTTGTCGGCGACGGTCGAGCTCTTCGGGTCGGAGACGAAGGACGCCGCCACGGTGGCGTCGATCCACATGCCGCACTTGCCCTGCTGGAACAGCGTCAGGTTCTCGTTGAAGCCGTTGGAGGAAGCACCTTCGGGGCCGGCGTCCTTCATCAGCTTGACGTAGAAATCGAGCGTATCCTTCCATTCCGGCTGGTCGAACTGCGGCTGCCATTTCTCGTCGAACCAGCGGCCGCCGAAGGAATTGTCCATGGCCGTCAGGAAGGCCATGTTCTCGCCCCAGCCGGCCTTGCCGCGCAGGCAGATGCCGTTGATGCCGGCGGCGCGGTCCGTCATCTTGCGGGCGGCGTCGCCGATGAATTCCCAGGTCGGCTTGTCGGGCATCTTCAGCCCGGCCTTCTCCATCAGGTCGGTGCGGTACATGATCATGGCGGATTCGCCGTAGAAGGGTGCCGCATAGAGCTTGCCGTCGACCGAAAGGCCGCCGCGGATGGCCGGCAGGAGGTCGTCGACGTCGTAGTCGGCGCCCAGGTTGTCGAGTGCGAGCAGCCAGTTCTGCTTGGCCCAGATCGGCACCTCATAGTTGCCGATGGTGATGACGTCGTACTGACCGCCCTTTGTGGCGATGTCGGTGGTGACGCGCTCGCGCAGCACGTTCTCTTCCAGCGTCACCCAGTTCAGCTGGATGTCGGGATTCTTCGACGTGAAGTCGTCCGTCAGCTTCTGCATGCGGATCATGTCGCCGTTGTTGACGGTGGCGATGGTGATGGATTCGGCGTGCGCGGCGAAGGCCAGCGCGCTGACCGAGCACAGGCCAAGAACGAGCGTGCGAAGTTTCATCGAAATCCTCCCAGATGAAATGAGCAATTGCTTTCCTCTTGGGCAATTACTCATTTGGAATGATTTATGTCAAGCGGATTCGTTGCTGCGTTGCAGCAGCGCGCGGCTGTCCTGCCGCCGCTTCGACGGCAGCGGATTCTGCGGATCTGGGAAAAAGCCGGCGCGCGCCGTCAGGGGCCGAGCGAATCCTTCACTTCGGCCAGGATCCACTCGCGGAAAAGGCGAATCTTGGGAACGTTGCGCCGGCCAGACGGATAGACCAGCCAGTAGGCATGGCCGTCGTCGCCGACGATGTCGAAGGGCTGGATCAGCCTGCCGTCGGCGATCTCCACCTTGAACAGCGCGCGGGTGACGATCGCCACGCCTTGGCCGGCAATCGCCGCGTTCGCCTCGTAGGCTTGCGCACCCATGGAAGTCCCCGGGCGCTGCGCCAGCCCGTCGGCCTCGACGCCGGCCAGTTCGAACCACTGTTTCCACCAGATATCGCCGGGATCGAGGATTGGAAGCTTCAAGAGATCGGCCGGCTCCTTCACACCGCCGATGCTTGCCGCGAGGTTCGGGCTGAGCACCGGGGTGAAATCGGCGCGGAACAACATGTGCGTCTCGACGCCGGGCCAGTTGCCGCTGCCTGAGCGGATGGCGACATCAACGTCCTCGCGGGCGAAATCGACGACGCGGTTGGAGGTATCCACACGCACCGCGAGCGACGGGTGCGCAAGCTGGAAAAGACCAAGGTGCTGCGCCAGCCAGTTCGCCGCGAATGTGAGCAGCGTCGAAACGCACAGCACGCCGTCAGCGCCGCCGCGCACCGACGCATAGGCCTCGCCGATCAAGGCGAATGCCTGGGTCACGGCCGGCGCCAGCTTCTGCCCGGCTTCGGTCAGCGCTACCTGGCGCGGTTGGCGCAGGAACAGCGGCGTGCCGGCGCGCTCCTCCAGCACCTTGATCTGATAGCTCACCGCGGCCTGCGTCATGCCGAGTTCTGCCGCCGCTTCGGTGAAGGACAGATGCCGCGCCGCGGCCTCGAAGACCCGTATCGCCGCCAGCGGCGGCAGTTGGGCAAAGCGGCCGCCGTTCAGGTCAGGCATAAAACCTCCTTATGGGTCCTTATCGAGGTTCAATTGGAATATCAGGAAAATCCTGCCGATATTCCATGTCATCCATCAAACGAAGCGATGATAGCGAAGGTTGGCGATCATGACCACGATGCTCGACAAACTGTTTTCCGCCCCCTCAGGCGCTCTGCTTTCCTGGCTGTCGGCGAGCGGACGGCGGCGGCAGGCGCTGATCGACGTGCGCGACCTTTCGGCTTACGTACAGCGCGATATCGGACTGCTCGACGGCGATGAGGAGATCGCCGGCCGCCTCAGCAGGCCGCCGACAGAACGGCCTGTCATGCAGCCAGCAGCCCCTCAGCCGTGCGTTCGTCGGTAATCAGGCCGTTGACGAGGCGCCGGTTGACCGCCGCAAGGATGCCGGGCAGTTTCTTCGCGCCCATGGCCAGCGCCACCACCAGCGATTTTTCGCGCGAGGGCAGCGGCGCCGACGAGACACGGTCGTTGGTGATGCCCTCGATCAGCCGGCCTTCGCGATCGAACACCCAGCCGACGATCTCGGCGATGCCGCCCGCCTTCTGCAACGCCTTCAATTCGCTTTCGGAGATGAAGCCGTCCTCGTAGAGCGGCGCCCCGGCGCCGAGATCGCCGATGCCGATGAAGGTGACGTCGGCGCGCGCCGCCAGGTCCAGCGTCGGCTGGATCATCGGCTGGCTGAGCAGCGCCTCCCGCTCCTGCGGCGACGAGGCGATGACCGGCAGCGGCATCGGGAAGGACCGCGCTTTGATCCGGTCGGCCATGGTGAAGATGACGTTGTAGAAGGCGGCCGAGCCGTCCGGCGCGATGTTGCCGGTCAGCGACACGACCTTGTGCTGCGGGCATTCCATCGGCGGCAGTTGCTCGATGGACGCTTTCAGGGTCCGCCCGGTGCCGATCGCCAGGACGATCGGCTCGGGCTTGCGCAGCCAGCGCTCGATCTCGGCGGCGGCCGCTTCGGCGACGCCGATCGTGGTGGAGGACGAATCGGGATCGCTCGGCACTACCTCGACCAGGTCGAGCGCGAAGCGCGAGCGAAGCCGCGCCGCAAGGTCGAGGCAGGCGGCGATCGGGTGGTCGAGCCGGACCTTGACTAGGCCTTCGGAAACGGCGAGCGACACCAGCCGCTGCGCCGTCTGGCGCGAGATGCCGAGCTTGGCGGCGATCTGGTCCTGCGTGTTGCCGGCGACATAATAGAGCCAGCCGGCGCGGGCCGCGTCGTCGAGCCGGCTATGGCCGCCGCCGCCTTCCTGTCGCGCGTTCATGGCGCTCCCTTTCTCCCCAATCCAGTTTCGCAGGGATTTTGCCGATACGCAATTGCCCTGTATCAAGGGCAATTGCCCGCTAAGCGACCGATGGAATCGCCCGACATTTGCCACGTTATCAGGAAAGGGTTGGTGGCGCGCGTCAAACGGTCTATTCCTTTCTGCTGCAAACCGATTGGAAGGGTCATGACGCCGAAAGCGGTCTTCTGGGATTTGGACGGAACGCTGGTCGACAGCGAGCCGTTGCATGCGGCCGCCCTTGCCGCCGCCATGCGCAGCGAAGGGCTGGTGCCCCCGGGAGACCTGCACGAGCGCGCGCTCGGCCAGACCGCGGCGCATATCTATGCGATGATGCGCGAGGAGTTCGGGCTGACCCTGCCCTTTCCCGACTGGATCGAGCGCAAGTACAGCCACTATCTCGCCGACCTTTCGGGCCTCAGGCCGCGGCCCGGCGCCATCGAGGTTTTTCGCGACCTGAAGGCGCTGGGCATTCCGCAGGCGGTGGTGTCGAACTCCGACCGCATGGTGGTGGACGCCAACCTGAGCGCCGTTGGCCTGCTCTATCCGGGCATGAAGACGGTGAGCCGCAACGACGTGCGCGAAGGCAAGCCGCATGCCGAGCCCTTCCTGCGCGCCGCCTGGCTGGTCGATGTCGAACCGGCCGGGGCAGCGGTGGTAGAAGACAGCGTCATCGGCGCCAGCGCCGGGCTCGCCGCCGGCATGAAGGCGATCTTCTGGCCGGAGCGGCCGGGCATGCGAGGCCCTGCCGGCGCCGTTACGGTGAACTCGGCGGATGAATTGCGGGTAGCGCTGGGATTGGGGTAGGCGGACTATCTTCCTTCGCCCCGTAAACGGGGAGAAGGTGCCCGAAGGGCGGATGAGGGGCAGCGCGAATTTCCATAGGAGGGGCGCCACCCCTCACCTGCCTGCCGGCATCCTCTCCCCGTAAACGGGGCGAGGAAAGTTCAATGCCGATAATTCGAGCCTTCCTCGTCCAAAATCGCCTTCAATTCGGCAAGATGCCGATCGGCCTGGCCGGGGTAGGCGTCGAGTTCGGCCGCCGTCTTCTCTGCGATTTCATCTGACAGCACCCGCAGCGGCCGGCCTGTCCACAGGGCCTTGATGTAGGTCTCGGCGGCGCG
>Ga0182738_1000941_pt1 | contig 38142 bp, 35 predicted proteins | sample eDN5th30CBELigMG_FD_128876 | JGI IMG/M metagenome (GOLD analysis project Ga0182738, IMG submission 128876) | Enriched Miracle-Growth compost microbial communities from Emeryville, California, USA - eDNA 5th pass 30_C BE-Lig MG (version 2)... ...
CGAAGGTTCCACCGTGCGCGTGACCTATACCAGTCCGGTCACGACCGAGAGCTTCGACACGGAGAATTGTGTCGACGATGGCGGTGTGCGGCAGGTCAGGGCGCGCTACGTGAGCAACGGAGCTACCGTGGCGTTCCTCAACGAGCAGACGGTGGCTATCACTACGAAGAGCAATGTGAGCTATCTGGACTGCGCCTCCCTGGCGCCGCGCGAAGACATCTCGACGGTCGCGCGCACCGTACTTTCCATGGATCACTTCGAGACCATCGATGCCGAGGAGTTGAGCGGCGCGACGCAGACCATTTATGCGTATGACAGTGCCCAGCAGCGTGTGGTGGCCGACATCGCCGATCTCGGCACCGACGGCACCGGCACGACGCGGCTGACGAATCTGTCGTTCACCTGGGAGCTTGATGAGACCGGCAAGATCGTGCAGGCGCAGTTCAACGACGGCACCACTGCCGAGTACCTCTCGTTCGGTCCGATCGGCGGCAGCGATCCGGTGGCGAGCGATCTGTTCTGGGAGATCAGGACCCCGGGTGACGGCCCCGTGTACATGGGCGCCGGTGCCTCGGTGTTTGCCGACCCGGAGTATGCCGTGGATCTCGCAGTCGAGGACGTGCCGGGGCGTTTCTACCAGTTCGGCATCGGCAACGAGGCTGGCGGCGATGCCCGCCTGAAGGGATTCCGGCTGCGCTTCGATGCGAACTTCCTCGGTGCGCAGGAGGACGACTACATCGACGAGCTGGGCAACCTGGTGACGGTGGACGAGACCGTGCGGCCTTCCGACGCATTCCGCTGGACACTGGACGGCAGCCACGTGGTGGTGCGCCGGACCTGGGATACCGTTCTCGAGAGCGACAACTGCCTGTTCGGCTCCAACGCGAACTGCGAGCTGTACGATGAGCGCCGTATCATCCCGATCGCGGTGAACGGCTCGCGCATCTACTGGCTCGAGCAGCGTCGTTTCAACTTCGACGGTGTCACGGCGAGCACGCCAGCCACCCATCTGGTCCGCTTCTACGACTACGAGCCGCTCTCCGGCGCGGCGGTGAGCGGGTCGGCAAAACCCCGGCTGACCACGCAGACCAGCAAGGCGCGAGCGCTGCTGCGTGGGGCGCAATTGCGCTGAGTGCGGTCGATCTGCGCCGGATTCCGGTGCAACGCGATCGGAAAGGGGCGGCTTTTTGCCGCCTCTTTTTCTTCGGCGCTAGAATCACGCCATGAAAATCGCCAAACCCCTGCTGCTGGTCAGTACGCCCATCGGGCTGGCCATCGGCCTGTACGAGGCCCACCGGCTGGCCGGCGGCCTGGTGTTTCTGATGGCTGCACTGATCGCCGTGATCGGCGTCGCCATGGCCTCGGTGGTGCTGACGATCCGGCGGGAAAGACGCGAAGAACAGAAGAAGAAAGATGAGGCCGCCGCGGCTGGGTCATCGCAGGATCCTTCTGCTCAATGAGCCGCGCGGTCGTCCTGTAGCCGGCTCATTGCTACCACGCTGATCGTCTCCGCGCGAGCTGCGACATAGGCAGCGGCGTGACGTAGCCGCGGCGGATCGCTTAAAGTTGCGGGCGGTGAAGCCTCGCCGCAGCTCAACGGACCTCCCATGACAGCCGCGCTACTCGCCTTCCTGCATCACGGAGCTGCCTTCGTCATCTTCGGCGTGCTCACTGCCGAATTGGTGTTGGTGAAAGGCGAGATCACGTTGACTTCCGCGCGCTCGTTGCTGCGTGTGGACGCCGCGTACGGAGTGGCAGCGATGCTGCTGCTGGTGATCGGTTTCCTGCGCGTGTTCTATACGGAGAAGGGCGCCGTCTACTATTTCCACAGCGCGCCATTCATCCTGAAGATTACGCTGTTCGCCATCGTCGGCCTGCTTTCGATCCGGCCGACGCGCACCTTCCTGTCGTGGCGGGCGGCGCTGCGGCAGCAGCAGGTGCCGGTGCTGGAGGACAGCCAGCGCCGTTCGCTTCGCCGCATCATCCACATCGAGCTGACCCTGCTGCTGGCGATCATGCTGTGCGCGGCATTGATGGCGCGCGGTGTCGGCTATCTGGGCTGATCGCATTCCCTTCGAGGTTTCTGATTGACTGCCAACGACCTGCAGCCGCCGGCAGCGGCTGCGCACCAGTCTTTCGCCGCCCTGCGGCATCCGGGCTACCGTGCCTACTGCCTGAGCATGGCTGGCGCCATGATGGCCGACAGCATCGAGCACGTGATCAGCTACTGGGTCATTTTCCAGAAATTCCATTCGCCGGCGCTGGGCGGCTTCGCCATCGTCTCGCACTGGCTGCCGTTCCTGTTCTTCTCGGTCTATGCCGGCGCGCTGGCGGATCGCTTCGATCCGCGGCGGCTGATTCAGCTGGGCATGCTGCTGTTCATGTTCGTCTCGCTGGCCTGGGGCGTGCTGTTCCTGACCGACACTTTGCAGATGTGGCATGCGATGGCGCTGCTGGTGGTCCACGGCTTCGCCGGCGTGCTGTGGGGGCCGGCTTCGCAGGTGTTACTGCACTACATCGTGCCGCGCGAGCACTTGCAGAGTGCGGTTCGCCTGAATGCAACCTCACGCTACATGGGGTTGCTGCTCGGGCCGGCACTGGGCGGCGGCATCCTGCTGCTGATGGGGCCGGCGCACGGCATCCTGTTCAATGCCCTGCTGTACCTGCCGACCATCCTCTGGTTGTGGAAGGCGCCGTACGGTCCGCGCTTCGCCGCTGAGCACGCGCCGGGACCGGCGATCCGTGGCCTGTCCGACATCATCGCGACGATACGCAACATTGCCGCCGACCGGACCATCGTCTCGATGACGCTGCTGGCGGGCGGAGCGTCGCTTTTCATCGGCTCCGCGTACCAGGCGCAGATGCCGGGATTCGCACACGATCTGGGTCACGGCGATGCCGATCTGTCCTACAGCCTATTGTTGGCGGCCGATGCAGCCGGCGCATTGTGTGCCGGGATACTGCTGGAGAGCCGCGGGCTGTTGCAGGCGAATGTGCGCACGGCCTTCGTTCTGGCGATGCTGTGGTGTTGCGCGCTGGCGGGCTTCGCGCTGTCGAAGTTCTATGTGTTGGCAATGCTGCTGCTGTTCGTGGCGGGCTTCGTCGAGCTGTCGTTCAACTCCATGGCGCAGACCCTGGTCCAGCTCAAGGCGCCGCCGCCGATTCGCGGCCGGGTCATCGGCGTGTTCTCGATGGCCGCGCTCGGCATGCGCACGTTCAGCGGCGTGACCATCGGCGTCATCGGCGGCCTGATCGGCATCCACTGGTCGCTGGCCTTGAGCGCGGTGCTGCTGTTGACGGTGATCCTGGTTCTGCTGGCACTGAGCATGAGCCTGCGGCAGCGACAGACCTCGACGTAGAACACAATTGCGCTGCGGCAGCACTCACAGGCAGAACCGGCCCGCCCGGCCGCAGGGTTGCATGATCTACGGATGGGCCTTTGCCGTGGCGATCGTCAGTCTGCTCGCCGGCCGCGGTGAGCGTCAAAGAAACCATTTGCGTACGCACCTGTGGCACGATGAGTCAGCTTCGCCGGCACGGCGCCGGCTTTCGCGAGAAGGTTCCGCCATGCCCCAGAAAATCTCCCGGATGATCCCGTTCGCTGCCGGTTGCCTGGCGCTCGGTTGTCTGGCCGCCGCAAATGCAGTCGCGGCGGAGCCGGGCTTCTACGTGGGAGTGAACTACAGTCAGGTCGACAACTCGGTGGCGCGCGCGCCGTACGATGCGCTCACTGCGGACATCTACAACAGCTTCGGTTTCGTGCCGGCGTCGAGCAGCGTGACCTTCGACGCCAAGGACAAGGGTTACGGTTTCTTCGGTGGTTACCGCTTCTTTTCCTGGCTGGCGCTGGAGGGGGGCTACCTGACCCTGGGGTCGGTCGAGCACCGCGACCAGAGCGCCGGGACGTTCGGCGGGGTGGCCCAGAACTGGAGCCAGAACATCGAGACCCGGAATCGCGGACTGGCGGTTTCCGCGCTGGGCATTCTGCCGATCAGTTACCGGTTCGAGTTGTATGCGCGCGCCGGCGCGTTGTTCGCCAACAACCAGGACAGGCTGTTCATCACCGACGGTACCAGCTCGCGCCGGGCCAGTGGTTCCAGCAGCTCGGTCAACCTGCTGGCGGGCGCCGGCGCGTCGTTGGCCTTCCTGGAAATCTACAGCGCACGCCTGGAGTACCAGCGCGCCTTCGATGTCGGTTCGGACCTGGGCAAGGGGGATGTCGACGTGCTGTCGCTCGGCATCTCGGTGAGGTTCTGAAGTTCTAGCGTCCGACCACGATTTCCACCGGGCGATGCACGCCCACTTCGGCGCACAGTTGCTCCGGGTGCCGCAGGCGCCAGACGGCAAGGTCCGCCCGCATGCCGACGCGCAGTACACCTCGATCGTCACCGAGGCCGAGGGCGCGTGCCGCGTTCCGGGTGACGCCAAGCAGGGTCTCCGTCGGCGTCAGCTTGAACAGCACGCAGGCCATGTTCATCGCCAGCCGCAGTGAGGCGAACGGGGCAGTGCCCGGATTGCAGTCGCTGGAAACGGCCATGTCGATGCCGAGCTCGCGGATCCGTTCGATCGGCGGCAGCTGTTTCTCGCGCAGGTAGTAGAACGCCCCGGGCAGAATGCCCGCGACCACGCCGGCTTGCGCCATTCGCTGCAGCGATTCCGGCGAGGTGTACTCGAGATGGTCCGCCGACAGTGCCTGGAAGTCGGCCGCCAGCGCGCCACCGCCGCAATCGCTGAGCTGGTCGGCGTGCAGTCGCACCGGCAGTCCAAAATGTTTCGCACGTTCGAAGATCGATGCCGTCTGCTCACGGCTGAAAGCGATGCGCTCGTGATAGGCATCGACCGCGTCCGCCAGCTTCTCGGCGGCAACCGCGGGCAGCAGCTCATTGGCGACGAAGCGCACGTAGTCGTCCTGGCGGCCGGCGTATTCCGGCGGCAGTGCATGGGCGCCGAGGAACGTGTTGACGACCGAGATGCCCAGCTTGTCGCCGAGCAGCCGGCCGACCCGCAGCATGCGCAATTCGCTGTCCAGGTTCAGGCCGTAACCGGATTTGACCTCGAGCGTGGTCACGCCTTCGCTGGCCAGCGCACGGGCCCGGTCCAGCGATTGATCCAGCAATTCCTCCACCGAGGCACGGCGCGTGGCCTGCATCGTCGAGACGATGCCGCCGCCGGCTCTTGCGATCTCCTCGTAGGTGGCGCCACGCAGGCGCGCGGCGAATTCGTGGGCGCGATCGCCGGCGTAGATCAGATGGGTATGGCATTCGATCAGGCCCGGCGTGATCCACAGTCCGGCGGCTTGCGTTACTTCCGCTGCGGACCAGTTGAGCTGATCTAATTCCGCACGGCTGCCGATCCAGGCGATGCGTCCGTCCCGGATCGCCAGGACACCGTCGGCGACGTGGCCGATGTCGTTGTCGGCGCCCTCCATGGTGGCCAGTTGTGCGCCGATCCAGACGCGATCCCATCGATTGCTGGCAGTCGAGCTCATGGCAATATCCGTGCGGCGGGCGGTGACGAGGCGGGCAGGCTACCGCCAACTCGCCGGCCCCGGAAGGGCCGGCCGGGGCCGCGACGACCCCGGTCTATACTTGTATATACTGGGATGACCATGGCAGAACAACTCCGTTTTCGTTTCCAGCATGCGTGGCTGCCGCAAGGCTGGCGCCGCGATGTGGTCGTTGCAGTCGATGCGTCCGGCGACATCGTCGAGATCCACCCCGAAGACACCACGACCGATGCGGTCGCGGTCAGCGGCGCGGCCGTACCCGGAATGCCGAACGTGCACAGCCACGCTTTCCAGCGCGCCATGGCTGGTCTGGCCGAGCGGCGGGCATCCAGCAGCGACAGCTTCTGGACCTGGCGCGAGACCATGTACGAGCTGGCGCGCAACATGACGCCGGAAGCGCTCAACGCTGTCGCAGCACAGCTTTACGTGGAAATGCTGAAGGCCGGCTACACCACGGTCTGCGAGTTCCACTACGTTCACAACCAGGCCGACGGCCAGCCGTTCGCCGAGCGCGACATCATGTCGCAGGCACTGATCGATGCGGCGACGTCGACGGGCATCGGCATGACGTTGCTGCCCACGCTGTATCTCACATCGGATTTCGGCAGTGCGCCGCCGACGCCGCGGCAGCGCCAGTTCACGACCTCGTCGGATGAGTTCCTCGCCCGGCTCGACCGGCTGCGTTCCAGCCTGAAATCATCGAAGCAGGTCGGGCTCGGAATGGCCTTTCACAGTTTGCGCGCCGTGCCGCCGAACGATCTGCGTGCTGTCGTCGAGGGATTGGCGAAGCGCGAGTCCGGAGTGATTCATATCCACGTGGCCGAGCAGGAGCGGGAAGTGATGGCCTCGCTCCAGCACTTCGGCCAACGGCCGGTGGAATGGCTGATGGCGAACGCGCCGGTGGACGATCGCTGGTGCCTGGTGCATGCCACGCACGTCACGGCCGCGGAGATCGACGCGATGGCCCGCTCGGGGGCGGTCGTTGCACTGTGCCCGACCACGGAAGCAAATCTCGGCGACGGCATGTTCCCGCTCGGCTCCTATCTCAATGCCGGCGGCGCGGTCGCGATCGGTTCCGACAGTCACATCTCCATTTCCTCGCGCGAGGAGCTGCGCTGGATCGAATACCAGGCGCGCCTGGTGCAGCGCGAGCGGAACATCTATGCCGACCCCGCGTCCGGATCGGTGGGTTCGTATTTGTGGCGGCTGGCTTGCGCCGGTGGCGCCAAGGCGGCCGGCCGTCGCATCGGCGTGCTGGAAGTCGGTCACCGCGCCGACATCGTCGTGCTGGATCTGGAATCACCCGTGCTCGTGGGTCGTCGTGGCGATGCCATTCTCGACACTCATATCTTCTCGGGCCAGCCCGATGCCACGCGCGATGTGATGGTCGGCGGACGTTGGCTGGTGCAGGACGGCAAGCACTTTGCCGAAGAGGCGATTGCCGCCGGCTACTGCCGCACGATCGCCGCGCTGACCAAGGGGTAACCGATGTCCATTTATGAGTTTCATCGCGGCTCCGCGCCGCTTCTGATCAGCGTTCCGCACGCGGGCACGGAAGTGCCGCCGGAAATCCTGCAGCGGCTTGCTCCGCACGCGCGCGAGTTGCCGGACACGGACTGGTATGTCCATCAGCTGTACGCGTTCGCTCGCGATCTCGGAGCTTCCATCATCAAGGCGAACTTTTCGCGGTACGTGGTGGATCTCAACCGCGCCTCGGACTCCGCGCCGCTGTACCCGTCAGGTCCGAATTCGCCGGTATGCCCAACGACGACGTTTGCCGGCGAGCCGCTGTATGAGCACGGCGGTGTGCCCAGCGACGCTGAAGTTAGTGCGCGCGTCGAGAAATACTGGCAACCGTATCATCAGCGCATCGCCGAAGAGCTGGTGCGCATCAAGGCCGAACATGGGCGCGCTCTGCTCTGGGACGCGCATTCGATTGCCAGCGAGATACCGGGCCTGTTCGACGGCAAGCTGCCGGAATTCAATCTGGGAACTCGCGACGACGCTTCCTGCCCGCGCGAGATCGCCGAGTCGCTGCTGCACACGGTGCAGGCCGGCGGCCAGTTCTCTGCCGTGCTGAATGGCCGTTTCAAAGGCGGCTACATCACCAAGGGCTACGGCAACCCGGCCGCAGGCATCTACGCCATCCAGCTCGAACTGTCGCAACGTGCCTACATGAGCGAAATCCCGAGAGGGCCGTGGGAACCTGCGCGGGCGCAAGGCGCGGCGCGCTGTATCGAACAGCTGCTGCGGCAATACCTGTCGTTCGCGAACTGAACGAAAGCTGACTCGAATCATTCAGCCAGCAATCAGTATCGAACAGCGATAGTGGCATCGCAGTTGAGGCCCCGCAGCACGTTCGCGGGCCGCAAGGAGACTTCGATGAGCCACAAGATTCCTGCCGCTTTCGCCCTTGCCCTGATGCTGGGCCTGGCCGTCACGGCCCAGGCCGACAGCAAGGACCACGACCGCCGCGATCGCGGCAGCTGGAGCGCGCACGGCAAGCATGATCGCGACTGGCGCGATCACGGTCGCCAGGAGCGTCGCACCGATTGGCGCGGTCATCGCGACAATGATCGTCGTGACTGGCGTGCGAATCAGCGACGCGAGGTTCGCGAGCATCACTACAGCGACTATCGTCGCTATCCTTACTATCGCAGCCAGGCCCGTTACCATGTCGGCCACTACTATCGACCGCACGGCTATCGCTATTACTCGTGGCGTAGCGGCGATCGATTGCCGGTGGCGTACTACGCGCCGCGCTACGTGATCCGCGATTACGGTGCCTATCACTTGCACCGCCCGCCGTATGGCTATCACTGGGTGCGTGTGGACAACGACGTAGTGCTTGCCGCCATCGCGACCGGCGTAGTGCTGCAAGTGGTCAACCACATCTTCTACTGATCCGATACCAGCCTTCCTCGTCACCGCGCGGGCGGGAATCCTCTGCAGGATCCCGCCCGCGATGCTGCAATGCATCCGGGCGCTCGATGTCCTCGCCCCACGCGCCGATCGCTATTGGAACTGCATCTTCCCCGGCTTGACGCCTGTACGTTCGCGGCGAACAGTGCCGCACCTTGGAACGTCAACAGTGTCACTGCGCCAGTTCGGCGGCCGGGGGGTTCCAATGAATCTCGACATCCTTGAACTGCTCAATTCCACGCTCGGCGGCCCGTTCATCCGGCAAGCGAGCTCCTACCTGGGAGAATCCGAGGACAGCACTCGCGCGGCCGTGCGCTCGGTGGGACCGGCCATGCTGGCCGGACTGATGCAGCAGGCGGCTGCGCCGGGCGGTCTCACGGAAATCTTCCGCAGCCTCACCGACGAGCGGGTGGACAGCGGCATCGCCGGCAAGCTGGTGGCGCATTTCGGCAACCGCGGCAGTCTCGAATCGCTGTTGAACTCCGGCGAGTCCCTGGGCGGCACCCTGTTCGGCAACCGCATGGGCAACGTATCGAACGCCATCTCCCAGGTGAGCGGGGTGCGTCCCAACTCGGCGCTGGCGCTGCTCTCGATGGGCGTGCCGCTGCTGTTCGGCGTGCTGAAGAAGTACATCGTGCAGAACGGCCTGAATCCTTCCGGCCTGGCGCAGTTGCTGCTGGCCCAGCGTCGCTCGCTTGAGAACAGCGGGTTGGATCGTCGCATCACCGGCGCGCTCGGATTCGGCAACCTCTCGGATCTGCTCGCGGCGGTGCAGACGCCAGGCACGACGCGGGCGCATGCCAAGGTGGCGCCTATCACGAGATCGGGCAATCGCGACTGGCTGCCTTGGACGATTGCCGCCGGCATTGCGCTGCTGGGCGTGCTGTTCTTCGTCAATCGCACTGCGGATCGCCAGGAGCTGACGACGGCGCAGGCGCCGGCAAGCGCTTCGACCAAGGTCTATTTCGCCGTCGGCGACGCCAGTCTCCATCCGCGGGACCGGCAGCGGCTCGCCAGCCTGGCGCAATCGGCGAAGGATCGTTCGCTCGCCATCACCGGCTATACGGATCGCACCGGCGACAGGGATCTCAACCTGGAGCTGGCCAAGGATCGCGCCTACGCTGTGCGCGATGCGTTGGTCGATGCGGGTGTCGCCGAAGAGAAGATCGTCATGGATCCTCCCGCCTTCGTGACCGGCGCAGATGACGACGACGAAGCACGACGCGTGGAGATCGCGGTGCAATAGATCGTGCGATTTGCCTGCCGATGGCACGAGCCGTCGGCAGGCGGCGGGTGTTCAGTGGGCGCGGCCGGCGTGCCGACGCGCTTCGCGAATCCGTTCCACGTCCAGCGCCTGGTAGGCCGAGCACCGGGCGTTGTCCTCTTCCTCGGTGCGCTCTTCCTCCAATCCTGACAACTCGTAGACGAAGCGCACGAACAGCATCCGCGGCTCCGGCTCCTCGATGCGCATGGTAAAGGTGCTGCCGCCGAATTTACCTTGCGAGTCGCAGCGGATGACCAGGCTCTCGTCGGCGACCAGCTCGGCTTCATCGACCAGCGTCAGGCCGCCGCGACGGATCTCGCGGCGGAACACGCCGGCAGAACGTTTCAGCACCGTTGCCGCATCGATGGATTCGTCCAGCGATTGCGGCGACAGCACCGTGTGCAGCAGGCCTTCCCAGAGCTGGCTGCGGGTCAGCCATTCGGACGGCGCGATCGAGGCATCGTTGATGCGGATCAGGTGTTCGTGACGCAGGCAGGCCATGAGTCGGGGTTCAGCGCACCGTGAAGCGCATCAGGGTCGAGCCCTGCGGATTGGATTTGAGCGGATTGGTGTCGAAGTCCGAGTACACCAGCACGCCACGGGCCTCGTAGTCGCCGCTGGGCAGCGGGTTGCCGTTGTTGTCCGTCTGGTCCCAGTTGAAGGTGAACGTCAGGCTCTGCTTGGCGGCGAAGTCCAGCTCGCTCTGGGTCTGCGAGAAGGTTCTGCCGGTGGACCATTTCCAGACCACGTCGTTGGTGTCCTGCCGCACCACCACGAAATCGGACTGGCGCCCGGTGGGAAACTGGATGGTGGCGGAGCTGTCCAGGCGGTTGCGCACCGTCAGCACCAGCGTGATGGTGTCGCCCTGGGCGAAGCTGTCGGTGATCTGGCCGTCGAGGTCCTGCAGCTGCAGCTCCGTCACGAAGCTCGGATTGTCGCCACTGCCGCCGCCGTTGCTCAGGCTGCACGAATCCGTGCTGGCGCCCAGGCAGATGGCCAGCACGCCGAGAACGGTGATGACGCGCGGAACGCGAAGGGCGAACACGTGAGACTCCTTGTCGGAACGATGTTGAGGGAAGGGTAGCTGCGGCCTCGCGGGTTGTCGACCGTGGCCGCGGCGACGCTACATTTCTTTTACATCTTCATGTCTGGCGCCGCTGCGCGGCAGGGCGAAACTGAAGGTGGCGCCGCGGCCTGGTTCGCTGCTGGCCCAGATGCGCCCGCCGTGGCGGGCGATGATGCGATGCGCGATCGCCAGGCCCACGCCGGTGCCCGGGTATTGCGCATGCGAGTGCAATCGCTGAAACACGCCGAACAGCTTGTCGGCGTATTGCATGTCGAAGCCGATGCCATTGTCGCTCACCGAGTAGACGATCTCGTCGTCGGCCGCCTCGGCCCGGATCGAGATGTGCGGCGAGGGCACGGCCGAGGTGTACTTGACCGCGTTGTCGATCAGGTTCAGCCAGGCCAGGTGCAGCATGTCGCGGTCGCCGCGGATGGCAGGCAGCTCGCCCACTTCGATGTCGGGCAGCGGTGGCGGACGGCCGCCCAGCACCTCGCCGACCACCCGCTTGACGACGCTGTCCATGTTCACCAGCTCGTTTCCCAGACCCTGGCGGCCGATGCGCGAGAACTCCAGCAGATCGTCGATCAGTCGCGACATGCGATCGCATGCGCTGCAGATGGTGCGCAGGAACCGTGTGCCTTCGGCATCGAACCGCGGACCGTATTCCTCCTGCAGCCTTCGTGCGTATCCGTTGATTGCCCGCAGTGGCGCGCGCAGGTCGTGTGAAACCGAGTAGCAGAAACTTTCCAGCTCGGCGTTGCTCGCTTGCAGCAGGTGAGCCTGGTGCAGCAGCTCCTGGTTGAGCGCAACCGCGCGGCGCTCGGCGGTCTTCTGCTCAGTGATGTCCATGGAAATGCCCAGCAACAGCTTCAGCTGTCCGTGCTCGTCGCGCACTGGCACCTTGTAGGTGTGCACGATACGGCGGCCGGCCGGCGTATCGATTTCTTCGGCAGGGATGCTGATGGCATTGCCCTGCGCCAGCACCTCGCGGTCGGTCTTGATGATGGACTGCGCCTGGTCCGGCGGAAACACATCCCAATCGGTCTTGTCCATGAGATCTTCGCGCGAGCGGCCGAGCAGCTGTTCGCCGCTGCGGTTGAAGCGCACGTAGCGCAGGTCCTGAGCGTCCTTGGCGAAGATAGTCGCAGGAATGTTCTCCAGCAGCGATTCCAGGAAGTGATTGGCCTGCTGCAGGTGATTCTCGACGGCGCGGCGTTCGCGCAGGTCGCACGTGATCCGCCACAGCAGCGAACCGAGTGCCAGGACCAGCGAAACCGCGACCAGCGCCACCAGAAGATAGAGCCGGGAGGCTGCGGTGCGCGCGCTGCGCAGATAGCTCTCGTACAGCGATTGCTCGTGGGCCTTGGCGGCTGCGATATCGTCGTGGATGCGGCGGGCGAGTGGACGGGTGCGGTTCCAGAATTCGGGGTCCGCCGGCAACGCCTCCAGTGCCGTTGAGTTGGTCCCGGGTGTCGATGCGGGTCGACCGGCGGCATCCATGAGCGCTGCGTGCTGGTCGATTCCCGAGCTCAGCGCGTCGAGCTCACGGTGTCGCTCAGGCTCGGGAATCCGCTCGCGCAATGCCTGCAACTGCTGGTGCACACCGATCTGTGCTTTGCGGTGATCTGCCAGGTAGTCGGCATCGCCCGTGCCGACGTATGCGCGTTCGCTGGACACCAGTGCGCTGAACTCCGCTCTCAGCCGATCGAATGCGGCCAGTGTCTGCAACGATTGCTGCACCTGCTTGGTCGATTCGATCAGGTCGTGTGCCGTCACGAAGGCGCTCGCGGCCACCATCAACAGGATGATCGCGGCGCCGACGAATGACGCCAGGGTCTGGTGCTCGACCGAACGCTTGTGCGAATTCGGGGGCTTTGCGCTCATGCTGCGCCACCACAGCGCTGGTGAACCATCAAAGAGAGAAAGCGCTGGCGCGCAGGTTATGTTTCGAACATCGGTTTGCCCGAAAGGCCACGTCACAGCCCGCAGCGGCGCTACTACTCTCGCGTCACTGTCGCTGCGCATCGCGGATGCGTTGTGCGATGCCACCGGAGCCGGGCGATGGAACGAGGGGTAATCGTGGGCGGGATACTGATATCGATCAGTTTTCTGCTGGCCGTCATGCTGAATCGCTCGGCGATGGAAACCGCGCCGGTGCGCAGCGTCAATGCGGAGGGTCGCGACTCTGCCGCTGACATCGCGCCGCACTCACCGACAGCCAACCCGCCGGTTGCGTCGCAGTCGCCGGTCCGCGCCGTCGAAGCAACGTTCGAGCCGGCGCAAGATGCCAGCAGCAAGGGTCGGCGTGACGATTGCTTTGAGAAAAACACGGCGCCCACCGCAACTTCGCCGCAGCGCCCGGACGATTGTTCGTCGCAGAGATAGGCGCACCACACTTTATCGCGACGATTCCCTCGTGCCCGCGCGGCCATACGTCACGGCGCCGCGCATCGATGGCATGGATGAGCTACCCTCGCACGATGCACAGAAAAAAAATCGCGTCTTCGCTGATCGTCATCGCCGCCGCTTGCGTTTCGCTCGTTGCCTGCTCGCCACCGCCACCGGCCAGCTCGCCTGAGATTGCGCTCTCCGGCCCGACCATGGGCACCACCTACTCGGTCAAGGTGGCCTCGCCGCCAGCTGGCGTCGACAGCAACGCCGTACGCGTCGCGATCGACGATGTGCTGGCCCGCATCGATCTGGACATGTCGGGTTATCGCGACGATTCCACCGTGTCGCGCTTCAATGCCTCGACGTCGACGGGCTGGTTCGAAGTTTCCGAAGACCTGGCGAAGGTGGTGAGCGAGGCGCTGCAGGTCAGCGAGCTTTCGCAAGGGGCGCTGGACATCACGGTCGCGCCGCTGGTGAACCTGTGGGGAATGGGGCCGGCCGGCGAGCAGGCTCAGCTGCCCTCGGATGCCGAGATCAAACAGGCATTGGCGCGTACCGGCTATCGCAAGCTGCAGGTGCGCTTGTCGCCAGCGGCGTTGCGCAAGGAGATACCGGAACTGACCATCGACCTGAACGCGGTTGCGCCGGGCTACGCGGTGGATCTGCTGGCCTCGCACTTCGCGTCGATGGGCATCGAGAATTTCATGATCGACATCGGCGGCGAAGTTCGTGCGCGCGGACTCAATGGAAACGGGCGGGTGTGGCGCATCGCGGTGGAACGTCCCATCGATGCGGAGGAGGAGCCGTATGCCGTCGTCCGCCTCGACGACCTGTCGGTGACCACTTCAGGTGAATATCGTCACTACATCGTGCGTGACGGGCACCGTTACTCGCACACCATCGATCCCCGAACCGGCAGGCCGGTGGAGCACGACCTGGCTTCGGTGGTGGTCGCTACCGGGACGGCATTGCAGGCGGATGCGTGGGCGACGGCTCTGAACGTGCTCGGCGCCGAAGCCGGATATGCGCTGGCGCGGGAGCGCAACATGGCCGCGATGTTCATCGTGGCGAGCGACGGCAAGCTGCACAACGAAATGACCGAGGCTTTCCGCAAGCTCCTGATAGCGGAGTGAGCCTCATTCGAGCGCCGCGGTGGCGGCCTGCAACGTGGTGCCGATGCCGGCATGAATCACCACGTCGGCGATCTCGTCCATCTGCGTGGGATCGCGATTGACGATGACGAGTGCCGCGCCGTTCTGGCGCGCGCGTAATGGAAAGTCCGCGGCCGGGAAGACCGACAGCGACGAGCCGAGGACGACGAAGAGATCGCACTGCATGCTGGCTTCGTGCGCCCGCTGCATCGGCAGTGCCGGCATCTGCTGGCCGAAAGAGATGGTGGCTGACTTGATGATGCCGCCGCAGCGCGCGCACGGTGCCACCGTACCGGTCTCGAGAAACTGCTTCTCGATGTCGACGAGTTCGAACCGGGTCTGACAGCTCAGGCAGCTCGCGTAGGTCGCGTTGCCGTGCAGCTCGATGACCTTGCCGTCCGGCACGCCGGAGATCTGGTGCAGGTTGTCGACGTTCTGCGTGATCACCGCCGTCGCCCGGCCGCGATGGATGAGATCGGCAACGGCGTAGTGACCGCTGTTCGGCTGTGCGCCGACCCAGCCGTCGTGATTGTCGAAGCGGCGCCGCCAGGCTTCGCGGCGCATTTCTTCCGAGGCGACGAAGTCCTGGAAATAGATGGGCTGCATCCGGCTCCACACGCCGCCGGGGCTACGGAAGTCGGGGATGCCGGATTCGGTGCTGATGCCGGCGCCGGTGAAGAAGACGGTATTGCGGCTGGCGCCCAGGAGTTTCGCGAACGAGGCGATCGGGTCGGCGGGTACGGTCATCCACCGACTATGTGGGCGGACGACCGATTCGGCAAGCGGCGCGGACGTAGCTGGATTTGCTACAACGCCGGTGCCTTCGGCGTCTGCTCTTCCTTGGCGGTGGCTTCCACCTTGGCGGTCGCCTGCATTTCGGTGCGCAGGGTGTGCTCCAGCCACTCGTTCATGGTGATCATGGTGTTGCGTGTCGTGACCAGGCGATCCGAGCCGAGCGGCGAGCCCAGCGTGTGGATGCCGATGATGACGCCGGTGCGCTCATCGATCACCGGCGCGCCGGCCGCTATGCCGCGGGCATCCATGTCGTGGATGAAGCCGGTCAGGCTCGACAGCGGCATGCCTTTGCCCTTGCGCTCGTACACGGTGCCGCGGCTCTTGCTCTTGAGCGAATCGGATTCCAGGTCGGTGCGGAAGCCGATCATCAGTACCGGCGCCGCCGCACCCGAGAATTTGCCCAGCGGCATCGTGCGCTGCGCATAGTGCGACGGTTCGCTCAGGCGAATCACGGCGAGATCCTTGGAAGGCTGGCCGAAGGCGCCGGCTTCGGCCTCCCACTGGGTCTTGATGTAGGAAATCGGAATGCGTTCGCGGATCTGGCCGAGCGAGTCGGTGCTGGTGTAGACGCAGTTGTCGGGCGAGGTCCACACGCCGTTGTCCTCGAACGTGTGCGCCACCGTCACGCCGATGTCGAAGGCGCCGACCAGGAACGCCGTGGCCATGCGCCGCTTGCCGTTGACGGAGCAGATCACCGCGCCCACGCCGCTGAATGAATGGTATTCCTGGCTCGACAGCGTATTGCGGCGCGTGGTGTCGCCGGCGCTGGAGACCTGCAACGTCGCAATGAAATCGGCGAGTCGCTCCTCGGTATCTGCAACCGCAGCGGCGGGTGAAAGCGAGCAGTGCGAACCGTTCTGGCACAGGCCGGAGGATGCATGGGCCGGCGACAGCAATACGCAGGCGGCGATGAGTGCCGCGGCCGTAAGGAAAATGACCTCGCGGCAATTCGGGTACGACAGGACCTGCAGACGATTCGATATCTTGCGCATGCTCGAAAAGTTACCGGTGAGCGGTTGGCAAAGCCGTACGCCAAGGCAGCGATCGGGGCTAAGCGGAAGCCTTAAAGCCGGTCGCGGCCGTGCCCGTACGTGACGCAGCCTAGGGGTCAAAGATCAGTTTGACGGTGATGAAGCTCAAGGTTCCTTATGCGGGCGTACATGAACTCAAGCTGCGCATCGAAACGCGCCAGGGGCGAGCGGCGTGGAATGCGCAATGAAAGGCCGGAAGCGCCTGCACGCTTCCGGCCGCAGCGTTGTCCTTCCTTGGTCATTCCCGCGCAAGCGGGAATCCATCCGGATGAGCAAGATGGACTCCCGCCTGCGCGGCAGTGACCGTGACGCTCAGGTGTCCCTAGCCGTTGCCGCCGGTGAGTCGGAAAGTAATCGCCACCTGTGTCCACGCAACGACGGGCTGGCTGCCGTTGGTGGCTGCGACGAAGCGCCAGCGGCGCACCGCATCGATGGCGGCCTGGTCCAGTCGCGCGAAGCCGCTGCTCTTCACGATCTGCACTTCGCCGGGCAGGCCGCGTTCATCGACGAGGATGCGCAGCTGAACGCTGCCTTCTTCGCCGGCACGTCGCGCCGAGGGCGGATAAGCCGGGTTCACCCGTCGACTGACTTTCAGGTTCTGTGCAGTTGCAGGCGGTTGCGCCGGTGGCGTCTCGGTGGCCTTGATCGCGCTATGTGAAGGCGGCATCGGGACCTCTGCCACCGGGATCACGGGTTCTTCGGGCGCGATCACCGGTATGGGCTGGACGATGGGGTCCAGCGTGTTGTTGATGATCGGCTCTTTCGGTGGCATCGGTTCCGGCTCGTGTGTCTGCGGCTCCGGGATGAAGTTGGCGACGATGGGCTGCGCGAACTCCGGTGCCTGGATCACGCCCATGCTGACGGACAGCAGGTAGGCGATGAGCAAGTGCACGCCGATGACGGCCGTGGCTGGACCGGAACGCGCCAGGGCGCTGGAATGACGGCCCGAGGACAGCGGATGGGACATGGTTGCCTCCGTCTTGCGCAAAGAAGCCGATCGCTTCTGTTCTCAATGAACGACGGTCATGTCGCAACCGGGTTGAAGCGCGCGAAAATTTTCTTCGCGCGCCGGATCGCTCGAAGGCGGAAAAGTTCCGCGGCGCCCGGCTAATATGGCGCTCGGCTGGCCGATTCACGAACCCCGCAGACGCGAGTGTCGAGACAGAACCAAAGATGAGCTCCGAGACGACCCTCAAGCCGACCGCGACCGGGCTGTTGGAAACGGCGCGCCAGCGTTTGCACGAAGCGCGTGAGCAGGGCGAGGCGGTGTGGTCGAGTGCTCTCGACAATCCATCGATAGCGGAATCGTTGCCGCGCGTCTGGGCCAGCAGCGAGTTCGTCGCGGCCAGCTGCGTTCGCGATCCACAGTTGCTGGCGCGCCTCATCGAAGACGGCCGCTTGCTGGAGCCGGCGGCGGACGGCTGGATCGGCGAGGATCTGCAGCGACAGGTGACGGCCACCGCCGAGCCTGAGCTGATGGAAGGGCTGCGACGTTTCCGCCGTCGTCACATGGTGCGCATCGCCTGGCGCGATATCGCTGGTTGGGCGGATCTGGATGAGACGCTGCGCGATCTGTCGGCACTGGCCGATGCTTGCATCGACTTCGCGTATCGACGCATGTACGAGCAGCTGACGGCCCGATACGGCACGCCGCGCAGCGAGACCAGCAACGAGCCGCAGCCGCTGATGATCCTGGGCATGGGCAAGCTCGGTGGCCGTGAGCTCAACTATTCCTCGGACATCGACCTGGTATTTCTGTACCCGGAAGAAGGCCAGACCGATGGCGCGCGTGCTGTCGACAACGCCGAGTTCTTTTTGCGGCTGGGGCAGAAGATCACACAACTGCTGGCTGCCCCGACGGTCGACGGCTTCGTATATCGAGTGGACCTGCGCCTGCGTCCGTTCGGCGACAGCGGCCGCGTTGCAGTGAGCTTCGGTGCTTTCGAGAACTACTTGCAGCAGCACGGCCGCGACTGGGAGCGCTACGCGTACGTCAAGGCGCGAGCCGTTACGGCGCAGGAGCATTTTGCTGCCCTTTACGACGAGACCTTGCGTCCGTTCGTCTACCGCCGCTACCTGGACTTCGGCGTGTTCGAGTCGCTGCGCGACATGAAGGCCATGATCGCCAAGGAAGTCGAGCGGCGCGAGCTGCGCGACAACATCAAGTTGGGTCCGGGCGGTATTCGCGAAATCGAGTTCATCGTGCAGGCCTTCCAGCTGGTCCGCGGCGGCAACGATCGGCGGCTGCAGAGCCGCGAGCTCCGGGCGGTTCTGCCGTTGCTGGTCGGGCAACGGCGGCTGGGCCCCGAAGCCGTGGCCGAGCTGGACGCGGCATACCGCTTTCTGCGCATCGTCGAGAACCGGTTGCAGCAGTGGAACGACGAGCAGACCCACAAGCTGCCGGCCGATGAGGTGGCGCGCGAGCGGCTGGCGCTGTCGATGGGTCTACCGGACTGGGACGAGGTCGTTGCGCAATTGACGGCGCATCGCGAGCGGGTGCGAAAAATTTTCGCGCAGACCGTGTTCGGCCCGACCTCCAACTCGGCGGAAGCGCAGCCGGCCGTGGCCTCGGACCTGAATCTCGAAGGCTCGGCTGACGATCGCGAACGGGCGCTGCGGCAGCTCGGCATCGAGAATGCGGCGGCGCTGAACGAGACGCTGGAGCAGCTGCGCTCCTCTGCTTACTACCGGCGCCTCGACGAAACCGGTCACCGACGCTTGCGCGATGCGTTGCCGCGCATCTTAAAGAGCGTCGCGGCGACGGCTGAGCCGGCCGTCGCCTTCGGCCGGATTGCGCGCATCCTGGAGATGATCGGCGGCAGAACCGTCTATCTGGCCCTGCTGAATGAGAACGCGATCGCGCTGCGCAGGTTGGTGCAGCTGTGCGCCCGGAGCCAGTTCCTGGCGGACCAGGTCGCATCGCACCCGCTACTGCTGGACGAGTTGATCGATGAGCGCCTGATCGAAGAACCGCCGAGCCGTGCGCAGTTCGCCGAGGACCTGACGTCGCGCCGTGGCGCGATGCAGGGTGAAGATCCCGAGCGGCAGGTGGAGATGCTGCGGAATTTCCAGCGCGCCGCCATCTTCCGGGTCGCGGTGGCCGACCTCATGGGGCGGCTGCCGCTGATGAAGGTCAGCGACCGGCTTACCGACATTGCCGAGCTGATCGTCGATGAGGCGTTGCGGCTGGCCTGGGCGCAGATCACCGAGCGCCACGGCATTCCGCAGTACGGCGAGGAAGCGGGCGCACTCAAGTCCGCCAGCATGGTCGTCGTGGCCTATGGGAAGTTCGGCGGGCTGGAGCTGGGTTACAGCTCGGACCTGGACCTGGTGTTCCTGCACGACTCCAGCGGCGAGGTGCAGCGCACCGACGGCCGCCAGCCGGTGGATAACAGCGTCTTTTTCCAGCGCCTGGCGCAGCGACTGGTGCACCTGCTGACCGTGCATACGGCGGCCGGCCGGCTCTATGAAGTCGATACGCGGCTGCGTCCCGCCGGCAATCGCGGGCTGCTGGTGCAGACCATCCAGGGATTCCGTGAGTACGAATTCGAAGAAGCCTGGACCTGGGAGCACCAATCCCTGCTGCGCGCCCGAGCGGTGGCTGGCGAGCCGTTGCTGCGGGCGAGCTTCGAGGAAGCGCGTATTGAGGTGCTGCGCAACGCTGTGCGCCGCGGCGACCTGCGGACCGAAGTACGCAACATGCGCGCCAAGATGCGGGACAACCTGTCGAAGGCCGGAGAAGGGCAGTTCGACCTGAAGCAGGACGCCGGCGGCATCGCCGACCTGGAGTTCCTGGTGCAGTACTGGATGCTCAAGTGGGCCGATCGCTATCCCGAGATCGTGACCTTCTCGGACAACATCCGGCAGCTGGAAAGCCTGGCCTCGGGCAACCTGGTGCCGCAGGCGCGGGTGGACTTCCTGGTCAATACCTATCGCAGTTACCGCGAGCGCCTGCACCACCTGTCGCTGGACGGGGCCGGAGACGTGCTGGACGCCGCGGAGTTCGTCGCCGAGCGGCGCGGCGTGATCGAGATCTGGGACGAGGTCATGGAAGCCGCGGACTGAAATTCCGGGGCCGATTCAGCAATTTCCCCAAAACCACCCGGTCCGGCGCTCGGGGTTCTTCCGGAGCCTGCGCCGCGACGGCTCAATCTGCGATAATCCGCCCGAAATCCGTTCCGCGAGACTCATCGCCCATGTCCACTGCCGAATCCGCGTCCAAGCTGCTGCAGCCGAACGCCCAGAACCAGTACAACGTGACGCCCGCGGATCTGCCGCTTTCCTGCCCCATGCCGGGCATGTACCTGTGGAATTCCCATCCGCGGGTGTTCCTGCCCATCGAGAAGACCGGCTGGGCCAAGTGCCCCTACTGCAGCGCGGAGTACACGCTGCAGCGATAGGGCGCACCCACGTGGCGGGTCACTTCTGAAGTCATTCCCGCGCAGGCGGGAATCCATCCGCGGCAACCCGGTGGACTCCCGCTTGCGCGGGAGTGACGAACAAATCCCCCACGGCTTCAGCGCCGGTGCAGCGTTTCCACGATGCCGGCCAGCCTTCGTTCCAGTAGTCGCGGCCGGTAGGCGATGCGATAGCCGCGCGGACCGTCGACCATGTCCGGCAGCGGCTCGATCGGGTCGAAGCGGGTGGTCGGCTTCATGGCGATGCCCTCAGGCCCGGCGCGCTGGATCAGCAACGTCAGCTCATTGAGATGCATCAGGAAGTCGGCCGGCATCGGCTGCGAGCGGCCCTCCTGGATGGCGCGGGCCATCTCGGCGATTCCCAATAGCTTGTCCAGAGCGTGAATCTCGCGGCTGCGCAGCCAGCTCACGAACCGATGCTTGAGCGAGCGGCCGACGCCGCGCTCCGACTCGACCGCGTGAGATTTCCAGCGGCGTATCAGCGGCAGCTTGCGCCCGCCGATGCCGAATGCCCGGCCGAGCAACGTGTGATTGCGGATGGTGTGGACCTTGCGGGCGCTGAGGCTGACCCGCGAGAACCGCTCCAGGCGCACCGGCGAGCGATCGTGGAAGATATTGTCCACGCAGATCTCGCCGCTCTCGCCGATGACGCGGAAACGGTGATCGCGAGGCGCAACCCAACTGCAAGTCAGTCGCGCCGCGACTCCATTGGCGAAGGTCAGGCACGCGACTGAAAAGTCCGGCGTGTTGGCGGGCGACAGCGGCGTGTCGGTCTTGTGCTCGACCAGCGTCTGTGAGAAGGCCGATACCGACAGGACCGGACCGAACATGGCGCACATCCACACCAGGTGATAGCCGGCGTGCTCGACGGTGCAGCCTTCCTGGAATTCCTCGGCGTATGGGAACGGCGCACCGGTCGGGCTCTGCACTTTCTCCAGGCCCATCAGATGGGCGGGGTTGTCGTCGAGCTCGGCGTAGACCAGCACCGGTTTGCCGATGGCGCCTTCGCGCACGGCCTTCCACAGGGTGCCGACCGCGTCGCAGTAGAGATTGCAGGGTGCGCCGGTGAGTACGCGTGCGCGCGATTGAGCGAGAGCAAACAGCTCGCGACTCTGTTCGAGATCGGTGGTCAGCGGCTTCTCGGAGTAGACGTGCTTGCCGGCCAGCAGGGCGCGCTTCACCGTGTCGTAATGGGACCGGATGTTGGTCAGGTTGACCACGATCTCCACTTCGGGATCGGCCAGCAGCGCTTCGTAACTCGGATAGACCCGGAAGCCGTAGTGCCGGCCGACGGTTGCGGCGCGTGCGGCATCGATGTCGAAAACGCCGCAGACCTGCAGCTCTGGATGCGCCCAGGCGGTGCGCATGTAGATGTCGAACACGTAACCGCAGCCGACGTACGCGATCTTCATGGCCGGGCTTGGCCTCTTATGCCGGATCGTGCCCCATGGATTCGTTCGATAGCGCCTGACGGATCGTATCCGAGGTGGCGGCCACGGCGATACTGTCGGTTAGCGGCATGTTGGCGCTTTCCAGCGCGCCGCGCCGCACACAGGCGCTTACTTCGTCCGCTTCATAGTGAAAACCGTTGCCCGCATAGCGGTAGTCGAAACGGCGGCCGCGGCCGCGGCTCGACCGGCCGGTGCGTTGAGCGATGTTGTGAACGAGGCCGTGCTGGCGTGCGCGTGCGCGCCAGCCGAACTGTGTCTGCTCGGCGCGACGCGGGGTCTCGTGCGAAATGTGCAGCCCGTAGGGCCGTACGATCGAGCCGCGCACGCTGATCATTCCGTCGCTGCCCAGGACCTGGAAGTCGTCCGGAGCCCAGGCCCGGAGGCTGACGAAGAAAGATCCGATCACGCCGGACGAGTAGCGCAGCTGGAATGCCGCATCCTCATCGACGCCGGACGGACCGATCGTGCCCAGGGCGTGCAGCAGCGTCGGGGTGCCGAACAGCCACTGCGCCAGAGAGAGCGGGTAAGGGGCGAGATGGGCGATGGCGCCGCCACCGAGCGCGGGATTGAACATGCCGTTGGCGCCATCCGGCACCTGCGAAGTGCCGAAGTTGCCTGCGACCAGTCGCGCTTCACCCACGCTGCGGGTTGCGAGCTTGTCGCGCAGGGCTTGTGCGGCGGGCAGAAAGCGCGTCCACAATCCCTCCATGGCGAACACCGAGTTCGAGCGCGCGGCCTCGGCGATTTGCAGCGCTTCGGCCGCGTTCGACGCGAAGGGCTTCTCGATCAGTACCGGGATGCCTGCCTGGATGCAGAGCAGCGCATGCGCGGCGTGTTCCGAAGGCGGCGTGGCGATGTAGACGGCATCGACGCCGCCCGCGGCTGCTGCTTCGGCATAGCCGGCGATTGCGCGGCCTACGCCTAGGCCGGCAGCAAACTGTTGCGCTTTCGCCAGCGACCGCGACGCGATGAACGTCGCTTCAGCATCGCGTGCGGCGGCCAGGCCGGCGACGAACTTCGCCGAGACAGCACCCGTACCGAAGATGCCCCAGCGAAAGCGCGCCATGCGCTTACCTGTACTCCTTGTAGCTCTTCTCCTCGACGATCCGCGAGCCGAGCCGGGTGTTGATCTGCCGCTTTACTGCGGCGCGTTCGTCGTTGGTGACATAGACAGCGCGTGCCAGCTCGATGAACTGCGCATCGAACGCCTGGGCGCGTTCCTTGTCGCGGATGTCGTCCTCGATCACCCAGAGCTTTTCGTTGATGCGCTTGAGCGCCGCCCATTCGGCCTCGATGCTGGTCGTGGCGTGGCCGGAGCGCGCCCAGGTTTCTTCCAGCAGCGCCAGCTCGGTGCGCACGTTGGCAACCTTGGCCGGATCGCTCATGCGCTCGGACTTGATCTGGAGAATGGTGAGCTTGTCGATCAGCTCACCGGGGGAGATGGGAACGAGAATATCCTGCATGAGAACCACCTTGCTGCGAGGAGGCGGATTGTAAGCCAGCGGCGCTCGAGGTTCTGTCGCCTCCTGGCGCATTCAGCCATTCCAGCCACGTCTGGAACATGAGCACGTTCCACAGATGTGTATGCCATTTGCGACGGCCGGCGAGGAACTCGCGCCAGATCGTCGCAATCGGCCCGGGCTGGAAATGGCCCTCGCGCGCCAGGCGGGCCGGATCCAGCTGCTGCTGCGCCCAGTCGCGCAGCGCACCCTTGAGCCAGCCACCTACGGGGGCACCGAAGCCCTGTTTCGGACGATAGATCAGCGGATCGGGCAGATAGCGGCGCAGCAACTGTTTCAGCAGCCATTTCTGCTGGCCGTCGCGCAGCTTCATGTCCAGCGGAATCCGGAATGCCAGCTCTGCGACCCGATAGTCGAGCAGCGGCGCGCGGGCCTCCAGGCCGACCGACATGGTGGAGCGATCCACCTTGGTCAGGATGTCCTCGGGCAGGTACGTCATCAGGTCCAGGTACATCAGCTCGTGCGCCGTGTCGGCGCGTTGCAGCTGCTGTGCCGGGTCCGTGAATGGCGTCGGATGTTCGCGGCCGTCGCGTACTACCGCCTCGGGAATTCGCCAGCGCGATACACGGTTCAAATACACCGCTGCAGCTGAATCCGCCCGCAACTCGCTTGCCAGCTGTCCGAGCTTGCTGGTGCGCGCTTCCACCTGTGCATAGCCGCCTAATGCCGTGCCTGCCAGGCGCCGCAATGCCGTGGGAACGCGTTGTTGCCACTGCCAGACGTCGAGCGCGCGCTGATAGCGGCCGTAGCCGCAGAAAAGCTCGTCACCACCGTCGCCCGACAACGCGACCGTGACACTTTGCCGCGCCAGGTGTGCGACCAGGTACGTCGGGATCTGCGAGGAATCCGCGAAAGGCTCGTCGAACATCTGCGGCAGCTGCGGCACCACTGCCAGCGCGTCATCGCCCGTCACATACAGTTCCGTGTGGTCTGTACCGAGATGGGCGGCAACGGCGCGAGCTGCTTGGGCTTCGTCATGACGCGGATCGTCGAAGCCGATGGAGAAAGTGCGAACCGGGCGTTGCGACTGCGCCTGCATGAGCGCGACCACGGTGGAAGAGTCGGTGCCGCCGGATAGAAATGCACCGAGAGGCACATCCGCATGCATACGCAGCGCGACGGCATCGCGCAGCAGCTGGTCGAGCTGTTCGATCGTGTCTTCCGTGCTCAGCTTTAGAGGCTCGCTGAGCGCGTCAGCAAGCACCTGCTGGGCATTCCAGTAGTAGCGGCTTGCAGCGTGCGGTGAAAAGCTACTCGCGCCGCGAGCTACATCGGTGGCACGCAACGAAAGCACGGTGCCGGGCAGCAGCTTGAAGACTCCCGAAAGAATCGACCATGGAGCCGGCACATAGTCATGACGCAGGAACAGCGCCAGCGATCCCGGATCGACGCGCGGCTGCAGTTGCGGATGCGCCAGCAGTGCCTTGAGCTCCGAGCCGAACAGCAGAGTGCGGCCGGCCCAGCCATAGTAGAGCGGCTTCTTGCCGATGCGATCCCGCGTCAGGTGCAGCACGCGTTCTTCCCGATCCCACAGTGCGATCGCGAACATGCCGTTGGCGCGGCGCAGTGCTTCATCGAGACCCCAGGCTTCGACGGCGGCCAGCAGCACCTCGGTATCAGAGTGCCCGCGGAAGCGGTGGCCGCGCTGGGTGAGCTCGGCGCTCAATGCACGGTAGTTGTAGATCTCGCCGTTGAAAACGATGACGTAGCGTTGCGAGGCCGAAGCCATCGGCTGGTGACCGTCGGGCGACAGATCGATGATGGACAGGCGTCGATGACCCAAGCCGATGCCGGCGGCGAGATCGAGCCAGGTGCCGCGATCGTCGGGGCCGCGATGCGTCAACGTATCGGTCATTGCGTCGAGTACGCGTTGCGGCTCGGCAAACTGCATGTCCGCCGACAGATATCCGGTGATGCCGCACATGCTAGAAACCGTCGGTCACGGATCGATTCCGCCCAGGAGCCTGCCCGCCGGCTCGCGTGAGGCCGGGTTGTGCTTCATTTCGTAGTAACGCAGGCGCTTGTACACGGCATAGGAAGCGCCCACTTGCGAGACGACATAGCCGCGGCCGCCGTCGAGCATGCCCAGGCGCAGCACGTAGTCCTTGAAGAAGGCGGCGATGAACACCAGCGGCGCCATCCACAAACGCACCGGCCGGTCGCGTTCCAGCCAGTCACGTGCCTTGAGCTCCGAGTACCGCAGGATCTTCAGCTGGCGATGCACCAGGGTCGGATTGTGGTGATGCACGAATGAGTGTTTGAGCGTGACGGTCGGGCCGTCGAAGCGCAGCGACTCGTGTACGCGCACGTCGGTCCAGCGCGCTCGGCCGCGATGATAAAGGCGCCCCAGTCGCTCGCCCACCATCGGCCGGTACCAGCGCATCGGCGCGCCCATGTACCACGTCTGTCGCTTGAGGATCGCACCGGCCAGGTTCGACTGCATCAGCTCAGGCAGGCGCGACTGCAGTTCCTGCGCCAGCTCCGGCGACAGCGCCTCGTCCGCATCCAGCACCAGGATCCAGTCGTGGCTGGCCTGCGAAGTTGCGAAATTGCGCTGCGGGCCGAAGCCGAGCCAGTCCTGGTGCACCACGCGCGCGCCGTGGCGCTGCGCCACTTCCTGCGTGCCGTCGGTGCTGCCCGAATCGATCACGAGTTTCTCGGCGGCAAATGGCACACTATCCAGGCAACGGCCGATGACCGCCGCCTCGTTGCGGGCAATGAGCAGCAGGGTGAGCGGAAGCGGGGATGCCGATGACATGGCGCGAGTTTCACACAGCGCGGGCGGCTGTCACAGTAGGACCGGTTGAAAGGAAGCGATTGACGGGGAGGGTGGGTGTCGCGATATCTGTTTTTTGTCTCCGAGCTGTATGCGCTGGCGATTCTGCGGCCACTGCAACAGGTCATTCGCGCCCGCGGCGACGAGGCCGCCTGGTTCTTCGAGCGTGAATCAGTCGCCGCCTACGCGCGGGCAGACGAACAGCGGCTGGCGTCAGTGCGCGCAGTCATCGACTGGCGGCCCGATGCCGTGTTCGTGCCCGGCAACTGGGTGCCGCATTTCTTTCCCGGCCTGAAGGTCGAAGTCTTTCACGGCTTCAGCGTCGGCAAGCGCAGCGAATCGCGCGGCCACTTTCGTGTGCGCGGCTCGTTCGACCTGTATTGCACGCAGGGGCCGGATACGACCGCGCCGTTCCAGGCGCTGCAGCGCCAACTGGGATTCTTCCGCGTCGAGGAAACCGGCTGGCCCAAGCTCGATCCCTTGTTCGCGCGGCAGTATCCCTCCAAGCACAGCGAACGACCGGTGATTCTTTACGCTTCGACGTTCACCGAGAGCATCACTTCGGCCCGCACCTTGCGCGACACGATCGCGGCCAGCGCGCAGCGCGGCGACTGGCAGTGGCTCGTGACGCTGCATCCCAAGATGGCGCCCGAGGTGATCGACTCCTATCGCGCACTGGAAGGGCCACACCTGCGCTTCCAGATGACGGACGACATCCTCGAACTCTACGCGCAGGCGGACGTACTGCTGTCCGACACCTCGTCCGTCGTCCCGGAATTCCTCACCCAGCACAAGCCCGTCGTGACCTTCCGCAACCGCAAGCCCGGCCCGCAGTTGCTCGACGTCCAGAGCGAAACGGAGGTCCTGCCGGCCTTGCAGCGCGCACTCGAACGACCCGAACCGCTGATGAGCGCCATTCGCGAGTACGCGGATCGCATTCACCCATACCGCGACGGCCGTTCGAGCGAACGCGTTTTGGCAGCGACGGATCGCGCGATTCGCTCGGGGCGGGATGGCTTGAAGCGCAAGCCACTCAATCTGTGGCGCCGGCTGCAGGCGCGACAGAGATTGGGATATTGGGGGTTCTAGTCCTTCGAAAGTGGCAGCTTGGTGGACCTTGTCCTTGGGTCGTAACGAGGTCGCTCGAGAGCGTGCTTGTTTGAGGGGCGTGCAGTTCGACGGTGGCTGGCTGGCTGCTTGGTCGGGTGGCGAGCCGTAGGGAGGCAGAGTCGTTGGTCTGACCGGCGTTGGGTTTCTGGTGGCGGCCGCGGAGGGGTAGCTTCGGTGGGCAGCCGCGATTTCTGGGGGGTCTGCGGAGAGCAGCTTCGATTGGCAGTGTGCAGTTGTGGCGGGCTGCGTTAGAGGTGGGCTCTCGATGGGCAGTGTGCGTTTCCGGAGGGGGTGTCTCGTTTCGGGACCGCCGTGAATCCGTCCCTGGAGGCTGCCACGAAAACATCCTGTTTTCGAGGCTCCCGAAACGAGACACCCCCTCCGGAAACGCAGAGGTTTCTAGGGCTGTGACGCTCGTCGAGCGCGCTTTCGGAGCGAGAAGGCTGGCGTGCTCTTTCTGGCATCGTTCTGGGCGGGGCCACTCATTTTCAGGATGAGAGGAGGAACAGGATGTTCCGAGTGAGCAAGCCTACAGGGACGTATTTACGTGCGGTCCTGAAAATGGGTGGCCCCGCCCAGAACGATGCCTGGCACGAAGTCGCCCGCGACCGTAACGCATGCGCTGCCTCAGAGACTGTGCGTACCCACCAGAACGGAGCCAAGCACCAACGTCTCTGAACGACTGCTTTGAGACAACGCCCGAATCACAGTTCCGAACGGAACCCTGAAACCCAACCACACTGACGAGGCCTCGTGCTCCCATTTCTCTTCATCCTCGCCGCCCTGCTGGCGGCCGCCTTCTGGCTGATCGGCGTGCCCATTCTCGCTGGTCGGCGGCGCGTGGCGTTGGGGCGCAAGCCGCTGCCGCAGCAATGGCTGCGATGGCTGGAGCAGGATGTTCCGTTCTATCACCGGCTGCCAGCGCAGCTGCGCGAACGGCTACATTCGTTGATCCAGATTTTTGTGCAGCAGAAAACGTTCGTCGGCTGCAATGGACTCACAGTGACGGATCGCATGCGCGTGGTGGTTGCAGCGAACGCCTGCCTGTTGCTGGTCAATCGTCCGGGTGTGCCGCGCGAGCATCTGTATGACGATCTGTATTCGATCCTGATCTATCCGACGGCTTTCATCGTGCCCGAGTCGCATCGCGGTCCGCATGGGTTGGTCACTGAAGGCCATCGCGTTCTGTCCGGTCAGGCCTGGGACTCGCGCCGCATCATTCTCTCGTGGGAAGACATCGAGCAATCGCACGCCACCGGCCACAACGTGGTGCTGCACGAGTTTGCGCATTACCTGGACATGGAAGACGAGACCATGGACGGGGCGCCTGGGCTCGGTGGCAAAGCGGCCTATGAGCAATGGTCGAAGATCTTCTGGGAAGAGTACGAGCGGCTGCGCGACAGCATCCGCGAGGGGCTGCCGACGCTGATCGATCCTTATGGAGCGACGGCGCCAGCGGAATTCTTCGCGGTGGTCACGGAAGTGTTCTTCGGGCAGCCGCAGGAACTGGAGGCGCAGCATGCGGGCTTGTACCAGCAGCTGCGCAAGTACTATCGCCTCGACCCGGCACGGTGGAACGGGTAGCGCACGCCATTACGGCGACGAGTTCTACGCGGACGCGATGGTTTCAGCAGAACCTGTTCGCCGTGACACACGCTCGCTGCGCGCGGCGACGACCAACAGCGCGCCGCCGGCGATGAAGAGCACGACGATGGAGAGAATGGCCGTGCGCGAATTGCCGGTAAGTAGCGCGGTCGTGCCCATCAGGAACGGCCCGAGCACGGCGGCAAATTTGCTCATCATGTTGTAGAAGCCGTAGAACTCGCCGGCCTTGTCGGCGGGAATGAGCCGGCCGTAATAGGAACGACTCAGGCTCTGGATGCCGCCCTGCACGCAACCGGTGGCCGCCGCCATGATGAAGAACTCGGTCGCACTGCCCAGCACGGTGGCGTAGAACGTCACCGCGGTATAGACGGCGATGCAGATGAAGATGCCCACCACGGGGCTGAGGCGCTGACCGATCCAGCCGAACAGCAGTGCCGCCGGGAAGCCGACGAACTGCACCAGCAGGATGGCCTGGATCAGGCTCGAGGTTTCCAGCCCGATCGCCAGGCCGTAGTCGACGGCCATCTTCTGGATGGTGTTGACGCCATCGATGTACATCCAATAGGCCAGCAGGAAGAACACCACGGGACGATACCGCCGCACCTCGCCCACGGTTTTCTTCAGCTCCGCAAAGCTGTCGCGCAGCGTGGTCTTGGGCCGAACCTGCCGACCCGCGCCGCGTTCGCGGACGAACAGGAAGATGGGAATCGAGAACAACGCCCACCACACGGCCACCGTCACGAAGGACGCCTTCACCGCCGCCGAGGCGTCGGCGAGGCCGAAGAGCTGCGGCTTCAAGGTCATGAGCACATTGACCGCCAGCAGGACGCCTCCGCCCAGGTAGCCGATGGCGTATCCCAACCCGGACACCGTGTCGAGGCGCTCGCGCGGCGCCACGTCGATCAGCAGCGAGTCATAGAAAATGATGCCGCCCCAGAAGCCGAGCGACCCCAACGCAAACAGCGCCGCGGCCCACTGCCACTGACCCTTGCCTACCAGGCACAAGCCGGCCGTGGCGACGACGCCGAGCAGGGTGAAACCGAACAGGAAGCGCAGCCGCGAGCCGCCCCTGTCGCCGGCTGCGCCGAGGAGCGGCGCCATGACGGCCAGCACGAAGCTCGCCGCACCGTTGGTGTACGCCAGCCAGACCGTGCTTTCCGTCGCGGTGCCGGTGCTCCAGTACTGTTTGAAGAACACCGGGAAGAACACCACCATCACGGTGGTGGCGAACGCCGAGTTGGCCCAGTCGTACAGCGCCCAGGACGCGACCTGCCGATTCCACAACGGTGCCTTCATGTGCTCTCCACGCAGTCGGGCAAGGGAAGAGCCGCGCAGGCCAGGCTCTCCTATGTCTATTCCATCGTCAGGCCGCCGCGGCCAGATGCTCGCGCGTTTCGCGGAAAATCAGATCCGGCCAGCGCTCCAGGGTCAACTGAAGATTCACGCGCGTGGGCGCGAGATAAACCAGTGCGCCCGAGTGATCCACCGCGAGATTCTCGTAGGCCTTGACGCGAAACTCTTCGAGCTTCTTGGCATCGTTGCAATAGACCCAGCGGGCAGTGAACACGTTCACGTTGTCGAACGTAGCCTGCACGCTGTATTCATCCTGCAGCCGGAACGCGACCACGTCGAACTGCAGCTGCCCCACCGCACCCAGGACCAGATCGTTGTTACGTAACGGGCGGAACACCTGGGTGGCGCCCTCCTCGCACAACTGATCGAGTCCCTTCTGCAGCGCCTTCATACGCAGCGGGTCGCGCAGCACCACACGCCGGAACATTTCAGGCGCGAAGTTCGGGATACCGGTGAACGTCAGCGACTCGCCTTCCGTGAAGGTATCGCCGATGTTGATCGTGCCGTGGTTGTGCAAGCCGATGATGTCGCCCGCGAACGCCTCGTCGGTATGCTGGCGGTCGGCGGCCAGGAACGTCAATGCGTCGCTGACACGCATTTCCTTCGCCAGGCGCACGTGATACAGGCGCATGCCCTTCGAATAACGACCGGAACAGATGCGCATGAAAGCAATGCGGTCGCGATGTCCCGGATCCATGTTCGCCTGGATCTTGAAGACGAAGCCGGTGAGTTTTTCTTCCTCGGCCTCGACCGTGCGGCCGGTCGTTTCGCGCGGCAGCGGCTCGGGCGCGTTCGCCACGAACGCCGCCAGCAATTCGGTGACGCCGAAGTTGTTGATGGCCGACCCGAACAGCACCGGCGTCTGACGACCTGCAAGATATTCGCTGCGCGAGAACTCGGGCGCGGCGCCGCGCACCAGCTCGACTTCGTCACGGAATGCCTGAGCGCGTGCGCCGAGGAATTGCTCCGCCTCGGCACTGGCCAGCCCGTCGATGGTGGCATTGCTGCCGGCTCGGCCCTTCTCGCCCGACTGGTAGATGTAGATCCGGTCTTCCAGCAAGTGATAGATACCGCGCAGCTCGCGCCCCATGCCGATCGGCCAGGTGATGGGCGCGCAGGAAATCTTCAGGATCTTCTCGATCTCGTCCAGCAGCTCCATCGGCTCGCGTCCCTCGCGGTCGAGCTTGTTGATGAAGGTCATGATGGGCGTGTCGCGCAGCCGGCAGACTTCCATCAGCTTGATGGTGCGATTCTCCACGCCCTTGGCGCAGTCGATCACCATCAGCGCCGAATCCACCGCGGTCAGGGTGCGGTAGGTGTCCTCGGAGAAGTCCTCGTGACCGGGCGTGTCCAGCAGATTCACCATGTGCCCGTTGTACGGGAACTGCATGACCGACGAGGTCACGGAAATGCCGCGCTGCTGTTCCAGCGCCATCCAGTCGGAAGTGGCGTGACGCGCCGCCTTGCGGCCCTTCACCGTGCCGGCCAGCTGAATCGCGCCGCCGAACAGCAGCAGCTTTTCGGTCAGCGTGGTCTTGCCGGCGTCCGGGTGCGAAATGATCGCAAAGGTTCTTCTTTTTCTTATGTTATCGAGACTTACATCATCCAGCATGATCCATCACTCGGCCCGAAAGGGGGTACTGAAAATCACAGGGGCACAGGACTCGCCACCCCGCCCGATTCATCCTCGAGCGGATCCGCTACCGAGGTGGACCGGTGCATCCTTCGGGGTTTTCCCGAGGCAGGCATCGCCGGCATGCCCGCCGACGGCGGACGGGATACGCGGGGACGGGGGAAAGAAAGCGCCAGATCTTAACAGACGCCCTTTATCGGAACGATGAGTCCCGAAGCGTCACCCGACGACGGGCGCGCCCGGTCGCGGCGGGGCGATCAGCGGCCTTCCGGTAGCGGCGAATGGGACTGGAATCAGTTCAGGCCCAGCATGCCGCGCAGTCTGGACAAGTCCTCTGCCAGCGTATTCACTCGCCCGGCGAGGAGCTTGCGGTCCCGGTCGGTGAGCTTCTCGTAGGTCTGGAAGCCGCCCTCGGGCGTGCGGTACTTCTGCAGCGTGTCGAACACCACTTTGAAATTCGCATCGGTCTTGTCGGCAAAGGCCTGGTCCTGTTTCGCCACCAGCGGGCGCAGCAATTCGACGATCTTGTAAGCGCCCTCGAAATTGGCCTGGAAGTCCCACAGATCGGTGTGGCTGTAACGATCCTCCTCGCCGGAGATCTTGGTGGCGGCAACTTCCTCCATCAGCACTGCGGCGCCGCCCACCACCTTCTCCGGCGGGAAAGTGAGCGCGGTGAGACGCTTCTGCAACTCCACCACGTTGGCCAGCAGCTTATCGGCCACCGGTCCGACGTTCTTCGTGCTCTTCTCCACCCACAGCGCGTACTCGATGCGGTGGAAGCCGCCGAAGGCGGGATCCTGCTCGGCCTTTTCGTGATCGTCGGCGCGCGAGTCGATGGCGCTGTCCAGGTCACTGAAGAGTTCCGCCAGCGGCTCGATCCGCTCGTAGCTCATGCGCGTCGGAGCGAAAAGCTGCTTGGCCTTCTCGATGTCGCCGGCCTTGACCGCCGCGGTGAAATTGCGCACATCGGTAACCAGCTTGCGTGAATTCTCGGCCACGTAGAGTTTGTAGTCCGCCACCGGAGCGACCAGTTCGAGCGGCGAAACAGCGCCCAGCACAGTGCCGGCGCCCAGGCCGAGCGTGAGAATTGCGGCGACGCGGATCATGAGTCGGGACGGATGCGTGGTCATGGTTCTGTGAGGTTCTCGCCAGATGGAGTGGTGAGTGAAATGGCCCAGTGCTCAGGCCCGCGCCTGCAGCAGCGTGCGGCCGAGCCAGTCCTGCTCGTCGCGCACACCCGGCAGGGTGTAGAAGAATCCGCCGCCGATCGGCTTGATGTATTCCTCCAGCGGCTCGCCATCCAGGCGCTTCTGCACGGCGATGAAGCCGCGCTCCAGATCGGCCTGGTAGCAGATGAACAGCAGTCCCATCTCGAGCTGGCCGGACTTGGTGACGCCATTGGAGTAGTTGAACGGTCGGCGCAGGATCAGGTTCGCCTCGGACTGCGGCGTACGCGGATTGGCGAGCCGAATATGTGCATCGAGCGGCGTGCGAGCGCCCTGCGGGTCCTTCGCGTAGTCGGGCACATCGTGCTCGCTGCGACCGCCATCGAGAGGCGCACCGGTGGACTTCACACGTCCGAAGATCGCCTCCTGCTCCTGCAGTGGCGTGCGATCCCAGCGCTCGACGAAGTTGCGGATGATGCGGACCGCTTGATACGTGCCGCCAGCGGCCCAGGCCGGCTCGTCGCTGGCCGTCTGCACCCACACGATGCGATCCATCAGAGCCGTGTTGGCCGAGTCGGGATTGGCCGAGCCATCGCGAAACCCCAGAAAATTGCGCGCGCTCTCCGGCGGTCCATCATTGCTGGCTGGAATCGGCGGCACGCTGCCCTCCTGCTTCCAGTGCAGCACCAGCAGATCGGGAGTGTTCTTGATGATGTCGCGCAGCGCATGGATGTTGGCATCCGGCGTGTTGGCGCAGAACTGGATCGACAGATCGCCGTGGCACAGTGCGGCGTCCAGTGCATCGTTGGGGTGGCGCGGCATCTGCTGCAACCGTTTCGGTTTGAACGGCGCCAGCCCGTAGCGTTGATCGAACAGCGACGCACCCACCGAGACGGTGACGGTAAGTGCGTCGGGCGGCACCACCGGTCCCAGGATGCCGGAACCGGCGGGCGGCAGCTTCGGATCCGGATCGATCTGCGGCCCACCCTGCGTGAGAAACGCGATACGCGCTGTCAGCGTACGAAAGAGCCGTTCCAGATCCTCGCGGGTTTCTGCCAACACGAAGAACGAGGCGATCATGCCCGCCGCAGGCCGCGGCGTGGTGACTCCGGCCTGATGCAGGCCGTGAAATGGGATGCGCTCTTGCGTGAGTGCGCTGAGGGGCGCATCGGTCACTTGCGCAGGCGCGCCCGGCTCAGCCGCCGCAGGCTTCGACAGCCCCACGAAGGCCACGCCTCCCAGCGTACCGAGCAGTTGCCGGCGATCGAGTGAAGCCGGTGCTCCCGAAGCGGTGTGCCGTGTTTCGTTGCGTTGCCGGTCGTCGTTCGGATCGCTCATGGTCATCTCGCCCCAGTGGATCTCATTCCAGTCCCAGCGCGGCATTGACGCCGCCAAAAGCCTCGGCGAGCGCACGCACCGGCTCGGCCAGGCGCTGGCGTTGAGCTTGATCGAGCACTGCGAGCTTGAAGCCGTCGGCCTGCCGATAAGGATCGAGTGCCGCGCTCAGTTCGTCCAGGCGCTGCTTGATCGTGCCGTCGAGCTCGGGAGCCGCCTTGACGAGCAGCGGCGACAGCAGCTCGGCGAGCTTTCGCATGCCGTCGAGGGTGCCCTGCAGGTTCGCGACTTCGGCGTGCGCGTAATGATCTTCTCCGCCCGCGGGCAGATTGTCGGCCACGCGATTCAGCAGCTTCGCACTCGCGCTCGCCAAGCGCTCCGGCGGGATATTCAGGCTGCGCAGTCGCTCCCGAAGCTGGCCGATGTCGCCGAGCAATTGCTCAGCCACCGGCGCGAGGTCTTTCACGTCCGACTTCGTGGCTCCGAACAAACCGTACTCGATGCGGTGAAAGCCGGTGAACGCGGGATCGGCCTCGCGCTGCTCGAAGTACTCGGCGCGTGCATTCAGGCGGGCGTCCAGATCGGCAAACAACTCGGCCATCGGTTCGATCCGCTTGTAAGCCTGGTGCGCGGAGACATACAGCACCCGCGCCTGGTCCGCATCGCCGGCCCGGATCGCATCGCTGAGCGCCTGGGCGTTTTCTTCCAGCGTGCCCGCCTCCAGTGCGAGGAAGACGCGGTATTCGGCCAATGCGCCGACGTAAGCAACCAGCGAAGGACGCGCCGCCTCGGCGTCCGACGCCGCCGACGGCGTCACATGCAGACGTCCGCGGGGATTGCTCAGCAGGCCGCAGGTGATGTCGAACTCACCGGGCTGCAGCTTGACCGTCATGGTCTGCGAGAAACCAGGCGCGATGTTCTCGCGCTCCTCGACCACCATCACGCCATCCAGGATCTCCCACTCGAGCGCACGCTGCGACTGGTTGAGGATGGTGAAGGTGGTGCGACCGGCCGGCACGGTGATCTCGTTCGGCTCGCAGACGTTGTTGCGAATGGTGATGGTGATCGCGTTCTCGCTGGCCTTGGGCGGTGCACGACGCGCCACACCGGCGGCCCACCAGAACGCTATGAGCCCAGCGATGACCAGTACTGCAGATCCGAGCACCGCCCAGCGCAGCCCGGATGTCGTGCGCGATGAAGAAGATGGCGCCATGAGTCCGTCGCCTCAGCCAGCCGTTGCGCCGGCCGGCGCAGGTGATGCGGCCGGACGCAGGAAGAAGAACAGGGCCACGAGGAGGAAGGCGACATACGCCACGACCTCGCCCATCACCGGAGTGGCCTGGTAGCCGAGCAGACCCGACAACACCGCCCCGACCGGCCGATCCATGGGCAGCACTTCGCTCAGATCGAAGACCACGCCCTGCAGGTGATTCCACAGACCGGCCTCATGGAATTTGCGCAGCACACCGGCCAGCAGCCCCGCGGCGACGAGCAGGATGAAAATGCCGGTCAGGCGAAAGAAGCGCCGCAGATTCAGCCGCACCCCGCCCGAGTACAGCCCGACGCCCAGCACTGCCGCCAAAGCGATGCCGCCGAGCGCGCCGAGCGGCGCCTCCCAGCCATGGCTCTGCTGGAAGATGGCGAGCAGGAAGAACACCGATTCCAGCCCCTCGCGCGCGACTGCGAGAAAGACCATGCCGATGAGCGCCCAGGCCTGTCCGTCGGCGTGGCTCACGGCGCGCTCCACTGAAGCATGGAGCTCGCCCTTGATCGAGCGCGCCGCCTTGCGCATCCAGAACACCATGGAGGTGAGCAGGACCACCGCGACCAGGCCCACGATGCCCTCGAACAATTCCTGCTGTTTCTGCGGAAATTCCGCCGCCACCAGCTGCAGTCCGGCACCGACGAATAGCGACAGCGCCACGGCCAGCAGCACGCCGACCCACACGGCGGGCATCAGCGACCCGCGGCCACTTTGCTGCAGATAGGCGGCGACGATGCCAACGATGAGGGCGGCTTCGATGCCCTCGCGCAACATGATCAGGAACGGAACGAGCATTCAGACCCAGCTCTGCCGGACACGCACATATAAATAGGGACCCGCATTGTTACGGAAAATGATTCTTATTAACAATAGATTCTATTTTTCAGCGGAGCGTGATTCGTAGCGTGCGATGGCGTTTACGCGCCAGGACGGCGTCGAGCGTTGGTCTCGATTTTCACGGGGGCGCCGCCCCATCGACTGCCCGGCGCTAGTCCTCGCGACGGTGCGGCTCCAGTGCCAGCTTGTACACCAGCGCATCCTCGCGCCCACCCGCCGCCTGGTAATAGCTCTTGCGCAGGCCGATGCGCTGAAAGCCGATGGCTTCGTACAGACGGACGGCAACCGTGTTGGAGGGTCGAACTTCCAGGAACACGTCCTGCATGTACTCGTCGCGGGCGCGATCGAGCAGGTAGTCCAACAGGCTGCGCCCTACGCCCTGGCCGCGCAGGTCACTGCGGATGCAGATGTTGAGGATGTGCGCCTCGCCGGCGCCGAAAGACATGATGCCGTAGCCGACGATCTCGCCCGCCGCCTCGACCACGCGGCACAGATAGCCGACGCGGACGCAGTCGCGGAACACACCTTCGCTCCAGGGGAACTGATAGGAAGCGCGCTCGACCGCAGCCACCAGCGCCACGTCCGGCATGCTCATGGGGCGGAAGCGGATGTCCCGCAGGTTCTTGGTGCGATCCAGCTCGGCGCTCACGTTGCCGATCTCCCGCCGGTGAGGCGCTCGAAGGTTTGCATCGCCAGGACCAGGTCGGCCCAGGACTTGCGCTTCTCGCCGGGGCTGCGCAGCAGATAGGCCGGATGATAGGTCACGATCAGCGGCCGTCCCGATGCCAGGGTGTGGAGCCTGCCGCGCAATTTACCGATAGTCTCGCCGGTTTCAAGCAGGGTTTGCGCGGCAATGCGGCCGACGCACAGGATCAGGACCGGATTCACCAGCTCGATCTGTCGATACAGATAGGGAATACACGCACCCACTTCGGCCGGCTGCGGGTCGCGGTTGTGCGGCGGGCGCGATTTCAGAATGTTGGCGATGAACACCTGCTCGCGCGTCAGGCCGACCGCCTTCAGCATCGAGTTGAGCAACTGGCCGGCGCGGCCCACGAACGGCTCGCCCTGCCGATCCTCTTCAGCCCCCGGCGCCTCGCCGATGATCATCCATTGAGCGCTGCGATTACCCACGCCGAACACGGGATTGGTGCGGGTGGCGTGCAACGGGCACAGCGTGCAAGTACGCACCGCCTGTTCGAGCGCCGGCCAGTCCATCGAGGCGGCGCCATTAGCTGGCTGCGGTGTGGGATTGTTGCTGACGACAGCTGCTGCGGGTTTCGCAGCAGCGGAAGGCGAACTCACGGCGACTGGAACGTGTGCGGGTGCCTCCACACTGCGCATAGGCGGCGATTCCACTGCGTGCACCGACGGTGCTGTGGAAATCGAAACCTGCGCGGCCGGCTCTGCCTTCGCAGCAGCCGGACGATCACGCCGCTCCCAGACATCGATGTCGAGCGCACGCAGATAATTCAGGCGACGTGAATCCATGACTCTCAGTTGCTGTCGGCGATGCGCTTCTTCTTGCTGGCCTTGCGCCACAACCAG
>Ga0182738_1000942_pt1 | contig 38140 bp, 43 predicted proteins | sample eDN5th30CBELigMG_FD_128876 | JGI IMG/M metagenome (GOLD analysis project Ga0182738, IMG submission 128876) | Enriched Miracle-Growth compost microbial communities from Emeryville, California, USA - eDNA 5th pass 30_C BE-Lig MG (version 2)... ...
GGTTCGCCGCCGCGTGGTGTCCACGTTGCACGGCACCACACCAAGTGCAGATCGGGCAGGTGCGGCGTCGGTTCGATGGCGAAGGTCGTGCTGTACAGGGCTTTTCCGGTTTTGCAGGCGGTGTAGAACATGCCTCAATCGTGGCACTGCATTGCGACACAACGCGAGGTCGCGGAAGGGACGTGGCGGTGTCGGCGGTCGCCTCTACCGTCGTAGATCATGGATGAGCCTGGGCTGACGTGGGACGAAAAGATGGTCGTGGTAGCGATTTTCGCGGCGTTAACAGTAGAGCCGAAAACGACGGTATGTGATACGCCAGCGCAACACCCTGATTAACCAGGTCATCCGTTCCCGTAATCCCGTGTCAAAAAGAACCCGAATCCCGGTATGCCACAAAGGTTGTCGGTAGCCTTTGTGAGAATGACGCTAACGGAACAACAACACGGAGGACGTCATGCCCGATTACGGATACGCCAGGGTCAGCACGCAGGATCAGACCACGGCACTACAACTCGACGCTCTGGAGCAGGCAGGCGTGGACAAGCTGTTCATCGACCACGGCGTCTCAGGCGGCACCACTTCCCGCCCCCAGCTCGATGCCTGCCTGTCGGTGCTCACCGAAGGTGACTCGCTCACCGTGTGGAGGCTCGACAGGTTGGGGCGCAGCCTGACTCACCTCGTTGCTGTGGTCGAAGACCTCGGCGCTCGGGGCATCGCGTTCCGGTCCCTCACGGAGAACATCTCCACCGACACCGCGGCCGGACGGTTGACCTTCCACGTGTTCGCTTCGCTCGCCCAGTTCGAACGGGAACTGATCAAAGAGCGCACGAACGCGGGGCTGGCGGCGGCGAAGGCTCGTGGCGTTCGACTCGGACGCCCAACGGTGTTGACCACGGAGCAGATTCGCCACGCTGCGCTGCTAGTCGGCGGCGGGGTTGCGGTCGGCGATGTCGCCGCCTCCCTCAACGTCGGCAAGTCCACCCTGTACCGCGCACTGCGGGAGCGGAACTCAGAGAAGGTGGCGTGATGGATGCCGGCCGCGTCCCGCTCAGCGGCTATGAGCTAGAGAACCGCATGTCGGAGATTGAGAAAGGGCAGCAGCTCGCGGGACACTTCCCCGACGCCGAAGCTCTAGACCGTGCCCGCCGTGTGCTCACCGGACAGATCACGCCCGAGGAGGCGTTCGCCGAACTCGACGCGATCTATGGCGTCACGCCCGACTAGTTTCATCACCTAGTCACGAAACCGACCTGCCCTGACCTGGGCTTTCCTAGTCCCTATCTTGTCGTACACGAAACGTGTACGCTCTAGTTGTGAGAGGTTCGACCGTTGTGGCATGAGGTGGGCTGGACAGATGAAAGCGAAGCGCACATCGCACGGCACGGGGTCTCCCCTGCCGAAGTCCACCAGGTGCTCGACAGCGATCCACGCCTCTACCGCGACAGCCGCGACGGAACAACCCTCGTGTTCGGAACCACCTACAGCGGACGGCACCTGATCGTGGTGCTTGCCGACTCCGCCGATGGACGCGATTACGTGGTGACCGCTCGCCCGATGACAACCACTGAGAAATCCGCCTTCCAGCGAAAGGTCAAGCCATGACGAAGAAGAACCTCGCCGAGCACTACGACACCACCGACCTCTCGGCACAGATCGAGGCGTCGGAGCCCGCTAATCGGGAAGCCGCCCCAACGGGCGAAGCGATGGACGCGTTCACCGTTCGCCTGCCCGTCGCTCTGCTCGACGCCCTACGCGCTCGGGCAGTGACAGAGAATGTCACCACCGGACAGATCATCCGCCGAACCCTCGAAGCGGCACTGAGCGCCACGGTCGACGACGACAAGACGATCCCCGTGCACAAGCTCCGCGCCCTGATCGCGGACGCATCCTGAACGATGTGCACCGAAGACGTCCTCACTCCTGCGCAGATGGCTGCTGATATCGGAATCACCCGTGCGGGTGTTGAGCGCCGAATCGCCAGCGGTGAGATCGTCTGCCCCATCACACGCGGAGAAGCAGAACGGTTTCGGGAGAAATACGTGCAGGACATGACCGCTGTGTTGGCGGATGATTTCTGACCTGGGCTTTCCTAGTCCCTCACCAGTTGCTCGACGGAGGCGGGATCGCAACGCCTTGGTTGGGGTTCGCAGCCAAGTAGGTGAGGGTCGCCCGAGCCTCCGCTACGGTCTTGTGCGCCACTGGAAAGGTGTTGCCGTCGGCTTCCTTGATCCACACGACGAATTGCAACGCGCCCGTCTCGGACAGGCACTCGGCGTAGTTGGCTTCCACGGCGATCAGTCTCCCACCGCGAAGCCAGTCACTCCACCACACCTGCTGCATTCGACGGCGTCGTACCACGCGTGCTGCTGGTAGGTGACACCTTCCTCGGCGTGGCAGTAGGAACACTGCAACTTCGCATCAACACGGTGATCGGCAACCCCGCCGTCGGTGTGGGCGAACCACCGCGCCGCCTGGTCGTACACCACCTCAGCACCGCAGAGGCAGTGTCGAACGGCGGGCAGAATCTCCACGTCGATGCTCGGGAACGTGCAGTAGTTCCGCCGTTCCACTCCTTTGTAGGTCGCTAAAGTCGTTGCCATACAACGTTAGTAGCAGTGCGGTACGACAACCTAGCTGCTGAACGCGGCGTTGGGATCGAGTGCTGCGGTGCTCATCGACAGTCCAGGAATACCCGCCGTCTGCTCGTTGGTGTTGGTCACGGGAGCCGCGTCATCGGTGGGGACACCAACTTCGACGTGCGGGGCTGCGACATGTGGAGTTTCCTGCACGGCACCCACCTGCTGCACCGGCCCGTGAGCATCCATGCCCTCGGTCGGTTCGGTGAGCCTGAACAGCCCCTGGTGCTCACCATTCATGCGGTCGGCTACATCCCCGAGCTTCTCCGTTGTGCCTCCCTCCATGAAAACGTCACCGTCACCGAGGTACACCCCGTGCTTGCCATCGGCGGAGATCACATCTCCGACCTTCATGGACGCTGGCTCCACAGGCGTGCCGATGTCTTCACCCTGCGGAGGCAGGACGTAGCCACTCTCCGAAGCCGCCATGTAGAGGCTCTTCGGGTTGAATTGATCAGCAGCGACCATCGCCCGAAGCGTCTCCGCCATGCGGAAACTCGGCATGACGGCGGTGCGTCCGTTGCCTACGTCCACCGTGCGGGCTTCCTCACTGTTCGGGTCGAATTCCGCGTGAGCTGCGGGGACGCCCGCGTCAATCGGAGCGACTCCGCCATCATCGACAGGGGTGTCATCAGGCAGCAGCTCGTCGTCGGGAGCTTCGTCTACGTCGGTGTGCTCGCCGTCGCCCTTGCTGTCGTCCCCGTCGTCGGCGGCTTCCTCGGGCTCGGCGGGCAGCGGCTCATCGTCCACTGGCTCCTCCATCGCCGCGAAAGGCTGCTCCTGTCCGAAGGGGTTGCCCATACCCTGACCGAGATCAGGCATACCCATGCCCCCAGGCATTCCACCACCAGGCATTCCACCGAGACCGTCTCCCAGCCCCATGTCGGGGCGGGCTTCGGGCTCGCGTCCGAGCAGCTCGTCGAGCTTGTCCGCCAACGAGGTGTCGGGAGTATCGGTGTCCCCTCCACCGCCGAGATCGCCAACGCCAGGATCGGTAACCTCGTCGGGCGCTTCCGAGACACCGCTTCCCATGCCTGCGTTGCCCGCCAGTTGATTGCCGACGAACCCGTCTGAGTCCTTGCCTGCACCGATCTTCCAGTCCGCCAGGGCGGCATCGAGCGTCGCGATGGACTTGTCCTGCTCCGCTCCGTCGGCGGACAACTCCGCGATGGAAGGTGCTCCCCCGCCGTCGTGCACCGAACGGTCCCCGCTCAGCCACCCGAGCAGCGCTGTCACGGGTGCTGCGATCATGCCAAGACCGGGGATCGCAGCCGCCGCCGTGCTGCCGAGACCAAGACCGATACCCGTGTCCGCCTTGCGCTTCTCCGCCGCACCGGCCAGATACATCCGAACCGACTTCACCGATTCGCGAACGGTTTTCAGCGCACCGTCGGTGTGTTTGTTCGATGCCGTGATCACGGGCGGGAGTGCTGCCTTCACCGCCTCGGTGCGCTCCACCAGCGCCGACAGGTCCAGCTCTCCCCCGCTGCCGTACTTCGCCTGGAGCCTCTCGCCCCACGTGCCCGACAACTGGTTGGTGACGACTCCCTTGACGCCCTCAATGCCCTCGATCAGCGCATCGAGCGCGGTAGTCAGTGTTTCGTGATGCAACGCAGGCATTTTGGTGAGCGAGTCCGTGCACCCGCCGCCGCAGGTGTGATCACAGAACGACCGCACGTTGGCGGGATCGGCGTTCACCGTGGCGGTGTTGATGTTGCCCAGGCGGGAGTCGAGGCTCTGCACGCTGTCGGCTGCGCGAGCCCCCGACGGGTTGTCGATGTCGCTGTTTCCAGTCGAAGGCAGGTAGACCATCCCTGTACCGGGAGTGGCATGCAAGATGTTGGCGTTGGTCATCATGGCTCCTAGATCGTCACGATTTCATCGACATCGGACACCGCCTGATCGGTGACGTTCTGCTGTCCCGCTGCTTGCTTTTCGAGGGTCAAAGCGTCGGCGCGCAGTGTCTCCACCAGGCGTTTCGCTACGGCGGCGTACTTGGTCTGCGCGCGGGTCAGCGCCTCTACGGCGGGCACACGAATCGGTGCGGGCTCACCGTCGGTGGTTACCTCGCTGGCGGGTTCGAGGGCGTCATCGAAGATGGACTTCGAGGCGGTCGCGAGCGCTTCGATCTCATCGGCTTGGGCGCGAAGGGACTTCGCCGCTGCGTTGAGTTCGTCGGGGTCGACGATGAGGGTGTCGTCAGGCATTGGAGGCTCCTTGATCTTGCTGCGCGATCTTCCAGACGGTGGTCAGGGACAGACCGGACACCTCAGCGAGACGTGGGTACGTCCAGCCGGTGCGTCGGAGTTCAGCGACGACGGCACGGCGGCGTTCTTTCGCTGCGGCATGCACGGCGGCGGCGGTGTCCACCGAACGCCGTGCTTCCTCCAGCACGCCAGCGGTGACAGTCACCATCCGCTGGGCGTCTTCCAGGTCGTAGCTCATACACGGAATTTTACCGAGTAAAACACCACTTGACCTCAACACACCGTATAGGAGGGGTATACCTAGACCGTTTGCTGGAAAAGCCTTCTTCGCCGATCTGCGAAAAAGGGCAAGCCGTCCAGTGGGCAGGCGTTGGGCTCCCGATTGGCTGCCCCGAGGCGTGCCGTCGGGTGGGCGTGTACACCGTCCCCGCGCGGGCGAGGCGAGGCGAGGCGGTGTCCGGTCCCGCTATGTGTACGTTCCCGCCTTGGCGGCGTCGATGCTCTCTACCGTGGTGGTGCTCTCTGCTTCACCATCGGTGTGCGCCTCAGCGAGCCAGGTGAGTCCTGCTGAGTCCTGCGTGAGCTGCTCGATCACGACGTCGAGTTCTCCCTGTATGAGGGTGGTGACAGCGGTCAACGATTCAGCGACAGCGTCGTACGGCGTGGGGACTGGTTCGTAGGTGCCGATGAACTCCTTGGCACCTCCCTGGACGTACCCGGTGATCGTGTCGCACTGGGACTTCGGGCTCTCCAGGGCGGCGGCGGACTGGCTGAGCTGTCCCGCGATGGAGGTGAGCGCGTTGGTGTCGAACGCGACGATTCCTGCGTCGGCGAGTCGTTTACCGGAATCGGCGGGTGTGGGGGCGGTCATTGTCGTTGCTCCTCTCTCACATGGACTTGGGACTGGTCAGCCGAGGTACTTGTTCACGCACGACTTGAAGTCCGTCGTGGTCATCCCCTCGTGAAATGCCTCCTCACGGACGGCGGTTCCGCCGAGAGCTGTCAACGGCAACGCCTTGTCGAGGTCGGCGGTAGGGACTCCCTTTGCCGCGAGAGCGAATCCAGCCAAGCAATCAGCGGAGGTCTCAGCGGCGTTGGTGGAGCCGACGAGCGGGGCGTCGTGAAGGTCACCGGAGAAACCCCGCGCAGCCTGGATGGCATGTCCCACCTCGTGCGCGGCGGTGATCTCCAGCGCCACAGCGCCGTAGGGCGGATCGGTAAGCAGGCTGTGTTCCCAATCCATGTCGTACTTGATCGTTGAGATGTCGTCGCAGCGCACGGCGTGTGCTGTCGGAAACATCGTTTTTTCACACGTGAGCGGCGAGGGCGCTGCCTCGGTTCGGACGGTCAGAGACAAACCCTTCGAGCGCCAGAACGCCACCGTGTTTTGTACCGCCTCGTCCATCGACGCGGCGTGTGAGTATTCGCGAGTTCTGACCTTGCCGCCGTTCGGCAGGTAGCCCTCCAACGGGTTGTCGGTGGGAACGGGATCGGCGGGAGTCACACCGTCGAGGGCGGCGTCCAGCGGGGTGAGCTTCGTGGTCGCCGTCCCGTTCACAGTGTGGCTGCACGCGGGCAGCACAAGAGCCGCCACGGCAAGAGCCACAGCGGTAGTTCTCCGTGCCCAGATGCTGGACATGGACCTATCTTCCCCACCGACGTGGGCGTTGGCTAGAGAACGGGTGGGACGTGACATCACCCGGCCTTCCTCTCGGGCTTCGACTCAGACTCTCCACTGCCGAAATCGGGCTCGGGCTTACCGGACGACGCCCTACCGATGAGACCTCCCTGAACTGCGTCATCTGCCGTGCCCTGACCGACCAAGTCAGGGTCGCGGTTCGGGATTTCTGGCGGTTTCATGTTCTTCGAGTGCTGGGCTCCACCTCCACCAAGTCCGCCCATGCCGCCCATCGGACCACCCATTGGAGGACGTCCGCCACCGCCTGCGTTCGGGTTACCTCCCGCCGTGGCAGCGACCGCACCTGAACCCTTTCCGGTCACGTCCGCGATTGTTTTCACTCCTGTGACTGAGCCGCCACGGTCAGGCTGACCGGCTGCGACGGCTGCTGCCGCTCCCAGTCCAGAACCTGCCGACATGCCATCACCCGAGAGTCCCGTGGATAGGTCAGCGCCACGCTCATCCTTCTTCCGCTGCGGGGCTTGCATGTTCGGAATGCCACCTGGCATCGCACCCACGCCGCCAGGCATTCCGCCAGCGGGCTGCATTTGCATGGGTGCCATCTGGGGAGGCATGGGTGCAGCGGTCGCGGCGCGGGCTGCGCCTGCGGTGTCCCCTGACACGTGCGTGCCGACGTCCGCCATCGACATCGGCGCTAATGACGGCATAGCACTCCCGCCTCCGACGAAACCACCACCTGGACGGTTGAGGGGCATCAGTGTGACGCCGTTGTCGCCCGTATCGGCGGTGTACCCACGCTTCCCGCCAGACCCACGCCACTCGCTCACCTCAACTGTCGGAAAACGAGGCGGGGTTTGTGTGGTCTCGCCCGCGTGACGCACCCGAGCCGAGTCGCGCTCGGCGACCAACTCACCCAATTTCTTGTCCTCTACCTGCGCTTGGGCGATACCCCCGAAGCGAGCCGCCGCGATAGTCCTCTGCCGCTGATCCTCGATATCGGCGGGCGTGGGCGCTGCGGAAAAGGCGTTATCTGCGTCCGCCTGTATCTGACACGCTGAAACCATGTCGGTGCAATTCTCTTGCAGCGCTTGCAATTTCGAGATATGACTGTCGAGGAGTTCCACAGCGGCTTCGGCGGCTCTGCCCTGCTGCGTTTCGATGATTTGCAGGCGTGCAGCCATGAGCTGCTCGGCAACATCACCGCACGATGCCGCCATTTCGGAGAACCCCTGACCCGCTCCGGTGAACGGACTAGCACTCATTTCTATCCCCTGACCTGCGATTCTCCATGTCCCACGCCGCCGCCTGGTCGAGTTGCGCGACGAGGCGAAGGGCTTGCCGATGGTGGTCAGCGAGGACGCAACTCATGCGCCGAGCGCGCTTCACGTAGCCCTCGGGGAGGACACCTCCCTGGGCGGCATGCCACAACTCCGATGACACGGCGTGGCACTCCCGCGCCACCTTCGCGTAGTGCGCCGCCTGGGTCTCGAACGGACTCACTACGGCGCTCATCGGTACTCCCCTGTCACGTTGATCTGACGCTGCAATTCCTTGAGTGCGTTGATGTCATCGCGCAACCGTTCCAACTCCGCCCGCAGGTGTCCCCGAGCGGCGGGGCGGTGCGGGGTGAGGGTGTCCACGGCGGGGTACTCCACCTGCGTGTAGCGGTCAGGGAGGACAGGCTCAGGTAGGTACTCATCAGCCACCGACGGAGCGGCAGGTACCTGCTCCACCACGGCCGGCTGTGTGGTGCGACGGTCGCCGACCGAGTAGCCGACAGCCGCCGCGCCGACGAGGGCAACGGCGACCACCGCGCCCGCGATGGAGCCCCTGGTGATTACGTCCCTCATGCTGCTACCTCCTGCTTGGCTGCTGTACCCACGACGCGGAATCCGTTGCCCCACGTCGGGAACATCGACTGAACGTGGCTCACCATCGTGCGGATAGGTAGGTGATAGGTGCTGCGGTCACTGCCGCCTATCAAAATTCCCACCAGCGTGCCCGTACTGGTGTTCACGACGGGTCCGCCTGAGTTCCCCGGTTCGCCCGGTGCGGTAGCGCGGAACACCCCTGAGGTCGATGAGGTCACCTGCCCTACGCGCCCCGAATGCATGATTGTGTCGCCGACGCGGGCGCTACCTACCTTGCTGAACCTGGCGTTGGTTTGCACACCGTCGTCGAGGAGTACCAGGGTGGCTCCGAACGGTCCTCGCGCTGAGGCTGGATCGCTGGCGTGAGCGACAACCTTGCCGATGCGGTGTCCACCAGCGGTGACAACCTCACCCGAGTGCTTGCTGCAATGCCCTGCGGTGACCGCCAGACGATCCTTGCGGGCGTTCGAGGCGATGAATCCCACGGTGCATGCACGGCTGTTGTCCAAGGTGATCGTGTCGCCGGGGGTGATCATCGCCGAGGCGGAGGCTGTCGGCGCACCGACGAGGGCAAGCCCTGCGCCGAGGGCGAGGGCTGCGAAGGTGGCGCGGGCGTTCATCGGGTATCCGCCCGTCCGAGGATTTTCCACACCGCGGTGTGCGAAATGCCCAGTTCGTGGGCGATTCTACGTTCGCCCCAGCCCGCCTGGTGCAGGGCGATGATCGGCAGACGGCGACGGTGGAGCGCGACGCGGCGGGCAGCCTCAGCGGCATCGACGCGATCCTGCGCGTCGACAGCGAGAGCCACCAGCTCGTTCACGTCGGTCGTCACCATCTCTTGCATGACCATACGTATATCTGCATAACCATTTCTTTGTCAAGCAATCCGCCATTCTTTTATTCGGAATCCCGCACAGGGTGGGTATACGCGCGGGAATGACGCCGAGTTCGGTAGATAGAGATGCGCCGGAGAACCGTACGGGTTACCCGTGGAACCGTTTCCTACGTGGTCGAACGTCGAATTGAGCGTTCTAGCGGAGTTATTCCTGAGCTTTTCATGATAGTTTTTCGCCTGCTCCTGGTCGACTCGGTTTGCGCCGCCCTTTGTGGTGTTAATACCAGGCGAAGAATCAAGCGCTGCGCTTTCGGTGTCCATTTGATTGTTGGTGCAGGTGACAGGCTTACTTGCTCCGTATAGGGGTGGTGTACCCAGCTAACTCCACGATGTCTAGATCGGGCACTCGACGGAGGGTTTCTGGCGCTGACAGAAAGGCATCGGCGCAGGTCAGACATCCCAAAAACCCCTAGGACTGGGCTAGGGTTGAGTCAGTGAGCTTGACAAGCGAGCAAACACCAACCCGAAGGGAACGCAATGACCACGATCACCGCCAAGAAAGGCAAGGTCCGCTCCGAAAAAGGGCGGATCGACGGCAACGCAGGACTGGGACTGACAGCAGACACTTTCATCCACTCCCCTCGCTACATCGCCAATGGCAGCGGCGCATGGAGCGGGACGCTTGGCGAATTGATCAGCAACACTCGCAATTACGACTCGGAGCGATTTTACGACATCAAGAATCGCCTGGTGGAGCGTGGCGTGCTCGCTGAAGAAGAGGACGAGGACGGGAATCCCATCGACATCGGCGACACCCCGACGAGCGTCGATGACGCTCTGGAGCACCTCACCTATGAGGACATCAGCGACATGCTCGATGACCCGAACGTGGTCATCACCGACGAGGAAATGGACGACGAGGACGCAGAGATCGCCGGATGGGAGCTGACCCACCACCCGCTGTCCACGAAGTCCTGCCCCGCCTGGAATCGCTGACCAACAGGGTGAGCCGTAACCAGGCGGCGGAGCGAGTTCGAGCCTCGCACACCCACGAAGTCCCGCACATCCCCTGCGGGGCAACGAAAACGAACTACCGCAGGAGAAGCGTGGTGAAGAAACCTCTCCCGACCGACATCGACGAGCTGGTGCGTCAGCACCATTCCGCCGTGACTGCTTCCCGACAGTCGCGAACCGCTGTGCTGCGGGCGGCTGCTGACCGCCGTGAAGCTGTAGCTGCGTTGCGGGCTACCGGACTCACCATGCCCGCCATCGCCGAACTCATCGACTCCACACCCGGTGCAGTAGAGCAGACCTTGCGTAGGCATCGGGAACTGGCTGGGAAGGGACAGGACTGACCGATGTGCAGATCAATCGCCGAGGGCGGTCGCCGTTGTACCGGCGGCTGCGTAACTGCCGCTGACTTCCTCGCTCGCCAGCAGAGAATCCGTGCGTATGACCGTGAGCGGAAAGCGCGTGTCCGTGCGCGGAAAGCTGTTGAGCAGGAGGTGTCCGTGTCCCCCGAAGTGGTGGAATCGCCATTCGGGACTAGCACCGTCTCGGACTACGCGATGACACGGTCTGACCTGGACTCCCGAACTGTCGGTGACAAGCTCAGCTACGCCGGTGTGGACAACGTCAACGCTGTCGTCGGTGGGGCGTCGCCGAGGTGGACGAAAATGCGCTCTATCTGGGGTGTTGTCGCCCGCGCGGCGGATGTTGAGATCACCGACAAAGGCAAGGCGGTGGTGGAGGTACACAAAAAGGACGGTCGCATTACCAAGCCGAAAGGGCTAGAGGTCGCCAGCCGAGGCACCGTGGACGGCGTCGAGGTGGTCGTTCTGAAGCCCTGGCAGACCCTCATCAACGAATTCGAGTGCGAACGGTGCGGGCGTGATGACTGTGATTGCTGGAAACGATGGTGACACGGAAATGACCAAACCCCTGCACGTCCAGTTCCCCAACTGGTCTCGCGAGAAGCTCGAAGCCGAAGCGACAGCTCACGCCGAATCCCTTGCGCTGGAGCACGATTCCTACTACATCCCCGATGATGTTGACCGCCTGGTAGTCAACATGTTGCGGCACCTCAACACCAACTACGACGCCACGCAATCGGTGGATAATCACCGCGCCGCATGTGAAGCCATCGCCGAGCGGTTCCCTTGGCTCAGGCCGGAGTGCGAGCGACAGATACAGCGCCGCGCCGAGGCGGAGCAGGATGCGGAGGCATGGGCGCGCGAGGCGGAAGCTCAAGAGGCGGAAGCGCGGCGGCGGGCGCAGGAGCGAGTTGCGGAGTCCCATGCGGTCATCGGTGACCTGGCGGTGGGCATGGCTGTTATCGCCACCGTTCGGGGACACCAACGGGAGGCAGTCATCACCAAGATCGGAAGGTCGAAGGTGACGGTGACGTTCCGGTTGAAGAACGGCGATGAGCGGGAAGCAACTGTTTACGCACGGAAAGTGACCGAGGCGGATGACCACCGCAGACGCAGTTTGAACGCTGTCCTGGAGGAGTTCTACACCACCATGGACGAACTCGGTATCCCCCGTGACGCTCCGGTGCCCGATGATCCCGTTTCGGTGTACGACAACATGCGCGAAGCGGCAACCCGACTCGGCGGGATGCGGCTGCACCTGAGCGCCACCAGGGCGGAGCGGGACGCGGCAATTGCCGTCATGCGTGCTGAGGACGACGAAGTCAACGCGGTGCCGCCCCACGACATGGAAGCGCAAAAAGCCATGACGGCGGAGTTGGATCGACGGTATGACACGCTTGTTCAACGCTGACCCCTCCCCTATCCCCTAGACCGAGAACCTTCGCCGTGAGTGACGACCGGCGGGGGTTTTCTGTTGCCCGTCAAGGGCGGTGTCGGTGATCGTCCCTCACTGCTGCTCCCCTAGCGCCGCCTTGATCTGCTCATACTCCTGGTCGCTCAGGTATCCCGAGTAGTGCCCGTACTCAATGTCGGAGGCGGTGAACGGATCAGCGGTTTCGCACAGGGCAGCCACCAGTTCGTCACGGGATGTCCGGTCCACAGCGGCGCGGAACATCAACTCACGGGGAGTGACGTCCACGCCGATGCGCTGAGCGGTCCGAAGAGCGGTGTGCGCCTCGATATCGGTGATCCCCAACAGCATCGCTATCTGTGGGATGTCGTTGCCCTCCACCGAGAGCTGCGCCACCGCACGACGCTGGTCGATGCGCGCCAACTGGATGGCGGCGTGGCGAAGGCGGAGGGCTTGCGGGCTGGTGTCGGCGTCGTCGGTGTCGGTCATGCCCTCAGTTTGCCTGCGGCGCACCGGGATTGGAAGCTAGGGCGCGGGACGTGACGGCGTTCCGACGGCGGAGGCGTTTCGTGATTATGTGATGAAACGGGACCGGAAACCGCAGGTCAGCCCTCGGGCTGGACGGGGATAGTCCAGGTCTCCCCGCGCCAGGTGATTGTGTAGGCGGTCGGTGCCTTGCGCGGTCCGTCGGCGGGGTTCCCGAGATGGAGGTGCAGGCGTTTAACGGATCGGTTTAATGCCCTGTTATAGGACGTCGAGGACTGCCCGAGATGGAGGTCAGGCAGTCCGAGCGCCTGCGCCGCGCAACGGGGCGGGGACGGAGATGGCGGGGTGCCAGCTTCCGCGATCTAGGAAACTGGCTACCCGTCCACCGTCGCGCCTCAGTCGTTGGCCGGTGCGGTACCCCTCTACCTTCTCGGGCACCAACGTAGGAAGGCTCGGATCATGGCTACACCGGGTAAGGCACTCACCATCATCAGCGTCGCCCCGCTGCCAGGTGGGATCATCACGGAGGACGGCGCTGCGGGACCACAGGGCGCGGTGGCGCTGCTGGTGGTCGAGGACAGCGAGGGGAATCGGGCGGCGGTGTTCGGTAGACGGGAAGGGCACGCCGTCGTGCCGATGTGAGGTCGAGGGTGGTGGTGGGGTGCTCGCCCCGACACCCCGTTGTAGAACCGGCGCTGACCAGCAGGGTGTAGGGGTTATCCACAACTCGCCCACGTAGGTGGTGTCCCCTGTCCGGCAGGACACATACGCTCACCGTGTGCCCGCACCCCACCTGGACCAGATCGTCTCCCGCCTCGCTTCGCAGACCAACCGTCCCGAAGCGACGACACAGGCAGATATCTACTCGCTGCTAACTCAAGCAGACATCGGTCTTGGTGCCGATGAGGTAGCGACGATGGAGGCGCAGGTCGGCGACGGGACCAAGCGGCGAATCGACATCGAGCTGGGGCAGTGCGTCATCGAGGTCAAGAAAGACATCCACGCCCTGGACTTGGGTAAAGCGGAAGCGCAGCTCGCGGGTTATGTGAAGCAACGCACGGAAGCGTTGGGGCGATACGTCGGGATACTCACCGATGGGCGGGAGTGGCGGCTCTACCACCTGCACGGCGACGACCTGGAGTTGGTCTCGACCCTTACGCTGGGCAGACAATCTCCCGACACCGACGAGCTGTTGGTCTGGTTGGAATCGGTCATGTCCACCCTGACCGCGATCACACCCCGTCCTGAGGAGATCGAGGACCGTCTCGGCGCGGAGTCTCCCGCTCACAAGTTGGACTTCGCGGACTTGAAGGCGATCTATGACGCTAACGCTACGTCCCCCGAGGTGGTGCTCAAGCGCCAGCTCTGGGCGAAGTTGCTCCGCACTGCGTTCGGTGAGGAGTTCGTGGACAGCGAGGAACTGTTCATCACACACACGCTGCTGGTGACGACGGCGGAGCTGATCGCACACGCGGTGCTGGGCATTGACATCGGACCGACCGGCAGTCTCACCGCACGGCAGATCACCAGCGGTTCGGAGTTCACCAACCACAACATCAGGGGTGTGGTCGAGGCGGATTTCTTCGATTGGATCACCGACACCGAGGCAGGCGAATCGTTCGTCCGCAACCTGGGTAAGCGCATCGCTCGATTCGACTGGGGCGCAGTAGAGCACGACGTGCTCAAAATCCTGTACCAGTCGGTGATATCCCAAGAGGTCAGGGAGAGTCTGGGCGAGTATTACACCCCGGATTGGTTGGCGAATCGGATGGTGGACAATTTCATCCCCGACCCGCTGCACTCGGTTGTTGCCGACCCGTCCTGTGGTTCGGGCACGTTCGTGTTCCACGCCATCCGCAAGTACCTGGACGCCGCTGCTGAAGCGGGCATGGATACCGACGAGGCGGTACAGCAGGTCACTCACCACGTGCTCGGGATTGACGTGCACCCGGTGGCGGTGACCCTGGCGCGGGTGACCTATCTGCTGGCGTTGGGGCGAGAGAACATCAAGTCACCCACCCGCAGGGACTTGACTATCCCTGTGTACCTGGGTGATTCCCTCCAATGGCGGCAGGAAACCGACCTGTTCAGCAGCAACGCCGTTCGGGTCCGCACTGACGAGGAAGACCTGTTCGGCGGCGGGGAGCTGTTCACCCTGGACCTGCTTTTCCCACGTAGCGTGCTCAAAGACGCGACCGGGTTCGATTACCTGGTGAGCGAGATGGCGGACAAAGCACTCGACACCGAACCCAAGGACGCAGGTAGGGCGATAGTTCCGATCCTCAAGAAGCGCGGCATTCCCCGCGAGGGTGCGGACGGGAAGATGCTCGCGGAAACGTTCTTGAACCTGTGCACGCTGAGAGCGCAAGGGCGCAATCATATTTGGGGATATTACGTTCGCAACCTGATCCGCCCGTTGTGGTTGTCGGAGGAAGATAATCACGTCGATGTGTTGATCGGGAATCCTCCGTGGTTGCGGTACAGCAAGATGTTTCCGCCGATGCAGCAGCGGTATCAGTCGATGGCGAAGACACGGAACCTGCTCACCGGTGGACTTGGCGCGGCGGCGCGAGACCTGTCCACCCTGTTCGTCGTCCGCGCGGTGGAGTTGTACCTGCGGCCGGGCGGGAGCTTCGCGTTTGTCATGCCGCACGGCGTGCTGACCCGCAAACCTCACACCGGGTTCCGCAGTGGTGACTACAGCGGTGAAGGCGGGCACCTGACCGTTGCGTTCGGTACTCCGTGGGACTTGAGCGCGGTCAAACCGATTTTCCCGATGACCGCGTGCGTAGTGCACGGTACCCGGTCAACGGCGGCGGTGAAGATGCCGACTGACACGATGCAGTGGTCTGGGAACCTACCCGGTACGGACCTCCCGTGGTCGGAGGCGGAACCACACCTGACCGTCGGCGATGCGGCGGTAGCGGTGCTGGACCACGGTGTGAAGGTGCCTGAGTCGCCGTACAAGGATCGGTTCCGCGCTGGGGCGATCCTGTACCCGAAAGTGCTGATGTTCGTTGAGGATGCACCGTCTGGACCGCTCAGTCCGGGCGCTGGGCGGCGGGCGGTGATCTCGGCACGCAACAATCTGGAAAAACCGCCGTGGAAGAACTGTGCCTCGCTCAAGGCAAACGTCGAGAGCGCGTACATCCGTCCTATCTACTTGGGTGAGCACGTTCTCCCCTTCCGCACCCTGCCTCCCGACGAGGCGGTAATGCCGCTCACCGATACGGCGATCCTCACCCCCGACCGGATCGAACTGCACGACGGACTTCACCAGTGGTGGTTGCAGGCGGAGTCGCAGTGGGAGCAGCACCGTGTGAAAGATGAAACCAAACCCCTCGTGGAGCGGATGGACTACCACGGGCAGCTCTCAGCGCAACTGCCCATCGCACCGGCCCGCGTGGTGTACACCGCATCCGGAACGACCCTGGCGGCGGCGATTGTTCGTGACACTCGGGCACTGATCGAGCACAAGCTGTATTGGGCACCTACCCACGTCGAATCCGAAGCGCACTACCTGACAGCGATCTTGAATTCAGCGCCCATCTTGGCGCGGGTCAAACCGCTGCAATCGGTGGGGTTGTACGGTGCCCGAGACTTCGACAAGAACGTCTTCTCCGTCCCGTTCCCGACCTATGACAACGCGGTCAGTCTCCACGTTCAGATCGCGGAGCTGGGCAAGCTCGCCGAGCAGGCGGCGGCGACGGTGGACATCGGCGGATGCGGGTTCAGGGCGGCGCGTACCCGCATAAAGGTGCACCTGGCGCGGGAGGGGATCATGGCGGGGATCGTGGCGGCGGTGACGGACTTGTTGCTGCTGGGCGGGTGACAGTGCCTGTTGATGAGGACGAAGAGGATCAGGACGCCTACCCCACCTCGCCCTGATTCCGCCCCTGTCCACTACGGCGACGAAGATCGGCGTCCTGACGCTCCAAGAACTCGGCGTAATCACGCTGCGCTTGCTCGTCCTCGTCCTCGCGATCCCGCGCAAGCCACCGTCGTCGCTGCCGTTCACGGACACGGCGGTCGAAACCGACACGGTCGGTCAGCCACAGCTCAACCATCTCCAGACACTCGGCACAGGCGTCGTCCTCGGAGGTGTCGAACGACAGCGGGAAAATCAGGCGCACGTTGCGACCACACGCGGCTTCCTCGACTTGGATACCGAACTCAAGGAACAGTTCCTCGTGAGCGTTCAGATACCGCTTCCGGACCTTCCGCTTCCATGGGCTCCTTGCCGCGTCGAGCAGCACCGCGTGGATGGGTCCGAGTTCGTCGGGGACAGCGGGATAGCACCCCAAATGGTCTTCGGCGATGTCGTAGCGGGCGGCGGCGGCACGGGAGTTGGCGACCTTCATCCCTTCACTGTGCTCGACGGCTGCGACAAACGGTCAGAGGCTTGCCGTGGGGAATGTTCAAAGAAAACAGCATCTACTTGCTGGTTTGGCGAAACACCGACGACGCGGCGACAGGAAATGCCGACAAACGGCACCGCCGCGTGTCGTTCCCTACCGCTAATCTCGTCACCGTGAAGACTCGGGCAGCGATTGTGGGGAGACCGACGTCTGGCGCGCCCGCCCGATCCACCGCGTCCATTTCATCGGCGAGCGGTTCCTGGGTCCGTACTGATGTCGCAAGGTAAACCGAGCTGTCTGTTGATAGCTCGATGGAGAGGCGGACGACATGGGTGAGGCAGCGGCAATGCCCGATGGCGGCGGAGACAAGCATGAGCTGCTGCTGGCTCAGGTTCGCGAACTGTATGGGCGAGCCGCGTACACGCACAAGACCCAGGAACTACAAGCGGATATTTGTTACAGCAAGCATCGCAATCAACGGCGATGGCTGATAGGGCTTACCGCCGTCAGCTCAGGGACATTCCTCGCGTCTTTGTTGGATATCGGACTCAGCGAGAAATGGTCGTCGCTGGTTATATCGTTCATCGCCTTGGCTGTCACGGCGGTGAACTTGGGAACCCAGAACTTCAAGTATGGCGAGGAAGTACAGCAGCACCGCGATACGGCAGCGAAGTTGTGGAACGTCCGTGAGTCCTACCTGTCGCTCATCACCGACATCCAGTCGGGCGCGTGTCCGATGGATGAGGGCGTCAAACGTCGTGACCAGCTTCAAGAGCAATACTTCGCGATCATCAATGACGCCCCGAGGACCACACCCAAAGCCTACGAGACGGCGCAGGACAGGTTGAAGAACAAGGAAGACCTCACCTTCTCCGACCAGGAGATTGACCTGCTGCTACCGACGAAGCTCCGCAAGACGGACGGCGGCAATGAAGACAAGTGAGATTTTCGACGGTCTGCTGACGAACCTGAAGATCGACAACGACGACGCCTTCACCTCCCGCCGCGACGAGATCACGAAGGTGTTGAACAAGGCGTTCCGAGGGCTGGACAGCGCGACCAGCAATCGGCTCATGGTCGGCTCGTACGGGCGGCTCACGGCGATACGCGGCGTCTCCGACCTGGACATGCTCTACTTCCTGCCGTCCTCGATGTGGGAGACGTACAAGGGCGAGAGCGGTCCTTCAGAGGTGCTGTCGCAGGCGAGAAGCGCGATAGAGGCGCGATATCCAAGTACCACGGTGAAGGTGGATCGACTCGTCGTCGTCGTGCAGTTTACGAACTTCATGTTCGAGGTGCAGCCAGTTTTCGAGCAGGACGACGGCTCATTCAAATACCCGGATACCTACGCGAAGTCATGGAAGGTGACGAAGCCCCGCGCCGAAATCGACGCCATCCGCACCTATGACAGCATGACGAACGGCAACCTGCGGAAGCTGTGCAAGATGACCCGCGCATGGAAGAACAAGCACGGCGCGGCTATGGGCGGGCTGCTCATTGACACGCTGGCGTACAACTTCTTCCAGAAGACAACCGACTACGACGACGCGACCGCAGCGGGGCATGACCTGATGGTGCGGGACTTCTTCAAGTTCTTGTCTGAGGAGGACGACCACGACCACTACCAGGCGCTAGGTAGCAACCAGGATGTGAAGGTCAAGAAGAAATTCCAGAGCAAGGCGAAGAAGGCTTACGGGTTGTGCCTGGAGGCGATTGAAGCTGAAGGCAAGGTATCGGTTAACGCGAAGTGGAAGAAGGTCTTTGGCAAGCCCGTGCCCGCAGCGGAGACCACCAAGGAAGCCGCGAGCGCATACTCGTTCAAGAACACCGAAGAGTTCATCGAGGACACGTTCCCCGTGGACATCCGCTACGACTTGAGCATCGACTGCACTGTCACACAGGACGGTTGGCGACCCTCCAAGCTCCGCGACATGCTTGCGAACCGCACCTGGCTTCAACCACAGAAGACACTCGACTTCTACATAACCGAGTGCGAAGTTCCAGAGCCCTACATGATCAAGTGGAAGGTGCTCAATCGTGGTGATGAAGCGGAGAAGCGGGACGCGATAAGGGGTTCCATCATCCACGAGGACAGTAAGACACACCGTGAGAACACGCAGTTCCGTGGTGAACACTACGTCGAGTGCTACGTCATCAAAAACGGCGTCGTCGTGGCGCGGGACCACATCGACGTGCCTATCACGACGGAGTGAGATGCAAATAGCAGCGTGTGGTGTTCCCCGCTGAAGGAGGGCTCGCTATCCGATGACTCGGGTAGGTAGCGCACTTCCGCGACGCCGCCATTGCAGCCCTCGGGCGTCGGTGAACGTGAACTCGACGGACTCGACGGTCGGGGTGTCACTACCGTTCGCCACCATCAACGGCTGTGTCCTCTGCCCAGCGGTGAACACCGGATAGTCGAGGGGTACTTGCGATCCACCCGCGAAGCGCTGGAGCACCACCACGCCTTCATCCTTGACGAAATGCAGATTGAACACGGGTGCGGTGCTGTGGTTCACCACCACGACATTGGCGTTGGCGGTGTCCGGCCGCGTTGGACCACCGTAGACATCCAGGCTGTTGTTCACGGGCTCGGCGATGATCAGCCGCGCTTGGCTCATCTCGTGATCTTGCTGCTCCGACTCACGCGCTGCGGCAAGCGCACGACGTTCTTCGTCTAGCCGACGACGGTCAGCTTGACCGGAACGCCATTCCAGCGCGGCGATGAACAACGCTCCGAACGCCGCCAGGGAGCCGAATGCAGACACCCACGCGGGCACGTCTCCCCAGTCGGGAGGCATCCCCGCACGCCGCAGCTCTCCCCACTGAACCAGCGCTAGAACTGCCAACACCAGCGAGAGCATCGCCAGCACCGCGCACGTGGCCTTCCACCGCACGGTTCGGGATATAGCCCGCTGCCTCGTCCTGATCCCGTCGCTGTTCACCACGGCGGTTGAGGTCGGGTCTTTCGGAGGCGGCTGCGGGTCCATGCCGTTGAAAGCTACCGGCGTGGTGCGACAACGAGCGGCACGAACACCGCGGTGGTGCCGTCGGCAATTGAACGTTCCACAATAGAAAGCTCTCGCTACCTGCAACGATGACGAACAGCCCGAGGCGTGGAGTGTGCAGGCAGGGAGGGGTTGGCGGAGGCGAGACCGAGGATAACGACACAAACGCGCAGGTCAGGGGCGCATTTTCACGGCTGGTGGACCCGTCCAGTCCCATCAGGATATGCGAGTGGCGCTAATGTCCAGCAAACGATTCTCGCTGTAGGCGGTGGCGCGTTTCGCTGTAGGCGACCGCCTACGTGGTCTGACCTGCGGAAACAGTCGATTTTTGAGGGTGTAGGTGGTTTTGACCGCCTACACCCTGCCCTCCCGAAGGCTTCCGGCAAGACCCCGAAAACAGCCCCAAAACACGGCTCCCCGGAATCTATCTTACCTGATAGGAATATGTAATAAGCACAACTAACTATTACTACGTAATCATAAGAGGGAAATCGGGTCGGGCGGTGGGTCGCCTACACCGCCTACACCACCTACACCGCCTACACCCAGCAATCCAGCTAATTCGACCAACCACCGTTGTGGCTCCCCTGACCCCCGCCCTGCCCCACCGCGTACGCGAGCCTCAAGGGATCGACGCTGCGCTGACCGCCGTCGTCGTCACGACCCACGCCGTGTTCTGTCGCCTCGCCCGCTCCGGTGGCTCCCAGAAGCCCGCGAACCCAGAATCGGACAACCTCCCCCGTCCGGCGACTTCTGAGGGCTCAGCGAGGCAGTCAGGGCGCGTTTAGGCGACACCCTTGCCCTCAGAGCCACTCATGACCCCTCCATGTCGCCATGAGCGCCCGAATCCGCCCCCTCCCCTCCCCTTCGCGCCGCCGACAATGTTCGAAGTCCGTAGACGGGCGCACAGCCGCCATTCCTACCCATTCCAACCTCAACCGCTGCCAACGGACCTGCTGCCGACCCACCCACCGCACGGGAATCGCACACTCGAACATCTGACGAATCGACAGGTCACAAGCCGTTTTTATTACGGAAGGTTCAGTACACACGTCGCCCGCTGCTTGTTACCACCCATCACCTATCCATGTGGACCATTCTCGATACATCATTTGCGACACGCCCGGGCGCATCAAAACCCGTCCAAAGAACTTTTGACAAATTTCGAGCCCGTCGCCGCCTTCGCCATTGTTTGCCGTATATCCCCCCTGTTCAATATCACTGACCTGGGAATCCATTGTTTGAGCCCGTCGCAAGATTGTTTGCGGGTCTCTGACCTGCGCTAATGTGACATCAACAAGTCGGTTCTAGGCACCCATAAAACTTTCCAAATCTGGTATACCGTGTTCTTCATGCGAACCAACGACCGCAGGAGACTGCACCCCTTAAAGCTAGAGACAACGGGCTCCACGGCGGCACGAAAGGGTATTTCCGACCGTGCCGTCCAAGCCGCAATTTCAGCGGGACGACTTCCCGTGTACACCGCAGCAGCGCCGAATGGCGGAGTCACGTATCTCGTACGTCCCGAAGACGCCGACAAACTATGGGCTCACCGTGCAGAACTGCCCGGGCTACCCGAGTTGATTCCCGCGTAGAAAAAGCAAAAACCCCACGGCGGGCACCGTGAGGTTTTCGAAGTCCACATTCGAGCCATCCAAAGCAACGAAGGAGACAGTCCTATGTTAACACCGACCAAGCGTGGCAAGCCCACATCCCGCAACTCCCGCGTCGAATATTGCGCCGAGTGCGACAAGCCGTTCACCCCGCCGAAGAGCACGTCCGAGCGCACCGCCTGGTGCTCCGACGAGTGCTACGAGCGCACCCTGGAACGGTGGTGACACGCTGTGTTGAGCGTCATCACCGAAGCCGAGCAGCCCAAGAAGCGGCTCAACGCCACCGAGCGTGACGAGATCGACTTCGCTGCGCGGGTCTACGACAAAGACACCCCGGTTCCGCCCGCATGGGACGGCACGCAGGTGTTCCACGGAATCGCCGTCACCGCCGGACGGGATCACGTCCGCGCCGCTGCCGACGACCTCCTACGATGTGGTGGAGGAATCGCGTGCGACATCGAAACATCAGGTGTCAGCGCCGCGCTCCGACACCAGATCAAGGTGGTCGTGTTCGGCATCGCTGACCGCGTCGTGGCCCTCGACCCGCGCGACCCGATGCAGCGGCAGGAAATCGTTCGGCTCCTCGCCGAAGCTCCGTCGTTGTTCTTCCACAATGTGGGGTTCGACGTCCCACTGCTCACCGCGGCCGGTTTGATGCAACCCAATCACGTCGAAAAAGTCTTCGACACGATCCTGATGGACCGCCTCGCCGAGCCTGCCAAACTCGCCAAGCACGACCTCGCGTCCGTGGTGAAGCGGGTGCTCGGTTTCGAGACCGGCGACATCACTTCGGCGTTCAAAGCCGCCGGATACAGGACCAAGGGAGCGGGATTCCTCTACTCCGACATCGACTCACCGCTGTATTTGTCGAGCGCCGCGCTCGACGCCGCGATGACCGCCCGTATCGCTCCGATCCTCTGGGAAGCCGCTATCGCGCGGATGACCACAGGGCACCCGTTTTCATCGGTCAGCCTCGACCGCGCCGGAGCCGAGTACGTCCTGCACCGCGAGCACGTCGTACAACGCGTGATGCTGTACACCTCAGTGCGGGGGTATGCCCTCGACGAGGACGCCTACACCGCCTACGTGGATAGCACTGAGGCTCAACTTCACGCCGCACGTCAAACCCTCGAACACGCGGGACTACGCCCGGGCGTAGGTGGCGACCTGGTCACCCGTCTCGACGCCGACGGAGTTCTCCCAGCCGACTGGACACGAACCAAGACCGGGAAGTTGTCGGCGACTAAGACGGACTGGCTGAAGCCCTCCATCGCAGCGCATCCACTGGTCGCCGCCCACACCTCTGTCGCCGAAATCGAGAAGATGCGACGGGACTACCTGGACAAGATGCTCGACTTCGCGGCGTTCACCGGGCGCGTCCACCCGCAGGTGACCGTACTTGCCGCTGTCACCGGACGTATGAGTGCGGGAAGCCCACCGGTTCAGCAGTTCCCCGCCGATGCGCGGACGATGATCCTCGCTGACGACCCGAACGGATGGGTGTCCATCGACTACTCCGCTGTGGAGCCGATGGTGTCGGCATATTCGAGCGGGCAGTTCGATCTCGCCGCGCAGATCATGCACGGCGGTGACGCCTACCTGCCCGTCGCCGCGATGGCTGGTCTGCCGCAGAACAAGGACGGGCGTACGCAAGCCAAGGGCGTGTTCCTCGGCTTGCTGTATGGGTACGGCAAGGACTCCCTCGCCGCCAAGCTCGGCATGTCGGTGGAGGACTCCCAAGCCCTCAAGGCTCGCGTGTCAGGCAACATCCCCGCTATCAGTGCATGGATGGACACCCTGCGGAACACCGCGAACCGTACCGGGCTGACCATCACCGCAGCGGGTCGCATCGCACAAGTGGACCGCGACCCCGAGGGCTGGAAGTGGAAGGGCTACCAGGCTCAAAACTACTTTCACCAGGGCAGCGCGTACGACCTGCTGTCCGATGCTATCTACGAAATCCACCGTCAGGGCATGGCAAGCGAGATTCGCTTCGCAATCCACGACGAGCTGGTGGTGACCGCCGCCGCCTCCGAACAAGTGCAGCAGATCATGCGTACCACCGCACCGAGCCTTGAGCGGTTCCTCGCATCGACCGCCGAAGCACGCCACAACTACTTCGGGACAACCGCTTTCGAGTTCCCGATTGACGCCAACGAACTCCCCACATGCTGGAAGAAGGTCTGATCGAAATGCTTGGTGGACGCACACCCTACGACCTCATCGCAGCCCGTCCGGCTGGCGACTTCACCAACCTCAAGCAGTACGTCGAGGCATTGGGCAAGTCCGGAATCCCACTAGTCTTCCTGGCACCAGGTACTAAAAATCAGCCCATCGACCTCCGCACCCCCACAGATATGAAGGCGGACAACCTCGTAGCGCAGGAAGCCGCGAAAGCAGCGGGTAACCCCCGCTGGGCGGAAGAGAAAACCAAAGCAGGGATCAAGATTGCCACTGCCGACCCGAAGCGACTGGGCAAGTACGTAACCGCCGCCGCCAAGCGCTATCCCGACCAGCAACCCAATATCGCAATGCTGGTACAGAACCTACTCGTCGCGGACTGCGACTGGGCAGAAGGTGTCGAGACATTCCGGTCCGCCTACTCCAGTGCGACTGGCGAAGACATCTCGCCGACCGTACTAACGCCGGGGGTGTATGAGGACGGCGAGTGGAAGCACTACGGCGGCGGGCATTTCTACTTCACACTCCCTGACGGCTGGACGATGCCTGAACACATCGACCGCAGCGTGGAGATGTGGGAGGGCAACGCCAAGACCTCGCTGTTCATCGCGAGCCAATACGTACTTATCCCTCCGAGCGTTCGTCCCGAGGGTCCATATCAGTGGGTCGGCGAAGTTCGCACCGCGCCTCCTGCACTGCTGCAACTCATCGAACAACGTGCCGCCGAAGTCGCACAAGCACAGGCGGTTAGAGCAGCGAAAGCAGCTCTACGGTCTGCCAACGGTCCGAGTGCTATCGACGGATGGGCTGCCGATGTGGGTTGGGACGAGTTGCTGGAGCCCGATGGCTGGTACTTCACGGGATCGCGCACCTCGTGCGGCTGCCCCGAGGTGACAGCACCGGGAGTCCACGCGTCTCCGAAGTCGGCAACCGCTCATGAGCCCGGTTGTCGTGAGACTGACACCAGTTCAGGTCATGGGCCGCTACATATCTGGACCGGCAACCCTCCCGCCGAAATCGCCGCCTACACCAAGGCAACCGGCGCAACAACCATGACCAAGTTGCAGTACGTCGCATGGACGCGTCACGGCGGAGACGATGCCTCCGCAGTTCGGGAACTGAACATCGGCGGGGGCGGCACGGGATTTTCGTCCGCCGACGAGCTGCTCGAAGCGGCCGGTATCTCCGATGCTCCGATTGTCGTCCCGACGATGACCGCACCCACTCCAACGGCTCCGACTGTTCAGGTGAATCCCCCACAGTTGCCTCCGACGGCTCCGACTGTTCAGATGAATCCCCCGCCTGCCGCCCCCACAGTCGAACTCCCTGAAGTGTTCAAGCAGGAAGGGTTTGACCCCTACGACACAAACATTTACCCGAAGGGATTCCCTAACGACCCCGACCTTCTGCGGAGGGTCTTCGACCATTGCGACACCTGCCGCGCGATATTCCACTCCGCTCGCGGTCTTCGCCCACGGTCTGCACCGCCGATGGCAGTTCTACACCGCGAGCTGCTCCGACGGGGAATGCGGGCACCGGTCAGCCTCCGCTTGTGGGACTCCACGCCGATCTCCACATACGTCGACATCGTCGGACGGTCAGGGACAGGCAAGACGCTGGCAGCCATGCCGGACGCATCCCCATGGAAAGTGGTGGAGGCTCCACAGTGGCTTGCAGACCGTGCCGCCAAGAATCTCGAAACCGACGAAGACGCGGCGCAGGAAGCCGCGAAAGCCGCCGAAGCTGCCGAAGCTGCCGAAGCTGCCGAAGCTGCCGACGAGAAGTCTGCGGACACTGCTCCGTTCGGCACTTCGGGCACACCCACCTCGCCGGTGCTGATCCCTTTCAATTTCGACCAGACCATCAGCCTTGGTTCCGGACAAGTGTTGTCCGACAGCCTCATCGTGAAGTCTGGAAAGGGTAAGAACCAGTACACGGAAATGGTGGCGCACCCAGCGCTGATGTTGGACGAGGACGAGCTGGGGACGATGCTCAATGCCGCCAAGGGTGATTCAGCAACCATCATCCCGACCCTCAACGCGGCGTGGGCCGGACGGACAATCGGCAATAAAACGCGCACCTACGGGGACAACCGCACTGTCGGTCCGTACAACATATTCTCATGGGGCGGACTACAGCCACGGTTGGCAAATAATTTGTTGTGCCACGACGATAGTGGCTATCTCCAGCGTGGCATCTTCAGCTCGACAGCCGATACGTACTACCTCGTCGGCGAGCCGAAGCTGCCTATCCCCCAGGTGATTCCCAGTGGAGCAATGCCACACATCACCGGGCAGTCTCGGTTCACCTGCGACCAGGTTGTGTTGGACTACATCGACGCCGCGAACGTGCAGACCTATTTCGACCACCTCGCCGACCCGGACGACGAAAAGAAGTCCCACACGACCCAGGTTCGCGTCCGCATCGCCTGCCTCGGCGCGCTGCTGCATGGCACGCTGCACATCTCATCTGACATATGGGATTGGACCGCCGGAATCATGGAGCACTCGGATCGCTCATTCGCATGGCTGATGGCGGAGGTCAACGGAAACGTGACGGTAGGAAACATCAAGACCGGCGTCGAGCGCGCCACCGTCGCCGCCGCCCAGGACGCCCACACCGCCGAGCAGGTCAACGACGTCGCCACCGTGGCTCTGTCGCTGATTGCCAATGCAGGAGGGGAAGGCATCACCGCCGGGAAGATTCGGAGCAACCTCGCAGCGGGTAAACGCCCATGGATGGACAAAGCCATTGCACACCTGGTCAAGGAGAAGCTGGTCTACCTGGACGGGACTCGCTACAAGCGCCCGATCATCACGCACGGGGTGGCGTAACCCACCCACCCACCCACCCACTAAAGCGGGGAGCTTCCTATCGGGAAGTTCCCCGCTTTCGTTCGACACGCCCGGACTCCTCCAAAACACGACAGGTTTAATTCCCGCACCACGCACCCGCATTAACCTCGAACAATAGAACAGCTGCTAATACCATATATACATATGCGCAGGTCAGGCATCGTTCCCCACCGCCCAAAGTCACCATTCCTCGGTAATATCGTCATCAACGGTTAAACGTCCAAAAGAAATGGAGCAACCGTGTACGACGAAATCATCGAGCAGTTTGAATCGGCGGCACCTCCCGTCGCGACCGTGCGCTGGATCGCTGACTTCTTCAAGGTCACACCCAACGCCGTGATCCACGCGATTCACGCCCATCGGCTCCCCGCCGAGCCCATCGCCGATGCCGACAACAAGGTGCTCGGCTACAACATCCGTCCCCGCGACGCCCTTCTCCTGTGGGGTCACCGCCTACACAAACGAGGTGCCTGAGATGACCGCCCCAGCCCTCACTCCCACCGAGCACACCGCCGTGCAGATCATCAGGGCGCTCGAACTGTCCGGTCCCGCCAACTGGAGAACCGTCCGAGATTGCTACCTGGGGAATGCCCACCGCGCCGCGATGCCCGACGCCATGCGCCGCCTGATCGACGGCGGACACGTCGTCTCGCGCGTCACGGACCGCAAGTACCGCCTGGTCGTCTTTGAACGCGGAGAAGGGCTGCCTGAGTGGCTCAGCCAGGAGGCGTACACCGCTGCCCGCGCCACCCCGTTGGCCGGGATTCGGAGAAGGAAGTTAGCGCCGACCAAGACCACCAGGAGCAAGTGATGACCGAGACACCGACCCAGATAATTCCTGATCACCCCAGTCCAGTGATCGTACGGCGAGTGATGAGACACGCTGCGTTCTGGCTCGTGCTCGCCTCGTTCGGATTCACCGCCGTGAACCACGCGGTGGCAGCCGCACCGGACGACGCAACTCGGTGGATCACCGCCGTGTTGCACGCCCTCCCGTTCCTTGCATTCGGCGTAATGGTCGAGGGGTTGATACTCACTGCCCGTGCGGAAGTGAGCGCGACGGTGCGTCGCACACTGCTTGCACTCACGGCGGTCTCTGGAGTGGCAGTCGGCGTCCTGACCTACTTCAGTCACCTGGACTCGGCGTTGGCGTCACTCGACACCTCTCTACAAGCGCATCTGTCCGCGATCATCGCCGCTACCGCGCCTGCCCTCGTTGCCTTCGCCGCTCTCGGCGGTCCACAACCCACCAGGAGCCGTAAATGACCGTGACGTTAGATCGTCCGCCAACCCGCCCGATGCCCGTCACGTCCCATCCACCGGCTTCCCCTCGTCAGACCTGGGTGGCACCATCGGAGTTTGCTGGGACAAGCGAAAGGAGTTCGCCAGTGGCGAAGAAAACGAAGCCGCCAGTAAAGGCGGTGTCGCGTCGCAACCGTCTGCTCGGCACCTCTTTCTGGCTGCTGCTGATGATCGTGTTCGTCGGTGTGAGCGTCGTCGGCAACGTGGTTCACGCGGACGCCGTGGCAAGCGAGGAGTACCGCACCATCGCGCGGTGGATTGCGGGCGGGCTACCTGTCGCACTGCTGGCGATGGTGGAAGGCGTCGGCATCGGAACCCGTGGCGGAGCCTCCGGAAGGGCACGGACAGTCAGCCTCGGAATCACCGTCGTCCTCGCCGTGATCGTTTTCGCGGGGAGTTACTGGGGTCTGCTTTTCGTCTGTCAACGGACTGAACTGTTCCATGGGCTGGCGTACGGAGTGGCGGGCGTTCCAGACCTGATGATGCTCGCAGCGACTATTCACCTGGTCTCCATGCGGGGCACCGACACCACCACGGAGACCACCACGGAGTCCTCGTGGAGCCGCCTGCGAGAAGCCGCCGTCGGAAACTTGGAGACCCGTCTGACGACTCCGAAGACCTCTGTCACGAACTCCGCGGTGCCCTCGGTGGAGTCCTCGTGGATGAATCACGGAGGTTCGGTTTTGCCCTCGGTGGAGACTCCGCGCGGAATTCCGAACCACTCCACGGTGGCTCCCGTGGAGCCCTCGCCGTCCTCCGTGACGTCGAACCCCACGGAGCCGAAGCCCTCCGCCGACGAACCGATGAACCCCGCCGTGGAGGCTTTCCTCCCCGCAGGTTCGTGGATGGTCGACGAGGGAATCGTGGCGCGGAAGTCGGCTGTCGAACTCGCGACAGTCATCGAAGCCATCGAGCGAGGACTGAGCGACAACGCCGTGAAGACCTCAGGCTTGGGCTCGGCGTCGACATCGGAGAAGGTCCGCGTTGCCTGGTCGCGCTACCAGCGGCTGCACGGTGACCGCCCACACCTGGTCACCGCCAGCCTCTAACCACCCACCGATAAAGGGCTCTCACATCGCCAGTGAGAGCCCTTTTTTCGTGCTCTCCACACGCCCGAAATCCCCGATCCCGAAACGGGTACGGAAGCGCCCGACATTCAGCTCTCGATTGAAGCCGCTGACTTTCTCCGGAAACTAGCTCTGAGCATTGCGTTTAATGCTCTCCGGAAGACCTCGCGGGCGGGTACGGACTCGGGTACGGGAGTGGGTACGGGAGTGGGTACGGAGGTCGGTACGGGGGTTGATACGGACCTTGATACGGGGTCGGGTACGGGAATGGCGTACCGGGTGGTCAGAGCTGGTTTCTGATTCGTCTCATGACTGGTCTGCATTCTTCGCAAACGGCGAGTAATTGGTAATACAACCTGGTCTGAGAGGAATGGCGAAAGGACGGTCTGGAATAACTGCATGGTTATTGACGACGAAGCATTTTTATGATATTAATAGCCAGGTGCCCCATCTTTGGCTATCGCGTCGATGGGGCACCGTACTGGTTCTTTTTCGGCGGGAAGGGTGAAAATGGCAGCGCAGCGCGCACTTGAACGCCCCGTCGCTGTTCCATGCCTTGACAGTGCATTCGAAGTCCGACGTGGCGAATTCCTGCCTGATGACGGTTATGGGCTGGTCACCGCCCCGCCTCCGCTCAGCCTCGCCGCTGCCCTCACAGCGACAACCGTCGCCGTCTCCGCCCTGGCGGTCTTCGCCGTCTCCGAGATCGCCGGCCGGTACTCAGCGCGTCCACGCGGCGGTACCCGATGACCTACCCGACCGATGCCGACGCCAACCGCAGGTTCGCGGAGGAATACCTCCGTCAGCTCTCCCTCTACCCCGACGGAGCCGCACTCATCCTCCGCGTCGCCGACCGCATCCGCGCCTCGTCGATGAACAGCGCAACCTCCGCGCAGCCGACGGAGGTTGCGCAGAGCAGCCAGTTGACCGAACCGCAGACCTCCACAACGGACGGATGGGAATTCTGATGACGTACACCGACTCCGCCTACGCCTCGCCTTCACCCACGAAGCGAAGCCACACACCGATGTTCCTTACAGGTGGACTCGCCGCGTTGCTTACTGCCGGTGCGCTGGCGTTCGGATTGAATTCGCACTGCGAGGTGTTCCGTCACCCGCCCATCACGGAGCAAGGGCTGTCGAGCGCGTGCGACCACCTCAACAACGCCGACTCGCGCGAAAAATGTCGAGACCGTATGCGGAAATCCGACGCGCAATACAACGAAGACACCGCGCGTCTGAACTGCACGACATCCCCGATGGTGCCCGCGTTCGGTGTCGGCGCAGGGGTTGCAGGACTGTCGTTCCTGGGTCTGATCGGTTCCGCCGTCATCCGCCGACGGGGTGGTATCGCCTCTATCGCGAACTCCACCTTGAACCGTGCACAGCGGGACGTGACGCCTCCTGTCGGGAATTCCGCCGCAATTCAGGACTACCCCGAGAACGTCTCGTCCGCTAACCCGCAGCCAATTGCTCACACGCCCTCGACCTCCACTTCGGAGTTTGCTGGCGGTTCGTCCGAGGACACCTCGTTGGACTTGAACGATGGCGCATCCAACGGCAACGACGGGTGGGACTTCTGATGTTGTCTCGACGCTGGCAAAACAAGGACTGGACGAAAATCGGCATCTGGCTGATATTCGGCGTGCCCATCGGGCTATTGGTGCTCGGAGCCCTCCCCGATATTTTCGAGGGAACCGGCGCAGCCGACACCGCACGGTCAGCGGGACACACCGCTGGCAGTGCAGGAAGGTCAGCAGGCAGCCACGCAGCCTCCGCAGGCAGCAGCGCCGGAGCGATGTTTGAGAACATCGTCGCGTTCGGCATCATCGCCGTGATCGCGGGTATCGGACTTTGGATTCTTTTCAAGATCATCGGTGCCGCCAACCGTCGCGGCGGCAGCGGACGCAACGGGCAAACCGCGCTCCGCAATGCGCAGCGCGATGAACACCAAGCGATCTCCAACGCCCGTGTGCAGGGTCAGCAGGCAATCCACCAGGCGCAACAGGAAGCTCAGCGCCGCCGTGATGAGGCAATCCGCGCGGCGCAGCAACGCGTATCCGCAGAGCAGGATAGGTGGGTCTGATGAGTCGCCGTGGACAACAGAATTTCACGCCGAGCTACCACCAGCGCCGTGCCGACCAGAGACAAGATCACCTCTGGAAACAAGACATGCAGGCTCACCAGCAGGCAGACAAGGTGCGCTACGGCATTCAGGAGAAAGCCCACGCCGAAGCCGAGCGGTGGCGCAAGGAACTGGACAACACCACTAAAGCCTTCGACCGCGAAACCGCCGATGCCGTCAAGCGCATCCTCAGTGCACCTATTACCCAATGGTCTGGTGGGTGCCGCCAACAGATCACCGTGCACCATTGGCGCACACCTCAAAACGGAGCACCCTTCGGTCCGGTCCTGACTCTGCACGGCGGTCGCGCGCAGCCCGCGCAGAACGGACACCCTGCCCTCGCCGAGGTGCTCGCTGAGGTCAAATCCCGATACCGCGTACTCCCGAAGCTGACTGACAACAGGTGGACCGGACAGTTCTTCCGCGCCGCCGGTCTCACCTCCGAGACCACCTCGACCGATTCCGTTGACGGCGGCTACGGTCCGGTGGATTACAAGGTCACGACGGTGCACGTTCCCGAGCTGACTGGTGTGCGCATCTCTATCGACGGTTTGGAGTTGCGCTACGCCCAACGCGGCGGCGACTCAGCACAAGCCTGGCAGTCGAAAGTCCCGAACTTACGCGCGGCGTTCAAAGCCCAAGGCGTGGACGCGGGCAACATGGTGGTCACCGAAGGCAAGGACGGCTCCACCGTCTTGCGGTTCGACGACGCGCCCTCCGCCTTCCCGCTCGCCGTCGCCCCGCCTGCTCCCGCGTCAATTCCCCGCACCCGCGAGGAAGCTCTCCGCCGCTACCCCGATTCCGTTTGGGCACTTGGCATCGACGCACGCGGGCAGTCCATTGAGTTCCCGATGACCAAGTACCCCCACGCTTTGATCGTCGGCGGCACGGGCGGCGGGAAATCGGTCTGGGCGCGAAGCCAGCTAGAGCTTCTCCGCGCTGAATACGGATTCAGCCTTTACCTCAGCGACGGGAAGGGGTCCGACATGGCGGCGCTCGAAGGTCTCCCGGGCGTTGCGTGGGTGGCTCCGAATGATGATCTCGCGCAGTTGGTTTTGATGCTGCAAACCGTGATGAAAGAAATGGATCGTCGCACCGCACAGGCAAAGATCGACAAGAAACAAGGGCGTACGGCGTACAACGTCCAGCCGATTTTGCTGCTGCTGGACGAGTGGGGAAGCTCAGCGATCACCTTGGAGCAGCAGTTCGGCAAAAAGGGGTTTGAGCAAATCTCCCTCATGGTTGACCGCCTGCTGCGAGTCGGACGTGAAGCCCGCATCCATGTCGCTCTGTCATCGCAGACAATTCGCAAGACCGGAGCGGGCAGCGTGCCTGGAACGTGGCAAGCGAACCTCGGATTGGTTGTCAGCTTGGGCAATCCCGAGCCGTCGACAATTGAGTACGCCTTCCCCGCTGGTGCGTCCGAGCGAGCCAAGGTAATTGGTCCCCGCCTCGAAGGTCATCCAGGTCGCGGGATGTACAGCGACAGCGAACGGGGCACCCTGTCGGAGTTCCAGAGCTACTACGGCTGGAGCCCTGGTACTACCCGCCTGGACGCGAACGCCCCCGGTAACGTCAAGCCCCCAACACCCGAAGTCCGTGCAGCTTGGGAGCAGTGGAAGCCGATCAGCGACAGCGTTCCTTGGCTCGCCCCTCGTTTGGGCATTGCCGCAGAGAGCCCGTCCTGGCGTGACGACATCGACAGCATCCTAGCTACCCGAATCGTCCCGCTCACCGATCCGAACGGTGCGGTGAAGCCTGGGATGGAGAAGTACGACCCGATGGACGAGGGCTGGTTGGGCGCGGTGTCCATCGACGGAAGCGGCGCAGGAGTGTCCCTCGATGGGTTCGCCGACGACGCTCCGATTCATCACACTTCTACGCCCGTTGTCACGAAACCTACCCGCGTTTCGTCAGCTCCCGAACCACCGTCGGCACCCGCCGAGACGGACGACGCAGCACGTAAAGAAGCGGTCCGACAGAAAGCACTTCGCATGGGCATCCTCCCGTCCGAGGAAATGACCGAGGACGAGCGGAAAGAAGCCGTGCGCAAGAAGGCAATCGAAATGGGCTTGATTCCCGCCGACGACGAGCCTGCCAACAACGAGCCTAAGGCGAAGCCTGAGTCCAAGCCGAAGACGGTGCGTAACCCCAGCAACAAGCCCGTCAGTTCAGGAGACGACATCTGATGAATCACGAACCGCAGCAGCAGACGTCGGTGGAACCGCAGCCCAAGCCGAAGCGCAAGCTCAAGCCGCCGACCTACAAACGCTACGTGCCGAATCGCGGGAACCGTGAGCCAGCCAGTTCAGGAGATGACATCTGATGAAGCGCCGCAAGCTCACTCCCGCAACGATTCCCACTGTCTTCGGTCTGGACGTCACGAGCAGCACCATCAGCATCGCGAAGATCACTTCCGAAATGGATCGTCCCGGGTGCCGCGTGGTTCTGTCGCCGTCACCTAGCCGTTCGTCGCACAGTGTGGCTACATCCCTGCACCGCCTGAACTCCACCACCGACGAAGTGCTGGACGTGGTGCTGCGTGATGGTGTTCGCCCTCATCTGGTGGTGATGGGTAAGCAGTCGTGGGGGTTGATTGGTAGTGATCCCTCCGCCGCGCGACGCATCGGGCAGTGGTGGGATATCGCCCAAGCACTTCATCGGTTCAAGGTGCCGACCGCCGAGGTTGCCCTGGCGTCCGCAGCGGTGTGGGCAATGGGAAGCGCGCCGAAGTTGAGCCTGGAAGGACTACAAGTCATTCGAGACAACCTGATTTCCCAGTGGGATGGACTGGACGAGGCGATGAACTCCACCAACGGCACCTACCGCCCTTCGGCGGTGTTGTTCGCGGCGTTCGGTGCCATGACCATAGGACTGCCGACGGTATACGCCCCGACCGAAGAGCGGGTGCGCGCTTTGACGATGCGACGCAACTACAAGACTGACGACCCGAAGACCGCACGCCAGAAACTCACTCCCGGGTGGGTGCAGAACATGACCACGCAGTTCCCCATTGCGGTGCGTCCGGTCCCGTCCACTCCCTCTGAGTGGCACATGCGCTCAGCGAAACTCGGTGTTGCGCAGCCTGAGCCCGAGTTCACTACCGACACCGAAGACGGAGCAGCATGAACACCGCCTATATCGTCGAAAATCCCCACTCCATCAACACCGCCGTTTCCCTCTGCCAACGGCACGAAGCCGAGGGAACTGTCACCGACGTCTTCCCCGCCTGGTCAGGCGTCGCCGCGGCCGGTGCCATCGCCCTCGTCGAAGGCTCGGTACAACTCACCGCCGCCCGAGAAGGCATGCAATTGATCGTCACCGGGTACGACCCCGCCGACCCAATCCCCTCCGCCCAGTCCGCAATTGAGACGGTGATAGCTAAAGGGGCGAAAAAGAATATCTACGTCACGGTGCTGTTCGCCTCCGCCGACCAAATCCCCGATGAGTGGAAGTCGCAGCTCAACGTGATAGACCCCGCCGCGTTGGCAGGACTAGGACTGTAACCATGCCGACCACCACACTCCCCAACACTGTGCGCGACGCCCAGTTGCTCATCCTCGAAGTCCTCGCCTCCGAGCATCATCCGCGCCCGCAGGTGTGGATCACCCTGGCACTCCCCGTCGAGCTTGCGCACGTCATCCCTGACGCCCTGACCAGCCTCATGCTCGACGGCAAGCTCAACGTCGTTAAATCACCGAATCGCCCCGACAGGTATCGCCTCACCTAGCGGGACCGGACACCGCCCCGCCTCCCCCATCACCAAGCGCGGCACAGGCTCTCGGTCTGCCTGCGGTGCTGCCTCGCCTCGCCGCCTGACCCCGCCCCGTCTCCGCCTCAATGCGCGGCACATGCGCTCGAACCGCGCATACCTCGCCGCGTAGTCAGTTAATTTCCTGAGAATATCTCGGACGCCATTCGTGAAAATGCCTGGTAGACAATGTTTCTGAGAGTTTTTCGAACAGTCCCCCTATACGATTAAATAACGACAAGTCCCTCTTGACGGAATACCGTCGCCGGTTGAATTGCCGCCTGGCACAACCCAACCCGTGAGGACTTCATCGTGAGCAACAACCGCCGTAATCGCGCTATCGGTACATCAACAGCAGCCGCGACAGCGCTAGCTGCGTTCCTGGCATCAGCGCCGACCGCCAACGCAGACTTCGACTTTGACCTCGGCGGGCTGGACGACATCACGTCCTCGATCTTCGACGTGTCGTCGGTTGATCCGCTGAACTTCTTCGATGCCATCTACAACGACATCTACGGCACACTCGCTGGAATTGTCGGACCGCTGTTCCTCCCCCTCGGGCAGCTCGGGCAGATTATTTTCCCCGCCGACCCCGAAGTGACCCCTGGGCTGGACTGGTCTAGCGACCCGTTTGCGGGTGTGGGACAGCAACTGTCGTTGATGATGGACGCGGGCTGGTTGCAGTTCCATGACGGCATCTCAGACCTGTTCAACGCACCTGGGGTGTCTGATGTCCTGAGCCTCATCAACACGCCGATGATGATGCTGACCGGACGCGGGTGGATCGGTGACGGACTGGACGGAACCGCCGACCACGTGAACGGCTACGCAGGCGGCTGGCTGTTCGGCGACGGCGGCGCGGGGTATGACGGCGGTCTCGGCGGTAACGGCGGAGTCCTGTTCGGTAACGGCGGCGACGGTGGAGCTGGCACCTTCGCGGACGGTGGAAACGGCAATGGCGGCGACGGCGGTCTGGGCGGACTGATCTGGGGTGTCGGCGGCGCAGGTGGAAACGGTGCTAACGCAATCGAAGCGGGTACCGACGGCGGTGCTGGTGGTAATGGCGGCGCGGTCTTCTTGTTCGGTCACGGCGGCGACGGTGGTCTGGGTGGAAACGGCACCGACGGCACCGACGGGGTGAACGCCCTCGACCTCGCGGCGGGCAGCGCGGGCGCTTCGGGTATGGCTGCTGGAAACGGGGGCAACGGTGGTGCGGGCGGACGCGCTGGCGTGTTCGGTTCGTTGGCCGGTAACGGCGGTCTCGGCGGTAATGGGGGTAACGGCGGCGACGGCGACGACGGAATCATGGGCGCGGCAGGGATCACCGACCCCGACGCAGCGCCTGGCACAGTCGGCGCGGCGGGTCAGAACGGCGGCGTTGGTGGCGACGGCGGACGCGGCGGCAACGCAGGTCTCGGCGGGGCTGGCGGAGGCGGAGCGTTCTGGGGCATCCACCCCGCAGGCACCGGAGGTATCGGGGCGAACGGAAACGCAGGCATCGGCGGAAACGCAGGCAACGGAGCCGACGGTGGTATCGGCGGCGACGGAACGATGGGCACGGCGGGAACCGCAGGAAACGACGGCACCTCGGCGAATCCCGACGGCGGTGTTGGCGGCGACGGCTTGGCCGGTGGAGCAGGTGGTGCGGGAGGTAACGGAGGCGTCGGCGGTAAGGGTGGCGCTGGCGGTTCCGATGGACGAGGTGGACACGCAACTAACGGCTCCGACGGTATCGACGGAAACGGCGCAGTCGGTGGAAACGGTGGAGCTGGCGGCACGGGTGGAGCTGGCGGCGATGGCGTAGTCGGCGATGACGGACGCGGCGGCAACGGCGGAGCTGGCGGTAACGCGGGCACTGCTGGCGCTGGTGGAGCTGGCGGGACCGGAAACGGCGGGACCGCCGACTCGGGAACCGCTGGCGGAGGTGTTGGCGGCAAGGGCGGCAACGGTGCCAATGGCGCTGATGGTCACGACGGCACCGATCCTGGCGAGGCGGGCACCGACGGCGGTAACGGTGGAAACGCAGGCGACGGTGGACTGAACTCCGACGGCAGTCACGCGGAGGCTGGCACCGCAGGTAACGGCGGTAATGGCGGCGACGGTGCTGACGGGCGCGGCGGGGACGCTGACAACCCGAACGGATCGACGGGCGGCGCAGCAGGTAACGGCGGCACGGGCGGAAACTCGGGCGAGTACGGCGGCAACTCGGGCAACGGCGGAAACGGCGGTAAGGGTGGTGCTGGCGGATCGTCCAGCGGTAACGGCGACAACGGACAGGCTGGGGACTGGAACATCGACTGGGGCAACGGCTTCGGAAACGGTGGTGACGGAACCGGTGGAGGTAACGGTGCCGACGGTGGCGCTGGCGGAAACGGCGGCGCAGCGGGCGAACTGCTGAACGACACCGGCCATGCGGGCACGCAGGGCAACGGCGGCGACGGTGGCGTTGGCGGCAATGCCGCTGGTGGAGGTAACGGCGGTCGCGGTGCCGACGGCGACGCCGAGCACATCCACGGCGGCAATGGTGGAAACGCAGGAACTGGCGGTGACGGCACTGCGGGCAACGGTGGTGCTGGTGGCACGGGAGCCACGAACGGACGCGATGGCGAGGACGGCACCAGCACGGGTGGTTCGGGTGACGGCGGAGACGGTGGACACGGTTACAACGCGTCCACCGACCCGAACGCTGCGGCAGGAACCTCGGGCGGCAACGGCGGTAATGGTGGAGCTGGCTCTGGAAGTGGTCATGGCGGAAACGGCGGTAACGCGGGTGACGGTGCCGACGGCACTGATGGTCTCGACGTCCCGGTGAACGGCGGCGTGGCCGGTAGCGGAACCGCTGGCGGAAACGGCGGAGTCGGTGGCTCGGGCGGAACGGGTGCTGTCGGCGGAAACGCAGGCAACGGCGGCAACGCAGGTGACGGCGGCGACGGTGGAAGAGGTCTCGACGGGATTCGCGGCGGAAACGGCTTGACGGGCACCGTAGGTAACCCGAACGGAACCAACGGTGAAGACGGCGGCACGGGCGGTCTCGGTGGCGCAGGCGGTGCAGGCGGCAACGCAGGCGCAGCAGGAAGTGTCGGTGTCGGCACCGTGAGCGACGGAGGTGCAGGTAGCGACGGTACGGCGGGGCACGGAGGCAACGGCGGTGCAGGTGGTAACGCAGGCGCAGGTGGTGACGGTGGAGACGGCATCACCGTGCACGGTGTGAACGGAAACTCCGACCACGTGGATGGCACTGACGGTCTCGACGGCGGCAACGGTGGGCGCGGTGGCAACGGCGGCGCGGTCGGCGTTGGCGGAGCTGGTGGATCGGGCGGACTGACAGCCAACGGCAGCGCATCCAATCTCGATGGCAGCCAGGGCATCGACGGTCTCGGCGGAGCGGGAGGTAACGGCGGAGCGGGTGCCAACGGCGGGAAC